>Ga0180431_10006090_pt1 | contig 14421 bp, 10 predicted proteins | sample SS_ome_11_FD_132459 | JGI IMG/M metagenome (GOLD analysis project Ga0180431, IMG submission 132459) | Hypersaline lake sediment archaeal communities from the Salton Sea, California, USA - SS_1_MS_1 metaG | ecosystem: Environmental > Aquatic > Non-marine Saline and Alkaline > Hypersaline >... | reverse complement strand
GAAGAAGATATTGATCGCCGAGGCGAAAAACCTCGGGATAACCGTCTCGGAAGGGGAGATAGACTCCAAGATGGAGAAGCTTACGGCGGAGTACAACGCCGAGCTTGAAAAGCTCAAGGTTCAATACAACAACAGCGACTCCGAGGGAAATAACCCGATCACTTTCGAGGAGTGGCTCAAAGACAAAAAGATCGCCGTTACCTTCGAGGATTGGCTTGAACAGAAGGATATCAACATAGAACAGTGGAGGAGGGAGTCTACCTATCAGATACTCCTGGAGAAGCTGGTTGAAGAGGTTATCGGGGGGAGCGTGGAGGTATCGAAAGAGGAGATTAAAAAGTACTATACGGAGAATCGGGACGACTACGACAGGCCCGTTACCATAAAGGCCCTCCAGATAATGGTGGACACCGAAGAGAAGGCGAAAAGGTTACTCGAAGAGATAGAGGGGGGAAGGGATTTTTCGGAGGTGGCGAGAGGAAACTCCATCTCGCCTGACGCCCAGAGTGGGGGGGACCTCGGCTATTTCAGCAAAGACCAGATGCCCCCTTTTATCGAGGTGGTGTTCGATATGAAGTCGAACGAGCTGAGCGGTGTGGTCAAGAGTCCCTACGGCTATCATATCTTTAAGGTAATAGATATTAAGGGCGCCAAGAATATGACCCTCGAGGAGGCGGAGGCGGAGATCGAAGAGAAACTTAAGAGAAAGAAGATCGAGGAGGCTTACGGGAATTGGTTCAGCGAGATCAAGAAGAAGACCAAGATCGAGGTAAATCCGGCCGTGCTGGAAAAGATAAAGATGTAGGACCAAAAACATTTTGAGGGAATTTCGGTTTTCTCCGGCCGTAGGGATGATGGTATACAATATGATATAGTGGGGGGGGTAAGGTTATGTAGTGGGCGGATATGGGTAAATGCGGCCGACGATTGTTGAGACGGTAATCCTCTTTTTCAGGAGTTCTTTGACGTGGTGACGGGGGGGGCGGTAGGGTGCCCTGAATAGATATGTGGCACAAGATTCTTTCGGAGATAAAAGCTCTAATTTATTACTAAATGTTCAAGCGACTCTATTTTGGGGAAGTTAAGAGAGGATTTTTTAGTCTTTTAGACTATTAAGTTACAATGTTATAAACGGAGGAATTTAGATATGAAAACATTCTCGGTTATCATAGCGGCGGTTCTTTTATGCGGGGTCTTTTCAATTTGGGCTGTCCCGAAAGAGATCTCCGACGAGGCCGTAGCTATAGTCAACAACGAGACTATAACCTACAGCGAGCTGTTGAGAGAGGGCGGAGATAACGTGAAGGGCGATCCCGACAGAGTCCTTAAAAACGGCATGACTGTCAAGGAGGCGAGGGAAATTATCCTGGAGCAGCTCATCCGGAAGAAAATCCTTGACCAGGAGGTGGAGAAATACGGTATCGTAGTCAAAGACAGAGAGGTGGAAGCGGTTATAGAGCAGGAGATGGCGATCTTCGGCCTGACTAAGACGGAGCTATTGGAGAAGCTCGCAAAGGGGAACATGAACTATTCGGACTATAAGAAGTCGAAGGAATATGCCTTGAAGAAGCAGAAGCTTATAGCGAAGAAGGTGGGCTCGCACATAATAGTAACCGATGAGGAGATTCAAAACTACTTCAATGATCACAGGTCGGATTTCGCCGACTTGAAACAGTACAGGATAAGCGAGATTGTTATCCCGATACCGATGGACGTGACATCTAAAGGGCTCGCGTCTTTGAGAAGTCAGATGGACGAGATAAGGAGGATGGCCGTGGGCGGGGCGAACTTCGCCGAGCTGGCGAAAAAATATTCCAAGGCCCCCGACGCCTCAAAGGGGGGGGATATGGGTTTTATCCACCCGAAAGATGTAGGGGCCGGCTTTTCGATGAAGCTGAAGGTAATGAAGGTGGGGGAGATCAGCGAGATTATGGCGACGCCGATGGCCTTTCTGATCTTCAAGCTGACCGACACAAAGCCTATACCGGGCGGAGTAAAGGTGGAAGACGTAAGGGCGGACATCATTGAAATATTGACAAACGAAAGGAAGATCAAGCTGTTTAACAGGTGGCTGGAGCAGATTAGAAAAGAAGCCTTTGTGCAGAAGATGCTTTAGATTAAACTTTGACTTAAAAAGGGAAACTTTTTTTCGTCCCGTTGTCTAAAGAGAAACAAAGAAAATTTGAAAAGAAACCAACAAATCCCAAAAAAATGAAACGTCGATACAAGACATCGGAGGAGAGCCTCCTCATGCTCTCCGAAAACAAGTCCCAGAAGAGGAGAATGGCGATAGTCATCTTCCTGACGATCACGGCGGTGTTTATGTTTCTGGTCACCACCGTCTCACTGGGGACTTACTATTATTTTTCAAAAGATCTGCCGAGCGTTACCGCGCTCAAGGATTTCAGGCCCAGCATCATCACGAAGGTCTACGCATCGGACGGCCAGCTCATCGGTGAATATTTCGTTGAACGGAGAACTCTGGTCGAGTACGAAAAAATCCCGAAGATGCTCGTTCTGGCATTTGTCGCCGCCGAGGACGACGACTTCTTCGAGCACCCGGGAATAGATATCAGCGGGATTATCCGGGCCTTCATTCACAACATCCAGGCGGGAAAGGTTGTTGAGGGCGGCAGTACAATCACCCAGCAGCTGATAAAAACCCTCCTTCTGACCCCCACCGTTGACCTCTCCAGGAAGATCAAGGAGGCGATCCTGGCCTACAGGATCGAGAACTATCTCACAAAGGAGGAGATACTCTACCTCTATCTCAACCAGATTTACCTCGGGTACGGGGCCTTCGGGGTGGAGTCGGCGTCGGAGTCGTATTTCGGGAAACCGGTCGAGGAGCTGAACCTCGCGGAGTGTACGCTTCTCGCGGGGCTCACGAAATCGCCGGAGCGGTTTTCGCCTTACAACCACTGGGATCTCGCAAAGGAGCGTCAAAAATACGTCCTCTCAAGGATGTTGAACGAAAAGTACATCACAAAGGAGATAATGGAGGAGACCCTAAATACACCGATCGAGCTTAAGAAGTACTCGAATCCCACAAGGAAGAAATGCCCCTATTTCGTGGAGCATGTGCGGCGCTACATCGAAAAGAAGTACGGATCCACCGCCCTCTACAGGGAAGGGCTTTCCATATACACGACAGTCGACGTAGAAAAGCAGGGATACGCAAGGGAGGCCCTTAAGAAGGGACTGAAAGAGCTGGATAAAAGACAGGGGTGGCGGGGCGCCCTCGACAACCTTAAGGACGAAGACGCCGATGATTATATAGAAAAATTGAAAGACAAATACGGCGAAGAGCCGCTTGTCGTCGGTATGACCTACAAGGGGATCGTAACGATAGTCAATAACTCCAACAAAGTTGTGTCTGTAAACCTCGGGAGCCAGAGCGGGACGATCACCCTGGCAAACATGAGCTGGGCGAGGAAGTTCAATCCCGCAGCCCCCTATGGAAGCATCTCCAGGCCCTCTTCCGCTCTCTCCAAAGGGGACATCATCTTAGTAAAGGTTCTCGAAAGGACCTCCGACAAGGGAACCTATCGTCTCGCCCTCGACCAGGACCCGCAGGTGGAGGGTGCCGTCGTTTCGATGGAGCCGGATACCGGCTACGTCAAGGTCCTCGTGGGCGGTTACGATTTCAGCAGGAGCGAGTTTAACCGCGCCGTCCAGTCGAGGAGGCAGCCTGGATCTTCCTTCAAGCCGATAATTTACTCGGCCGCCCTGGACAAGGGCTATACCCCCGCAACCGTTATTTACGACTCCCCGATAATCTATAAGGACAAATACTCCCGGAAGGGTGTCTGGAAGCCTAAAAACTACGACGGCAAATTTTACGGCCCCACGACCCTGAGACGGGCGCTGATGCTCTCGAGAAACGTGGTCTCGGTGAAGATAGTCTTCGATATCGGGCCGGATTACGTTGTCGATTACGCGAAGAAGCTGGGTATAACGTCTCCCCTGACCGCCGTTCCCGCGATTGCATTGGGCTCCAGCGGCGTTTCCCCCATCGAGATGACAAACGCCTTCTCGGTGTTCAACAACGGCGGAAACAGGCCGATGCCGATATTCGTGACAAAGGTCGTCGACAGGGACGGAAACGTCATCGAGGAGAACCTGCCCAAGTCGCAGCCGGTAATCAGCCCGGAGACCGCCTATATAATGACAAGCCTCATGGAGAGCGTCGTCCAGTCCGGCACGGGAACCAGGGTCAAGGCGTTGGGGAGACCCACGGCCGGCAAGACCGGCACCACCAACGACTATATCGACGCGTGGTTTATGGGGTTCATCCCCCAGCTGACCACCGGCGTCTGGGTCGGCTTTGACGACGAGAAAACCCTCGGGAGATACGAAACGGGATCGAAAGCCGCGGCACCCATCTGGCTCTACTACATGAAGGAGGCGGTAAAGGATATGCCGGTCAAGGTCTTCCCGATACCGGAGGGGGTGGTCTTTGCCCGCGTCGATCCGGAGACCGGGGGCGTGGCCACCGACGACTCATACGAGACCGTGATCGAGTGCTTCAAGCCGGACTCCCTCCCGAAAGAGGGGGGCGACATCGTCCTGCCTGAGGAGGGGAGCAAGTTCTTAAAAGAGGACCTGGGTCTGTAGGGTATCGGGCCTGTTAGTTGATTGTTTCCCGGTTCTTTATGTCCGGGAAGTGGAAGGAATTGAGGGGTTGGGCTGACATCAGGGGGCCGAAGGGATGGGCGGGGAGAGTAGGGGGAAGGTGATTATTAAATTTTTATATGCCACGTGGTTTTTTGCCGCGTGGCATATTTGTTTACGGCCTATATGTATCAAGGTTGAGAGAGTGTAAATGGGTGGTTCAGCGTAAGAGGTGCTAAGTGTCATTCCCTTGGGAAGCGGGAATTTAGTTTGATATCTAATGGATTCCCAATGGTGTTGGGAATGACAGTATAATTCCCAATTGTGCTTGGAATAATATAATAATTTTCGGTCGAGCCGGGAATGATGGTGTGCGAATCACCAACCACTGATTCCATCCCCTGAATCGCCCGTCCGCATTGATCGTTTTTATTGAAAAGCAACCCAGCTACTTTTTTATGGGATCAGGGGGCCTCGTCAGCGGCTTACCCTCGTGTATATTGCTGTAGAACCGCTGTGTCGGGTAGGCGAAGTCTATGTCATCGTGTTTGGCGAACTCCTCGAGGATATGCTCCCAGATTTCGTGCTCGGTGCTGCGGCGCTTTCTCGGCTCGCAGAGATACCGTATCGTCAACAGCACCCCGAAGTCCCTAACGCCGGTGTAGACGATCGGGGTAAGCACCGAGTAGAAAAGGAGGAATTTTTTAGCCGCCCTTTTGATCCTCCTCTCGGCCGATTTGGTCAGAAACTCCGCGTCCTTGTTGGCGATTTCGAGCAGGATCTCTTTCGCCCTCCGCCAGTTACTCTCGAACGTTATCAGGACCGGCACCTCGTTCCAGATATACTGGAATCCCTTGCTGTAGTTCGCCAGCATCTCGGTGAACACCTTGCCGTTCGGGATGTGGATGACCCTGCCGGTGCTCTGGTCGGCGTCGACCCAGTTTCCTATCTCCATGAGCGTAAACTGGAATATCCTGATGTCGATGACGTCCCCGGCGAACTCCCCGATCTGGATCCTGTCCCCCGCCTCGAAGGGGCGCCTCCAGAGGATGAAGATCCACCCGCCGAAGTTGGCCACCGGGTCTCTCAGGGCGATGGCGAGACCGGCGGAGAGGAGACCCAGGAAGGTCGCAAGCGACTGGAACGCCTCGAACCAGACCCGGCCTATCAATATTATCCCGAGGAGCACGGAGACATAGGTGGAGACCTTGCGCCACTGATACTGGATGCGGACGTCTTTCAGCCTTTTAAAGGCTATCCTCAAGACCACCTTGCGGATAAAATAGAGGACAAGGATAATGACAAGCGTAATAACAAAGTCTTTCATCAGCTCCGGATTGATGTCCGTCATCTTCTCCATCCAGGCGCTGATTTTCGACAGAAAATCGCCCGTCTTCTTGGCGATCTTTGTAATCGACTTGAGAAGCTCTTTCATCTCCGGGATATTGGGATAGGGTATCAAAAATTTCATTTTGTCAACAGGGCCCGATATTGTTTTCTCATAAGTATAGATAAGAAGATGAGATATGTCAAATTACAAATATAGCCTCTAAGCTCTACCCTTTTAGATAGTCCCCTTCAGTGAGCTTTTTATCAAGTCGATGAGTTCGGAATCCCTCTTTATTACGGCAACCATATAGATTGAGCCGGAGAGGGCGATGAGCATAAAAAAAGAGAGGATGTTTAACTCTCCCCGGAAGAAAACCCAGACCTTTATGGGAGCAACTATGGTTATAATTGAAAGGATAATCGGGTAAATGAGGTGCTTCAGGGAACTTCTTATGACGCCCGGCAGGAATTTTTCCATCCTCAACATTATAGCGGCGGCGTTGGCGATATTTATGAAAGATAGGAGTACCGAGAGGCCGACAATCTCGAAGAACGCTATGGCCGGATAGATAAATGTGCATATCAAAACGAGCTGGGCCAGAAGCAGCAGGAATATCTCCCTTATCCTGCCCAGGGTCATAAAGACCGACGTGGTAGAGGAGAAGAGCCCCCTCGTGAGGCCGTAGACGGCCAATATCTGGGCGGGGATTATGGCGGCGTCCCACTTTGTCCCGTAGAATATGTGGAAGAAGGAGGGTGTGAAACAGATTATTCCTACGGCAAGCGGAATATTCACTATGCTCAGGTAGTAAAAGGCCTTCAGGTGGAAGTCCCTGACCCTCCGGGGGTCTTCGCTCATCTGCATCATGGCCGGAAACATCACCTTGGAGATCATGTGGGTGATCTGTGTTGCCGGGACGTTTGCAATCCGGTAGGCCAGCGAGTAAAAGCCAAGGGAGACCGTCCCCATGATTCTACCGAGGGAGAAATCGTCGATGTTTTTCAGGATGAAGACTATAACCGTGTTTGACATGACGTATTTTCCGAAGCCGAACATATCTGAGACCACGCGGGGATGGAATCTAAATGTCGGGTGCCAGGGCGATACGATGAACACCACGATCAGGTTCACGACCGAGAGCGCCATGTAGCCTATGACTATGCTCCAGTAGGCGAATCCGTTGAGAGCCAGTATAAGCGATACGACGAAGTAGGTGAAGAAGGACACGATCTCCGGAAGCGCCCTCTTTCTGAAATCCATTTCCTTCTCCAAGAGCGATGAGGGTATTGAGGAGAAGGAGGAGATGACAAGCGAGAAGGAGAGGACCTGAACCACGTCCTTTACCGCAGGGTTTTTGAAGAAAAGGGCGGCCGGCCCGGCCAGGAAATAGCCGATCAGAAAGAGGAATACGCTTACCGAGACGCTCAGTATCATCGAGGTTTCGGCGGCCTCTTCCACGTTATCTTTTTGATATATGAGCGCCTGGTTCATGCCGAGGTCGCGAAAAAGCCCCAGGCTCGCGATTATCACGTTGGCCACGGCGACGACGCCGAAGTCGTCCGGCGTGAGGAGCCCCGCGAGGATCAGCGTTGCGAGTACCGTGGACGCCCTCGAAAGGAACGAGCTCAATCCCACCCAGAAAAACGAGCTCAGTATCTTGCTTTTGATAGATGTTGTCAAGGCAGTGGAAGAACGCCGAAAAATATTGTCTAATTCACCTTCCGATTATGCCAGATGAGCGGGGGCAATTCAAGTTATTTCATTTTGCCGGCTGCCTACCTAGTTGAGTAAAAATATTTATATACCACCGGGACTTCGGCGATTGGCAAAATACGCCACGAAATAAAAAAGGCCTCTCACGTGCGTGAGGGGCCGGTCAAAGCATTAAATGGGGGTTATTTCTTCTTCAGCCACATCTCGTAGAGGGGCGTAAAAAAATAGAAAATGAAGGTTATTCCAAGGATCGAGCCGAAAAGTATTGGTCCGTAAGCGAAAACGGGAGACAGCTTCGAGAGCCACCAGCAGAAGACGTCTCCGAAGATCGCCCCGAAGGATAATATATACAATAGAACTTTCCACCTGTCCTTCACGGAGCTCATCAGGAAGATCAAACAGAGGAGGAAGAACATCAGGCCGTGGGTGATCAGGTGTGTATGGGAGAGGGTGGAGAGGCGCGCAAAGGCGATCCCCTTGTTGACCTCCGCGTATTTCACCACCTCATTGAAGCTCGTCAGCGGGGTGCCGCTCTCGCTCCCCCTCGGAGAGTGGCAGGAGACGCAGCTCTTTGCAAATATCGGGGCTACGGTTTTCTCGTAGGCGATCCTGCCCGTCCCCGACTTTATCCAGCTCAAGACCACCTCGATGTCATCATCCGACTCGTAGTAGGTCTTCATCGTCCCCAGGCTCTTAGAGCCGAGGAGGGTCGTCTCCCGGTCGCCGTAAAACGTCAAAACGATGTCGTCCATAGTCAGCGGCTCCTTGCCGTCTGAGAGCCTGTGGGTCTCGTATATAGCGTAGACCGCCGAGAGATAGCCGGTCCCGATAACCAGTAAAAAGAGGGTTATGAGGACCTTTGCCGAAATTCCCAGACTCTTCAAATCTCTGTCAAACATCGTATATTTCCTCTCAAAAATCTATAAATATCGGTTTCTCAGCCACCCCCTACCACGTTAAGGAGCTTCACCTCGTCCCCGTCGCTTAAACTGTGGGAGGGATTTACCCTCTCGCCGTTTATCATCAATATCAGGGGGAAGGTGAGGCCCCCCGCCCCGGATTTTCTCAGGAGCTTTTTGAGCTTCGCCCCCTCCTTCAGCTCGAAGGTCCCCCCCTCCACGTAGCTTTTCACAAGGCCGTACGGCTTTACTGTGACGGTTATCCTCTTCTTGTTGAAGATCATCCCCATGGACTCCAAACTTGTTTCCTGCCGCAAATGACTCCCCGGCCCCGTCTCTTACCGCTCCGATTTTAGGACCTTGTACTTGCCCGTGAAATATGCCTCCACGTCCGATTTGTAATACTTCGAGTACCTCCTGTCCGAGGCCCCACCGGGGTGGTTCGTGTGTAGCGTGTCCTCCGCCATGTCTGTGACCATCCTATAGGAGGGCATGAAGGTTGTGTCCCTTCCCGCATCCCTGAATATCTGCCCCTGGGGGATGGTGGCGCGGTTTCCGATCAGCTCGAAGGGGCCTTGGTCGAATCCCAAAAACTTCGGGAGCTTTCCCGCAAAGAAGAGGTTCGTCATCATTATCGAGTGGACCTTACCGTAGCGGACCGCCTTCTTCTTGAGGCCCCTCTCTATCGCCAGCCTGTATATCTCGTCCCTCTCCATATCCCCGAACCACTTCGACTTCTTCTTCAGGAGCACGTCGTCGAAGAAGCCGTAGAAGTCGTTGAATATCCCGGTCTCGGCAAGGGCGTATTTGACCACGTCCACTCCCAGGCCGTTCTCTCCGAAGACGATCTTGATCAGTTCCTCGTAGACCCTCTCGAAGAGGGTCGCCCCCAGTGAGTCGACCTCGTATCTCAGGTCCCACTCTTTCAGAATCCTGCCGTTTTTCTTGTTCGGCAGAAGCGGCCCGATCACCTTCATGAACCTCTCCGCCTGCGTCGAGTATGTGTCGTAGTGCATCTTCTTCATGTCGTCGACGGTTAGACCCTTTCCCTTCTTCAATATCTGGGCGATCCTGTCTTTGCGGTAGCTTCCCATCGGCATGTTCTGGATCTTGACCTTCCCCAGGTGGTTTGCGTCCTCGTTGGCGGTGGCGATAAATCCCTCCTTCGGGTTGTACTGACTGGGGAACAGTTTGGGGCTTACCGGTTTTCCCCAGTGCTGCTTCTTGTCCCAGGCGAGATACGGCAGGAGCCCGGATGTGCCTTCCGCCTTTTTCGGGAAGCGCCCGCTCATCTGGTAGCCGATGTTCCCCTTTCTGTCGGCGCAGACCCAGTTGAACACCGCGAAATTCATGTTCGAGAAGAGCTTCATCGCCTCCGAGACGCTCTTAGCCTTGTTGACCTTTAAGAGGCCGTCGAGGGACTCGGCCATGCATCCCCTCCTCGCCGACCACGCGTAGTTGAGATAGTAGCCGTCCTCGTCCGGTACGCCCTCCAGGACGCCCACGTCGTTTTCGTAGTAGCTGACGACTACCGGGTCTCCCTTTTTCGGCGTGATGGTTTCCCTCCTGACGTTAAAATCGTGCCACCTGTTTCCCCGGCGGTACTTCCCACCCTTGACCTCCTCGATGAAGTAGTCGACCACGTCCATGAAAGCAAAGGTAACCGCCCAGGCGATATCCCTGCACCGGCCTACTCCCAGAAAGGGAGTTCCCGGGAGCGTCGCCCCCATCATGACGACGTCGCCGGCGACCATCTCAGCCTCGTACCAGATCGAGGGGAGGCGGTTAGACTCAAGATGCGGGTCTCCCGACAGGATCGGCTTTCCCGATGCGGTCTTATTAGGCGAGACGGCCCAGTTGTTGCTGGCCTGAAAGGAGGGCATCGCCGAAAACCACTTCACGTCCGGCGGAATCATTGGGGGATCTATCTTGACCTTTTTTAAAATTTCGAGGTATTCTGCCGTCGGCTTGTCGGTGAGGTTGGTGAAGAGCTCCTTGATCTTGGGGAGAGGAATCCCCTTCTGGATCATCTCGATTATGAGCTTTTCGACCGACCCTTGGCTCTGGGTAAGGCCGATAAACCCGATCATCCTCCCTATGATGACAACGTCCTCTGGCGTCCACGGCTCCGGCCTGTATCCTACCATCTTGAACTCGAAGGGCCTCTTGGTATCCTTGACGGCGGCGTTCACCCCCTTGCAGTACGCATCGATATATTTTTTCGTATCCGGGTCGAGCTTCTTCAGCTCCTGTTTGGCGTCCCCCCCCATATCTATCCACCGCATATATTTGTCGATGGCGATCAGCTCTTCCGAGCCCTCGAGGGTCTCGGAGGCCCGACCCCAGCCGATCAGCTTCATGAGCCAGAGCTGAACCTGCCTGTCGTGTCCGTGCATGTAGCCGATGCCGTACGCGAGGTCGATCTCGCTCTTGGCCGTTATCCTCGGGGATCCGCTCTCGTCGATTCTCTTGATCGACACCTCCCCCTTTATGCCCTTTAGCTTAACCTCTTCGTCCTTTATCTTCATCTATTCCTCCTGTAAATATATAGTATGTATGATGTGTCAAAAACGGGTATACAATATCACCCGTTTTTCTGGATTTCAAGGAAAAGATTGACAAAAAAATGGGGGGTATTTGAAATTCAAATACCCCCCGCTTCGATTTTGAATCGGGCCGCCGCTATTTGGCGAGGATCAGGACGTAGTATTTCCCCGATGCCCCGATACCCATCTTGGTGAATTCCTTCCTCAAGATATTCTCCCGGTGGGGCGGGGAGTTCATCCACTTTCTTACCACCTCCCCTCCCGATACCTGGCCGTAGGCGACGTTTTCCCCGACGTACGTATAGGAAGAGCCCCCCTCCCTGAGCCGGTCTTTGAGGGTTTTCCCCTCTGGGGTGGTGTGGCTGAAGTAGTTTCTACGGTTCATGTCCTCGGCGTGGGCCTGGGCGATGTTGCTCAACGTGGAGTCGCAGCCCAGTCGGGTCAGGCCCCGGCTCTGGCGCTCGTTGTTCAAAAGGTTGAAGATGTCGGTCCTGATTCCGGTGTAGCTGCCGGAAAAGCAGCTCCCGGTGGTTGTGGTGGGCGAGCCGCCGGTGGCGGGCGAGCCGATGTAGGTCGGTGGAGGCAGGCAGCCGGCTGTGATAAAGACGGCCGCCGGGATTACGATGGAGAGGATGTAGAACAGCAGTCTATATTTTTTCATCTTTTGTCTCCCAATGGTTTTATAGGTTAAGGGTCGGTTCGAATATTGATTGCCCTTGATTGCCGCGTTCAACTTAAAGAATTTTAGGGTTCTCCCGTGGGCTAAAATATTACTTTTATTATAATATTTATCTCTGAGATTTGCAAATTGCCGAAGAAAAATTTTTAAAACGATATCGTATCCGGCGAATGAAGAGGCTCGTACGAATCGGGTATTTCTCATATTGCGAAAACGGGCCTGTTTAGGTTCTTCGGAGTGAGAATTAGAAGATCGCTTTGCCGTATCAGTCAATAGATGCTATTTACGCGGTGTCGGGTCCGTCGAGATTCAAAAAGGATTGGTTTTTGGGGAGATCGGAGAAGCTTAATCAACTACTCCAGGTCCTCGCTCCTGAGCTCGAGGCCGGAGCCTGCCTCGATGAAGTTTTCGCCGAAGGCGTTTCTGAAGAGCTTCTTCGCTTCCTCCCCGGTGCAGTGGCACGGGGCGACGTATTTCAGGCCGAGCCTCTTGACATTCGAGATGATATCCTTGACCTCGTCCTTGTCCAGCTTCATGGTGTGGTAGCCGCCGAGGGCGACGAGGAGGGCCTCGGGGCTTAAAAAATCCACCGTCTTCTTAAGGATATGGTCTATTCCGGCGTGGGCGCACCCCGTAACGAGGACGAGACCGTTTTTCGTATTCAGCGTCATGGATAGCTCGTCGATCTTCCCGGGGAAGCCGGTTATCAGGTGGACGTCTTCCGATATCTCCATCGGCGCCGTTACCTCGACTACGTCGGCGCCGTAGTCTATGCAGCCTTCCTTGAGCTCCTCTGCCAGGGATGCGGGCATGTATATGGTGACGTCCGGGTTGGTCCTAAGGAGGTTTTCGAGACCCCCGATGTGGTCCCAGTGGCCGTGGGATAGAACGACGGTGTCGATCTCCAGCGGATCGATCCCCGCCTCCTTCATGTTTTTCAACATCAGCCCGTCGTCGGCGCCGGTGTCAAAGAGGATTACGTCGTCGAGGCCGAAGACGCAGCACGAAAAACCCCATTTGCCGCAGGTGCTGTGAATAATCTCCTCCAGAGTATTGTTGTCGTAAAGGATAGTTATCACTACATCTTTTTTTAGCGCCTGTTCCATCCCGAATCCTTGGCCACTCTATTTTTAAAAAACTCTAATTTGAAATATATAGGTTTCGGGGTGTAATGTCAATAGAAAGGGCGCTGTTTTTATTAAATACCTCTCTTCGCGGATTGACGGATTGACATTTCCGCCTTTTGGAAGTATCCTTTTGGGTGAAATATTTTTGGGCGAGACAATTTAAGTCTCAAATCGCGGAGATCATACGTTTATTCGATATTAGACATTCTGAAAGGGTTGTACGATGAAAAAGCACGACTTTAAGGGAAAAAAGGTACTGATAACCGGGGCGTCTTCCGGGATCGGGAGGGCACTGGCGGCTGAGTTCGCGAAAAAAGGAGCAAACCTCGCCGTTACGGCCCTCCCCTCCGAGAAGAAGGCGCTGGACGATTTTGCGAAGGGGCTCAAGGGTGAGTATGAAATCGACGTCTGGACCTTCACGACCGACCTTACAAATAAGGGCGCTCCGGAAAAGCTCCACAAGGACGTAAAGGCCAAGGTGGGGGACGTCTACGCGCTGGTCAACAACGCCGGAACGCTCTGCTACGGGAGATCGTGGGAGATAGAGTGGGAACTCCAGATGAAAACCTTTACGCTCAACCTTTATGTCCCTATAAGGTTGAGCTGCCTCTTCGTAAAAGACATGGTAAAGAGGGGAAGCGGGGTGGTCTTCAACACATGCAGCGTGTCGTCATTTCAACCGGTCCCTTTTAAGAACATGTACGGCATGTCGAAGGCGGGCCTTCTCAGCTGGAGCCGGGGGATGAGGGTTGAGCTGAAGGGGACCGGGGTGACCGTCTGCACTTTAAACCCCCCGTACACGGATACGGCGCTTCTTAGGCACGAGGGGATCCCTAAGAAGATTCGGGCCTACTGGATTACGGGCCTTGCAACTCCGGAGTGGATCGCAAAGAAGGCGATCAAGGCCTTCGAAAAGGGGAAGTTCCTCTACGTCCCGGGCATATACGCGAAGTTCATCCACCTTGTCCTGATAAGGCTTTCTCCGAGGAGGTTCGTGGACTTCTGTTTCTACCACCTGCTCAAGGGAAAAAAGGGGGGTGAGATATTCTAGGGGGAAAAGTTTTATGGGAAATAGTTTTATAGGAAAGAGGGTCCTCGTTACCGGCTCCGGCGGCTACATAGGGGGAAGGCTCGTAAGGGCGCTTGGTGGTCTGAAATCTGTTGACCGGATTGTCGGGATTGATGTCAAGGCCCCCGAATTTGATCATCCCAAGTTCAGGTCCTATAAGAGGGATATTCGAGAGCCGTTGGACGATATATTCGTGGACGAGAGGATAGACACCCTCTTTCACCTCTGCTGGATACTCCCGCCGCTTCACAGCAAGAGGCTCATGGAGGATATAAACATCGGGGGCACGAAGAACGTCCTCGGGGCGGCTTCGAGGTGCGGTGTCAAGTATCTCCTCCACCTCCCTCTTGTTCTTGCTGTAGGTAAAATCTTCGTTTCCTCTGATTGCGCTCTCCTCCGTCAGCGGGAAGTCGTTGTCCGGGTGAAAGCCGTAGGCGGTGGTGG
>Ga0180431_10006089_pt1 | contig 14424 bp, 11 predicted proteins | sample SS_ome_11_FD_132459 | JGI IMG/M metagenome (GOLD analysis project Ga0180431, IMG submission 132459) | Hypersaline lake sediment archaeal communities from the Salton Sea, California, USA - SS_1_MS_1 metaG | ecosystem: Environmental > Aquatic > Non-marine Saline and Alkaline > Hypersaline >... | reverse complement strand
TACCGTATCGTTGCCTCTACTCCAAAAATATTTCCAATCTCTTCTTTGCCGGCCGTAACATAAGCGCCACTCATACCGCTTTGAGCTCTACCCGGGTGATGGGGACCTGTTCCCTCTTGGGCGTTCGTCATCAAGATCGCTGGGCATGTCCGAGGACTGGGTTCTGGTTTGCGGATGCCGGACCGGGAGATTGCCGTCGGCAGATCCTGTCCCCTTCGGATCAATAGTCGTCGTCCATTCCGGCAAACTCTGGGCTGGAGGCGCGTTTTTTCGGAATCTCCGACACCAGCGCTTCGGTGGTAAGCAGGAGACCGGCGATTGAGGCGGCATTCTCCAACGCGCACCGAGTGACTTTGGCGGGATCAATGACACCGGCTTGCACCAGGTCTTCATATTTCGCGGTGCTCACGTTGTATCCGTGATCTCCCTCGAGGCCCTTAACGTGCTCGACCACCAGTGAGCCCTCGACTCCCGCATTGCCGGCCAGGATTCGCAGCGGGGCCTCGAGGGCTCTGCTGACGATGGCAGCACCCGTGCCTTCGTCACCTTTGAGATGGAGTGCCTCGAGCGCCTTGGCGGCCCGGATGAGGGCCACACCGCCTCCGGCGACCATGCCCTCTTCCACCGCGGCGCGTGTCGCGTGGAGCGCGTCATCGAATCGTGCCTCCTTCTCCTTCATCTCGGTTTCGGTGGCGGCCCCGATGTGGATCACGGCAATTCCCCCCGAGAGTTTGGCGAGGCGTTCCTCGAGCTTCTCGCGGTCGTAGTCGGACGTGGTTTCCTCGATCTGGCGACGAAGTTGTTGGATTCGGGTTTCGATGGAGGCCTTTTTCCCGGCACCGAGCAGGATGGTGGTCTTGTCCCTGTCGACCGTGACCTTCCTGGCACGGCCGAGATCCTCGAGTTTGACGTGCTCGAGTCTCGTTCCCAGATCCTGGCTGATGAATCTTCCACCGGTCAGGATGGCAATGTCTTCGAGCATGGCCTTGCGGCGATCGCCGAAGCCCGGCGCCTTGACCGCCGCGACGTGCACGGTGCCGCGCAGCCTGTTGACCACCAGAGTGGCGAGCGCTTCGGCAACGACGTCTTCCGCGATGATGAGGAGAGGTTTGCCGGATTCCGCGACGGCCTCGAGGATCGGGATCAGTTCGGGCGGACTGCTGATCTTCTTCTCGTGAATCAGGAGATGGCAATCCTCAAGAACGGCTTCCATGTTCTCCCTGTTGGTCACGAAGTAGGGCGACAGGTAACCCTTGTCGAACTGCATGCCCTCAACGATTTCCAGGGTTGTTTCGATCCCCTTGCCCTTCTCAAGGGTGATCGAGCCGTCCTTGCCGGCCTTGTCCATGGCATCGGCGATGATCTCTCCAATCGCCCGGTCCCAGTTTGCCGCGACCGTGGCGACCTGGGCGATCTCCTTGCGCTTGGTGACCGGTTTGGAACGACGACCGAGTTCTTCGGCGATCGCCTTGCCTGCCTTCAGGATACCCCGTTGCAGCGAGACCGGGTTCGCACCAGCCGCGAGGTGTCTGAGCCCCTGGCGGAAAATCGAATCCGCGAGGATGGTGGCCGTCGTGGTGCCGTCGCCGGCCACTTTGGAGGTCTTGGAGCTCACCTCGCGAAGGAGGTTCGCACCCATGTTTTCCTCTCGATCGCGAAGTTCGATCTCCTTCGCCACTGTCACGCCGTCCTTGGTGATGACGGGTGCCCCGTACTTTTTGTCAAGGACGACATTGCGGCCGGCCGGACCCAAGGTGGATTTCACGGCCTTGGCCAGGACGGCCATGCCCCGAAGCAGGTCCTGGCGGGCCTCTTCATGAAGTGTTATTCGCTTTGCAGACATCTCGGTGGTGTTGACAGGGAAACGGGATTCATCATTCGAGGGCGCTTCACGGTTCCTTGGTTGCTCGGATCATGCCAAAAAGTGACAGATCCTTAACATTCTTAATGCAAACGACTTGTGAGAGGTTAAGGCCCCACGCGGGCCTGCCCGGGTCAGCAAGATCGTTCAGCGGACAGGCGGACTGTAAGGCCTGCTTACAGTCCTCCCGGCAGCGACTGTCCCGGGCCTCAAATCAGATGGGGAGTGTGCTACGCTCCCTCCGGAGCGCCGAGCCGGGGCCTCGCGAGGAGGGCCTCCAACTCGGTCGCCGCCCGGCGGTAAGAAAAGAACCGGCGTGCGACCTCGTAATTGTGCTCCACCATCCGGCGACGCCGTTCCGGATCATCCAAAACCACACCGCCACATAGAAGCAGCGGGGGTTCATGGCCTCGAGGATCCCGGCCCATTTTTCGACTTCGAGGCTCACGCCGTCGTTGCCGGCGATCCGGGTCGAAACGAACACGACCCGACGGGAGGGAGTGTCCATATCAGCACGCGTTACTCCATGCTATGATTCCTTTCTCTTCCGACTCGTGGGACGCTTCGGGAAGAGGCCGTACTTGTCGAGTTTCTCGCGGACCGTCAACCGGGAAACGCCAAGCCACTTCGCGATGTTGGTCTGATGACCATGGGAGAGTTCCACCGCCTGCCGGTAGACCTCCCGCTCCAGATCCTCGATGACTCGGTCAAAGGCATGCTCGATCTCCCCCCGGCTGGCGGCGAGCAGCATGGAACGAACGTATTCCGACAGCCCGGGATCTCCCTGGGGGGCCTCCGGGTCGGCCCTCGCCGTCCGCGGCCGGACAACGGATTTCCGAAGCGAGGCCTCGATCAGTTCGCCGGAGATCGTCATCCCGCGACACTCGACCAGGGCTTTCCGGATGATATTCTCCAATTCGCGGACGTTGCCGGGCCAATCGTGCCGCTCCAGGAGGGCCATCGCCTTCTTATGAATCGACGGTGGATCGAGGTCGAACTCGCCGGCGTATTTCGCGAGGAAGTATGTCACGAGGGCGGGGATGTCGTCCCGACGTTCCCGGAGGGGGGGGATCGGGATCTCGACGATGTTGAGGCGGTAATAGAGATCCTCGCGGAACTTCCCGTCGGCGATCATCTGTTCGAGGTCGCGGAGCGAGGCGCTGATGATCCGCACGTCGACGGCGATCTCGTCCTTGGATCCGATCCGGCTGATGACCTTCTCCTGAAGCACCCGAAGGAGCTTGACCTGGGTTTCCCGGGGGAGGTCGCCAATCTCGTCGAGGAAGAGGGTCCCTCCGTGCGCCTGCTCGAAGCGGCCGATCCGCCGCGCCACGGCATTCGTGAAGGCGCCGCGCTCGTGTCCGAAGAGCTCGCTCTCGATGAGGGTCTCGGGAATCGCGGCGCAATTGACGGCCACGAAGGGCTTCCCGGCACGGTTGCCGTGGTGATAGATGGCGCGGGCCACGAGTTCCTTGCCGACGCCGGTCTCACCCCGAATCAACACCGGCACGGGTTTCCCGGCGACTCTCCCGATCTCCTTGAAGACCTCCTGCATGCCGCGGCTGGTTCCGATGAGAGCGTCCTTTCCAGGCGACTTCTCGCCGAGTTGGACGGGCTTCGCGACGAGGCGGGCGGTGTTGAGCGCCTTTTCGACCGCATCGAGGAGATCCGGCATCTCGAACGGTTTGATGAGATAGTCGAAGGCGCCCTTCTTGGTGGCCTCGATGGCTCGTTCGGTGGTCGAGAAGGCGGTCATCATGATGACCGGCAATTTCGGATGCTTTCGATGAATCGTCTCGAGCACCTCGATTCCGCTCATGACGGGCATCTCGAGGTCGGTCACCACGACGTCGAAGCCCCCCTCCTCGAGCAGATCGATCGCGAAGTCGCCGTCTTCGGCGTGCTCGATCCGGTGCCCCCGGCTCTCCAAAACGAGTCTGACGCTTTCGGCGAGCGAGGCGTCGTCTTCGACAAGCAGAATTCTGGCCGTTGAGCGTGGCATCTATGCCCCCGGGAGGGTGAGGTGAAACACGGAGCCCCTACCTTCCTCGCTGTCGAAGGTCAAGTCGCCTCCATGCCGGCGGGCGATGTTGCGGGCGATGGAGAGGCCCAAACCGGTGCCGCCTGGTTTCCGGCTGAAGAACGGCGTGAAGAGCTTGGCGTGGACCTCGGGTGAGATCCCCGGCCCGTTGTCGGCGACGGAGATCCGAAAGTCTCCTTCCGCCGCGGCGCAGGAGATTCCGATCTCGCCATGGTCCGGTTCGCTGACTTCGATGGCGTTCCGGACGAGATTGATGAGGACCTGCTTGATCTGCCCGGGATCGAAACGGGCGGTGGCCGTGGGCTCTGGCTGGTCGAGGACCAGCCGGAGACCGTTGGCCTCCAGATCCGGGCGAAGGAGATCGGCCAGTTCCGCAAGGAAGGAGCCCAGAGGAACCGTCTCGTGCTCGGGCTCGGAGGGCCGGGAAAACTCGAGGAAATCCCGCAGGATGCGCTCGAGGCGATCCAATTCGCGCTCGATGACCTCCGCTTGCCGGAAGGCGGGCGAACCCGGTTCGAGAAGCTCCCTCAAGGCGAAGCACCTCGCCTTCATGGCCGTCAAGGGATTGCGAAGCTCGTGGGCCACTCCGGCGGCAAGCGTCCCGATCGGGGGAAGCGCTTCCCGGGCTGGGAGCTTGTTGGGGTCGTGAGGCACGGGGGATCCTTACGATTTGTTAAGCGGGTATGCAATCGCGGGAGCAGGATCGAACTGATCCCGGGGTTCCCACCTGCGTAAATGCCTTAGAGCAAGCACATTGCTGCCTCAATCAGGTTTCTGGCACGGATTCGGCTTCACAGAACAGGCATCGATCTGAGTGAGGCATGACGGACGAGGCGAAGAGATCATGACCGCGACAGGAAAGAACCGGGTGATGCTGGTGATCGACGATGATGCGGCTGTCCGGGAGAGCTTGAGAGCTGCCTTGGAACTCAAGGGTCTCGAGGTGCACCTGGCCAAAAGCGGGGAGGAGGGGTTAATCCGCGTGACGCAGCGGCATCCATCGGTTGTCGTAATCGACTACTCCCTGCTGGGCATGAACGGAGCCGAAACCACCCGACGGCTTCGCCTCGTAGATCCCGATCTCGCGGTGGTCGCCATCAGTGCCGAGAAGCAGCACAAGGACGAGATGCTCGAAGCGGGAGCATGTGCCTTCATCGAGAAGCCGATCAATGTCGAGGACTTGGTTCATGCCATTTCCATAGGGAAGCAACCTGTTCGGCAGTGAAGCGTTCCTTCCATGGAATCACGATGCTGCTCCGGTTTATCCGCCCGGCGAGCGAGACGCTCCATTTCGGCGGCCACGCTCACCGCCTCCGAACGCGTCTTCTTCCTGGTGGAACGCCGTAATCGTCCACCGGCTGGAGGCTTGCCAGGAAAGCGACCCGTTCACTACCCCGACCCGTTCCCCTTCGGCGCCGTCCTGCTCTGGACGGGTCTGAAAACCCGTTCCCCATGCTGCAGCCTGTGGTTCGCTCGGCCACGCCCGGGCCATCGCCGCCGACTATCAGCGCCACTCTCACGCTGAATCGGCATCCACGAATGGAAAGGGGCCCTGAGGAGATCATCCCGGAAGGGATGACTCATACCAGCCATATGAGCCTCCAAGCCTCTGAATGTCGATGCAGTCCGCCTCAGCACAATGCCATTTTGTCCCCAAAAAGAACCCAAAGGGATTCTCTTTCGCGGCTCCTTCCGGTCGCCGAGAATTGCATTGTCCTCTTGACTCGATCCCCCTTTCACCCCGATCCATTCTCTTGGAGTATGAAGACGTTACCGCAAGATCCCGGATACGAGAGCCGCCTGCCGGCGAATGCCGCTCCGCGGCAGGATTCGCAGACCGGGATGGGGCGTCGTGGATTCCTCAAGGGCACCGTGGCGGCCTCAGCCGCCGGCGTGGCGCCGTTCAACATCCTCAAGGCCGGACCGTCCCCGAACAGCAAGGTCAACATCGCCTGCGTCGGGGTCGGCGGCATGGGGGGCAACGATGCGAACGCCCTCGCGGCGGCTGACAACGTCAACGTCGTCGCCCTCTGCGACGTGCACGAGTCCTGGCACCGGAAGAAGAGTGCCCGCTACAAGGAGAACCTCGGCGGCATCAAGCTCTGGAAGGACTACCGGGTGATGTTCGACAAGATTGGCAAGGACATCGACGCGATCTACACCGGAACGCCCGAACATGTGCACTACGCGGTGTGCATGTTCGGCATGAAGAGGGGCAAGCACGTCTTCGCACAGAAGCCGCTCTGCCGCACCGTCAACGAAGCCCGCATCCTGACCGAGGAAGCCGGGAAGAGCAGGGTCGTCACCCAGATGGGAAACCAGGGCCACAGCACCGAGGCCACTGCCGTGGTGAGGGATTGGGTCCAGGGCGGATGCATCGGCAAGGTCCGCAAAGTCATCGGCTACTCGAGGAAGAACTACTGCACCCTGGCCGAACCGGCCGCCGGCGGGGAGATTCCCGAAGACCTGGAATGGGACCTGTTCCTCAACCGGGCCGAGGCGATCCCCTTCAGTCCCAGCTACATCAACCGCGAGTGGATCCGCTACAGCCACTTCAGCGGGATCGTCGGGGACATGGGGTCGCATTTGCTCGACCCGGCCTGCTATGCGCTGGACCCGGGTCCTCCGCTCAGCGTGATGGCGGAGCTTCCCGAGACCTACCCGCCGGGGTGGCTGGCCAGGCCGGCCGTCATCCCCTGGGAATTCGCGGCGCGGGGCGAGATGCCGCCCGTCACGATGAAGTACTACCTGGGTCCCGACATTCCCTACCCCCGTCCCGAGCATCTCGAGGAAGGCCGGGACACATGGTTCATGAAGAGCGGCTCGGCTCTGATCGGGGAAGAGTCCTCCATCATGACGGGGGAGAGTTTCAACCCGGCCCGGATCTTCCCGGAGGCCGCCATGAAAGCCACCAGGAAGCCGCCGAAGGCCGCCTATCGCCGCAAGGGAAGCAGCCACCTGCAGAACTGGGTGAGGGCCATTCAGGGCGAAGACAAGGCGATGTCCAGTTTCGACGTCATGGGCCCGTTCTCGGAGATGCTCCTGCTCGGCGACGTCGCCGCCATGAACCCGGGGCGGAAACTGCAGTGGGATCACGAGAACATGCGGATCACCAATGACGAGGAGGCCGACAAGTGCGCCTACATGCGCCGTCCCGCACCGCGCGACGACATGAACTGGACTTGAAGGAAGACATGCCTGAGAACACTCATGTCACGAATACGGGCCGCCCCGGGGGCACCAGCCGGCGGGGATTCATTGCAGGGACGGGGGCCGCAACGGTGGCCTCGGTCCTCCCACAGGAGGCCCGGGCGCTGCAAACCCCGGGACCCAGGTATCGTGTCGGCGTGATCGGCCACACCGGACGGGGCGACTATGGCCACGGGATGGACGACGTGTGGGAGGACATTCCCCGGGCCGAGGTGGCCGGGGTTGCCGATGCCGATCCCGAGGGCCTCGCGAAGGCCGTCAAGCGGTTGGGGGTTTCCAAGGGCTACGACGACTATCGTAAGATGCTCGACGAGCTGAAGCCCGATCTCGTGAGCATCGGCGTGCAGTTCATCGACCAGCATCGCGACATGGTGGTGGCGGCGGCGGAACGCGGCGTGCGCGGCATCTACATGGAGAAGCCGCTCTGCCGGACCCTCGAGGAGGCCGACCAGATGGTGGCCGCCTGCCGGAAGCACAACGTCAAGCTGGCCACCGCCCACCAGTCCCGTTACCTCCCGAAGATGAAGGTCATCCGGGATCTCATCGAGTCGGGCAAGCTGGGCCGGGTCCTCGAGATGCGGGGCCGCTGCAAGGAGGACCATCGCGGGGGAGGGGTGGGGCTCTGGGTCCTTGGCACGCGGGTTCTGACCGTGATGCAGGCTCTGGCGGGCAACCCGGTGTCCTGCCTCGCGACGGTCCTCGATGGCAAGCGGCCGATTACGGCGCGGGACGTCAAGGATTGCGAGTCCTACGGCATCGGCCCGCTGGCGGGCGACGAGGTGCACGCCATGTACCGCTTCGCCGGCGGCGAGGTCGGATACTTCGACTCGGTGCGAGGCGCCGGAGCGCCGAATCCGTGGCGTCTCGGCGTGCGGATCTACGGATCGGAAGGAGTTCTGCACTGGTCCAACACCGAGTTGCTCATGTCACCGGCGCACATCCTGCGCGATCCCCTCTGGGACCCCGCCCGCAGCGGAAAGGAATGGATCCCGGTGAGTTCCGCGGGCATCGGCGTTCCCGAACCCCTTGAGCAGAAGGGGCACGTCCACCACCCCGGCAATGTCCTGGCGGTCACTGACTTGCTCGAGGCGATCGAGAAGGATCGGCAGCCCGTGGCCGGCATCGAGGAGGCCCGAACCAACATCGAAATGATCGTGGCGGTGTTCGAAGCCCAGCGTCTCGGGGGGTCGGTGACCTTTCCGTTGGAGAACCGCCGGAATCCGCTGACGATGCTCGACGACTAGTCACCATGTACCAGGCGGCAGTCATCGGCCTTGGATTCATCGGCGCCGGCGACCAGGTTTCCGGCGACGCCCTGGGCCAGAAGGTGGAGAACCTCGACGGAACCCACGCCCAGGCCCTCGCCGCCCACGACCGGATTGCCCTGGTCGCCGGTTCGAGCCGGGACGAGGGCAGACGAAAGCGATTCACCGAGCGGACGGGAGTGCCGGACACCTACCGCGACTGGCGCCAGATGCTCGACGCCGAGGATCTCGACATCGTCAGCGTCGCCACCTACACCCCATGGCACGCCGGGATCACCATCGCCTGTGCGGAGGCAGGGGTCCGCGCCGTGATCTGCGAGAAACCCCTCGCCACCTCGCTGCGGGATGCGGACCGCATGATCGAAGCCTGCCGGCAACACGACACCCTGCTCGTCATCAATCACCCTCGCCGCTGGCACCCGCTCTGGCGCATGGTGCGGGACGAAATCCGGACCGGCGCGGTCGGGGAAGTCAGCCACCTTTCCGTCCATTGGCCCTCGGGGCGCCTCGGGGCATTCGGCACCCACATGTTCGATGGCGCCGCGATGCTGCTCGGCAGCCGTCCCGAAGCCGTGTCCGGCACCATTGATTCGCTTGTCCCTCCGGACTGCCGGGGACCCGCCTTTCACGACCCGGGCGGCTGGGGAATAGTGCGGTTTGGCGAGGACGTCCGGATGCATGTCGAGGCCTCGCCACGCCTCGAACTGCCGCCGGGATTCCGGGTCGTCGGCAGCTTGGGTTGGATCGAGGTCGGCAGGGAAACAGCCGAAGCCCACCGGTGGGACGGCCGGACGAGGACCATCACGTGCCCGACCGGCCGGCCCAGTTCGCTTGCCATCGCGGTGGACGAACTCGTCGCCCGGCTTTCCGGGGAAGGAAACTTGGAAGGAACCGATGTGGAGGCCCGCGACGCCCTCGAGGTCATCATGGGATTCCACCTCTCGAGCCGCCTCGACGGCCGCTGGGTCACACTGCCGCTCAAGGGAGATGAGCGAACCCTCGAGGTGGCGATGGGATGACGCTTTCCCCGACACGCAAAGACCAATGACCAACATCCTCGTCGCAGTTGACGACTTCGTCGATCGACATCGCAAAGCGATCCTCGCTGCAACCTCTCCATGGGCCCGGGTCCGGTTTCTGCCGGAGCACGGTGACGATGACCTGTACCGCCAGGTCCTCGCGGAATCGGAGATCGTGGTGGGCTGGCCCGATCCCGCGTGGCTCGCGGGGACCCCGGTGCGCTTCCTGCAGATCGGCAGTGCCGGGTTCGACGCCTACGCCGGCTTCGGGTCGGAATCGGTCCGGCTCTGCACCGCGCGGGGGGTGCACAGCATCGGCGTGGCCGAGCACTCGATCGCCCTGATGATGGCGCTGATGAGGAACATCCCGGGACACTTCCGTGACCGGGAGCGGCGGGTTTTCCGACGCATTCCCCCCTATGGCGAGGTGACCGGCTCGGTGGCCTGCATCGTCGGCTTCGGGGCCATCGGCCGGACCCTCGCCGCACGCTGCCGGGGGTTGGGCATGGTCACCACCGCGGTCGATCTCCACGAGTCTCTTGAGGATCCCGTCCTCGACCGCTACTTTCCGCTGCCCATGCTCCGGACCGCCCTGGGCCTGGCCGACGTGGTGTTTCTCACCCTGCCGGGCGGAGAGGCCGCCCGGCATCTGTTCGATGCCGACCTCCTTGCGGCGCTCAAACCAGGGGCCTGCCTCATCAACGGGGCGCGCGGCTCATTGATCGACGAAACGGCGCTGGTCGAGGCTCTGCGGGAGGGCAGGCTTCGAGGCGCCGGACTGGATGTCGCGGAGGTCGAACCCCTCCCACCCGACAGCCTGCTCTGGGAGCTGGACAATGTCCTCATCACCGGACACTGCGGCGGCTTTGCCACTCACATGTTCGATCGCTTCTGCAACCTCGTTTGCGACAATCTGACCCGTTACCACCGGGGTGAACCTCTCAAGAACCAAATCGACTGGAGCACCGAATGCCCTCGATCGCTGACACCATCCGCATCACCGGCCTGACCACCCGGCGTCTCCGTCTCTCCTCGGACCTGTGGTTCGAGGGACGCACCACTCCCGACAGCGCCGTTTCATGGTTCGAGTTTCCCTTCACGGTGGTCGAGACCAACGAGGGCGTCGAGGGCTACACCATGGGATACGGACCGCTCGGGCAGGGGCGAGCCAGCGCGTATCACATCCACGACGTCTACCATCACGACCTGGCCGGCCGCAATCCCCTCCATCACGAGGCGATCTGGCAGGACCTGCGGCGCAAGCAGCGCCACCTCTACTCGATGGCCGAAACCACCTGGGCCGACCTCGACGTCGCCAATCTCCACGTCGCCTGCTCGACCGAGAGCGGCCGCTTCCTCGAGAGCCATCACTCGATGTTCCGCTTCGGGCTCAAGGACGACCCGCTGGCCGTCAAGCCCGACGGATGCCAGCACCTCCCCGACGGCCCCGGCCTCGGAGTTGAGATCGACTGGGACTGGATCGAGGATCACACCGTGGAAACCATCAAGGGTTCCACGCTGTGACGGTCGGCGGCTCCTCGCGGCCCACCTGTGTGGCACGCATCCCGATCACATGATCAAGGCCGCGAGCAACCTCTTCTCCGCCGTGCGCGATCACCGCTCCGGTCACCGCGCCGACGGTGTGTCGCAGCGGATCACCGGGCCTCGTCCGGCGGTCAACCCTTGCTCCAGGGGAAGCAGGTGATGCGGATTTCGGTCGATCCGTAGGGGACGAGGACGACGTCCGCTGGTGCTCCAACCTTCCCGATGGGGCTTGGCGGCGGTTCGACGGCGCGCGCGGGGAGGTCCTTTCGATATGTTCCCCACCCGCCCTGCTCGGTTCTGGCGGCCTTCATTTTCAGGCGCACCGGCGCCTCGGCGGCGTGGAACGGTTGCGGCGGGATCGAATCGGCGACGGCGGTCTCGACCTGCGGGTTTTCGGGGTCGCCCGGCAGCAACGCGTAATTCCACGGGCCGGCCGGGGTGATCTTGTAGGTGTGGAAGCGGCCTCCGAGGAACGACTTGGTGCTCGTTCGCTCTTCCTCGATCAGGAGCGAGAACACCAGCGGCCCCCGCGTGAGGGCGATGGAATCGTTGGCTTGCCGGGTCGTCTCGACGCGCATCGGGAAATCGAGTTCGACGCGGTCGCCGTTCTTCCATGTGCGCTCGACGCGATGGAACGTCCCCGGCTTGAGGTTGTCGCGGGCTTTGCCGTTCACCCGGACGGAGGGCTTTTCGCACCATCCCGGGATGCGGAGGTCCAGCGGGAACGCGACGTCTTTCGAAGCCTTGACCGTCAGGGTGACCTTCCCGCGGAACGGGTAGGCGGTCTCCTGGTCGATGGTGACGGTGGCGCCGTCCTTGCCCACCTTGGCGGTCACGGTGTTCGGCCCGTAAGCGGCGGCGGCCAGCCCCTTGCCGCCGGCCGACATCCACATGTTGTGCACGAACTTCGGCCAGCCGTAATGGAAATTGCTCCGGCAGCAGGCGTAGCCCGAGTGCGGGCTGGGACAGATGGCGTTCTGTCCGTTGCCGTTGTGCTTGAACCCGAGGTTCTCGTTCGTGCACTTCGGCTGGTTGGGCAGGATGTAGTAGCGCATCCCTTTCCCGTCGTGCAGCAAGGCGGCGGGCAGGGCGTTGTAGGCGACCCGCTCGAGTTGATCGCCGATCCCGGCCTCGCCGTGGACTCTCAGGGCGACGGTGGTGGCGAGGATCCGTTCGACGATCGCGCACAGTTCCGTCCCCTGGGTGGATCCGCGATCGGTGAGCGGTTCCGTCCCGCTGACCATCCCGTCGACGCGGCCGCACTTCTTCATCAGCCACCCGTCGGCCCCGGTGGCGGCGGCGAACCCGTTCCGGTGCGCGGCCTCGCCCGACACAAGGAACATCAGGGGCGGCGACTTCAACCCCTGCATGATGTTGACGATGTGTTCGGGGTACCAATTCGACCCGCCGTTGCCGGCGTAGAACTTGCTCCACTCGTTCGTCTGCTTCATCAACAACCGGGCCAGATCGAGCAGCCATTTGTCGCCGGTGCGGTTGTACATCCACAGGACGATCTCGAGGTTGTCGCCGCCGCGGGCCTGCGCCCATCCCGACTCCTTGCGCAGCGGATGGGACGGCAACGTCTCGAGCTGGAACCGGAAATACTTCCCGATGAACGGCGGAATGCGATCGTCGCCGGTCGCCTCGAAGTAGTCCCGCAGGTAGTGAAGGACGATCATGTTCGGCCACCAGTTCCGCTGCTTGGGACCGAAATCGCCGTCGTCGCGCTGGCTTTCGATCACCTTGTCGATCCACTTCCGGGTCTTCTTTTTCAGCGCGTCGTCATCGAGGACGAAGGCCAGGGCGATCAACCCCTTGGCATAGTACGGTCCCCGTTCCCATGCGTGCTGGCCGCCTTGCTTGCGGTCGGAGATCCAGTCGCTCCCGCCGATATCGCCGTAGAGTTCCTCGGCATGGCCGGTCAAACCGTCGCGTTGCAGTTCGAGTTGGTGTTTCAACCAGTCCTTTGCCTGCACGCTCCCCATTGGAAGCCGGACATACGGCTGGGGTTGCAGCGGGCCCCGGTTGGTTTCCGCCCCCGCCATCGCGCAGGCGGCGCACGTGATCGCCGGCAAGATCAGGAAAATCCGTTTCATGGTGTGAGGCTCGTTTGTTCGTCGCCCCTTCTAACGCGCCGCGGCGGACCGGTTTATCGCCAACTTGCCCCCTCGCATCCCCGGCGGGCTCGTCCCGCCGGAGCGAACGACTGGCCGGCTACACGGAACTGCCACCCGCAGAACGCCCCCGGCGGGCTCGTCCCGCCGGAGCGAATGATTGGCCGGCTACCGGAGCTGGAGCCAGACTCGGCCCGTGGGAGGCGCGGATGCTCCACGCACGGGCTGGTTTCTTATGCCGCTGATAGTAGCTCACCAATCCTGGCTTCCGTCGGCACAAGGCCGCCGGGGGCCGTTTTGAGGCGCGAAGCAGATACCCGGCGGGTGGCGACACCGCTCTGCGATGAGGTGCTGAAGCTCGAAGTCCCTGCAATCTTCCCTCCCACGAAAGCGGTGTCGCCGCCCCGTTGGGGCTTTGCCACCGCACTCCAAGCCTTGCTCTCGGGATCAAGACGGCGATTCGCCACACCCGTCTCTCCGGCCGGACGTTGATGACCTGTCCCTTTACCCGTTAAGTTGATCAACTTGGTGGCCCATGGCCCGACGTGACGGTTGGGTATCGTTGCGCCTTTTGAGTCAACTGAATGATATTGAAAAACTGTGCTCCGTCCTTGACCCGCCGTGATGGACTGCTTACGATGTGGGATGGCATGAGAAGGGGGGATCAGTTCACTGAACACAGGAGTTTCCCGGCAACGGCGCCGGGATCTTCCGCCACATCCGCAGATCCATGAGAACGATACGGATCATCCGCCTCGCGGGCGCGCTCCTGCTCGCCGCCTGCTTCTTCGCGGCTCATATCGAGGGCCAGTCCACCACGATTGACACCGCGGATCGTTTCGCCTGGGGCGAGAACATCGGCTGGACAAACTGGAGATGGGACACCGGCACCCCCGGGGCGGGCGCCACCATCGGGCAGTTTGTCTGCTCCGGCTACGTTTTCGGCGAGAACGTGGGCTGGATCAACCTGGGCGACGGCACGCCTGCCGACGGCATCCACTATTCCAATACCGAGGCGGCGGACTTTGGAGTCAATCACGACGGGGCGGGCAGCCTCTCGGGCATGGCGTGGGGGGAGAACATCGGCTGGATCACGTTCGATCAGGGCATCAGTGATCCGCCGCGGGTCGATCTCAGTACGGGGCGGCTTGCGGGGTATGCGTGGGCGGAGAACTGCGGGTGGATCGACCTCGGCAGCAACGGCGCCCACTTCGTGAAGACGAACGCGATTGCGGAGGGCGCCGACACCGATTCCGACCTGATCGCGGATGCCTGGGAACGCGAACAGGCGGTGGCGGCCGGGTTGGACCCGCTGCTGACCCATCTGCACAAGACGACCGACTACGACGGCGACGGCAGGACCGACATC
>Ga0180431_10006087_pt1 | contig 14426 bp, 10 predicted proteins | sample SS_ome_11_FD_132459 | JGI IMG/M metagenome (GOLD analysis project Ga0180431, IMG submission 132459) | Hypersaline lake sediment archaeal communities from the Salton Sea, California, USA - SS_1_MS_1 metaG | ecosystem: Environmental > Aquatic > Non-marine Saline and Alkaline > Hypersaline >... | reverse complement strand
CTCCGTCAGGCTTTCGCCCATTGCGGAATATTCTTAGCTGCTGCCTCCCGTAGGAGTCTGGGCCGTATCTCAGTCCCAATGTGGCCGTACGCCCTCTCAGGCCGGCTAACCATTGTAGCCTTGGTAGGCCGTTACCCTGCCAACTAGCTAATAGTGCGCGGGCTCATCTTCAGACGACGCCCGAAAGCGTCTTTAATCCATCCGTCTCATGACAGATGGACATTATGCGGTATTACCACTAGTTTCCTAGTGCTATCCCCCATCCAAAGGCAGATTACCCACGTGTTACTCACCCGTTTGCCACTGTCCACCAAAGCAAGCTTTGGCTTCTCGTTCGACTTGCATGCTTAAAACACGCCGCCAGCGTTTGTTCTGAGCCAGGATCAAACCCTCCGTGATAAAAATTGTTTTACACCATTTTAGTTGTTACTTCGCGAAACTATAGTGAAAACTCTTCACAGGGGCCTGCCATTCAGTTTTCAAAGATCGGGGAGAACGCGTTAAAAAACCTTGAGCATTACACTCAAGGCGCGCCTCCAGCATCGTTGCGGGAGAAATATACCGTACTCCCAAATAGAAGTCAAGATTAAATTGTATTGTTTATGAAAAAATACCGTTCATAATGTACAGCGCGCCGCATAAACCGTATCGACCGGCACACCGGATATCTGAACGGTTTCTACCTTAAAAAAAGCGCTCCAGATGCAATCCGCCGACGCGCCATATTCCCTCTCTCCTGATCCTTAACCCTTCCAGCCCGCACTGCAGCGCCTTCTTGATGCTCACCTTCCCCCTGAGCCGGATATGCAGACACCCGTCCTCTTCCTCGTAAAACCCGTATTCGGGCGGGCCCGCTCCGGCCTCTTCTCCAAGGATGTGCGAAAGCCCCCTCATCTCGATCATTTCCGGCGACAGGGGAGGAGTCTCCCCCATTCCATCCGTCAAAACCGTGTAATCGTGGCAGAAATCAGCTGAAGCAACTGATTTACGGTTTCGTACAAGCAACGCCCGGAAGAGGTTCAGTGCGGGAGGCAGGATATCGTTATAACACCGCACAAACGCGCGGGCATCCATCTCCCCGGTGATATATGCCTCGCCGATCTCATAATCCGATTCGAGACCGAGAGGCAGGGGAAAGGGCAGTATGAGCCGCGGTTTCGGATTATAGCCCTCGGAGTACTTGAAGGGTATGCCGGCCCTCCTTCCGGTCCTGACGAGCAGGCCCATCAGGTCAAGATGGGAAATGAACCGGTACATGTCCCGCTTTTTAAAGAGGAAGAGCATCTTGAGCGTACCGGTCCCGGGCGTATCCCCGGCGACCGCCGCGCTTCCGCTCCGTGCAGCACCATCTCCCCGCGCTTCCTTCAAACCGTCGGAACCGGATTTCGTCCTCCGGGAAACCGCCGTCCGGTTCCCCACGGCCGCGTCACAGACTCCGCACTGCGAGCAGGCCCCTTCAATGCAGTTTTCCGTCAATACTTTCTCACGCGCCCTGTTCAGCTCGTCCAAAAGAAAAGCATCGTTTACTCCGCAGTCCACGAAACTCCACGGGACCGCATCGTCGGGAGAGAACCCGAGGTAACGGGCCCCGTCAATACCGGTCTCCTCCAGAGCGGTCCTCCATACCGAAATATCGAAGCATTCGTCCCAGGAACTGAATCGCTCTCCGCGTCTGAAGGCTTCGAGTATGAGCGCACCCGTACGGCGGTCTCCCCGCGAGAGTATGCCCTCCACGTAACTCATATCCGGGTTCTGGAACTTGATCCTGATCCTGGATTTTCTAAAGCGGGCACGCAGCCCCTGTATTATCCTGCCCGCCTCGTCCGGGCTTATCTGGGTCTCGCGCTCAAACGGCGTGTGGGGCTTCGGAATATAGGTCGAAACATTGACGTTTATGGAGAGTCTGGGGAACCGGGCGGAAAGACTCTCGATATAATCGGCGATCCTGTCCCCCTCCCCCTCCGCCCCGGGGAGCCCTATCATGAAGTAGAGCTTCACGAGCTTCCAGCCCACGATCGCAACATGGCCGATGATGCTCTCCAGCTGTACGGTATCCACGGGCTTGTTCAGGGAGCGCCTGATACCGGGGTCCCCGCTTTCCACCGCAAAGGTCAGCCCACTCTTTCGAACGCTGCTTATAAGCTCCAGTATGTCGAAGTTCGTGCTGTTCACCCGCAATGAAGGAAGCGAAACGGATACTCCCCCGCTGGTATACTCGTCGTGAATACGCTGTACCAGGTCGCGAAGATCGGTGTAGTCGCCGATACTGAGCGAAGACAGGGAAACCTCGTCGTACCCCGTGCTCCCCAGCGAATTCCGTATGATATCCAGCACTTTGGAAACACTTCGCTCCCTGACCGGCCGGTACGTATATCCCGCCTGGCAGAACCTGCACCCGTTCACGCAGCCCCTGTTGACTTCAACGGAGACCCGGTCCTGAACGATCTTGATAAGCGGTACGAGGGGAGCATCTGGAAAAGGCAGATCCTCCAGGTCCGGTTCTATCCTCCTCGTTACCGGCCGATCGGTCATGGTGACGAGATACCTGCCGCTCTCACCGGTTTCGTGAAGCGATGGAACATACGTGCAGTCGAGCCGATCCGCGGCGCGCAGCCTCCCGGCCCTGTCCTCGCCCCTGCTTGAATAAAGCAGCTTCAGCAGCTCGACCGCAGCCCGTTCCCCGTCACCCATAAGAAAAACATCTATGAAATCGGCCATCGGTTCGGGATTATACACGGACGGTCCCCCGGCTATAACGACCGGGTCCCCGTCTTTCCGCTTGGCCGACTCCAGGGGTATTCCGCCCAGATCGAGTATGGAGAGCACGTTTGTGTAGAGGAGCTCGTACCCGAGTGAAAACCCGACCACATCGAAGAGACGAATCGGGGTCATCGTTTCCAGAGAATAGAGCGGGAGCACATTCTCCCTCAGCTCTTTTTCAAAGTCCTGCCACGGTGCGAAGACGCGCTCGCAATACCAGGATTTTTCCCTGTTGATTGTGTCGTAGAGAATCCTCAAACCGAGGTTCGACATCCCGACCTCATAGAGATCCGGATAGGAAAGCACGACGCGGAAATCCACGTCCCGGGCCTCTTTACGAATCATATTGATCTCATGGCCGATATAACGTGCGGGCTTCGTTACACGAGCAAGAGAACCCGCGAGTATCTCTTCTGATAATCCGTTCAACGGTTGTGTCTCCTCATATCGATGTTTATGAGAAGTGAGGCCCCCAGGAAACTGGTGAGGAGGAAAGAGCCGCCGTAGCTCATAAAGGGAAGCGGGATGCCCGTTATAGGCATTACGCCGATCGTCATCCCGATATTGATAACGATGTGAAAGAGGAACATGCCCACGACCCCCGCGGCGATAAGGGCCCCAAACCTGTCCTTCGCGCCGTGGATGATCAAGATACTCCGGTAGAGGAGAAGCCCGTAGAGGGCGAGGAGGAGAAAGGAACCGAGAAAACCCCATTCTTCGGCAAATATGGAAAAGATGAAATCCGTACTCCGCTCCGGGAGGAAGCCGAGCTGGCTCTGCGTGCCGCCGAAGAGCCCCTTGCCGAGGAGTCCGCCCGCACCCACCGCTATCTTTGACTGGATCAGATTATACCCCGATCCGAAGGGGTCTATCGTGGGTCTGAGAAAAACAATGAGACGTTCCTTCTGATAGGGCTTGAGAAAACGTCCGAGAAATGCGGCGAGTACGAGACCCGAAAAGAATATGAGGAAAACATTCGACGCCTTGAAGATGATCTCCCGCTTTGTGATCCTGTGAAGGATGAACATCAAGAAGGAAAGAAACCCGAATGTCAGCGCCATGTACAGCACGACCTTCGTATCGTCCAGAACCTCGAGAAAGGCAAGCATTTCGGAGTGTGTGAGCTTCCCGAAAGTCGACAGGAGCGGCAAAACAACGGCTATGCCCAGGATGATGAGCAGGGACATGAGATGTATGAAACGGACCCCGGCGAAATAGAGCATTATGAAGCAGATCGGTATATAGACGAGGGCCGTTCCGAAATCCGGCTGCAGCAGAATAAGGCCGACCGGGAAGAGCCCTATAAAGAGCGTGATAATGACGTTTTTGAGGCTCCTGATATCCTCACCCACACGGTCGAGAAACCGGGCGAGCGTGATGATAACGGCGATCTTTACGAACTCCGAGGGCTGAAAACCCAGGCCGCCGAAGATCGTAATCCAGCTCCTGGCTCCCCTGACCCTTTTGCCGATGACGAGGGTGAGGAGAAGGAGGAGAATGCCCGCTATGTAAATGAAATGCGCATATTCACCCATACGCTGGTAATTGATAAAGAGCATGAGGGAGAATATGACAAATCCCGTGAGGGCCCAGTAGATCTGCCGCACATGCTGTCTATAACCGTACGTTTCCTGTACACCGGTTCCCGCGCTGTAAATGGTGATTATACCGACGCCGATGAGTACCAGGAGGCTCAATACGAACACGATATCGATCCTGATACCGGTGCGGCTCAATTTCGCCATGGATTCCTCTCTCCACTCCCGGGTTAACGGCGCAAACCGTAAACCCGAAATGTCTCATTCAGACTGCCCGGACGCTTTCCTTTCACGGAGGGCGATCTGCTGTTTTTTCTTCCAGATATTTCGACGGGCCGTTTCCAGGTCACAGTGTCCGAAGTACGCCTCAATGATCTCCGATACCACGGGTGCCGCGACCTCGCTTCCGGCCCCTCCGTGTTCGATAATCGCCGTTACCGTGATCAGCTCATTTTCATTACCAGAACCGTAAGGGGCAAGCGCCGTGAACCACGAGTGCGTCTCGGCGCCCAGGACCTCCGATGTACTCGTCTTTGCCGCCATCTCGGTCGAGAGGACGGCTCCGCCCCACTTTGCGGTCCCCTCGGTCACCACTCCGTGCATGGCGTCTATGATCATGTGAAAGTATTTCGCATCGATATTCGTATCTATATGAACTTCCGGGATTCGCTGGTACACGAGCTCATCGTTCCTCGCCGACCTTATCTCCTTCACCAGGTAGGGCCGCATGAGCACGCCGTTATTTGCCAGCAGGTTGGTGAGGCAATTGATCTGAAGGGGCGTGACGAGCAGGAAGCCCTGTCCGATCGCGAGATTGAGTGTGTCCCCGTCGTACCAGATATCTCCCTTTATATCTCTTTTCCACTGGATATCGGGTATGAGGCCGTTCGCCTCGCCTCCAAGGTCCAGTCCCATGTCTTCCCCGAGCCCCAGCTGCTTTGCGAAATCCGCGATCGTATCCGGCCCGAGTATAAGTGCGGTCTGATAGAAATAGGAATCGCAGGAATCGACAATGGCCTTGTGCAGGTCCACTTTCCCGTGATTCTTCCAGCATGCAAAAAACCTGTTTCCCGTCTGATAGCCGCCCCCGCACGTGAACTCGCGCTCGGGCGGTATCTTTTCCGACTCCAACAGTGCGAGAGCGACAACGAGCTTGAATATGGACCCCGCCGGATACTGTGCCTGAATCGCCCTGTTGAGAAACGGCTTGCGCGTATCGAGCGCGAGTTTTTTAAAGGTGTCCTTGCCGGCCTGCAGGATAAACATGTTGGGGTCAAAACGCGGATAGGAGGCCAGTGCGAGCACCTCGCCCGTCGCGGGCTTCGATATTACGACCGCCCCGGGATTGTTGCCCAGCGCCTGCTCGGCGAGGCGCTGCAGCTCTATATCTATGGTCAGTACCACGTTGTTGCCCGGAGACGGTACGGCCCCCTTGTCGATAATCTCCGCGGTTACCTGGTTCGTAACATCGACGATTCGCCGCACGTACCCGTCCCGCCCCTTCAGGTCCATGTCATAGACCTTTTCCACCCCGCTCTTTCCTATCCCGCTCTCGATATTGTATCCCCGGTCGCTCAGCTCGAAGAGCTCCTTCTCGCTGATCATCCCCACATACCCTACAACATGCGAGAGCGTTTCCCGGTAGGGATAGACCCTCATGGGCTTGCTCTTCCAGTACACGCCTGGAAAGTCCCTGTTATGTTCGGCGAGAAAAACGATGTCTTTGAAGGGCACCTCGGTTTTAACGACGTAAGAACCGTAAATCGAACGGCCCTTCCTGCCGATGGCCGCGATTATGTCATCCTTCGGCATATCCAGGAGTATTCCGAGCCTGTCGAGCAGGCCTTCCCGCTCCTCCTTATCCTTGGGAAGGTTCTGCGGTACGATGGTTACCATGAATGAGCGCTTGTTGTAAGCGAGAACATGCTCATGCGTCCTGTCATATATGACGCCCCGTATCGCCGGAAGTATTGAGTACTGTTCCCGGTTCTTGCGCGCCTGCTGCGCGTATCTGCTTCCTTGGATGATCTGCAGGGAGAAAAGCACCGCTATGAAAAACAGGAAAAAACCCGCGGGGAACCCGATGAATATATATATCCTGCGGCGAAAATCGATATTCTTGTCGGACCGGGACGATTGAAGTGCCATTTCACTCCGATATCTTATCTTCAATCTTCATAATAATATAATACAGGAGAGGCGTTAAGACACAGTTCATCACCGCCTGGAGAAATACCCTTCCCTGAGAAAAGAGACCGAAGTATCCGGGTTCGAGAAAGAGTGCGGCGAACATACTGAGAAGCAGGGCCTTGACAACGGTCATGACGAACAGGAGCAATACCGCGACGATGATGTTTCTTCCATAAATCTTGGCACCTGCCAGGCCCGACAGGTAGCCGGCCACGGTATAGGCAAAAGCCGATAGTCCCAGCAGTCCTCCTGAAAATATATCCGCGATTATCCCGGTGAGAAATCCGGTGATCACCCCGGGGAGGGGCCCTGTAATGAAACCGGCGAGCGCAATGAAGATCAGCAGGAAATCCGGGCTGACGGACCGTATTGAGAAATCATCGTAAAAATCCGTGGATTGCAGGAAAAGAGAAAGCGCAAGAAAAATTATAAAGATGATATATTTTTTCATCCGGTTACTCTTTCTCCATCTTTATAATTAAATCCTCCACGACCTTCTTCTTGATAATATAGACCTCCTCGAGCCTTCCGAAATTGATCTTCGGTTCCACCAATGCCTCCTGGAATATTCCGTATCGCTTCTTCGAGACCGAGACCACCTCTCCGACGAGTATACCCTTCGGAAAAACCCCGCCCATTCCCGATGTGACAACCTCATCGCCGTAGCTTATATCCGCCCTTCTGTCTATGTACTGCATGAGGCAGTACTCTGATAAGGGGCTCTGGCCCTGGAGAATACCTGAATACCGTGATTCCTGCAGCATGGTCCCGATATAGCTCGACTGCTCGATGAGCGGCTGTATCCGTGACGAAAACCGTTGTACATCGATGACCTTTCCGACCACACAACGATAATCGTCCTGATAGGCCACCACCGGCATGTACTGTTCGATACCGCTGGCCCGGCCCCTGTTCACCACAAGAGTCTTATAGTAGTCCTGGGGGGATTTTGCAACGACTTCGGCGATGACGGTTTCGTACTCGAGCTCTCCCTGGATTCCGATGAGTCTTCTGAGCCGCTCGTTTTCCTTTCTGGCCTTCTCATACTCGTACTGGCGTTTCTCGTACTTTTCCAGAATGGTCCTCGCCTGTTTGAGCTCCTCATTCAGCTCCCGGTTGATCTCGACACTCATGAAAAAATCCTTCACGATCGTTATCGACCTGGTTCCGGCGAACTGGAACGGATAGAGGATGCCGTAGGCGATGGAGCTGAACCTGAGGGTGACCTTCTTCTGGGAAAATCCCATCATAACAAAAGAAATGAAGAGGAGGGTGATAAAAACCAGAAAACCTCTACGGACCGATTTTTCCAGCTTCATAACCTTTTCTTTTCATTGGGAACGGTGATCTTCGACAGGTATGGTTAGCGATAGTCCTTCAAATATTTCAGCTCCTCAAGGAACTTCCCCGTACCGAGCACCACGCAGGTAAGCGGATTCTCCGCCAGGATAACCGGGACTCCCGTTTCCTTGCTGATGAGCTTTGGGAAGCCCTTCAGGAGAGACCCCCCTCCCGTCATAACGATCCCCCGTTCTACGATATCGGCTGCGAGCTCTGGTGGAGTCTGGTCCAGGGTTTTCTTGATCTCCTCGAGAACCATGGTTGTCGGTTCCTGAAGAGCCTCACGTATCTCAACGGAATCGAGTGTGAGTATTCTGGGAAGACCTGAGATGGAGTCCCTGCCCCTTATTTCAACTTTCTGGACCTCTTTCTCGGGATAGACATTGCCTATCGTTATCTTCACTTCCTCCGCAGTGCTCTCACCGATGACGAGGTTGTGAATTTTCTTCATATGATTGATGATTGCATCATCGAACTCGTCTCCCCCCACCCTTATCGCATTCGTTATTACCATGCCGCCGAGGGAGATGACCGATATCTCGGACGTGCCGCCGCCTATATCGATAATCATATGTCCGGCGGGCTCCTGAATCGGAATGTTCGAGCCGATCGCAGCAGCGAGCGATTCCTCTATGAGATAAATTTCACGCGCTCCCGCCTGCTCGCACGACTCACGCACCGCGCGTTTCTCCACTTCGGTGATGCACGAAGGTATTCCGATGACGACCCTCGGCTTGACCAGGGCCTTGCGGTTGTGCACTTTTTGAAAGAAGTACTTGATCATCTTTTCAACGGTTTCAAAATCCGAAATAACACCGTCCTTCATGGGACGTATTGCGATTATTTCACCCGGCGTCCTCCCGAGCATGCGCTTCGCCTCCTGCCCGACCGCAAGTACCTTTTTGGAGGAGTTGTGTACCGCGACAACGGAGGGTTCTGAAAGTACTATTCCCTGGCCTCGCACATATACGAGTGTGTTCGAGGTTCCAAGATCGATGCCCACATCATTCGAGAAGGCGCCGGATAATTTACCAAAAACCATGTGGTACTCCTCTGTCAGATGAAAAGATGAATCCGCCGTGCCCGTTCCCCGAAAAAGGTATACAGTTGGACGGCAGCCCTTTTAAAAGCCAACGAATATGTTATCGTACAGTATCCTTTATTATTTACGTTATCACAACAGCATTGTACCCCGCAGTATTATCGCGCCGCAGTATCATCGCGCCGCAGTCTTATCGCGCCGCAGTCTTATCGCGGCGTAGTCTTATCCGCCGGTGTGCGCCCCTCGAAATCTTCTCCCCCGCACCTCTCAGCCCTATTAGTAGAGCTTTTCAATGGCACCGATATGTTTCGGGTCGATCTTGAGCGTCCGTCTCCATTCCTTGCGCGCTGAGAGGAGGTCCCCCTCGCGTTCATGAAGGTTCCCAAGCCAGAAATGCGCAAAAGCCGAGTCCTTGTTCTTCTCGAGAATCAACTCGATGTTTCTCCTTACCTCATCAAACCTTTCCTCATGAAAATCTATCCAGACGAGGGCCGCGAACGCCTCATCGTAAATAACATCGTCCGCCGTATTCTCGATGATAAAACGCAATTCCCGGACGGCGCTCTCGTACTTTTCCTGTTCGGTGTAGGTATGCGCCAGGTAAAGCCGAACGACGTCCTTGGGTACCGCTTCCTTCGCCTTTTCGAGATATTTTGCCGCGTTTTGGAGGGCACCTATCTTGAAGTAACAGTACCCGAGTATCTCATAAAGTGATTCGTCCTCATGCCCGCCGTCGAGAGCCTTCTTCAGATAATCCACGGCCAGCTCATAATAAGCCTGCCCCTTTCTGAAGTAGCACATCCCGAGCACATAATAGGTGTTCGTCAGCACCTCCTCCATCTGCGAGAGAACGATGCCCTTTCTGAGATAGAATATGGCCCTGTCAATGGATTCCTCCTTCTCCTCATCCGTCAGGCTCGTTGAAATATAATAATACGACTCGCCTATGTAGCGAAGAAGGCGGGGATTGTGGGGTCGCCTTGCAAGATAGGGAAGGCCGTTATGAATGACGATATTGTACTGCCCCGTCTGGAGATGTTTTTCGAGAAAGCCGTAGTCGTTAAACCACAGCCTGTAAAGATCCACGATACTCGAATAAAGGCTATAAACATTGAGGAAGAAAACCGCCGAAAACGCACCTCCCCCTATGATTACGAGTATCATAATCGTGACGATGAGCTTTCTCGTACGCCGCTTCGGTTTGTAGTGATACTTTGTATAACGGTATTGGTTCATTGTTTTTAATGAGGATGGCTGGTTTTTGGAAACCTGAAGCTCACCCCGCAAGTGTGTGGAGAATATACCTGAATTCCACCGGTCTCGGGGATATCTCGATGATATCCTTTTTCCTCTTTACATTCTTCCTCTTGAGGATGAGATATGAACGGTGGAACCGGTAATCCTCTATGGAAGAGATGTAAAACTTCTTTTTCGATTCACCTTCAAAGATAATAATCGCTTTTGAGGTGAGTGCAAGGGCACCCGTCATTACTTCCGTGAGCTCATCACGGGAAACGGAGAGCTCGACAATACTCAAACTCGATTCGACGGTGTAGAGTTTGCCCTCTCCCCTATAGTGAACGAGCTCACCCCGGCTCAAACCCGGTACATCCGCTTCCGCATGGAGAATGGGTACATACCCGTCCGGATATTCCCCGCTTTCTCCCTCCTCCCTGCGCCTCTTCTCTTCGGACTTTGGGTCTCCAGACGGAATCCCGTCTTCCGGGGGCCTCCGATGGCAGAACAGGAGAATGGTGAAGAAGAAAACGACACCGACTATTGATAATGCTATAAAAGCTAAAAACATACACCGATAGTATGTATTGGACTGAACTTCCTGCCTAATAGTAAATTAGGGTCCGTTAAAAGTCAATCCTTTTAGGAGAGGAGCTCGTCTCGGCGGGTCCCTAAAAGAATCGAACTTCTAATCCCGCTTACCCCGCTTTATCAGGTACGTACAAACAGTGCCGTGGCCAAGGCGGCTTCCGAACCCGTTTTATCCAGGCACCTGGAAACGGTCTGTATCCTTTTCCCCTTTACGGAGACTACTTTACCGCGCAATGTGATCTCTTCATTCACAGGGACCGGTTTCTTGAAACGGGTTTCCATTTTTGCGGTCACCGCGGTATAGCCCTGATGAAGACATGCCTTTGCCATGATCTCGTCGAGGAGCATCGCAATGAAACCGCCGTGCACGATACCGGGATACCCCTGCATGTGCTCCTCAAAACTGCATCGCGTTTCCATTTCCCCACTCTCATCATCGTGGAAAAAATCGAGCTGCATTCCGTGCTCATTAGCCTTTCCGCATACATAGCACCCTTCGTAGTCACTGCCGTAGTCGAGTATCACCGCTCCATCCTCATCCCGTGATTTTCCAAAATTGTATCTAGCGGATCATGAGCCGCTCCGCTGTGGTGCTGTCGGGCATATCCTTATATGTAACGATCCGTTCCGAGTCACCCATCTGAACAATGAAACTGATCCCATCATCACCGGAACCGGGCTTCATATACCGTGCAATGATTCCCAGCGCGGTCCTTAGGTGGGCTTCGTTTCCATCCCAATCCATGAGGGAAAACGGACCCTTGGGCCGTACGGCATCGATACGCGCAGTGCCCCAGCTCAATTTCATAAGATACTCGTTTTCCGCCTGGTTCCTTCCCACAACAAGCTTGCATGAGCCGGACAGCCTGAAATGCCGTCCGTATTTCAGTATTATGAAATCCCGGGCTTCGACGGTCTTTCCGGAGGATACCAGGTCGCTGAACCGTTTTTGGAAGCTCTTCTCCGTAAGAAGACAGCCCCCGGCCGGACTGGGGTAGTCTTCAATGCCCAAAGTTGCGGCGAGCGCTATCTGCCTGCTCCTCCCCCTCCCTGATATATCCAGTAAATTATTCCTGTCCACCCAGCCGAGCTCCTCCGGTATGGTCGGCATAAGCAGGCGTGCTGAGAGCGGGCGAAGCAGATACCCCCCGAGCCCGCTCCTCTTGGAGAGCATGCGCATGATCCCGGAACGCTGCGACATGGGACGCTGGCCCAGGACCTCTCCGGTTGCGACAAAATCGGCGCCGATCGACCGCATGTATGATCCCGCCTTTTTCAGGAAGAGCAGCTTGCAGTCTATACAGGGATTCACTCCCGAACCGTAACCATGGACCGGATTGAGAAGATGGGGAATATATTCCTCCGTGATGTCACTATTTAAAACGCGGATCCCCAACTGCATATCTTCATCCGGAAGTCCGTCAATCTCCGTATAGGGCGGGGTATTGAACCAGCCGTAAAAATGAACACCGGCCACTTCGATCCCCGCGTTCCTGAGCATACCGATTGTCAGAAGCGAATCAAGCCCACCGCTCGTCAGTACGACGGCCTTTCTCATAACGGGTCTCCGGAATAAATCTTCCGAAAATTAAGGATAAGTAACTGACATGAAAAAACAAGGGGAATGGAATTATTTCCATTCCCCTGTATTTTTTTATCCTGCTACAGATACATTACTGCCTCGGTTAAAACAATTTCCACACGAGACCGGTTATCTCTCTGAGGAAAGGAACCATCACGAGTGAAATCACGCTCATGAGCTTTATAAGTATGTTGATTGAGGGTCCCACCGTGTCCTTCATCGGATCGCCCACCGTATCTCCGACAACAGCCGCCTTGTGCGCTTCCGACCCTTTCCCGCCGAGGTTGCCCTCTTCGATGTATTTCTTCGCGTTATCCATGCCGCCGCCGGAATTGGCATACTGGATTCCGATGATGATGCCTGAGACGATCGCGCCGATCAGCATACCGGCGAGCGTAACGGGACCGAAGATGATACCGATAACGAGCGGGGCGAGTATGGCAATCCCGCCCGGGAGCATCATTCCCCTGAGCGCGCCCTTTGTCGCGATATCGACGCACGTTGCGGAGTCCGGTTCCGCCTTTCCCTCCATAAGGCCCTTTATATCGCGGAACTGTCTCCTCACCTCCTCGACCATATGAAAAGCCTCGACCTGAACCGCCTCGAAGAGAAGCGACGAGATAAGGAAGGGAAGCATTCCGCCTATGAGCAGCCCGGCAATCACCTTGATTGAGGAGAGTGCGAGCGACTCAGCCGCGATATTGGTTGATACCATGTATGCGGCCAGCAAACCGATGGCCGCGTAAGCGGCCGACCCGATGGCAAATCCCTTGCCGATCGCGGCCGTCGTGTTTCCGACGGAATCGAGCTTGTCCGTAACCCCCCTGACATTCTCCGGAAGCCCGGCCATCTCCGCGATACCACCCGCATTATCCGCAACCGGTCCATAGCTGTCTACGGATACGATCATGCCGGTTGTCACGAGCATTCCAAACGAGGCGAGCCCGATTCCCAGCATGCCGGCGTTGGCATAAGCGATTATGATTGCGAAAACGAGGGCAATAACGGGCAGGAACACGCTCTTCAACCCGAGGGAAATCCCGCCGACCACGCCGATCGCCGGACCCGTTGCACAGCCCTCGGCGAGCTTACGTACGGGTTTGTACTTCCCGGATGTGTAGAGCTCGCTGATGAAGCCGATAAAGATACCCGATATAATACCGGCTGAGAGACTCCAGAACAGACCCCACTTCCCATAGGGCTTCGCTCCGAAGCTCATTCCCATAGTGCCGATTACAACAGCAGCCAGTACGAGCGTTAGAACAGCGGCGACATAGGTACCGCCCAGCAGCGCGCCCTGGGGATTTTTCCTCGCGGCGGCCTTGACGAAAAGCACGCCGATAATGGAAGCGATGATACCCGCACCCGCGATTGTGAGAACGATCTGCACGATCTGTTTTACCACCTCGAGCCCGGCCGCGTTCATCTGCGCCGCGCCGAAGGAGACCGCCGACGTCGCAAGCACCATCGTGGCGATTATGGACTCCACATAGGATTCGAGAAGGTCGGCTCCGAGACCCGCGGTGTCTCCCACGTTGTCTCCCACATTATCCGCTATAACCGCGGGATTCCTCGGATCGTCCTCCGGAATACCCGCCTCGATCTTTCCGACGAGATCGGCGCCCATATCGGCGCCCTTCGTGTATATACCCCCGCCGGAACGTGCGAAGAGCGCGAAGAGACTCGCGCCCATTGCGTAGCTGTTTATCATACCGAGTTTATTAATAAAGAGAGCCGGGTCGGTTTCACCGAAGATGTTGAAAGCCATCATGAGTATCAGGAGCCCGAGCAGTGAGATGCCGACCACGCTCATCCCCATGACCGCGCCTCCGGATATGGCCACATTGAGCGCTCCCCGTATTCCTGATTTCTCGGCTGCATAGGTGGTACGTACATTTGCCCGTGTCGCTATGGTCATGCCGATGAAACCCGCTCCGCCGGATACCGCGGCTCCGAGCACGAAGGAAATTGCGGCCCTGTAGCCGAAGTATTTCCCGGTCACGAGCATAACGACCGCTATCACCCCGACTACAACCGCGATGTAAGTGTACTCACGCTTTAAAAAAGTAGAGGCCCCGAGCTGTATCTGACGGGCGATCTTCTTCATCACGTCCGTGCCTTCTTCTTTACGTAAAACGGACTTGAT
>Ga0180431_10006084_pt1 | contig 14429 bp, 11 predicted proteins | sample SS_ome_11_FD_132459 | JGI IMG/M metagenome (GOLD analysis project Ga0180431, IMG submission 132459) | Hypersaline lake sediment archaeal communities from the Salton Sea, California, USA - SS_1_MS_1 metaG | ecosystem: Environmental > Aquatic > Non-marine Saline and Alkaline > Hypersaline >... | reverse complement strand
TGGAAGGTGCCGAAGAGCCGGTCCCAGATAATGAGGATGCCGCCGTAATTCTTGTCCAGGTACAGCGCATCCATCCCGTGGTGCACCCGATGGTGCGACGGGGTGTTGAGGACGAACTCGACCGGCCGCCACAACCTGCCGATTCGTTCGGTATGGATCCAGAACTGGTAGACCAGGTTGATCGAGAAACTGGTGAATACCAGCCACGGTGGAACACCCAGCAGGGGCAATGGAATCCACATGATCAGCTCGCCGCTGTTATTCCATTTCTGTCGCAACGCGGTGGCGAAGTTGAAGTAGCGACTGGAGTGGTGGGCTTGGTGGGTCGCCCAGATCAGCCGGACCCGGTGGGCGATCCGGTGATAGGCGTAGAACAGAACATCAACTCCCACCAGGGCGATCACCCACGTGTACCACTGACTTGCCGACAGCTGCCAGGGCGCGACGTAGGCATACAGCGCGGCGTAACCCAGCAGGCCCAGGAACTTCCAGGCCCCCATCGTGGCCACCGACACCAGGCCCATCGAGATCGAGGCCCGGGCATCACGGTCCAGATACGAGCCACGGGCTGGCCGGCCGGACTCGAACCTGGACTCAGACTCGGACTCGGCATCGAGATGCTCGAGTTTGCGCGCCGCAGTCCACTCGATTGCCAAGAACAGGACGAAGAACGGCACCGCCACGAGGACCGGATCACGCATCGGCGCCGGCAGCACCGACAACACCGCGCCGAGTTGATCCACTGCTTCCTCCCGGCACCAACTGTATCCCGGCGCTATGGTCTGCTCTCATGCGGAGATGGGCGCTACTGCTCGGCGCGATCGCGACCGAGGTCGCCGGCACCCTGTCCCTGCGGGCGTTCCAGGACCATCGAGGCTGGCTGATCCTGGTCCTCGCCGGTTACGTCACCTCCTTCGTTCTGCTGGCCAGGGTGCTTCGGGCCGGGATGCCGGTCGGGGTCGCCTACGGCATCTGGGGCGCACTGGGTACCGCGGCCACCGCGGCGCTGGCCTCGGTGCTCTTCGATGACCCGTTCACCACACCGATCATGGTGGGAATCACCCTGATCATTGCCGGTGTGCTACTGGTCGAGTTCGGTTCGCATCCGCCCAGACGGGCCGAGCCGTGATGTGGCTGACGCTGGCCGGTGCCATCGTCATCGAGGTTCTCGCGACCCTGGGGATGCGCGCCTCGGACGGCTTCCGGAAGAAGAAATGGATCGCGCCGGTGGTAATCGGGTACGTCGCGTCCTTCGCGCTGCTGTCGATCACCTTGTCGCTGGGGATGCCGGTCGGGATCGCCTACGGGGTGTGGTCGGCATGCGGGGTGGCATTGGTGGCGGTGGTCGCCAGGTTCTTATTCGACGAGCCGCTCACCCTGCTGATGATGGCCGGTATCGCGCTGATCATCGGCGGGGTACTGACCATCGAATTGACCGGGTCGGCAGACTGATAGCCCGCGCGGGCCGCAGCCACAGAGCAAGATGGCTGCTATGGCTGATCCGTCGCTGACCGCACTGGCCGACCGGCTGGGCGTGGCATGCGCCTACCACGACTGGGTCGGCAACTTCGTCACGGTCGACGAAGTAACCGTCGTCGGGGTGCTGGCCGCGCTCGGCGTGCGTGCCGACACCGAGAACGACCGCATCGCCGCAGTCGCAGAACTGGATCGGCAGTACTGGTCGCGCGCGTTGCCCCCGACGGTCGTCGCGCGTTCCGGAACCGATGCCCCGTTCTGGGTGCATGTCACCCACGGTGCGCCCGCCCGCGTATGGGTGCGCCTGGAAGACGGCACCGTCCGGAGCGGTATCCGGCAGGCCGACAATTTCACTCCGCCGTTCGATCTCGACGGCCGCCTGGTCGGTGAGGCCACCTTCGTCCTGCCGGCCGATCTTCCGCTGGGTTATCACCAGATTCACCTGCGCTCCGACGACCGGGAGTTCGATACCGCCTTGATCGTCACCCCTGCGTGGCTGGGTCTCCCCGAGCGGATGGGAAACCGGCGGATCTGGGGTCTGGCCACCCAGCTCTACAGCGTCCGTTCCGCCGGCTCGTGGGGTATCGGCGATCTGACCGATCTGACCGATCTGGCGGTGTGGGCGGGCTCCGAGCACCGGGCGGACTATGTCCTGATCAACCCGTTGCACGCGGCCGCCCCGGCCACACCCATGGAACCCTCCCCCTACCTGCCGACCTCACGTCGTTTCGTCAGCCCGCTCTACCTGCGGATCGAGGCGATTCCCGAGTATGCGGGGATGTCCAAACGCGGCCGGGTGGACAAGTTGCGGGCCGGGGCCGTCGCCGGGGCGGCCGAGTCCGGCATCATCGACCGCGACGCGGCCTGGGCAGCCAAACGTGCGGCCCTCAAGCGGGTCTACCGGGCTCCCCGGTCGGCGGGCCGGCAGTTGGCGTTCGAGGCCTTCGTACGTCGCGAAGGTGCCGCGCTCGACGACTTCGCGACCTGGTGTGCGCTGGCCGAGAAACACGGTCCCGACTGGCGGCGGTGGCCGGCCGGGCTGCAACACCCGGCCGCCGCGGCGGTCGCCGAGTTCGCCCGGGACCACCCGCGTGCGGTGGACTTCCATCGCTGGCTGCAGTGGCAGCTCGACGACCAGCTTGCGGGTGCGCAGTCCCAAGCGCTGCGTTCCGGAATGGACTTGGGAATCATGGCCGACCTCGCCGTCGGAGTACATCCGAGCGGGGCCGACGCCTGGGCCTTGCAGGACGTGCTGGCGGGAGGAGTGACGGCCGGCGCCCCACCCGACGAGTTCAACCAGCTCGGCCAGGACTGGTCCCAACCACCGTGGCGGCCCGACCGTCTGGAAGCGCTCGGCTACCAACCGTTTCGGGCTCTCATCGCCGCAGTGCTGCGCCATGCCGGCGGGGTGCGTATCGACCACATCATCGGGCTGTTCCGGCTGTGGTGGATTCCCTCGGGCGCGCCGCCGACTGAGGGTACCTACGTGCGCTACAACCACGACGCGATGATCGGAATCCTGGCGTTGGAGGCACATCGGGCGGGCGCGGTGGTGGTCGGCGAGGACCTCGGCACCGTTGAACCGTGGGCGCGTGAGTACCTGCGCGAGCGCGGTCTGCTGGGCACATCGATCCTGTGGTTCGAATCCGACCCGGATGGCCGCGGACCGCTGCCCGCCGAACGGTGGCGCGAGCTGTGCCTGTCCTCGGTGACCACCCACGATCTGCCCCCCAGCCCGGGATATCTGGCCGGTGAACACGTGCGGCTCCGCCACGAACTCGGCCTGCTGACCCGTCCGGCCGAAGCGGAGCTGGCCGACGACCGGGCCGCACAGGACGCCTGGATGGCCGAGTTGCGCCGAGTGGGGCTGGTAGGTGCCGACGCGGACGAAGAGGACGTGATCATCGGGCTCTACCGCTATCTGGGCCGCACCCCGTCACGGCTGCTGGCGCTGGCGCTCACCGATGCCGTCGGGGAACGCCGCACTCAGAATCAGCCCGGGACCACCGACGAGTACCCGAACTGGCGGGTGCCGCTGGCTGGTCCCGACGGTGTGCCGATCCCGCTGGAGAGTGTGTTCACCGACCGCCGAACCGCCCGGCTTGCCGACGTGATGAGGGCGGTCACCAACCCCGGATGCGACTGAGTCGTGCCGATTCTCAGCGCGGGCCTGCCGCTGTTCCTCGGCCGGGGCCGAATTCAGCAGGTGCTGATCGGCCATCCCGGCGGGCCGTTCCGGGCGCGCCGGGACCACAGCGCATGGTCGATACCCAAAGGTGAGTACGCCGAGTACGAGCTGGCAGGCCGCTCGGCGCGAGTTCGCCGAGGAAAGCCGAGGAAATCAGCTGCCCGGTTCCCCTGGTGCACCGCTGGATCCGGGCCCGGTCAAGCAGCCCAGCGGCAAGGTCCTCACGGTGTTCGCCCTGCGCGCCGACCTCAACCTCAGCCGGTTCCACAGCGAAACCTTCACCCTGGAATGGCCTAAGCCTTGATGCACCGATGGGCCTTCGGGCGTAGTGGTGAAATGTTTGGTGGCGCTTGAGCCGGTGTGTGGGCGTGGTTGATGGCCCGATCTCGGTGTCGGCTTGTTCCTGTTGGTCTTTCGGGTCGAGGGCCGCTGGAGGTGGCTGGGTTAGGCCAGCCGTGGTGGTGTTCGGCCAAAAGCGCTGCTGAAGAGGGTTTTCCAGGCTGTTTCCCGGGGCCAGTCCCGGGGTAGGTGCAGGGTGAGTCGTCGGGCTGAGGAGGCGATGCGGGCCGACACGGTGATCAGGGTCCGGCGGATGGTGGCGGTGCGGGCTTTGGCTAGGGCAGTGTCGGTCAGGGCGCCGGCGGCGCGGGTGAGGTTGAACGCGATGACGGCCAGTGCCAGCCAGGCGGCGTTGGCGGCGAAGCGCCCCGAGGGTAGGTGCGCCAGGGCGGAGTCTTTGAGGTCGGCGTTGACCTGCTCGATGATGGCGTGGCCGCGGTGGGTCTTGTCGGCGGTGACCGTATCGAGGTCGCTGGTGGTGAAGAAGGCGTGGAAGCGCCAGGTGTCAAACAGAGCGCCCTGCCCGGTGTCCTTGCCCGGGTTGAGGTCGGGAATGCGGCGCACCACCAGCCGGCCCGGGATCTGCTCGGTGGCCTTGCTGGAGCCAAACGCGGTGAAGGCGATCTCGGCGACCTCGGCGCGGGAGATCCACCGCCCGGTGGTGTCGTCGTAGACGGCGTCGGTGTACTCGATGGGGGTCCAGGCGTACTCGTCGATGTCGGTGATGGCGGCTTTGACTTTCGGGTCCAGCCGCACGGTGACCGACACCTGGGCGCCGCCGCGGATCGCCGCGGCGACCGTGGGATGGCCGTAGAACGCCGAATCCGCCCGCAGCAGCGGCGTGGCCGCCGCCTGTGGTGAGCGCAGTCGTCGCAGGGTTGCCAGGGTGTCGGCGACCATCCGGGCCGCGCCGCGGGGTGAGCCGCAGCTGCCTTTACGTAGCCGCTGGCCGATGATCACCGGAGCGCCCTTCTCGGTGGTGGCTGTGGCGATCAACGCGTTCAGGCCGCGCACCCCGGAGTAGCCGTAACCGGATCCCTGTTTGCGGTATCCGTGTACCTCGATGATGGTGTCGTCGATGTCGAGAATCACCGGGCCGTCGATCCCGGCCAGCACCGGGGTGTGCTCGCCCAGCCCCGCCAGTAGACGGGCCGCGACGGCGTCGAGTTGACGGACGTGACCGAAGCGGAATTCCCGCAGGAAGGACCCCAACGTCGACGGTGCATACGGGCGAGCGAAGACCGTGCCCATCGCCGCGTGGCGCAACAGGCCCATGTCGGCGATGCTGTCCGCGCCGGCGACCATGCCGGCCACCAGGGCACTCACCTTCGCCCCGGGGTTGGAGCCCTTGTCGGTCGGGACGCTCAGATGCTCATCGGCCAAGGCGGCCAGACCGCACCGATGGGCCAGGGCGGCTATCGGGACCAGCCTGGCGCACGACACCAGATTCGGGTCATCAAAGGATGCTGAAGCTACCGGACGGGTGTGAGATAGTTGCATCTTCGAGATGCCCTTCGTTGTGGCCGAATTTGATCCTCAGGAAATCTCATTCTCCCACCGCGGCAGGGTATTTCGCTGTTATGACCCGTTCCGAACCACTACTGAATCGGTGAATCCAGGCTAAGGGCTGTGGGCGACCAGAGCAGTGTCCGGAGCTGGACCAGATCGCCCGGCTTCCGGTGGAGCAGGCCCGCGCCCGACTGCTCAAGGGACAGCGGGGCTTCCTGGATCGCCTTCAGGCGGGCCGATCCCAGCGGATCTGACTTAGAGAACGCCCTGCTGCGCGGCCTCGGTAAGCGCATCACGCGCCCGCTGGCGCCGCAGGTCAATCGAATCGCCGATTCGCCGGGCGAGTCGGGGATCCTGTTGGACGACCGCGTCCATCGCCTTTCGGGGAACCGCCACGATGCTGGTGTCGGTCAGCGCGACTGCCCCGGTGATATTCCGCTGTCTGGTCAGCGCCGTTGCGCCGAGGAAGTCGCCGACCCCGAGGTCGCCCAGGTCGAGCTGGCGCCCGTCGTCGGTCCTGACGAACATGCCCACGGTGCCCTCGGTGATGAATCCGATCGAGCCTGGGACGCTGTTCATTGCCTGAATGATCTCGCCCTCGGCGAACATCAGCAGGCGGCCGCTGGCGATCATGGTGTCGACTGCGTCCGACGCGAGCCCCAGATGCTCTCCGACCGAACGCAATTCGGACTCCACGTAGGCGTTTGCGGGTTTGAGGATCGCCCGGTCGATATGCACCCCGGCGCGCTGTGCGGCATACCAGGCACGGTGCAGCAGCAGTGTTCTGGTGGAGAAGTCGTCGGCCGGGGAGGCGACCGGTACGTACACCTTGTACTGCCCTGCTCCGAGTGGCACGACCTTCGCCGGCAGTTCGCTGATTTTGGCCGGCAGCGAATCGGCGACCGACAGCAGTGCCTTGACGATGACCCCCGGGGGATCGGCCGCGGCGAATTTCATGATCGCGATGGAGTTGAACGCCGCCCCGGTCACCCGGGAGAGATTGGTGAACGAACCGGCGGCCAGCGTGGCATTGGGCACGACCTGGATACCGTTGGCGGTGTCGATGTGGATCGCCCGCCAGTTCACCTCCACTACCCGGCCTCTTACGGTCGGGGTTTCCAGCCAGTCGTCGATCCGAAACGGTTGCTCGAACAACAGCAGCAGGCCCGCGATCACCGGTCCGACGGCGCCCTGCACGGCGAGGCCGATGACTACCGAGGTGACTCCGACCGCGGTCACCAGGCCGCCGATGTTGGCACCCCACACCCACGACAGCAGCAGGCCGATCCCGATGATGACGAGGATGAACTGGCCGAGATCGATGAAGATGGTCGGCAGCCTGTCCCGCCAGGTGCCTGAGCGCGCCTCGCCGAACAGCGCCGCGTTGGCGCTGGACAGCAGCAGCAGGATCACCAGGAAGCCGAACACCGTCCCGGAGATCTTCGACCAGGTCGCGTGGACGTCACTGTATTCGAGCTGCTGGACCAACAGGTACACCGCGAAAACCGGGAACACCCAGTTGCGCAGGATCAGGACCGGTTTGGCGTATGCGCTGCCGCGCCGGGCCAGTGCAGCATGCAACTCGTGGAGGATCAGCAGCGCCAGGGGCAGGCCGATGACGACGATCAGGGCTGGCCAGAACCAGGGCTGGCCGGTGACGGCGCTCACGCCGTTTTCCGGCCGCTGGTATCGAGCCGCCAGACGGTCTCGGTGCCGTTTTCGCCGGCGATGGTGCCGGCCCCGCTGAACGGGTAGACGCCCGCGACCGCCTTGTGCACCCGGTCGCTGACGAAGACCCCGTCGGAGCCGGTGGCGGAATGCACCCGGTGGGCCAGGTCCACGGCCTCGCCCCACAGCGCGTAGATCGTGGAGCGCTCCCCCACCAGGCCGCTGGTCACGGCACCGCTGTCGATTCCCACCCGGATGCCCAGGCGGGCGCCATGGCGGTCGTTGAAGCCCTGGACGGTCTCGGTCAGCTCCTTGGCGAAGGCGATGGTTCGGCTGGCGTGGTCGACCCGTGGCACCACCAGACCGCAGGTTGCCAGCAGGCCGTTGTCCTGCATACTGCGCACCTGCTCCACGCCGTGCCGCCCGGCGGACTCGGCGAAGGCCTCGACCAGTGCATTCAGCATGGACACCGACTGCTCCGAAGGCAGTGAACGGGAGAATTCGTCGAACCCGAGTAGCTGGGCGTAGATGACCGAGACGTCGCGGTGCTGGGTGCTGATATTCGACTCGCCGTCGCGATAGCGCCGGGCCTCGGTCTCGGGCATCAGGCTGGACAGCAGTCCGTCGTTCTCCTTGCGCTGGGCGTCGATGAGCTCCTGCTTGGTCTGCAGACTGGCGCTCATATCGTTGAAAGCCGATCCCAACTCGCCGAATTCATCCCTGGAACTGACCGCCACGTTCACGCCCAGTTCCCCGCTGCTGATCCGGCGCACGGCCTCAGCCAGGCTCTTGACCGGTCGGGTGAGGATCCGGCTGAAAATGAGGGCCAACAGGCACACCACCAGCACGATCCCCGCAGTCGACAAGGCGATGTGACGGGCGAACGCCGTGACCGGTGCCAGCGCCTCCGAGCGGTCGACCTTGGCCACGATCACCCAGTCCAGGCCGGGGATGTCCAGCCGCTCAAAGGCGTTCAACGCCACCGGCCCGAGGTAACTGTCGGCGGCCAGGACGCCGGAATCGCCGGCCAGCGCCGCGTTGACCGGTCCGGTGTTGACCGGTTGCAACAGCACACTGCCGCCCAACGCGACCTGACGTTCGGCCACCTCGGGCGGGGTGCCGTTGGACACGACGTCCTTGTAGTACTTCTCCGGGTTCTCCAGCAGTTCCCGCGAGACCGAGCGCATCAACCGATCCGAACCGGCCAGATACGTCTCGCCGGTTTTACCCATGCCGTCCTGCTCCCACCGCTGGTTTCCGGTCATCACGTTGTTGATGGCCTCCATGGAGAGTTGCAGCGCCAGCACGCCGTGGATGCCCCCGTCGTCACCGATCGGGGTCACCACCCAGGGTGTCGGCACGCCGTAGGACGGCGCGTACCGCTCGAAGTCGGTGAAGATCACTTCGTCCACGGTGGTGGCCCGCATCGCTTCGCGGTAGGCCTGGGCGAGGTTGGTGGTGGTGTACGGCGGCTCCAGGATGTTGGCGCCCAGTTCAACACCCTTATACGCGGTGTAAACCACATTCCCGTCCGGCCCGATCAGCAAGGTGTCCTCGAACCCGAACCGCTCGGTGAAGTCGGCGAAGAACGGCTGATATTTGGCGTTGAGATCGGACCATTCGCCCGGGTCTTTTGCCGACAGCATCTTGATCGCAGCCTGGAAGTCGCCCTTGGCCGGAACCGTGTATGCGTTCTGCAGGTAGGTCTGCGCATTGGAGGTAGGCATGTACAGCTCCGGAGTCGCTTCCGTTCCGGTGCGCTCCGACAATTTCGGGCCGAAGACGGTGTCGTAGTAATTGCGCACCGCCCCGGGCGCGCCCGGCGGCAGTGGCTGCTTTTGCAGGTCGTCGAATGCGGTCCGAAAGTCTTGCACAGCGTTGATGGTCGCGCTGGAATGGGTCAGTACCGTGGCCGCGTCGCTGATTCCGCCGTAGAAGGCCATGATCTCGCGGTTTTTGGACTCCCGGAGCTGGGTCAGTCGCTGATACTCGGTATCGCGCAACGACGTTGTCCCGAATACGTAGCCGATGAGCCCGGCGACGAGTGCCGAGCCGACGCTGACCACCAGCATCATCACAAGTAGCTTCGACTGGAAACCCAAAGATCCCACTCGGTCGCGAAATGACCGGGCCTTGGGTGAACGCGCCACGAGAACCCCTGAAGTTAATTTACGTTCGTTTGCCGAAATCGCCGCTGTGGAGCGGATCCGTCTTTGAGCGGATCGTAGTGGACCAAAGGTCGTTGCACGCCCCATCTACGATCAGCCGATGGCAGAGCAGGACACCCCACTGTGGCTGTTCGCCGACCAACTCGGCCGGCACTTTCACGGCGGGGAACATGAGCACCGCCGGATTCTGCTGGTGGAAGCCTCCTCGGCGCTGGCCCGCCGCCGGTTCCACCGCCAGAAGCTACACCTGATCCTGTCCGCGTTGCGACACGCGAAGGCCGACCTGGGTGAGCGGGCCACGCTGCTGCGGGCCGACACGTACACCGAGGCACTGCGCGGCTACGGCCGTCCGGTGCTGGTCCACGAACCGACCTCGCACGCCGCCGAACGGTTCGTCCATCGGCTGCGCGATGCCGGCCTGGTCGCCGATATCCTCCCAACTCCGGCCTTCGCGTTGTCCAGGGCCGAGTTCGGCCACTGGGCGGGTGAACGGACCCGGTTCCGGATGGAGGACTTCTACCGTGATCAGCGCCGCCGGTTCTCGGTGATGATGGTCGGTACCGATCCGGTCGGCGGCCGATGGAACTTCGACGCCGACAACCGGGAGTCGCCACCCAAGGGCGTGAACACTCTGGAGGTGCCGCCGCCCTACCGGCCGGCTGAGGACGGGATTGACGCGGGCGTCCGACGCGATCTCGATGGAATGGGAATCGACACGGTGGGCGCCGACGGCCCCCGGCTGTTCGCGGTGACCCCCACCGAGGCGGGCGAAGCCCTGAGTCAATTCATCGGGCACCGCCTGGCGCTTTTCGGTCGCTATGAGGACGCGATACTCGGCGCCGACTGGGCGATGGCGCACTCCCTGCTGTCGGTGCCGCTCAATCTGGGGTTGTTGCACCCCCTCGACGTGGTGCACGCCGCCGAGAGCGCCTACCGCGACGGCTCCGCTCCGCTGGCGGCGACCGAGGGCTTCATCCGCCAGATCCTCGGCTGGCGCGAGTACATCTGGCAGCTGTACTGGCATTTCGGCCCCGATTACCTGGACAGCAACCACCTCGGCGCCCACACCCCACTCCCCGACTGGTGGACTCACCTGGATGCCGATGCCGTGGACGCCGCCTGCCTGCATGACGCACTGGCCGGGGTGCGTGACCGGGGCTGGGCCCATCACATCCAGCGACTGATGGTGCTGGGCAGCCACGCACTTCAACGGGGCTACCAACCGCGCGAACTCAACGACTGGTTCAGCGCCTCGTTCGTCGACGGCTTCGCCTGGGTGATGCCGGCCAATGTGATCGGGATGAGTCAGCACGCCGACGGCGGCCGGATGGCCACCAAGCCCTACACCTCCGGCGGTGCCTATATCAACAAGATGAGCGATCACTGCCGGAGTTGCCGATTCGATCCGAAGAAGAGACTCGGCCCGGACGCCTGCCCGTTCACCGCCGGGTACTGGGCCTTCGTCGATCGCCATCAGGGGCTGTTAAGCGCCAATATGCGCACCGCGCGCGCCGTGTCGTCGATGAAAAGGCTGACCGACCTGCCCGCTGTCCTGGAGCAGGAACGCCACCGCGACACGTTCTGAAACGTTCTCAGGGTCCGGGGACGATACACCGGCAGAGAGGAGCATCCGGGGCTTGCTGCGTTATGGTCGGCCCGGGTCGAAATGCCGGACCGAAGGCGAAAGGAGGGTTGTGCTGTGAACAAGTTCGCGCTGGCGGTTGCCGGCGGCCTCGCCGCGGGATCAGCGGCAGCGGTCGTGGGAATGGGGCCCAGCAGCGCCGACCCGTCCTCCAACAGCCTCTACAACGTCGTGGGCGAGCCCTATGCCAGAGCGGTCGCGATTCTGCGGGCTCAGGGCATTCCGGCCACGTTCGGCGGCGCGGTCGGCAGTGACGTGCCGCAGGCCATCTGCATCGTCAGCAGCCAGAAGGTTCTCAGTCCCGGCAAGATGCAACTGATGCTCGACTGTTCTGACGAGGCCCAGCCGGAGCGGCCCGCGACTTCGGTGGCCAACACTCCCGGCGCTCCGGGCGGCGGCGCGAACCGACCGACCCCCGGAGCTCAGGGCGTGGTGACGGTCACCCCCACCCGGGTCGGCTGAACTCGAACCCGACTCCGCTAATCTAAGTGGACCTTTCGACGGGAGGGTCTTATGTCGCGGTCACGTCGCCTCGCAGCGGAAATCGATCCCGGACCGGTCCAGATCCAGGCCCGCAAGGTCGAGTTCGACGTATCGGCCGCACCGCTGCACTGGATCCCCGGCCATCCTGTCGCCTCCCATATGGTCAGCCTGCTCAACGTTGTCCTGCCCGCGGCTGAACGTTGGTTCGTCACGACCTACAACGAGGCACTTCCCCTGGTGCGGGATGAGCGCCTGGCCGAGGATATGCGGGGTTTCATCGGGCAGGAGGCGGTGCACGCCGACACCCACGAACGGGCCCTGCATCAGTTCATGGAGGCCCAGGGCATCAACCCGCGGCCGATCCTCACACAGGTCGAGTACGTCGTCGGCAAGGTCCTGTCCCCCAGTACATCGACCTACCGCAGTACATCGACCGACCGCCGGCGCCGATTCAACCAGCTCTGTGAGCGGCTCTGGCTGGTCGCCGCGATCGAGCACTACACCGCCGTACTGGGCGACTTCGCCCTAAACTCCGCCTGGGACGAGTTCGGCGCCGACCCGACCCTGGTGGATCTCTTCCGCTGGCACGGCAGCGAGGAGGTCGAGCATCGCTGCGTCGCCCATGATGTCGCTACCTACTTCCATGACAGCTACCTGGCCCGGATCCGCGCCATGGCGATGGCCATGCCGATGATGTACGCGTTTTTCGAGCGTGGGACCCGATACCTGTGCCGAACCGATCCGGCACTGCGGATGGGCTGGCCCCGGTTCGAGATGGAGCGGATCCGCGACGCGAAACTCGGACTACTCCCCGAATTCCGCAACCTGTTCGGGGGCAGCACCATGGCGTACTTCCGGCGCGACTACTCCCCCCTCGAGGTCGGTTCCACCGCGCAGGCCGTCGCCTACCTCGCCAGTTCCCCGGCGGCCCGGGCCGCGCACCTGTAGCGACAATGCTCCGGCGTCTGCGTTCCGCTCCGACCCCACTGCTCGGCCTGGCCGACATTGCGGTGGCAGGCGCATGGGCCGTCACCGGATTACGCCGAGCTTCCCGCCCGCACCAACGGGACCGGACCTTGGCCCTCGTCGTCGCCGACCGGCAGGTCGTGGCACGCGACGAGAATGTCGTGGCATTGACGCTGGCCGCCGCGGACGGATCCCCGCTACCGTCCTGGCATCCCGGGGCCCATCTGGACATCCATCTGCCCAGCGGGCGGATCCGGCAGTACTCGCTCTGCGGTGATCCCGGGCAGCACGGCAGATATCGGATCGCGGTACGCCGCATACCCGGGGGCGGCGGCGGCTCCATCGAGGTCCACGACAAACTTCCGGTCGGATCGACTGTGACAACCAGCGGTCCCCGCAACGCTTTCCCGTTCAGCGTTCCGGGCTACGGGTCGCCCACCCGCACAGTGCGTTTCATCGCCGGCGGTATCGGCATCACCCCGATCCTGCCGATGCTGGGCCTGGCGCGAAGGCTCGGGGTGAACTGGTCCATGGTCTACGTGGGACGCAGCGCCGATTCCATCCCTTTCCTTGACGAGGTTCTCCGCTTCGGCGACCGCATCGAGATCCGCACCGATGATGTCCACGGCGTGCCGGCCGCCGATGACCTTTTGGGCGAATGCGGCACCGGAACAACGGTTTACGCGTGCGGGCCCGCCGAGATGATCAACGCGGTCCGCCGTCGGCTTATCGGCCGAGACGATGTCGAACTACATTTTGAGCGGTTCGCGGCGGCGCCAGTGGTCGACGGCGAACCCTTCACCGTCTCCGTGGCGTCGACCGAGGTGAGCGTGGCCGCCGACGAAACGCTCCTGGCTGCGCTACAGCGGGCCGGCATTACCGCACCCTACTCATGTCAGCAGGGATTCTGCGGCACCTGCCGGACGCGGGTGATCAGCGGTGAGGTGCAGCATCGCGACACCTTGCTCACCACCGCCGAACGGGACAGCGGACTGATGCTCACCTGCGTATCGCGGGCGCCGGCGGGCGTCCACCTGCGCCTGAAGTGGTGAGCTTCAGCCGGCATCCCAGGCGGAGGCCACCTGGGTGGAGACATCAATGATCTTCGCCTGCTGGGATGCCGGACTGTCGACCTCCTCGGCGACATAGGCGGCGACGAAACGTCGGATCTCGGTGTCCACTCCGCCGATCAGACGAACGATCTCACCGCGCAACGATTTCGAGGTCACATGCACGGCGATATCGGACGGTCGCGGCTTGGCCACATCGATGACGATCAGCAGCGGCTCGGCCGCCCTCGCAGTGGCCCGCAGGGCGATATCGCCGTCGACGACGAACCGCTGCTTGTCCAGACGCAGGTCCACGATCAATTCGATGAGCAGCGGAATACGCACCGCGAAGGTGATGGTGTCACCGAGGCTGCGGCGCACCTCCGGTTGCTGGATCTTGACCTTCGCGGTCACCTTGGCCAATCCGGCCGGTCCCTGCGACATCGGGCCCATTTGGACGTCGCCACCGGCGATCTCGGCGAACGCCGCCGCAACACGCTCCTCGGTCACCGCCTCCTCGAAGAACCGGCGGCCGAATTCCTCGTAGGAGATGAAGTTGTGCGTGTGCATAAGTGATCAGTTTCCCATGTCTTTCCCATGTCGAGGTGCACACCGGAGCGCGGAACGGTAACGAATCACGCCGGTGCCACCCGCCCGGCTTACCGCGGGCTTCGACGACCGCGGGTCGGAACTACATCTCCAGCATCACCGTGACCGGGCCGTCGTTCACCAGTTCCACCTGCATGTGGGCGCCGAAAGCCCCGGTCTGAACCTCGGCACCCAGCACCCGCAACTCCTCAGCGAGGGTGTCGATCAGGGGCTGCGCCGAGGCCGCCGGCGCTGCGGCGTTCCACGATGGACGTCGCCCTTTCTCCGTGTTGGCGTACAAGGTGAACTGGCTGATCACCAGAATCGGCGCCCCGATATCGGCGGCCGACTTC
>Ga0180431_10006082_pt1 | contig 14431 bp, 15 predicted proteins | sample SS_ome_11_FD_132459 | JGI IMG/M metagenome (GOLD analysis project Ga0180431, IMG submission 132459) | Hypersaline lake sediment archaeal communities from the Salton Sea, California, USA - SS_1_MS_1 metaG | ecosystem: Environmental > Aquatic > Non-marine Saline and Alkaline > Hypersaline >... | reverse complement strand
GTAGTGTGCGGGCTTTCGGGAGGTGTCGATTCGGCTGTCACAGCCGTGCTTTTACATAAAGCGGTCGGCGATCAATTGATCCCTGTCTTTGTGGATAACGGCGTTCTTCGTGATGGCGAAGTCGATGAAGTCAGGCAGGCCTTTCCGGACCTGAACGTACGCTTCGTCGATGCTTCCGAGACATTTCTGAAGGATTTGAAAGACGTCACAGACCCGGAAGAGAAACGAAAAACCATCGGGAAACGATTCATTCGTGTTTTCGAGGAACAAGCCGAGAAGGAGGGCAAGATCGATTTTCTAGCACAGGGGACTCTGTACCCGGATGTCATCGAGAGTGCTTCTGTCTTGGGCCCGTCGGCCACCATCAAGTCTCACCACAATGTCGGTGGTTTACCGGAAGAAATGCGGTTTGCGCTGGTGGAGCCCCTCCGAGAACTTTTTAAGGACGAAGTACGGGCTGTGGGAAAAATTCTGGGTGTACCGGATGCGATCCTAAACCGCCATCCGTTTCCGGGTCCTGGCATGGCCGTGCGCATCATCGGGGAAGTCACCAAGGAACGTCTCGACATACTCCGCCGAGCGGATAAGATATTCATCGATGAGCTCAATGAGTCGGGTTGGTACGACAAGGTGTGGCAGGCGCTCACCGTCCTTCTCCCGGTTCAGAGTGTGGGTGTAATGGGGGATGAGAGGACATATGAGAATGTCGTCGCACTACGAGCCGTCACAAGCATGGACGGCATGACGGCAGATTGGGCGAAATTACCGTCGGATCTACTCCATTGCGTTTCCAATCGGATCATCAATGAAGTCCGGGGTGTGAACAGGGTCGTATATGATATCAGTTCAAAACCGCCCAGTACGATTGAGTGGGAATGATCGGTACCTGGCGAAGGCGTATCGCCATCGGATAGGATCGCCCTTGACGTATGTATCGGCGCGTCTAATTCTTGTTGAGGTGCTCGTGTGACGATCTTACATCATAGTTCAGGAGAATAAACCCATGTGTGGCATTGTAGGATATGTTGGTAACAAACCAGCACTTCCGCTTCTCATCAACGGTCTGAAACGGCTGGAGTACCGGGGGTACGATTCCGCGGGCGTTGCCGTTCTAGAAAATAATCATCTCTGGATTCGAAAGAGGAAGGGGAAGATCAAAGATTTGGAGTTGGAATTGAATGAGGCCGATCCACAAAGTTCCATCGGGATTGGTCATACACGCTGGGCAACACATGGCATTCCTTCGGAAACCAATGCCCATCCTCACTGCGACTGCCAGAATAAAATAGCCCTGGTTCATAACGGTATTATCGAAAATTTTGCACAGCTCAAATCGCGGCTGGAATCGGAAGGACATCGGTTCCTGACGGAGACGGATTCGGAAGTGCTGGTACACCTGATCGAAATGTTCTATAAAGGGGATATGGTTTTTGCCCTGCAAGAGGCATTGCAATTGGTCAAGGGGACGTTTGGTATCGTCGTGCTTTCTTCCTGGGAACCCCGCTGTTTGTTCGCAGCACGTCGAGGAAGTCCTCTGGTCGTGGGTGTCGGGGATAATGAGACCGTCATCGCATCTGACGGGTCCGCCATCATCGAACACACGCGAAAGGTTATTTATCTTGAAGATGAAGAAATGGCCATCGTGGATCAGAAGAACGTCAAGGTGCGGACATTGCAGGACAAGCGCGTGACAAAGGCCGTGGAAGAGCTGCCTTTCGATCTGACACATATTCAGAAGGGCGGATATCCCCACTTCATGCTCAAGGAGATTTTTGAGCAGCCAGAGACAACGCGGGATACGATGCGGGGAAGACTCCTTTTAGAAGAGGGCGGTTCGAAAATGGGAGGGCTGGAAGGCTATTGGGATCGTATCTTCAACAGCTCCAGGCTCATCATCACTGCCTGTGGCACGTCCTGGCATGCGGCACTTATCGGCGAGTACCTCATCGAAAAACTGGCGAAAATTCCTGTGGAAGTGGAATATGCCTCGGAATTTCGCTACCGAGATCCCATAATCACGAAAAATGACACGGTTCTTGCCATCACCCAATCTGGAGAAACCCTGGACACACTGGCTGCCATTCGAGAGGCAAAGCGTAAAGGCGTTTTGTGTTTGGGCCTGTGCAATGTTGTGGGGAGTACCATTGCCAGGGAGACGGATGCTGGTGTATATCTTCATGCGGGACCGGAAATCGGTGTGGCGTCCACCAAGGCATTTACATCCCAGGTTGTTGCGTTAACGCTCATCGCACTGGGACTGGGCAGGATGGGATCGCTTTCAGCTGAGGAAGGCCAGGCCTTGGCGCGGGAACTGGCAGGCATACCCGATCAAATACAGGCCATCTTCGAGCAGAAAGACCATATAAAAAAAATAGCCGAAAAAATGCTCCATCACCGAAACGCTCTCTATTTGGGCAGGGGATTCAACTATCCGGTTGCCCTGGAGGGCGCGTTGAAGATGAAGGAGATTTCGTATATTCATGCCGAAGGATATCCTGCAGCCGAGATGAAGCACGGGCCGATTGCCCTTATCGATGACGATATGCCCGTCGTATTCATCGCCATAAAAGATGCCGTATACGATAAGGTCGTGAGCAACATCGAAGAAGTGAAAGCGCGAGGAGGATGGATTGTGGCAGTGGTCAACAAGGGTGATAAGACTGTACGAAAGAAAGCTGACGAGATTATCGAAGTACCCGAGACAATGCCCTGTCTGACTCCGATTCTGACCGTCGTACCTCTTCAGCTCCTGGCCTACTACATGGCCGTACTCAAGGGTTGCGATGTGGATCAACCAAGAAACCTGGCCAAGAGTGTGACAGTGGAGTAAAGAGAGGAGAGGGAACATGATGAAATCCATGATGACATTGTTCGTTGTATCATTCATCTTTTTCTTCGTACTGATGGAAGAGGTCTTGGCCCAGGAAGAGCAAGCGGTAGACAGTCTATTTTACCAGGGAATCACATACTACAGAGAAGGACGTTACAGGGAAACACTCCGTATGATGGAGCTGATTGACCAGGTGTATACGGATCATCCGAGGAAAACAGGATCACTCCTGATGCAGGGCAAATCCTTTTATAAATTGAAAGAATATCAGAAATCCCTGGAAGCCTTTGATAGACTTATCTCCAATTACCCGCAGAGCGATTATGCCGACGATGCACTCTACGGAGTTGCCACAGTCTACTACAGGATGCATATCCCCAAAGAAGCGTTAAAATATCTGATGCGGGTCATCGAAGAAGGCAAAGACAGCCGTCTTTTAAGGAAGGCGGCTAAACTGACATCCGACATCATGGATAATCTTATCGGAGAGGAAGATCTGGAGGCCCTGGTCGAAGAAATGCCCAATGAGAGGGGCAAGGCGGCGGTGGCTCTTAGGTTGGGACGACGAAAGATCGACGAGTCGAGGTTTCAGTCGGCCAAGACAATGCTTGCTCGTTTTTTGGAACAGTACCCCAACAGTACGTATGCTCCCCAAGTAGAGGAATTGCTGAGACAAGCCGAAGAAATGGGAAAAGGATTTTTTAAACTCGGTGTGATACTGCCCCTGACCGGTACTTTTTCAGAACAGGGAAACGCAATTCTTCAGGGTTTTCAGTATGCGATAGACCGGCATAACGCGCAGGACAGCAGCAAGGTGCAGCTCGTGGTACACGATTCCGAGGGACATATTGTTCGAGCCATCCAGGTAGCCCAGCAGCTCTGCCGGGATGGTGAAGTTCTTGCCATCGTGGGCGAGCTTGAGAGTGATTTAACGGCAGCCATTGCAGCCGTCGTAGAGGATGCGGGAGTCGCTCTACTGGCACCTACGGCTACCATGGATGGGATATCGTCCATTGGTCCCAACATTTTCCAGGTAAACAGCAGTCTCACCATTCGGGGACAAGCCTTGGCTGAATACGCGGTTTCGGGTCTGGGATTGAAAACGTTTGCGATTTTGGCTCCCGTGGACGAGTACGGTAAATCGATGAGAGATGCTTTTGTTCGTACGGCGGAACGCCTTGGTGCGGAAATTGTCGCAGAAAAGTGGTACTATGAGGACGATATGGATTTGGGGCCTCAGTTTCAGGAATTTCGGGAAACCGGTCTCAGACGCATGATTAAGGATTCTCTGGTGGTTCTCGTTCACGGAGACGAATGGACGGATGAGTACGACGAACAACCGGGAGATGTGCTGTACGTGAAGCAGACGTTTGCCGATCTGATGGATTCCACCGGTCTTGCCGTCACTTGCTACGACGGTATCTTTCTGCCTGTGTATGGCGAGGACCTGGATTATGTGGCCCCGCAGCTTGCCAATTACAATATCGATACCCGTATCTTTGGAGGGACTTTCTGGCATAATCCCGAAAAACTGGAGGAGAACGAGCGGTACACAGACGGCGCCATATTCGTCAGCGATTTTTACGTAGACCCCTCGGGGTATCAATACCACACGTTTCGGGATGCCTACCGGATAGCCAACGGGAAAACACCCGAAAAGATGGAAACGTATGGATACGATACGGCAAACCTTTTGCTGGATGCCGTAGGAGATGAATCGTTGTCCCGCCATCAGATCGTTGCGAGATTGAGCGAAAAGCGTTCGTACGACGGTATCAGAGGGTCCATCGTCTTCAATCAGGTGAGGGTGAATAAATCCGTCAGCATTCTCCAGTACCGGGGCGGCAGGATTTTAAGAATTCGATAGAACGATGTTCTTTGAAAAAAATGGAAATCTTTTCATCGGACGGTTTGCATCTCTATTTCGGAGTGCGGATGTAGTTCACGGGATCAGTACCCGAAAGGGTGGTGTGAGCAGCCCTCCGTATGATACGTTAAACGTGGGCAAGCGTACCGACGATACTCCCACGAACGTAGAAGAAAATCGACGCCGTTTTTACAGCGCCATGGCCGTTTCCTCCCAGAATATAGCCATACCCCAACAGGTTCACGGGGATACCGTCGCATACGTGTCCCATCCAGGCACTTTTCCGGAGACCGACGGCCTGGTGACCGATGTCCCGGGAATCGCTTTGGTGGTTCAGGTGGCGGATTGCCTTCCTATTTTTCTGTACGATTCACGCAAAAGGGCCATCGGTCTTGTCCACGCTGGCTGGAAAGGGATGACCGTGTCCATCGTCCGGAAGGCAGTGGAGGAAATGGTGCATCGTTTTCACACACATCCTCAGGATCTCCGCGTGTATTTCGGTCCATCGATAGGGCCCTGCTGCTACGAGGTCCAGGACGATGTCGCGTCCCATTTTTCCAGAAAGTACGTACCCGATAATAAACTGAACTTGTGGGCATGCGCTGAGGATCAGCTCGTCGAAGCCGGCGTTCAGAAGGAAAAGATCGAGATGAGCGAGCTGTGCACGGTTTGTCTGAGCGACTGGTTTTTCTCCCACAGAGCCAGTGGAGGCAAGGCTGGCCGTATGATGGCGGTCTTTGGATTGATTGAAAAATAATCCATCTTATAAAAAATAAAGAAGGGTTGTGGATAGAATCCGCAACCCTTTTAACGTTTATGAAATGTATCAATTACTTTTACAGAGTAAGCAAATAACCACCCATTATTTTGATGTCAGGTGCACCGTCATCCAGGCCGATGCCCAAACCGGCGCGTACACGGCCGCTTCCCAGGTTGTAATCTACTCCACTCGTCAGAATCATATAATCGCCTTCGGAATGCATGCTAAATTCACCAACCAGGCATAGTTTCTCGTTAATGGGGTATATGGTGCCTACGCCGATATTGAAGGAAGTTTCATACTCTGTTTTTTCTTCCGTATCATAAATCGGAAAGCCCCATTCATCCGTACCTGTTTGCTCCATTTCAATCGTTGTTGTTTCATAAAAAATCAGTCCGACAGTACCACAAAGAACCAAACCACTTGCTAATTTATGTCGAACCGCCCCATAACCACCAAAATTCAGGTTGCCCTGTCCAATGTCTTCAGAGCCGATGGGTAGAGTGACCAAGGCACCGGCTGCAAAGGTTGTTGACCCGCTGTTCAACATTTTGTACCGTCCATAGAGGGCAAGGTCTGATATGCCGGATTGGCCATCACCCTCATCGGGCGAGACGCTCAGAAAACCCCATCCGGCTTGGATTTCTAACTTTTCGTTAATGCCGTAACCTCCTTGTGCGCCGATGTTCAATTTGCTTCCACCATCATAACTATCATATTCGAGTCCGCCCTGTACGTACGGTCTTTCGGATATGGGGACATCGAAGAAGAATGATTCGAACAGATGGACGTCGTCGGTGTTCGTTTGAGCGTTGAGGACGGGGATGAAAAGGAGAAGGATTAGAGCAGAAATCAGACTAGACATCGTTACGTTTGTGATTCGTTTCATGGCACACCTCCATTTTTCGGTGAATAAACTTTGGTAAAAAGGTATTAAATGTATGGGATACTGTCAAGTCTTTTATTACATAAAATACGGATTCTATCCCTGATATCAAAAGGACTTGACATTGATTTCATAATTTCTCATCTTATTCACGTCAATTGTGACTGTTCTATCAAACAGGAGAATCCGATAATGCGAACGATCAAATGCATTCCAGTTGTGATCATCTTGTGTCTCTTTTCGGCGACAGGGTTACAGGCACAGAGGAACGCACAGGGTTATTCTCTCGGCGTGTACGGAGGAGCCAGCCTTCTATTAAAACCGGGTGATTTCAAGGACTATTACAATATGTCTATCGGAGTGGGCGGTGAGTTTATGTATAACTTTTCCGAAGTGACCAGTTTGCGTATGAGCGTTGTTTACCTTCCGTATTCCAGGGATTTGGATAAAGACAGAGACAATATAATTAATATAATCAGAGAGGATATGGAAGACAAGTTTCCGGGTGTTTCCTACTCGGTGGAGACGAATGTCGAGGGAGGAAATTTTGCGGTCAACCTCATCGCATTGGATATCGTGCAGTATTTTACGTCAGCCGAGTCTATGATAGGCATCTATGCGACGGCGGGTATCGGATATTACTGGCAGAGATACAGTGAACAAACTAAGGCGTTTACCGTTACACTCCCTGATTCCAGTATACAAGAGTCGGGATTTTATCCCGTCGACTCGGAAGGCGATTTTGGTTTTCAAGGTGGCGGGGGTGTCGAAGTATCGATCACGAATAAAATGCTTGTATTCGCAGAAGGCAAGTATCATTACGCCTTGGTACAGGGTGAGAATTTATCCTACGTAGCCGTTTTAGGGGGCATTCGCTTTCGTTTCTCCGACTGAATCAACGATATATTGGGTCGTGGTAGGCCCCTCTCGATTTACGGGATCGGCATGATTCCATAAAATGATCGGTGTCGCTGTTTGATGTCCAATTCTCAGAACCGGAAAGTTCAACTCGCGAATCACGGAATCCATACTAAATTTACGACTTGATGATGTATTATTATATTTTGCTCTCCTTTATCCAGGCTGCCACAGAATTCTTGCCGGTGTCCTCATCAGGGCATCTCCTCTTTTTCAAGGGATTTTTCCACATTCAGGAGATACCCATCATATTCGATATCGTGGTTCACGTGGGAAGCCTTACCGCCATTCTTGTTTTCTACGGCAAACGTTTGATGGAGACGCTGAAAAAAGCCTGGCTGGAGCAGGCGGAGAAACGGGAACAAAAAATTCACTCCAAATTGATCCTGTATATCGTCGTGTCGACGTGCGTTACACTTTTGTTCTATACCTTGCTAAAAGAACCTATCGAGTCACATTATCAATCCCCCTCGATACTCTTTACGACGTATCTTGTGACCACGGTCATATTATTTTCTACTTTTTTTATGCGAAAAGTCATAGGGACGTACGTGTGGCAAAAAAGTATCGTCCTTCCCCTGATTGTCGGACTCTTCCAAGGACTTGCCATCATGCCCGGTATATCGCGATCCGGTGCCACGATTTCCCCCCTTCTCCTGATGGGGATCAAAAAAGAAGAGGCGGCCTATTATTCGTTCGTTCTGGCCATTCCTGCCATCCTGGGTGCGTTCGTATTTAAGTTATCCGATTTGGAGAGCGTCACGTTCCTAACGGAGCACGCGGGCATTATTGCGATTTCTTTTATCGTTTCAGTTTTGTTTAGTTATCTGTTTTTAGCGATGTTGACGTTTATCTTGAAGAAGGGCAAATTCTGGCTCTTTGCTTTTTACACACTGACCATGGCGGTGGTGTCGTTGATCATATTTTAGAGCATCCATATCCATCGGATGCCGGAAAAAGGCGAACAACGGGAGATGACCGGTCTTGGACTATTACGATGTAATGAATGAGATCGAAAAGGGCGACCTGGCACCCGTTTATTTTTTCTTTGGGACGGAGGTCTTTCTCGTCGAGCAATTGGTCAATAAGATCGTAGAGAAAGGTATTGATCCGGCCACGAAGGATTTTAACTGTGATATTGTCGAGGGCGAACAGGTAGACGGTGCGGGTGTGGTGGGACTGGCATCGGCCTATCCGATGATGTCGGACCGCCGGGTGGTTATCGTCAAATCGATCCAAAGGTTGTCCACCTCCGATAAAAAGAGAGTCCTGGAATACGTTCGGTCGCCCCTGGAGTCCACCTGCCTGGTTTTGACAGCCAGAGACGTGGATCGGCGACAGAGTTTTTATAAGTCACTCACTAAGTCCAGCCACTGGGTGGAATGTACCGAACTTTACGAGAATCAAGCGGTGGATTGGATCAAGAGGACTGTCCGGGAGAAAGGCGTCAACCTGGCTCATGAAGGAGCCGGCCTGATGGTGCAACAGGTGGGCACCTCCCTGTGGAACCTATACAACGAAATCGAAAAATTGCTCACGTATGCCTGGGGTGAAAAAACGCTCGACTTAAAGCACGTCCATGCTACGGTCGGCTTTTCCCGTCAGTTCAACACGTGGGAATTTACGGATGCTGTAGGCCAGAAAAACTTTAATAAGGCCATGGCATTGGCTGTCAAACTCTTGGAAGCGGGGCAGTCCCCAGCGGGTCTGATCGTATCCTTGAGCCGGCGTCTCGTTCTCCTGATGCAAATGCGGTCGATGCTGGATAAAGGCATGTCACCCCCTCAGGTGACACAAGCTCTGAAATTTCGTCCCTACTTTGCCAGGCTCTACCTGAATCAGGTCGCGTGTTATGATGCCAAAGAGTTGGAATCGGGCGTGAAGGTTTTACTCCAAGCCGATTGTGCCCTGAAGACCGGGTTCATCGAACCTCTGATGGCACTGACACTGGTGATTCATCATCTAATCAGAGGAAGCGGGAATAGAATGCTGCCCTAATCGAGCATGAATCTTGATTTCGGATGGGTTAAATCGTCATTCCTGATGAGAAACCGATCTGACATGGACTCTTGAATGTCCTAAACAGGACGGACGTGTTTAAAATTTACGGAACTTTTTGGGACATATTTTGTTAGAAGAAACGTACGATAGTAAAAAGAAGGATAAGGCAATAAAGTCCCCTACTGATGAGGAATTGATTGCGCGATTTCAGGATGGCGATGTTTATGCATTTGAGCAGATTGTGCATCGGTATAAAGACCCGCTCATTAATTTTATCTATCATTATCTGGGCAACCGGATCGATGCCGAGGATGTGATTCAGGAGACGTTTCTTCGAGTTTACAGGAACAAACATCTCTATAGAAATATCGCCAAGTTCTCTACATGGATATATACGATTGCCAGTAATCTGGCCAAGACCGAGCTGAGGCGCCGTCGGCGAAGGAGGGTTCTTTCTCTCACTCAGATGGGTTATGATGACAGGGATTACGATTTACCCGATGTGTTTTCATCCCCGGAGCGAATCGTTGGCGGCGAAATGAAAGAACAAATGATCAAGGAGGAGATCGAAGCTCTGCCTGTTAAGTTCCGTGAGGTTGTTGTGCTGAGGGATATCCAGGAATTCTCGTACGAAGAAATCAGCAAGATACTCAATATACCCATTGGGACGGTTAAATCTCGGGTGAATAGAGGACGGTTAAGACTTCAGAAAAAGTTAAAACATCTGCTGGATAAATAATATGGAGACGTGTGTATGAAACATTGTCAAAGGTTTAGAGACAGCCTGTTGGAATACTTTGACGATGAGCTCGACGTCCAGGAGAAAAAGGAAGTCGAGCAGCACTTGAAGGTATGCCCTCATTGCATGCACTTCCTGAACCAGTTGCGCAGGCTGCGTTCCCATCTTCGTGAACTTCCCACGATAAAGACGTCGGAGAATTTTCATATTCTGGTTCGGGAACGTATTCGGAGAGACCTGGCAAGGCAGAGAAGGGCGAAGCAATCATCGACGATCATCGTAAGACGGTTCGTACCGGCTTTCGGGTTAACGGTACTCGTCGCACTCGTCGGGTTTTTAGTATTGGATCACAGGGACTCCCTCGTGGATAAGACCGCGGGCAGCGGTGGAGGTATTAGCGTATCCACCCGTTCTGACGAAGATTTTAGCGGTCCGATCCAGTACGTTATCGATGATATACCCAGCAGAATATCGGTATCCCGTCGAGATGGCGATGGTGAATCCCGGGTTGTGGACGAGGACTCAGTCTATCGAATGGATCGTGCGGAAGAGTTTCGAACGCGTCCGACGCCGGTCAGTTTTTAAGGGATGACGATGATGGTTCGAGGTTGTTGGCTTTCCTCTTTATCCTGGATTTTTATCTTCAGCAGTGGTCTTGAAATTCAGGCGAAATTAAATGCAGCCAGATTACACCCGTCTCAATCCTCTGAAATGGCAGAACACGTCAAGAGGGCCCAGGCGTCAGTCGTTAGTATTCAGACCTTCATCACCCATGCGAAAAAGGGAGTGTGCCGCGTGGGTTCTGGCTTTTTGTACAACGACGAAGGTTTCATTGTGACGCGAAGGAGTGTGATTGACGGAGGTGATAGTATCCTTGTGGCTCTTGCTGATGGTCGTAAACGATCGGCCTGGATCGTTTATCACGATAGCGACACAGAAGTAGCCCTGTTGAAAATCTCTGATAATAATCTTTCTCCCATACCTCTGGGAAAAACATCCATACTACATGATGAATCGCAAATCACAGTTATCGGTAATTCTCTGGGCATATTTCCATCGGTGACTCTGGGCACATTTTTGGGGAGACAATCCGATGGGATGCTGAGGCTGGGCGTTGTCGTCCCTCCGGGAAACAGTGGAAGCCCGGTACTGGACGAGAACGGACGCCTCGTCGGTATTCTGGCGGGAAGGATTCTCGAAGATCGGAATTCGCACGAGGCTATGGGTAAGATCGGCATTGCCCTGCCCGTGGAAAAAATTAAATCCGTCGTGGACGACGCCCTCCATCGTCTGAGCAGAGAAAAAGGATGGGTGGGTATCTCTGTCGTGAATCTGGATGGAGGGGATTCCGGAAAAGGTGTCTGTGTCGTACGTCTCGTCTCGGGCGGGCCTGCACACCGGGCCGGCATTTGCGTGGGCGATACCATCGTGGCTTTCCAGGGAAGAAACGTGGGATATGCCCATGAACTGGCAGAATGGGTGAAAAAGAGCTCTCCCGATGATGAGGTCGTTTTCCAGATCGTAAAACAGGGAGAAACGTTATCTCGATCCGTTCATGTCAGCACAAAACCCTGGATCAGGAAGAGAGGGTAATTTCAAGCAACGATTTTATCAGAATCGAAGCATATCACAAGCCTTGAACGATGAATGTTAGGATTCAAGGCTTTTTTTTATTGACTTTCCGATGATTTTTATTAAATTATGATTATATCATGTTTTTGAGCGTGGAGTTTCATTGAGAATCACCCTCCAGAGATATCAGACAGGATTGATTTTTATCGTCTTGTTCCTGACGATTGGAATAGGCTTTTTCCTTCCGATCTCCAGTGGCAATGGGTGGGGTGTACTCGTCAAGGTCGTGCTTCTCATTTTTGTATTCCTGCTGCTCTATGTACTGTTCTTTCGGAATGACTGGATTCGGATACCCTTCAAGGGAAGAGATCGCACAGAAGATGAGACCTCTTCGGCCGTTGCTGCCACGGAATTGATACAGGAAGGAACCTGGAAGGGATTTGGAGACGCGTTTCACCGGTATGTCCAGGAATTCCTGTCCGTAGTGCGTCAAACCTTCGTTGCTTCATGCGCAGGTCTTTATTTGCAGAAGGGACGAGAAGGCTTGGAGTTCGAAGCAGGGGAGGACAATCACGGCCGATGGAGTCGGCGCATACTCGTCCCCGAGGGTGCGCTCGTAGAACACGTGGCGAAACAGAAGATACCGTTTTTGGAGGATAATTTGCCCATCGGGACATCGTTGGATGGGATTCCAGGTACAGAAATACGGTCCTTCCTGGGGATACCCCTTCTTTGGGAAAACGAGGTTGTGGGTGTTCTGGCATTGGGAGGAGAAACGACAGAGAGTTTTAGTATCGAGGATCAGGATTTCTTAGTTAAATGGAGCGATCTTCTGAAGCAGGTGATGACACTTTGCCACAGGGGCTTGCGATGGGAGATGGATCAGGAAGTGTACCGTGTGCATCTCGATCTGGAGCGTGGGCTGGCAGGCGTGGACGATGCAGAGAGTGCCTTATCGTGCTTCGCCCAGCTGATCCGGCAGCTATTCCACTTCGACCGTCTAACGCTTTGCATCAAGGATGGCGAAGAAGGTGTTATTCAGCACGTGTATGGTCAGATCGATAATCTGGATCGGGGACTGCGTTTTTCATTAAACGAAGGCCTGAACGGGTGGATACTCAAGCGAAACGCGCCCATGATCATTTCCGATATGGAAAAAGGGGACTATATCCGGCCCCGGTACTTTCGCGGCGAGGACTCGAAACACGCGCTGCGTTCCTTTCTCGGTGTACCCTTGGGCAGGGGCGAAGAAGTCTGGGGATGCCTCAGCATTGAGAGTCGATCCGTGGGTCAGTATACGGAGAAAGGCAAGGAAGTATTGGACACTTTGGCAGGACATTTGTACGAGACGCTTCATCGGATCTCATTAACATCAAGACCACCAAAGCCGGTGTGAACCAAAGCGACATCGCATTAAAAAGAGATATTGTAAGTTAACATATTTTATAGGATTGGAGGAACATCGATGGCAAAGGCAAAGACATTTGCGGATAAGTTGGCTAAATCAAAACAGGATTTCACGACACATTGCCCCACATGCGGAGAGTCCATCACAACAATCAAGTTGGTGAAGTCAGAGCTTTCGGAAAAGACCGGGGCCTGGCGGTTTCGCGATAGTTACGTGGGCATTTGCAAGTGTAACGAAAAAGAAATCATCGGTTGATTTTCTGTCCAAATATCTTAATACAGGTCAAGGATAAACACATGCGGCTGGATGTAGGTGTTTATCCTTTCATTTTGTCTAATATATGAATAAGAAACGCATTGTCCTGGCGACATTCAACAAAGATAAGGTGAAGGAGATTCAAAGAATCCTTCTACCCACGGGATTTGAGTTAGTCTCTCTCGATGAGTTCCCCGATGCCGGCGAAATCGTCGAGGATGGGGAAACCCTGCTTGAGAATGCCCTGAAAAAGGCGAAAGCGTCTTTCCGGTGGACGGGCCTGCCGTCACTAGCCGATGACACCGGCCTGGAAGTGGACGCCCTCGACGGCCTACCAGGCGTCCGATCCAGCCGGTTTGCAGGCGCACAGGCCAGTTATCGGGAGAATAACGAGAAGCTGCTCCGCCTGTTGCAGGGTGTCCGTCGGGAAGCACGTACGGCCCGGTTTCGGACCGTCGTGGCCTATGTGGATGGCGAGAGAGAACGATGGGTGGAAGGAATCTGCCAAGGCGTTATTCTCGAACGATACCAAGGCAGCAGTGGATTCGGTTACGATCCTCTCTTTTTCGTCCTCCATAAGAATAAGACGTTCGCCGAGATGACTACCGAGGAAAAGAACAGAATCAGTCACCGGGGCATTGCATTCCGCAAAATGGCGGACTTACTGAAAAATCTTGAATGATAATGTAAATCCATATTGATTTTTATGATTTAATTACTATATTGGGACTTTCAGAACCATCGGGGCGTGGCGCAGCCCGGTCAGCGCGCCTGCTTTGGGAGCAGGAAGTCGTGAGTTCAAATCTCACCGCCCCGACTTTTAAAGCCCTGCCTGTGGCGGGGCTTTTATCGTATCCAAACAACATACTACAATTGATGATTATATGCATATATTAACGACGAGTGGGCAAAATTTCGTAGATTTTACTTGCTTTTTCCTGCAAAATATTTTATAATTCAAAAGTAACATACCTAAAATATCAGTATTTCAAGAGCTATTTCAAAGGGGCTCTCTAACATACTGTTTTCCTCTGGGGAGAGGCGAATGGGTGTTATGAGGTGAGTTTTTTTGCTGCATGTATTATTTCTATAATATTATGGGATGTTGTATTATGAGAGTTGTGGGAAAGAATTTTGAAGGGGTATGGAGTAAAGTAAGGTTAATATAAAAATTATTTATAAAAGGTAATTATAT
>Ga0180431_10006081_pt1 | contig 14434 bp, 9 predicted proteins | sample SS_ome_11_FD_132459 | JGI IMG/M metagenome (GOLD analysis project Ga0180431, IMG submission 132459) | Hypersaline lake sediment archaeal communities from the Salton Sea, California, USA - SS_1_MS_1 metaG | ecosystem: Environmental > Aquatic > Non-marine Saline and Alkaline > Hypersaline >... | reverse complement strand
TCTTTTAAGTTCGATTTGCACGAAAGCAAAGAAAGAACCTGCTAACATGGCAATAACTGAGAGGACTAAAATTAAATGACGGATAAACGTTTCATGAAAGATTTCAAGACCGAAAGCGATAAATAGGATTTTCAAAAAGGCAATAATATATACTTTTACTACCAGGGCTGAAAGGATGGCACTGGAAGGAGAAGGGGCCGAAGAGTGGGCATCTGGCAACCAGAGATGCAGCGGAAACAATGCTGATTTTACCCCGAAACCAACGACCAGGAAACTGATAGCGGTCCAGATCAGAAACGGATAGTTACCCTTGACGGGATCAAGTTCCTGAGCAATAAAGGTAATATTCAGGTTACCGGTGATCATATAGATGATTCCGATTGCAAAAAGAATAAAACCGGATCCGATCGTAGCGAGGAGCAGGTATTTTAAAGCTGCTTCAGTTGCCTGGCGAGTGCCTTTGCTGGCTACCAGCGCAACGGCACTGATTCCAGTAACTTCTATGAAGACGTACATATTAAAGATATCGTTGGTAATTACTAAACCGGTCATCCCTGCAAGGCAGAGCAGACAGGCAGCATAATACCAGCCAGTTACAATCTGTTGCAATTCGTGTTTAATCGCAGCGAAACTGAAGATCAGGATTAGGAAACAAACACCTGAAAGAAGCATAATCATCAGGCTGGAAATGGGATCAACTACAATTTCAATACCCCAGGGCGGTGACCATCCCGATACTCCGTAACGGATGATATTACCTTGCAGCACATAATAAGCAATGTAAATTGAAGTGATAAAGACTGAACCGGCAACCAGGGTGGCCAGGGGTGCACAGAACTCTTTTTTCCAACGGGCCAGAATTGGCATACAAAATGAGGCAATTAGTGTGCCGATCACACAAAGAAACGGAAGCCTGTTTATTAATTCATCCATACAGGGTTCACCTCTATTTCATTTTCATAAAGTTCGGCGATGATATTGTTCCATAATAAATATAGAGTTTTACAATCAGGGCAAGGGCGAATGCCGTAACACTAAACCCGACCACAATACCGGTAAGCATCAGGCACGATGGCAGAGGATTAATATAAAGGGCATCAGGCAGGTTAGGATCGTAGATCGGTGGAATCCCCCCATGGATATTACCAACGACAATATAAAAAAGGAAGATAGCACTTTGCATGATATTAATACCGATTACTTTTTTAATCAGATTTGGTTGAGTCAGGACAATCAGGGTGCCCAATGAAAATAGGATGATAGAAACGAAATAAGGGAAATTAATAATAAATAGCTCTAAGTTCAAGGGTCACGCCTCCTCGCTGATCATAAAGTAAATACCGAGAATTGTGCTGGCTACCAAAATGCCGATGCCGAAATTGGCAACAGACATGATGCCAACACTGAACAGTGTTCCGGTAACACCGACCGGCCCATGTTCATGTGGTATTAGAAATTTAAGGATTTCAAGGATACCGCCGAAACCAACGAAAATGATTGCACCATCCAGTATGGTTTGCCGGAAACTGTCATTCCATAGTTGTCCGAAGATTAGGATATAAAGCAAAAGGCCAAGACCGATGATCATACCACCGGAAAAACCACCGCCGGGGGACAGGTGGCCGTGCATGATAACATATAGACCATATAGCAGTACAAATAAGAGCATGTAACGAAAAACAACCCTGGTAACATAATCGTGCATATTATCGCCAACCTTCCTGAAACAATTGTATAACTAACTATATTTTGAAAACGATTAGAATATTTTGCAAGTTAAAAAAATCACAAAAAAACTCAAAAAAATTTGCTATTAATCAATGTAAGCAATACGATACCCTAAAAAAACAAAAAAAATGCCCCAAATACCTTTCTATTTTTTATCATTTTTGTTTATATGTCAAGTTGTTTTTAGATTTAATCTGGGAGGCAATAAATAATTTAAATTATTGTAATTAAGAAGGAAATCAGTTTTACAAAGAGAATAAAAGGCTTTGATTGTTTTTTTAGATAAGCTGAGGGGTATGTACACTAATGACAGAATTATTCCTTCTAGAAACCGTTGATCCTGTTATCGTAAACTATTTACCACTGTTGATTATTCTTCTCCCCCTTGTCGGTTCTTTGATCATCGGTTTAATCGGGTTGAGAATCTCCTGGTTGCGTAATTTATTTTCAATATTAATTACCGGTATAACCTTCTACTTATCCATCATTTTGTTTATTAACCTGCTTGGTGGCACCAGTATTCATTTTCAACTACCTGCTCTGGCCGGCATCGAAATGAGCTTACAGGTCGATCTTTTTGGTTCGGTGTTTGCTCTTTTTTCTGCGGCAGTTTGGTTTCTTGCTGTTTTGGCTTCGATTCCATATCTGAAAAACGATCTAAAGCAGACAAGGTACTTTGTTTTTCTGGTGATGACTCTTGCTGGCTGCTTAGGTGTCTTTTTAAGCGGAGATTTTCTGAGCCTTTTCTTATTTTTCGAATTGATGACTCTTGCCTCCTATGCCCTGGTTGTTCATAATCAGACTGGAGAAGCTCTGGCTGCCGGAGCAAACTACCTTTATCTGGGTGTACTTGGCGGTCTTGCCCTGCTTTCCGGAATTATCCTGCTTAATAATTACACCGGCTCAGTAAGCATCTATCCCACTCTGCAAGCATTAGTTATTCACCATGAAGCGGCAATCGTGATCGCGATTTTAATGATTGCCGGTTTCGGGGTAAAAGCCGGGATGATACCACTGCATATTTGGCTTCCTCAAGCTCACCCGGTTGCCCCGGCACCAGCTAGTGCCCTACTTTCCGGTATTATGATAAAAACGGGGGCTTACGGAATTATCAGGGTGTCAACCATGCTTTTTACTCCGCATCAAGATCTGGCCGAGAGCCATATCTGGCATTTTACTGAAAATCTTGGTCATGTCATTATCTGGATCGGAATAATTACCATGTTGCTCGCTGCACTCATGGCCGTTTTGCAAAGCAATGCCAAAAGGCTTTTGGCATATAGTAGCATCAGTCAGATGGGTTACATCCTGATGGGAGTTGGCGCTGCCGCCTATCTTGGGTTTGACGGACCAATGGGTTTTGGCGGGTTTTCCTACCATATAATCAATCATGCTTTTTTTAAGTCCGGGTTTTTTATATTATTCGGCATTATTTACACTCGTCTGCATGAAATTGATCTGAATAAACTGGGTGGATTGTGGAACAAATTTCCTTTTACTTTTAGCGCTTTTATAGTCTGTGCTGCCGGTATTATTGGTCTCCCCGGGTTTAATGGCTATGCTAGCAAGACTCTGCTGCATCATGCTCTAGTCGAAGCTTTTGAACATCATCACCTCTGGGATATCTGGCTTGCTGAGAAACTATTTATGATTACCAGTGGGCTTACCGCCTGTTATATTGCCAAGCTTGTAATCAAATTGTTTTTTGGCAAAAGTTCCGGTCAGATTGTCAGGAGACTTGAAGAATCAGGTTCTAAAGAAAATTGGTTGGAGCGGCTGATTGCTTTTACCTTTATTACAGCAATTATGTTGCTTGGACTTTACCCTTCTTTGTTGATCAAGAAAGTACTTGTTCCGATGGCCGCTCCGTTTACCTATTCTGATTACTACCTTAACTATCTATACAAAACCAATGTCTGGAATATTCATGACTTCCTGGGGATTGCCATCGCCCTGGCTCTTGCAGCAGGTTTTTACTTGTTATTTTCAAAAAAGGACATCTTCAATTATCAGCCACCTGCTTATCTCAGTATTGAAGCCCTGGTATACCGTCCGGTCACTGCTCTGCTTGGTCTGACTTTTACCAGGGGAGGGAAGTTGGTTGATGACAATCTAAATCGTGGCTATCACGGAACCCCTTCGGTGTTGATTAGGGTTTCAGATGGAGTCGAATATTTTGACGATCTACTGCTTAAAAAGGCTGGAAGAAAGTTAACTCTGACCAGTTTAAGAACATGGGATCATGTTTACGAATTATGGGCTGTAAACCTTAAACTCATCTTCAGTGTTGCAGGACGATTCCTAATGAAAGTTTTTATGACTCTTTTTAAATTTGATTACAGCACACGTGGAGACAAACGCTTTCAGACCGTTAATATTTCAAATATTGACTTTGATCTTTATATTATATTAATTGTTATTGGGGCTATTCTGGCCACCAGCTTGCTTTTTATTTTTTAATTACATATTAACTCAATCCAGGATTATAGTTGTTGGAGGCGATAATATTGAATATGGCTTTACCGCAACCACTGATAGCCGTGATTACTCCGATTATCGGGGCAATCATCATCCGGGTGCTGGATGAAAGTGAGGCTGCCAAACGTCATCTGGTGGCCGTGGTTTCTGTATCCGTGGTTTTTATCTCTGTTTTATCGATGCTTCCAACAGTTTTAGCCGGTGAAGTAATTAAAGTTAATCTGTTTAGTTTTCTTGAAGGTCTGGGTCTATTCTTTAACATTGATCCTCTCGGGATGGTTTTTGGTCTTGTTTCTTCAACCCTTTGGGTATTCGCTACTGTATATTCAATAGGATATATGAAACATGAACATGGCCAGCGGGGTTATTTTGTATTTTTCGTTTTATCATGTAGTGCAGCAATGGGAGTTGCTTTTGCCGGTAATCTTTTTACCCTTTATATCTTTTACGAATATCTTGCCATTTGCACCTATCCCCTTGTAGTTCACGCTGGAACTGAGGAATCGGTGAAAGCCGGAATCAAATATATTAGTTACAGCCTGGCTGGGGGTGCCCTTGTCTTCCTTTCGATCTTTATCATTCATGATCTGGTTGGCACTCTTGATTTTATGCCCGGGGGTATCTTAAATTCTGTTGCAGCAGATCATTCAACATTGATTAAGGTTGTTTTCGTATTATTGATTGCCGGTTTTGGGACAAAAGCGGCAATTATGCCCCTTCATTCATGGCTGCCGGGAGCAATGGTTGCCCCTACGCCGGTTAGTGCATTACTGCACGCTGTGGCAATAGTCAAAGCTGGTGTGTTCGGTATTTCTAGGGTTTTCTTTTCACTATATGGCCGAGAGCTGTTGGCCGAGTTAAATGTTACAATTATCTTGGCGATCGTGATCAGTTTTACCATTATTGTCGGATCACTGATGGCGATCAAACAAACTGTTTTAAAACTGCGGCTGGCTTACTCAACAATTGGGCAACTAGGTTACATCACGCTTGGAATGCTGATGCTCTACCCGACAGGAGTACTAGGTGGTCTGGTCCATATCATCAATCATGCGGTGCTAAAAATCACCTTGTTTTTCTGTGCTGGGATGATCATCACCGTTACCGGTAAAAAGAATTTGGATCAGTTGCGTGGCATCGGAAAACAGATGCCGTTGACGATGCTGGCCTTTGCTGTCGGTGCCTTAGGACTTATGGGGGTTACACCGATCTGTGGCTACATTAGTAAATATCACCTATTAGCCGGCGGCATCGCTTCCGGCAATCAGGCTTATGCCTACGTAATTATGACCAGTAGCCTACTAAACGCGATTTACTATTTACCAATTATTGTTAATGCATTTTTTCGGGAAGGGAATTTTAAAAAGCAAGCTGGTCCTGAAGCGCCTCTAACCATGCTTGTGCCCACAGTTGCCCTGGCCGTTATGGCAATTCTGTTTGGCCTGTTTGCTAATTATACTACTATTCCGTTTATTGAAACAGTACTCAAAACGATCTTTTGATCCAAGGGAGGGAAGTTAATTGCCTCAAGCTGATTTAACGATTTCGATTATTCCGGCCCTCATTGTGCTGTCACCGCTGCTTGGAGCAGGTTTAACCTTTTTAGCTGACCGCTATCAAAGTAGATTGCGCAATGCCACAGTAATTGCAGGAGTGCTGATTCCACTGTTAATGACTGCCTATATGTATATGGTGTTTCAGCATCAGGGAGTATTATATTTTAAGCTGAATATTCTTCCCCCTACTGGTTTAGAGTTTCGAGTTGATTCGCTGTCAATGTATATGACACTTCTCTTCACTTTTTTTGCTTTAGTCATTACTGTTTATACTCTTGGTTATTATCGGGACAAAGAGGACGGAAAAGTATTTTTCTATATCTTGCTCCTTGCTCTGGGTGGTTGTTTCGGTGTGGTGCTGAGCGGAAATATGTTTACATTTTTCTTATTCTTTGAATTTATGTCATTGATGTTTTTTCCAATGGTTGCTTATAAGTCGACTCCTGAATCTTCTGCAGCCGGATTAAAATTTTTTTACATGACGATTATTGCTGGGGTAGCGATGTTTTGGGCAGTTGTTGTCACCTATCTTGATACAGGTAGTACTTCTTTTGGTGCGGGAGGTCTTTTTACATCGGTATCACCTTTAATCTTTTCCGCATTCATCTGCTATCTGATTGCCTTGGGCATAAAATCAGCGATGATTCCACTGCATATCTGGATGGCCGATGCCTATGCGGCAGCACCGACTCCAGCTGCTACAGTATCATCGGCCATAATGCTAAAAACGGGAATTGTAGGTATTATTCGCGTGATCCATGATCTTTATGGTTTATCGTATATTCAGGATGTCGGGTGGAATAATATTTTATTAGTATTAGCGATCATTGGCATGTTATATGGATCAGTGTGTGCATTTGCCCAGGATGATCTCAACCGCAGACTGGCTTACTCCGGGGTTGCCCAGATCGGCTATATATTGCTTGGCATTTCCCTGTTAAACGAGCTAGCCTTAGTCGGGGCAGTTTATCATATCATGGCCCATGCTTTCATGAAAGGCAGTTTGTTTTTATGTGCCGGGGTAATCTATGTCAATACCGGCAAAACAAAGATCAGCGAGATGCAGGGAATCGGCTTGCAGATGCCGATTATAATGCTTTGCTTTACTATCGCTGCTGTTAGTTCGGTGGGTATTCCACCGTTGAATTTGTTTGTCAGTAAATGGCATCTCGGTTTGGGGGCTTTTGAGGTGGGCATGCCATGGGTTATTGCCGTCCTGATTACGAGCAGCCTATTAAATGCTTCCTATTATTTTCCGATTTCAATCAATGCTTTTCTTGGTTGTCGCGAGCTGAAAAACATAGAGCGCAAGCGATTACGTTTCCAGCCTTTGCGCATTATTCCGGTTATCATATTGGCCCTGGGCGCCTTTATTTTCACGATTGCCCCATTTAACTGGCCCCTGGATCTGGCTCGCAATGTTGCTCAGCTGTTTTTCTAGCCTTAATCTGGTCCATGCATTTCGGAGGTGATTTATTATGGAATACGAAATAGTTCACACATTATTGCCGGCAATTATCATTTTTGTGCCGATTATTTCGGGTTTGTTGTTATTTTTCTTTGCCAATTGGCTGGATCCTTACAAGGAGCAGATCTGCATCGGGGTAACCGGTCTCTTTTTCATTTTGGTTTTAACCATGTACCCGTCAATTAAAAGTGGCAAGATATTGTTAGGCATATTTCAGTACTTTTCTTTTCCTTTATCGATCTCTTTTAAGGTTGACCAGTTAACCATTTTTTTGGGGATTTTTTTCGCTTTTGCTTGGTTTATGGCAGCGGTTTTTTCACCTGGATATATGGCCCATGAGCATAAAAAGGAACGTTATTATGCTTTTTTCCTGTTGGCTGAAGGTGGTTGCATGGGGACGATTTTTGCCGGTGATCTTTTGGGACTATTTGTCTTTTTCGAATTTATGGCTCTTACTACTTATGTTTTAATTGCCCATGAAGAAAATGCAGTTACGATGTTCGCGGCAGCAAAATATCTCTATATGACAGTTTTTGGTGGTTTGTCAGTTTTTGTCGGTTTGCTGATGGTTTATTTCCTCACTGGTTCTGTTTCCTTTAACAGGCCGGGTTTATTAACCGAACCTTCAACCCTGGCTACAGTAGCCTTCTTTACCTTAATGATTGGTTTTGGGTTAAAAGCCGGGATGTTTCCTGTCCATGTCTGGTTGCCGGATGCCCACCCTGCTGCTCCATCGCCGGTCAGCGCCGCACTTTCCGGTATTATGCTGAAAACGGGTCTCTACGGAATGATCAGGGTTATTTATAATATCTACAGCCCCGAATTTATTCAGCATGCAAACTGGGATACAGTTATGCTGATTCTGGCCGGTATAACGATCCTGCTAGGTTCAGCTATGGCTCTCTTGCAGGATGATCTGAAGCGAAGGTTGGCCTATTCGAGTATTGCCCAGATCGGTTATATTCTGCTGGGAATATTTTTACTGAGTCAGCAGGGTCTCATTGGTGGTCTTTACCACCTTTTTACCCACTTATTTATGAAGAGCCTTTTATTTTTATGTGCCGGAGCGATTATTGTCCAAACCGGTATCAGGAATATCAGCCAGATGAAAGGCATCGGCCTGAAAATGCCACTTACGATGTTCTTCTTTACAATTGCGTCATTAACCATGGTTGGTATTCCGCCGTTTAACGGTTTTATCAGTAAATGGCAGCTTTCCCTTGCTTCTCTCGAAGTAGGGCAGCCAATCTTTGTTGTCATTCTGATTGCCAGCAGCTTGCTCAATGCCGCCTACTATTTTCCGATTGTGATCACAGCGTTTTTCCCTGGTCAGCCCGATGCTCATCACGGAGCAGAGCCAGAATCAGTAGATGCTCATAGTGATCATCACGAAGAAACGCAGACTGACAATTTAGAGGATAGCGGAAATAAGCAAGGTCCATCTCACTACCGTTATTACGGGGGACGACTGGCTGCGGAAGCACCCTGGCACATGGTTCTTCCGATGGCTTTACTGGCAATAGGCTGTATCATTTTTGCCCTGCTGCCGTATAACTGGCCGTGGGAGTTGGTTTTATCGGCTACTCGCTCACTTTTTAATATGTAATAAACCACAAGGCCTTATACTTTCCAGTCTTTATTAAGATCATTATTAATAGGTATTAATTTATTATTATATTACTGTTCAACCTCAAAGGAGTTCGGGTCAGATGAGTGGCGTTCCTTCATCAGGTACCTTGTCCGGCATTCTGCCACTGGCTATAGTTTTGCTGCCGATTGGCGGGGCATTTTTATCAGCCCTGATTGGACGTATTTCCGAGCGATATCGAGATATTTTTGTCCTGGCGGTAACGGCTTTAACTGTTTTTCTATCGGCAATACTATTTATTATCAGCTGGGGTGATCTTGTTGTCAGTCGTTTTGTGGTGGGATATAGTGAGATTCCCCTTTATTTTAGTGTTGATCGATTAGGAGCTGTTTTTAACTTACTATCGGCTTTTGTCTGGTTTCTGGCTACTCTATTTTCTCTTTCTTACATGACCCACGAAAACCGAAGAAATCGCTACTATTCTTTCTATCTGCTGACCCTTGGGGGTTGCCTGGGCGTATTCTTAACAGGCGATCTGTTTAGTCTCTTTTTCTTTTTTGAGATGATGTCAATCGCTTCATATCTCTTAGTTGTTCATAACCAGTCAGAAGAAGCGATAAAAGCCGGACGTCTTTATATTTTCCTTGGTGTTTTTGGTGGGCTATGTTTATTGACAGCTATTATGCTCATCTATTGGTACACCGGTTCGGTTATGATTACACCGATGCTTGAAACGTTAATTCTGCTGCCCACCCGTTTTTTGATTTTGTTCTTATTGATTGTTGGTTTTGGCATTAAAGCCGGAATGGTTCCTTTGCATATTTGGTTGCCGAAGGCTCATCCGGTTGCGCCTGCCCCGGCTAGTGCTCTGCTTTCTGGCATTATGATTAAAACCGGGGCTTACGGAATTATCCGTGTGATGACCCTGCTCTATACACCGGCTGCAGAGGAAGCCAAAAATCTTTGGGCTTTTTCAGAGCATTCCGGTCACATTCTGATCCTAATTGGTATCCTGACGATGTTTGTTGCTGCTGTTATGGCCCTTTTTCAGTTAAATGCCAAGAGGATCCTGGCATACAGTAGTATTAGCCAGATGGGGTATATTTTGATGGGGATCGGAGTATGTGCCTATCTGGGGTTGGATGGGGCTGTTGCTTTTGGAGGTTTTACTTTTCATGTCGTCAACCATGCATTTTTTAAAGCAGCCATGTTTATGATGGTTGGCGCGGTATTCTACCGGACCGGTGAAATTGAACTGCACCGCCTGGGCGGGCTTTGGCGTGATTTTCCGGTAACAACAATCGTCTTTTTGTTGGCTGCAATGGGCATTGCCGGTATACCCGGTTTAAACGGTTATACGAGCAAGGTCCTTCTGCACCATGCTATTGTTGAAGCTTATGAACATCATCATCTGATTTCATTGTACTGGGCCGAAAAAATATTTATGCTGACCGGGATTTTAACTACTTGCTATATAACCAGACTTTTTAGTTCCATTTTCTTAGGCAGCAAACCTGCACATTTAAAAGCGATTAAAAAAGAACCTTGGAATGAAAAGGTAGTATTTGTCACCATTGGCTTAATATTAGTATTTATCGGTACTAATCCATTTCTAGCACTGGAAAAATTTATTGTGCCGTTGACCAAGTCTTATCGCTTTAATATTTATTCTATCAAGCACCTGATGGAAGTAAATTTCTGGGATATTCACGACCTTGAAACAATGGCTTGGGTCGTGGGAATTGCTATATTTCTTTTTGGTGTTGGTTCTCTAACCGGTTTATTCAACCTAAAATTCCCTCCCTGGCTAAGCATTGAACAAATTGGATACCGCCCGGTTGTCAGTTCGCTGTTGTTTGTTTTTACCAGGAGCGGCAGGGGACTTGAATTGGCTGTTGATTGGGGATATATCAACAGCCCCCGTTTATTAACTTATTACTGCCAGGGAGGAAAGATGCTTGATGCGGCTGCCGATTATTTGCTTGTTGATACTTTAGGACCTCTCAAGAAGTTGGGCAGACGGATTTACGAGTTTGAAACTCAGGGCATCTGGTTCACCAGACTAATGCGGCAGCTTGGATGGATAATGTTAAATATCCACAAAGGATGGGTTTATTACCTGCGGTACTTTTTCAACCGTTCCAGGATCTTTTTTCTGACCATCTTCTATTTTCTGTTTCATTTGGATTATAAGCCGCGGGGAAAATTTTTTATGCTGGTCAACACTTCAAATTTCGAGTACTATGTAATTATATTTTTTCTGGTTTTGATTATTATCATGTCACTACAGCTTTTTACTTAAAAAAATAGTAGGCAGGTTTCTTTAGGCAATTTGAAAATAGATAACCAATAGCGGAAACACAGTTATAGCTTAGAAAGAAAGAAGGGATTTAATAATGATTGAACAGGAACTGGCCAAATTTGCCAGGGAATTATCTTACGACATGCTGCCAAAAGAAGTGATCCAGCAGGCCAGGATTTGTCTCTTAGATCTTGTCGGCACCGCTTGTGCAGGAGCTATGGCCCTGCCGGGACATGTTGTTACAGATATCATTGAGGCAGCTGGCGGTAATCCTCAGGCCGTTTTAATCGGTCGCAAGGAAAAAGTGCCTGCGTTAAATGCTGCTCTTGGAAACGGACTATATGCGCATTCCCTTGAACTTGACGATTTACACCGTAGTTCTATTCTCAGGCCTGGTTCGCCAATTATCCCGGCAGCTCTTGCGGCTGCGGAAAAGGTGGGAGCTTCCGGTAAAGATCTGATTACGGCAATTGTTGCTGGTTATGAAGTAGGAATTAGAATAGCGGAAGCGATGACTCCAAGCCATTATAATTTTTGGCATACTACTGGAACCTGCGGAACTTTTGCCGCGGCGATTGCTGCCGGCAAAGTAATGAATCTTGATCAGGAACAATTAATCAATGCTCTCGGCCATGCCGGGACCCAGGCGGCCGGGTTGATGGAGCTACACTATAGCCCTGAAGGGATGATGAGCAAGCCTTTGCATGCCAGTAAAGCGGCCCAAAACGGTTTGTTTTCAGCTATGCTGGCAGCAGGAGGTTATTCCAGCACAAAAACCATCCTATCTGGAGAGAAAGGATTTTTAAGGGTGTTTGCGCCAAAAGCAAAGATGGAAAAAATAATTGAGGGTTTAGGTGAAGACTATAAAATCATGCAAATTAGTTTCCGGATCTACGCTTCTACTCGACATACTCATGCCGGAATAGATCTTGCCCTCAGGTTACGCGAGAAGGGAATAAAGCCAGAAGATATTGAACTGTTAAGGATTCAAACTTATGGAGTAGCCCGTGACCTGGTTGGCGAACCTTTTCCGCTAACGGTTTACGAGGCTAAGTTCAGTTTGCCTTTCTGTGTTTCAACTGCTCTGGTTTACGGCCACGTCGGTGTAGAAGATTTTACTGAGGAACGTATCTCTGATCCGGTGCTTGAAGAGCTAATGAGCCATTGTACCGTGGAAATTGATCCATTGATTGATGCGCACTATCCCCAAAAATGGGGCGCCAAACTGAACGTGATTTTACGTAATGGCAATGTTGATCATGAGCAAACTGATTTTCCGAAAGGCGATCCGGAAAACAAACTGACCCTGGATCAGCTTCACGCAAAGTTTCGCAGACTTTCAGCCCTGCTTCTTCCATCTTCGAAAATTGAAGCCTGGCTGGGGCAATTTATGAAACTAGAATCGTTTGACAACATTGCTGATATGTGGCGAATTTAAGGTTGCAACGGGTTGCTGCTAATTAGTAAAATGGGAAGAGAGTATATTTACATCAAGTATTAAACCTATAATACAAATAAAACCGGGATTAAATCCCGGTTTTTGGTGCGCCTGCGTGGTTTTGAACCACGGGCCTCCTGCGTGTCAAGCAGGCGCTCTCCCCCTGAGCTACAGGCGCAAGGATAAGATCGCTTCAATATTTTAGCATTTGCAAAGCAGCGCTGTCAAGGAAACGAAAACGCTGTCCAGCTATATAAATAATACTTTCTGTGCTATGATAACCTTATATTTTACTTAGCGGGGAGGGACTTGCTTGCCTGCCAATTTAACTCCTCAGTATTACGCTGTCGAAGAAAAATACCGTCAGGCCCAGACTAACGAAGAACGAATTAAGGTGCTTCAGGAAATGCTTGCTGTTATTCCCAAGCATAAAGGGACAGAACACCTGCAGGGTGATATTAAAAAAAAGATTGCCAAACTGAAGGAAGAAGGCAAGAAAAAAAAACAGAGCAAGGGTTTCAATCCCTTTGGAGTTGAGAAACAGGGTGCAGGGCAAGTTGTGCTGGCCGGTTATCCCAACAGTGGAAAATCTTCTCTGGTTGGTGCCCTTTCCAGGGCTAAAGTTAAGGTGGCAGACTATCCTTATTCAACAGCCTTACCGGTAAGCGGAATGATGCCTTATAAAGATACTTTTATACAGCTGGTTGATACTCCTCCTCTATCTGTTGATAATATTCCTTCTGGATTGATCGGCACTTTTAAAGAAGCTGATGCGATTTTAGTGGTAATAGATCTTTTCACCGCTGAATGTCTTGAACAATTGGCCGGTTTGATCCAGATATTGCAGGAGCGTGATGTAATTGATCTATCTGAGGATGGTACGATTATTGCTCCCCTGCCTTTCCTGGTCGTTGGTAATAAGTGCGACCACCCTGAAGCCGAAGAAAATCTGCAAATTTTAAAAGATTTATGGCCGGATTTAGAAATAATAGCGGTTTCCTGTACTGGATCAGGTCTGGAGACTTTGAAAGAAAGAATTTACAAGTTGCTTAATATCATTCGAATTTATGGCAAGCCCTTCGGTAAGGCTCCCGATATGGATCGCCCTTTTATTTTAAGAAAGGGTGGTACTGTATTGGATTTTGCCACCCAGGTTCATAAAGATTTTCCTGAAAAATTAAAAAGTGCTCTAGTTTGGGGCTCTGCCAAGTTTGACGGGCAAGCGGTGCCCCGTGATTATGTTTTGGAAGACGAGGATATCGTTGAGCTGCAGCTATAAATCGCCAGAAACTAATTAATTCAGTTTAAAGGTTTTTAATGCAGGAATCTTATTGCTTTCTTGCGAAATAACTTTAATTAAATTAATGAGATTTGTTTACACATTATTTCAAGGAGCTGATAGGTTGTGATTTGGATTATTTTAGGCATTATCGGTTTAATTGTTGTATCGCTTATCGGTATTTACAATCGTTTGGTAACCTTAAGACAGCGTATTAAAAATGCCTGGGCGCAGATCGAAGTGCAGTTAAAAAGGCGTTATGATTTAATTCCAAACCTGGTTAATACGGTCAAGGGTTATGCCGCCCATGAAAAAGAGACTTTTGAAAAAGTGACCCAGGCCCGTAATATGGCGATTCAGGCTAAAGATGTCAATGCTCAGGCGGGAGCAGAAAACATGCTTTCCGGAGCGCTTAAAACGCTATTTGCCGTTGCCGAAAGTTACCCCGAGCTGAAGGCAGATGCCAATTTTCGGCAGCTCCAGGATGAGTTGGCCAATACTGAAGGAAAGATTGCTTTCGCCAGACAGTTTTACAATGATACTGTCATGAATTACAACACTACCATTCAGCGGTTCCCAACAGTGCTGATTGCCGGT
>Ga0180431_10006076_pt1 | contig 14441 bp, 7 predicted proteins | sample SS_ome_11_FD_132459 | JGI IMG/M metagenome (GOLD analysis project Ga0180431, IMG submission 132459) | Hypersaline lake sediment archaeal communities from the Salton Sea, California, USA - SS_1_MS_1 metaG | ecosystem: Environmental > Aquatic > Non-marine Saline and Alkaline > Hypersaline >... | reverse complement strand
GCCTGTCCCCTTTTTCGGACGGGCCATTGGCAAGCACCGTGAAAAAGGGGGACAGGCACCTCGCGGCAGCCGTTTCTGCGAGGATTTGACCTGTTTCGGGCTCGGAGCCAGTCCCCCTTTTTCGCTCCCGTTTACAGTTTGAGTACTATTAGCTCCTTTACTGCGATCCTTGGCAAGAGGGTGTCGTGGTTGCGTTGTTTATACCGCTCGCGGGCATAATCTGCGGTTTCGTACGATGGGCCTCCGAGCCCGTCGGCACTGACTGGCGATTGACGGGTTCGGAGACCCATCGTACCATTCCCGCAGTTCCTGACCGTCTGCGGTATATGCCGGGTTCTTGCCGAATGCGGTCGGTCGTAGCAGCGACGCGGTGCCGCCAAGTCCTGCACCTCATGCTGCATCTTCTGCTACAATGGTAGGGAGAGTGTGACCCGGCCGTCGGAAGGAGGCGTTCGGTCTTCGAGCAGGCTCTGCACGAATAGGGCAAGACCGAGAGGCAGAAGCGGAAAACACACGGAGATAGTAAACATGACCTCGATCGATCGCAGAGCTTTCCTCGGTACGGTCGCAACGGGTGCCGCGGCGGCGGCCGGCGTGTCGCGCGCGGCGAAGTCCTTGCCCGTTCCTTCTTATCTGCAAGGCCATGCGGAGTTGTATCAGAAAGACCCTCGCGCCGCCGCGGTCGAGTGGTTTCAGAACGCCCGGTTCGGGCTGTTCATGCACTACGGGCTTTACTCGATGCTTGGCGGCGAGTGGAAAGGAAAGAAGGTCTTTCCGGCCAATAACCCGAGCAAACCGGTCGCCGAGTGGATTCAATTTCACGCCCCGATCCCGGTCGCCGAATACGCCAAACTCGCGGATCGTTTCATGGCCGAGCGGTTCGATGCGAACCACATCACCGATCTGGCGCTGACGGCGAACATGAAGTACGTCAACATCACCACGCGCCATCACGACAGCTTCTGTCTGTTCCGCACGAAGGAGACCGACTTCAACAGCCTCAACAGTCCGGCCAAGCGCGACCTGATCGGTGAGTTGGCCGAGTCGTGCCGCAAGAAGGGCCTGGGGCTTTTCTTGTACTATTCGCACGGGCGCGACTGGAAACACCCACACGCACCGACGCTCGAATGGGCCGCGTCCGCCCGGCCGCATTACGAACAGCCGCAGCCCGAATACTTGCCCGACCACGAAGTGGTGATCGACCGGTACGTCGAGTTCATGGAGCGGCAAATCACCGAACTGCTCACGCAGTACGGCCCGATCGCCGGCATTTGGCTCGACGGTGAAGGGGTGCTGAAGACCTACGCAAGACGCTCGGGCCTGGGGCTCCCCAAGATTGTCGACATGATGCGGCTGCCGCGTCTTTACGCCATGATCCGCCGACTGCAACCACAGTGTCTGGTCTCGTACAAGCAGGGCGTTATCGGCAACGAGGACTTTCTGACCCCCGAGCGGAAAAGCTACGGCCTGGAAAAGGCCGGCAAGCCCATGGAAATCAACACCACGTTGCAGGAGCATTCATGGGGCTACAACAAGTGGTCGAAGCACAAGAGCGTCGACGCGATCATCGACACGCTGGACCTGGCGGCGTCATTGCCGGCACCCCTGCTGTTGAATACCGGCCCCATGGGCGACGGATCGATCGTGCCGGCGGAAGAAAGGCTGTTTCGACAGGTTGGGGAACGTATTCGCAAGGATGGGTGGCCGACGGGCAAGCGATAGCGTCGTCCGGCCGCGGTTTCCCCTTCACAGCCTACTTGGACAACGCTCACTTTGAGACGTTGGATTGTCGAGAACACTATACGTTCTTGACACAGCTTCTTTCGCCACGAATCCGCCAGCAATCCCACGATCTGTCTGCTCGACGTTGTCAGCCGTAATGCGTGCCAACTCACAAAACGGCCGCAGTCCAGTGTGGATCGCCGCGAAAAGGAAATTCCCAAAGCACTCCTCGGTGGCTTCGTAGAGTGTCTTCTCTTCTTCCTCACTGAAAGACTCCAGCCTGGGCTGCTAGCGGGGCTTCCGCTTCCGTCCGATAGCGATTCTCCTTTTCGGCCGATCGTGCCTACTCGCGTTGACCCGAGGTTGCCGAACCCCGATACTGAGGTTTCAGTTGAACTGTGCGTTAACCACACGGAGATAGCCCGATGCAATACACACCCACCGGTACTAAGCATGCACCCGCTTATTTACTAGGCCATTTACTACACAGAATTGCTACACTTATACTCACCACATTCGCAATGGTCTTGTCAACAGACACTGCAATATACGGGAATGAATCCACAAATCGCAGTGTACCAAACATAGTACTAATACTTGTCGACGATCTCGGCTACGGCGATTTGTCGAGTTACGGCGCGGGGGACATCGACAGTCCGCACATCGACCGTCTGGTTGCCGACGGCATGCGGTTCTCAGACTTTTACGCCAATTGTCCGGTCTGTTCGCCGACGAGGGCGGCTCTGCTGAGCGGGCGGTTCCAGGATTGCGTCGGCGTGCCGGGCGTGATCCGCACGCACTCGCGAAATTCCTGGGGATACCTCGACCCGGAAACGACAATTCTGCCGGCCGTGCTGAAGAAGGCCGGCTACCGTACTGCCATGTTTGGCAAGTGGCACCTGGGGCTCGGCAAGCCGAACCTGCCCAATCCGCGCGGCTTCGACCACTTCCACGGCTTCCTCGGCGACATGATGGACGACTACTACAACCATCGCCGACACGGGGTCAACTATATGCGGCTGAACGAGAAAACGATCGATCCCGAGGGTCACGCCACCGACCTGTTCACCGATTGGACCTGCCGGTGGCTGAAGGACCGTCAGGGCGACGAGCCGTGGTTCATCTATCTGGCCTACAACGCCCCGCACAGCCCCGTCCAACCGCCGGAGGATTGGCTAGATCGATACCGGCGGCGGTGCCCGAACGTCCCGCCGAAACGGGCCAAGTTCGCCGCGTTTGTCGAACATCTCGACGACGGCATCGGGCAAGTGATCGCCGCCTTGAAGGATTCGGGACACGCCGACGACACGCTCGTGATCTTCACCAGCGACAACGGCGGGGCCGGATACCACGGCGCCAGCAACGGCCAACTGGCCGGAGGCAAGCAGGACATGCTCGAAGGCGGCATCCGCGTGCCGATGTGCGCAAAGTGGCCGGGCCACATCGAGCCTGGCAGCCGCAGCGACCGGGTAGCCCTGACCATGGACCTCTTCCCTACAATTTGCGAGGCGGCCGGCGCCGAGTTCGACCGGACGATCGAAGCACGCAGCATACTGCCTACACTGCTGGGCAAACCGCAGCCGCCGGAAGACCGCTACCTGTTCTGGGTGCGTCTGGAAGGAGGACACTACGCCGGCAAACCCTATTACGCCGCACGGCACGGCGACTGGAAACTGTTGCAGAACCGGGCCGACCAGCCGCTGGCCCTTTACAACCTGAAGGACGACCCGCGAGAGACAACAGACCTTTCGGAAAAACAGCCACAGCTCTACGACCGGCTGAAGAAGGCGTTGGACGCACACATTTCGCGATCTGCCGTCGTGCCCTGGCGTGCGGCGGACGGTGCCGGGCCGGGCGAGATCGAGTAGTATGGTAGTCATCTCGCTCCGAGGTCGTGAAGAATTCCCTTATATTGCGGCGACTTGTCGCCGCACTACAAGAGACGATTTTTTCACGGCCTCTCCGCGAACCAACGTTTGTTCGTGGAGCGAACAACAACTATGAGGTCGCTACTTCGCAAGTGTCACTTGCTCGTCGGCTTTTAGCTCTTCCAGGACTGCCAGTTCGCGAATCGAGGTGTACGCGCTGTTGTCTACTTCGGATAACGCCCGCAGCATCACGTAGCGTCCTTGCTTCGCCTCGAAGAGAACCGTCTGCTCGTCGCGGCGATTGCTGAAGTATCCTTGTGCAACCGGCTTTGCGAAGGCGCCCGGATCGTTGCCGACGAAGAACTCACAATCGCGGATGTCGCCCAGTCCTCGACGCGGCATGTAGCGGAACCCGCGCACGTTGTAGGTCGCGCCGAGGTCGATGACGATCTCGTGCGGATGTGCCGCCCGATCGTCCCGCAACCGCGTATGCCAGTAGGTATCGCGATTGTCGTCAAAGGCGTTCGTGGCGGCGCAGTTTGCCGCCACGGTTTCTTCGCTGTCGGCTCGGACCAGCTTCCAGTTCTCTTTCGAGACGTCCTTGGCCGTATTGGAACGTTCGTTGCGAAAGGCCTCGAAACCACGGTCCACCGGCGGATTGAGAATGGCGTCGCGGATGCGTCGGGTCCAGCAGGTTCCACAAACGCAGCGTTCCCGGCCGCAGGTGCCGGCGACGTCGACGGCGTCGTGCGGCCTGACGCACGCCTCGACCAATTGCTGTAGCTCCCGGTATCCGGCGTCCCCGGTTCCGTTGAAACCGCCGCGAGATACTTGCCCCCAACCTCCGCCACGGGTCGACAGCGGCGCCTTGAGTATCCGGCTCTCGCTGGGCATGGCCACGTTGACCAACGCCTCGATCGGCTGCCGTGCCAGATCAGACCCGAATCGCTTCTCGATGTACTCTCGCAGGGCCTTTTCGCCTTCGCCGACGATCGAACGATCCTCGGCCCGGTTGCGCGAATAGTCGCCGAAGAACTGCGCGTTCAGGTCGAGCCAATCGACGATTCGCTGGAAGCTCTCGCGATCCATCTTGACCCGGTTGGTATGCTCTTCGAGCAGATAGTTCGCCAGCCGTCCGGCGTGGGCATAGTATTCCTTGGGTGTGCTATATGTCGTTTCCTGGTTGCGATATGCGATCTTGACCATCTCCTTGCGGCCGGTCAATTGGTTGTGCGAGATGCTGTATCCGCCGTCGCGTTTTCCCAGCAGGTTGAGCCCGGCGTCGGTCTTCTTCAGCCCATGACACTCGATGCAGTATCGATCGAGCACCGGCTGCACGGAGCGAGCATAGCTGAACCCGCCCGGGTACTGCGGCCCGGCGGGAGGCGCCGGATCGTAGACCCGGCGTCCGGCGGCCGACGCCGGGCGCGTCGGCGTGACCGCTCGCGGTTCGTGGCAGCCGACGCAACTGGCCACCTCGCCGGGCTGAAGGTAAATCAGCGACCGCATGGTCATCACCGCCATGCCGTTTTGGTCGAGGGCTTGAAGCTGCAACGGCACGCACGCCGGCGCGCGGAACGCGGCCGAGCCGTCCCGGTTGACCGGAACCGTGCCCACGATGCCCTTGATGATCTCGTTGTTGGCCAGGCTGAGTTGCGGCTTGCCGTTGTTCGGCTGACCGTAGATCCGATTGATTCGCAAGTGTTTGATCGAGCCGGGTTCGATCGACTGCGTGCTCTGGTAGACGTCCTGTAGGTAGAACGTACCCATTGCTTGTTTTTCATTCTCTGGGTTTTCCGACTTAACGATCCGCGAGGTCAGCGCCGGCGGTTTAGGACGTGCCTGGATGGGTATGGGCGCAAAACACGACATCTTCGGGTCGCGATAGATCAGTTCGCGACCACCGGCCGAGTCGATCAGATAGATGGCATAGGCGTTGACGTCCTGTACGCCTCCTTGACCGACGAGGTTTCCATACATGCCGGCCGCCAGGTACAGGTCTTCGTTGATCGGCCATGGCGTGGCGAATGCCCCGGAAGCCCCGCCCGAGTATCGATCGCCGGCCTCCGGAAAACGCATTTCCGGCGTGATTCGTCCCAACGGTTCCGGGCCGTCCTGCCCCTTGTGCGGATCTATCACGATGGTCGCGCCGGACGTGTAGCCGTGATGCGCCGTGGCCGTGCAGACGATCTTATGAGAGCCGGGTATCGCCCGGGCCTCGGCGGTCATGCAGGGAGACGACGAATAGTTGCCGTAGAAATGGGCCGTGCCGGTGCCGTCGGGAGCGGTCGTCCAAAGGCTCTGGAACCGCGTGTCGTGCCGGTTTATGTAATCCCACCGCGTGTAGATAATTCGCCCGTCGTGCATCACGCTGGGGTCCCATTCGTTGGCCTCGCCGAACGAAAGCTGCCGGATGCCGGAGCCGTCGCCATTGGCCCGAAACAGCAGGTAGGCAGGCACGTAGCGGCCGCCATGACAGCGTCCGAAGCTCTGGTTGCGGGTGGTCATGAAGGCAAAACCGCCGTCGGGCAAATAGCAGGGATCGAAGTCTTCGATCAGCACCGTCTTGCGGCCTTCCCAGCCCTCCATCGGGTCTTCCGGCGTTCCGGTCAGTTGGCGAACGCTGCGGCCGTCGGCGGTGGCCTCGAATATCAGGAATCGGCGTTGCTTGGTGTCTTCCTGCGTGTGGTCGCAAAACGAGAACAGCACTTTTCGGCCGTCGTATGAAAGATCGGGGTGCAGCGTGGAGCCCACCGGCAGTTTGTCTTCGAGCAGGTGCCTTACGCGGGGATTGTCTTTCCAGTTCTCCACCACGGCCAACCCCGGGCCGGGGCGACTATGGCGTCCCAAGTATTGGTCGCACATGTGGCTGTAGCCCGGCGGCGGCCGTTTGTTGATTAGCAGCTTGCTGAAATTCAACACCGGGTGCGAGAGGATGATCTTCCGGCGGAGTCGACGCAATTGGTCGAGCAGGCCGCGGTTGTTGGAGTTCTGGCCGACCTGCTTCTCGAGGTTCTTCAACTCCGCCGCCAGTTTCGATTGCGGTCCGGCCTTTTCGACCAGCGCCAATGTGCGTAGCGTCATGTCCAGAACGTCGTGCAACGAGTCGCCCGGCGGTCGGTGCCCTCGATAGGTCATTTCCAGCCGCGACTCTTCCTGTTTCTCGTCCGCCGGACCGGGGCGAAATTGCAGGTCTTCCGAGAGGATCCGCAATTCGGCGATCGACGCCCATGGGTTTCCGTGGATTTCCGACAACGCACGAAGCTTCACGTAGCGTCCCCAGACCTTTTTTTCGAGGGTGACCTTCTTATCCGAATCTCGTTCATCGAAGGTGCCCTTGGCGACGGGCGAGCCGAAGTTTCCGGGATCTTTGCCGACGTGGAACTCGTAGTCCTTGATCGACCCGTTGCCGCCGCCCTTGCGCGGTGTGTAGATGAACCCCTCGATCATGAGTTCCTCGCCGAGGTCGAGGGTTATCTCGTGGGCGTGCCGATCGTGTTTGAGGTCCCAGTTGGTTCGCCAGACGGTGTCACGGCTGCCGTCGATTGCCCGGTATCCCTCGCCGCCGATCGTTTCGCTGTTGACCGTTACTTTGGCGGTCAGGGTTCCCGCGCGCCGCGGCCGATTCGGGTCGAACAACTCCGGCGGCATGCCGCCTTTCGTGGTAAACTCAAGACCATCGCTGTGGAGTCGCAGCTCGGCGACCGAGGTCCACGCAGTGCCGTTGCCTTCCGACATTGCCCTCAGTTTGACGTAGCGTGCCTTCCTCTTCGAGAACGTAACGCTCTTCTCCGACCCGTCGTATGCCCAAGTGCCTTTCGACACCGGTTGGCCGAAGTTATTCGGGTTGTCGCTGATGTAGAACTCGTAATCTTTGATCGTGCCGTTGCCGCCACCGGGTCGGGGCAGGTAGCTGAAACCAGATATCTCGAAAGCGGCGCCGAGATCGACGACCATTTCGTGTGGGTGTTTCGTTTCGCCGTCGCCGTATCGCGAGTGCCAGAAGGTGTTCGGATCGCCGTCGAGCGCCTTGTCGGCCGACTCGCCGTCCATCTGGCTGTCGACCGTCACTCGGACCGCTACCAAATGTGGTTCGCCGAAGACCGATCCACATACAACCGCGAGAACCAGCGCAAGACCAGCAAAGACGGAGCGCTTGCTCTTCATCGTTCACTCCTTGACGAATTGTGCGGGAGGGTATAGGGAGGGAGATAATGGTGAGAGTTTCAGGGCTGATAGTAACCCCATGATTAAGAATAACACCGGTTGATGCGCCGTGTCAACCTCGCTGGGATGCCATAGTCGTCTTTCGCTCCGCGAAAGAACGCGGGGCGTCACGAGATTCACCCGCGACGTGCTGACTGTCCATACTCAGAATACGCTTCCATATTCGCATCAGACCTCAGACGTTCTTTCGCGGAGCGAAAGACGACTATGGCAACCTTTCGCGGAGCGAAAGACGACTATGGCAACAAAAACCAGCCCCCTTCCTCCTTTAACACGATTCCCGCTACAATATCCGGCATGAACGCCCCTGATCAGTCCCCCGCTCAAATGCTGGCCACGCCGGTTCAGTTCATCAAGGGAGCCGGGCCGCGTCGCGTGGAACTCTTGAAGCGCCTGGGGTTGCGTACCGTGCGCGACGTGCTCTTCTATTTCCCTCGCGATTACCAGGACCTCAGCGACGAACGCGACGTACCCGACCTGGAAGAAGGCCGACTGCAAAGCGTCCGCGGCGCGGTCGAGGAGATCGACCTGCGATCGACCAGCTCCGGCGGCTGCATTCTCGGCGTGCTCGTGCGATGCCGCGGCGGCCACGTCCGGGCGATCTGGTTCAACCAGCCCACGATGCGCGAAAGGTTCTCGTACGGCCAGCGCGTCCTGCTCTCGGGCAAGCCGAAATACGAGGGGCTCATTTGGCAGATGACGCATCCGCGCGTGGAAACCCTCGACGCAGAAGAACCGGCCGGAAAGCTCCAGCCCGTCTATCCGCTGACCGAAGGGCTGCAACAATGGGAAATGCGGCGGATCGTCCGCAGCGCGGTCGAAACATACAACGACCTGCTAAACGAAGTCTTTCCACAACCGTACCTCGAAGAGCACGACCTCTGGCCGCTGCGCCGGGCTTTGCCCGCAATTCACTTCCCCGACGATCAAGAGGGCCTGCGTCGCTCACGGCGACGGTTTGTCTACCAGGAGTTGTTCATCTTGCAGCTTGCGTTGGCGCTAAAACGCACACAGCAGCACGAGCGACGAAAGGCCACGCCCTTGGAAGCGACCGCAAAGATCGACGCCCGAATAACTCGGCTGTTTCCCTTCGAACTAACCGCCGGCCAGCGGGAGTCCATTGCGGAGATTGCGGCCGACATGGCCCGGCCGATGCCGATGAATCGGCTGTTGCAGGGCGACGTCGGCAGCGGCAAGACGGTGGTGGCGGTCTACGCGATGCTGCTTGCGGTCGCCCACGGATATCAGGCCGCAATGATGGCCCCCACCGAAGTGCTTGCCCGCCAACATGCACAAACGCTCGATAAGTTGCTGGCCGCCAGCGAGGTCCGCCGCGTGCAACTGACCGGTGGGCTGCCGGCCAAACAGCGCGGCGAGATCCTCCGGCGGATCGCCGCCGGCGAGGTCGACGTCGTGGTCGGCACCCAGGCGATCATCCAGGACGACGTCGCTTTCGACAAGCTGGGCCTGGTCGTGATCGACGAGCAACACAAGTTCGGCGTTCGCCAGCGTGCAGTGCTGAAACGCGCCGGGCTCGATCCGCACTACCTGGTGATGACCGCGACGCCGATCCCGCGAACGGTGACCATGACACTGTTCGGCGACCTCGATGTCTCGACGCTTCGCGACAGTCCTCCGGGACGCCAGCGGGTGAACACCTACTGCGTGGGCGAGGAGAAACGGGCCGGCTGGTGGGACTTCCTCCGCAAGAAGCTCGACGAGGGGCGCCAGGCGTATATCGTAACGCCGCTGGTCGACGAGTCCGTGCAGACCGAGGCCGCCAGCCTGGAGGAGACCTACGAGTCGCTGGCCAACGGCGAGTTGGCGGCCTATCGGCTGGGGCTGATCCACGGCCGGATGGGCGCGGCCGAAAAGGACGCCGTAATGGACGACTTCCGCGGCGGCGAGATCCAGGCGCTGATCTGCACGTCGGTCATTGAGGTGGGCGTCGACGTGCCCAACGCCACGCTGATGACGATCGAGAGCGGCCATCGATTCGGGCTGGCCCAGTTGCATCAGCTTCGGGGTCGCATCAGCCGCGGCAGTTTCCCCGGCTTCTGCTGCGTGTTTGCCGAGCCGCAATCGCCGGAAGCGGCCCAGCGTTTGAAGGCGTTGGAATCGTCGACCGATGGCTTCGAGTTGGGCGAGATCGACTTCCGGCTGCGCGGCCCCGGCGACCTGTTCGGCACTCGCCAGCACGGGTTGCCTCCGCTGCTGATCGCCGATTTGCTGCACGACGCCGAGACTCTGGAAGAGGCCCGGCGTGACGCCCAGGCGTTTGTCGCCGCGGACCCGGAGATGGGGAAGCCCGAGCACGCGAAACTGCGGCGGATGGTGTTGGCACGCTACGGCACGGCGTTGGAGTTGGGCGACGTGGGGTGAGGGGTTTGGGAAATGAGGGGCACGCGGCATGAGCTAGAACAACTCCCGTTGCCCACCCGCGTCCTTCTTGATGGCTTCATTCCAGAACTTCAACCCAAGTTCTTGTTTTGACGCGTAGATAAGGCGATATAGCGGTCCGTGTTCACCGCGTATCGTCTTTTCACCGAAATGCCTGTAGCTCCCACATTCACTTGGCGTCATAGAGGAACTCGGTCGGCCGTGGCGGTTCGACGCACTCCAGCGACCACTGCATGCCCACGCGGAAGTCATTTCCCGAGGCCTACGGGCTCAACACAAAAGGAAACCGTCTCTATCGCCCGTACCACGCCACCAGCCGAGCCAGTTCGTTCATCCTCGCCAGACTGGCCACGCGTCGCCGGTGTCGCCGGCCGCTCAACGGTGCGTAGCCCTGGCCGCGATCGATCGCCCCGACCACGTCGATCACGTCGTCGACCTCGATCGGGCGATCTCCGCAGCCCAAACGCAGCAGCCACGTGGCCACTGGATACGCCAGTGCGGTCGCACGGAAGCTCTCGACGATCGACCATCGGTTTCGATCGAGGACGGCGTATCGTCGAGAGGCCACCACGGCTTCGAAGTACGCCGTTAGCGGACGCAATTCGTCCTGGCCGAGTGCCCCCAACGGACGCTCGAGGGCCTCGAAGGTCGTCGCCGGGAAAGTGGGGTGCAACCGCGGCATCCGGCCCCGGCCGCGAGCGAACGCCATCGCGGCCACGATCAGCCGCCAACGCTCGCGCCACGACTCGCGGATGACAAACTTCGGATGCAAGCGGACGTACTCCAAGGTGGCTTGCCGAAACAACATGCCGCCGGCTCGGCCCGGTGGACGACGAACTGCAAACCACCTGGCCGACTCCTTTACGGCCGACGTTTCCAGCATGTCGAGCAACGAACCAAGCCGACTGCCGGGAAAACCACGCAGCCGACACTGACCGAGCAAATCGCACAACTGCAAGGCGTGAACCAGCCGCCGAACCGGCGGATAGCGGCTGTCCGTCATCAATCGCTCGATCGCTTCGAGCACCCGAAACGTATCCTGCCACGTCCTGCGATGCCCGGGCACGATCATCGGGGGTCGGGCCGCCTCGATTTCCGGTTGCCGCTGCCGTGCCAACTCGACGGCCTCGCCGAGATGTTCCTCGACGCTACGACCTTGATCGGCGGCCGCCGAAGGGCAGTTTCGCCTAAGCGTCAGGTAAGCGAACTCCTCCAACGGCACCAACTGGAAGGGATACAGCCGGCAAAGCAACGGTTTGGCCTCCGCCCCATATTCCTCGTGTATGCGGCAGCGACCCTCGGCCGTGAGGAAAACACAATTGCCGTCGTCGCGGTGCGCCAGTCGGTAGCCTTTCTTGAACCGGCCGAGGCGGACGATGGTCCGCACGCCGCTGTAGTCTGGATGCTGCTGCCAGTTCTGCTGGTCGAGTTTCCGCAGGTCGGCATCACCAAGCGGGATGATCTTCGCCCGGCAACAGCCGCCGCAACCGTGGCAGTCCCACCGTTCTACGATCGGCGGTATTCGGATGGGTAGTGTCATTGCGGTTACTGCTAGTATTCTCAGTTCAAGTCAGGACCAGGGGCTCTCGGGTGGGCTATCTTGCTCAGTCTCGATCCAGAACACCTCGGCCTCTTCCTCCATTTCATCTTCCGTTTCCAGGAGGACTCCCGGTCGGCCGATGCCGACGACCAGGCCGCTCAGGGCGTTGCGCGATTTCTGTTCGCCAATGGCGAAGCTCAAGAGGTATCCGGTTACCAACGTTGTCGCCAGGCCAAACAGCATCGGCCAGAACGCGCCGAGTGGCTTCTCAAAGGGCCACAGCGGTGCCGGCATCACGCTGTTGCCAACGGCCGCCCACAATGCCGTGAGTGTGCCCAATACCATGGCGATCACCGCCGCGGTGCCCGTGGTGCGTCGAGTGAACAGCCCCAACAGGAATATCCCCAGCAGCGGCCCGGCGAAGACCCCCAGCACGCCCAGCAAGAAACCGACGACGTGGCCGAACTCGACAACCGCCAACGATATCACTATCACGGCGCCGCCGAGCGCCAACACGGTAGGCCGTGCAAGCCGCATCTCGTCGACCTGGTCGAGATCGTCCGGCTGTTTGCCGCACTGTGCGGCGAGCCATCGTTCGGCCCAACCGAAGCGGCGGTGGAAGTCGATCACCACCAATGTGGCCAGCGCGCTCAGCCCCGAGCCGATCACGCACATGCCGGCGGCCAACATCGCGGCCAGCACCAGCCCGGCCAAGCCGTGGGGAACGTGCCGGTGGACGAAGCGCGAAAGCAACTCGTCGCTTCCCGTGCGAAGGCGTCTTTCGCCGCCCCGGCCGCGGGTGGCCCGGGTGGCCAGGCGATCGATGACTATCTCACCCCGGGCGTCGATCAACTCCTGGGGATCTTCAAACTTACGGTTCGTGTTGGGATCGAGGATAACGCCCCGCTGGGCCAGATCGACGATCGTTTCCGCGTCGATCACCGTTTTGGGGCCTACCAGCCGCCGTCCGGTGTCTGGATCGACGGCGCTGTTGACGACCCAGTTCGGCGGAACCTCGGCCTGGGCATTGTCGTGATAGACGGCCAGCAGCCCCAGGCCGACGTACATCGCCACGGCAACGATCAGGGTGAAAAGTCCACAGCCGAACAGGTATGAGAGTTTGACGTCACGGTCGTCTCGGGCAGAGAAGAACCGCTGCAGCGTGGCCTGGTCGGCTACGAAGAAATAGATCGGCAAAATCGCCATAAAAGGCACCGCGGCCCACACCGACCACTTCGCCGAGAGCGCCTCGGCAAGCCGAAAATCGACGATCGTGTTTCGGTCCAGATCTTTGGCGACTTCCCAGATTCGAGGTAGCCCCTCGTCCAGGTTGGCGGCGATCGTCAGAACCAGCACCACCAAGGCAACAATCATTACGCCCAACTGGGCAACGCCGGTCCACACGGCCGCCTTAATCCCGCCCAGGAAGGTGTACACGGTTACCACGGTGCCCACGCCAACGAGCAGCAGAAGTGTCGAAATGTCAAGCCCGGTGCCGATGTGCAATGCCTTGCACGGCAATGCCAGGATGGCGCCGAGCCACAGCAATTGCCAGCAGACATAAGTTCCGCCGGCGACGGCCCTGGTGGTCGGATCGTAGCGGAGTTCAAGGTATTCGTATACCGAATCGAGGTCGAGTTCGTAATAGAGCGGGATAATGCACCAGAAGACGATCGGCGCCGAAGCCCAGATCAGCAGCGGCACCAACAGGAGCTTCATGCCGACGTAATACGCCTCGCTCGGCGCGGAGCAGTAGAACAAGGCGGCCAGCCCGGCCACGGCGAGGCTCACCGCCAACGGCCACCAAATCAGCGAGCGGCCGGCCAGCAGAAACTCGTCGCTGGAGGAGAGCCCACGAGCTGCCCAAGCCCCGAGGCCAACCAACGCGGCCAGAAAGACGCCCAGCACGGAATAGTCCAGGATGGAGAAATCAGTAACCATGTGGGTCCTTGTCAGCCCAATGAGAGACGATTGGCCTCTCGACATTCGATCGGCGACTGGAGTCGCCTCCTACAGCCTTTTCAGGGGCCGCCGCGCGCCGTCAGACAGATACACGGTGTAGTCACAATAACTACACATTTTGCACGGCTGCTGAGCGGCCAGATATTGAGTGTATCGCGCAAATATTTCCGGGGCAAGGGGTTACGCTACTACATCCGTTTCTTGGCATGCGGGGTGCAATACAGACAATCAAGAACACGCCCCCCCCGGACACTCGAAAGGACGAAACCATGAAACGCATCACATTAACCCTGGCGGCACTTGCGGCAGTATCGCTGGTCGCGAGTTTTGCCTTCGCCGAAGGCGCACTGTCTTACCCGATGGCAGCACACGTGGCGGCCAAGTATGGTATTCAACATAGCGGCCTGCCCAAGCAAGTGAAAATCCAAGAGGTAAGGCACGTCCGTCCCGGTCATCACGGATACAAGTACTATCCGCGCCATGGCCATCACGGGCACCACTACTACTATCAGGCCCCGGTGGTGGTTCAACCCTACTATGTACCGTACACACGATACTACCGCTACCCGACACCCTACTACATCCCGCGTTCCGGCATCACCTACTACGGCCCGGGCGTTTCGGTCGGCATAGGGTTCTGAGCAAGCGGAGAATCGACGCACAAACAAACTGGACGGCGCACCTTCGTCAGAGCCCTCGGTTTCGGCCGAGGGCTCTTTTTC
>Ga0180431_10006073_pt1 | contig 14441 bp, 18 predicted proteins | sample SS_ome_11_FD_132459 | JGI IMG/M metagenome (GOLD analysis project Ga0180431, IMG submission 132459) | Hypersaline lake sediment archaeal communities from the Salton Sea, California, USA - SS_1_MS_1 metaG | ecosystem: Environmental > Aquatic > Non-marine Saline and Alkaline > Hypersaline >... | reverse complement strand
GCGCGCCAGGTACCGCGCTCGCATGGGCCTCCCGCAGCCGCTCGCGGGGGCGCTGTGTGGCAATGGGGGGTGCGCCGCGCACGACCTGGTGACGATGCCGCTCTCGGGGTGCTGGCCTAGTCTGATAGATGCCGTGCTCGGGCCGACATGGCAGGTGTGCTCTGGCCTGCGCTCGTGGGATGTGGCCTGCCTACCCCGTTGCCGTCACTGCCCAGGTAGGTGCTGCCCCGACACGGGCGAGCGCAAGAGCCTGCGCGAATATCTGTGCGGCCAGATCACCCTGAATCTCGCATACAGTAACGACAGTGACGCCAGCCAGTTCTTCAACCAGCTCATTGCTTACCGATTCGGCGCTGACGATGACTGACCGCAAGAACGACAACACCCGCGCTGACCGCTAAGGGGGTGGTCGTGTGGCGCGGGTGTGGTCTGGTTGAATCCATCAGAGGATAGACCAGGCCAGTTTACGCGCGCGCGCCGGGGTCGTCAAGCCCCCTTGCGTCATCTGTTTGAGGTGTGCATGATGGCTGGTGGTTTGATGCTCGAGATGGGGGTCTCTGGCACTGAACCTGAACCTGGTTGAATCAACATCAGAGGAACCAATGACCGACAAACGACCTGTGTTTGATCCCGCAGAGGTGCGCCGTACGCTGCGCACCTTCACGCGTCCTGGCGACGTGTTTGACATTCAGTGCCGCAGTGTGACGCTCAGGGGATGGAAGCACCCGGGGCTTTACCAGGGCTGGTTTGACGACATCGATGCGGCCATTCGGCAGCTCCAGCGCGTGGTGGCCCACAAGGGCACGGCGGTACAGTTCAACGCCCACACGCTCAACCCTGAGCTGTTGCACCGCGGCGCCAATGTCCTGGAGCGCGTACAACGGGGCGATGAATCGACATCAGAGGCCGATGTCCAGCGGCGCCGCTGGATCATGGTCGACCTCGACCCGAAGCGGGTGAGCGGGATCAGCTCGAGCGACGAAGAGCTCGAGCTTGCGGCGGCCAAGGCCCGCGAGATCATCAATCACCTCGCCGATCACAACTTCCCCGCGCCCTTCGTTTGCCGCTCTGGCAACGGAATCCACATCCTTTACGCGTGCGACCTCGCAAACACCAACGCCGTGCGCGACGTGCTCAAAGATCTGCTCGCCGAGCTGCACGAGCGCTTCGATGACGAGCACGTCGAGGTCGACCGCGGGGTGTATACGGCAGACACGCGGCTGAAGGTCTACGGCACGATCACCTGCAAGGGCGCCGATAGCGAGGAAAGGCCGCACCGATACTCGCGTATACTGAGCGGGCCAGCGGAGGTCGAGATAGTCGGGCTCGAAGACCTTGAAGCGTACATCGCGCCGCGCCGCGCGCAGGCCGTGACGCGATCCAAGGCGCGCTGGCGCAAGCCCATCGATGAGGCTGGCGAGGGGGCGTTTGATCTTGTTCGGGACATCATCGGGCACCCCGACGTGGCCTCGAACATCTTGAAGACGAAGCGCGCGCAGGGGGGCGACTTCGACACCACGTGGGTGCTCAAGACGTGCCCCGCGTGCCAGGCCAAAAAGAAGGGGATCGCGAGCATTTCGCTGATGGCCTCGGGCGCCTACACGGCAGCTTGCAAGCGGAGCAGCTGCACCCTGGACGGCGACTGGATACGCGACCGCTACGCGCCCCGATCCTACTCCCGCGCGTCAAATCATCCGGCCCTCCGCGGGGTGGGTAATGGCGAGCGACGCGAAGAGCGGCCGAGCGGGCCCCCGGTCGCCGACGTGCCCGAGGACTCGAGCACCGAGCAGCTTGAGGCGATGAGCCAAGAGAGGCGGCAGCGCGAGCAGGCACGGTGGACCGAGAGGCCCACTCAGCTGCAGGTCGCAGAGCGCGTGCTACGGGAGATTGATGGCGCGGGGACTGGCGTCGTGTTCGACGAGGGCGGCCTGTGGCGATACCACGCCGGCGCGGGATGCTGGCGCCAGGTCAGCGATGACGCGTTCAAGCGCGTCATTCTCAAGTGGGACCGCGAAGAGTGCGGAAGCGGTCGCGGGGGGAGGCCAGAGCGATTTGAGGCGAGCGTCCAGATATGCCGAGACGCCCTCAAGACCGCGCACACGCTCACCGGGCACCCCGGATTCTTTGAGCGCGAAAGGCGCGGTTTTGCGGTGCGCGGGAGCTTCATCCACGCCGATGTTGAGTCGGGCGAGGTGTACGTGATCGACGGCTCGCACGAGCACCGCGCCCGAGCTGCAATCGATTGCGAGTACGTGCCATGGCCGAAGGGTGAAGAGGAGCCCGACCCACGGCTCAAGATGGACCTGTTGAGCCAGTACCTGTCGACCGTTCATGGCTCGGCGGCGCCGGAGTACCCAGAGGACGCCACCGACGCGCAGAAGGTCGCGGAGGATGAGCGCGTCAAGGACGTCAAGGCGAAGATCCGCCTGATGGGCGAGGTGATCTTCAGCGCGCTGTGCGGGCTCGGGCCCTACTACAACAAGGCGTTTCTGGCTTACGGGCCCCAGGGCACCGGCAAGTCGCAGTGGCTCGCGATGCTTTCGCACCTGATCCCCGAAGAGGTGCAGGCGCACATCCAGCCGCACTCGATCGGCCAGGAATATTACGCCGCAAAGCTCGCCGGTAAGCGGCTGAACGTGGTCACCGAGTGCGACGAGGGCTCGGTCATGAAAGAAGCCGGTTTCAAGGCGGTCGTTTCCGGCGAGCCGATCAGCGCGCGCCACATCAGAGACAGCGTCTTCGACTTCCGCCCCGTCGCCTTGCACCTCTTCGCAGGCAACTCACTCCCACCCGCACCGGGCGCGACTGACGCCATGTGGATCAGGTGGCTGCCGGTCGGTTTCACGCATCGCTTCAGGGGCACTGGCAAGCAGGTCAAAGACATCGGGCGCAAGATCGCCACCCGAGAGACCGAGGCGCTCGTCTCGTGGGCTATCGAGTGCGGCAAGGGGCTGCTCGCGCGGGGGTCGTACACGATACCGCCGAGCACCGAGGCGCTCTTCGCTGAATGGCGCATCGCAAGCGACAACGTCGCCGTGTGGCTGGACTCCGCCGAAGGGGTCAGTGTGGGCAACGAGGACGCCCGCTCGGCGTGGCCCAAGGCGTCGGTTTGTTACAAGCGTTACCGTGAATGGTGCAGTGATAACGGATTCCGCCCCGTCAACTCGCGCACTTTCACCAGGCGCCTGCTGTCGATCGAGCCGCCGCCAGGTGGCACCCCGGTTGAGATCGCCGCGAAGGTCGCTGGATATCGCCGCATCAATCTCGTGATGCCCGAGTTCGCGCTCTGAGCTTCGGCGCGGTCGGTTCTGATGGGCGCTTCCGGGCAGGTCTCGGTGGGCGCCCTTTGCGGTTCTTGACGCGAGGGGGAGTGATACGTGCGTTCGCCGCTGGGGAGTCTCTGGGGAGTCTTTGGGGGGTTATTTGGGGAATGCAGGTTGTTGATATTTAACCGTTTGGGGAGGTTGGGGAGGTAAATGTCTTCATAGTACCGCAGCGCGCCACGCATACATCGTGCACATGTATTTTCTTGATTCAAAACTACCTCCCCAACCTCCCCAAACCCAATGATTACAAGCACCTGCATTCCCCAAAACTTCCCCAAGAACTCCCCCAGAAGTTCCCCAGAACCCCCACTCTCAAAGGTGAGACCAATGAATGATACTGTGCAACTGACACTGCAACACTTCTCGATGGACCTGCCCCGGGTGCTCATCACCGGCTCGCGTCAATACAAGCGCACCGCTCGCGTGCAAGAATGGGTCTCATGCTTCGCCAAGCCGTTCATGCTGGTGGGAAGTCGCAGGGCTGGCGTCGAGGTGGCTGCGGAGCGTGCTGCGCGCGTCCGGGGGGCGCAGGTGCTCGTGTACCAGGAATGCGATCGGTGGCAGGTGTGGGATGCTGCGGATCGGATCGTGGTTTTCTGGGATGAGGTGGACCGCGACGGGCTCGGGATGATCAGGGAGGCCGCGCGGCTGTCGAAGCTGTGGCTGGCTTACGGGGCGTCAGGGCACCGAATCAGCAGGCAACGCATCGCTGAACTGGTGGGCGGGTAGGCCCCTTCGCGCCATCCCCAAGCCCTCGCGATTGATATGATGCCCACGCTCGCGAAGTCGACACCCTGCCGCATCAGCGCGCTCATGATTTCGCGGCGCGCCCGGTGCGGGTCATGGGCCTCGACGTTGCCCCACATCATCCCGGCGCCGTTGTCTGACGTCATCCGCACCCCCCGACTTTGCGTCGCCATGTCCTCGAGCCTGCTCTCTTCGTCCAGCTGTCTGATCCATCCGAAGCGCAAGACCTGGCCGCAATTTTCGCGGCCTGACCGTTACTGTGTAGGGGGATCGACCGCCGAGCCCCACAGGGCGCATGCGAGGCGCGACCTCGCTGCGGGCGCCGTGGCCCCGATGCGCCGCTACTTGAGCCACCGGTCGCGCTCGAACACACTTGCAAGCTCTGCCCCTTTGAGGCGCGGCTCCTTGACGTCGCACTCGTGCAGGATCTCGGCGAACCCGAGGCCGAAGTCGCACGACCCAGCGACAGCGAGCTTTGCACGCTCGATGGCTTTGGGCGTGCTCTCTGCGTCGACCTCGACCACGATGGGCACCATGAGCCCGACTCGGTATCGCTCAGTCATGGAATCAGCTCCGCCCCGATCTTGGGGCCTGGGGTGTATTGGGTGAGCACGAGCACATCGCTGATCGGCTCGCCTGCGCGCAGCCTCTCGCCGAGCGCGTCGCGCAGGGCGTCGATGTCCCGTGGCATGCCAGGGTTGATGTGAAGCCACGGATCCTCGGCGGGGGCGGCCTGGTCGAGCAGCTCCCGCGCCGCGCCGAGGTGGGTTTCGTACAGGTGCGCGTCGCCGATCATGATGTGCATTGTGCCGAGCGGAACGCTCAGGCAGTGCGCCACCATCCTTGCGAGCAGGGCGTACGAGGCGATGTTGACGGGCAGCCCGAGGAACACGTCAGCACTCCTCTGCGTCATCATCAGATCAAGGCGACCCGCAGCGAGCGAGAACTGGCAGTGGATGCCATGGCACGGCGGGAGCGCCATACAGGGCACATCAGGCAGGTGCCACATCGACCACAGCGCGCGGCGCGAGGCGGGCTCGTCTCGAAGCGTCTTGAGCACGTATGCGAGCTGGTCGAACTCGGCGTCATCTTCGCCCCATTCGTCACGCCCAAGGCAACCGCGAAGCTGCTGCCCATAAACAGGGCCGAGCCTGTAGCGGCCCCCGCTCGACTTGGCCGCACCCTCCCACGCATCCCACCAGCGACAGCCCATCGCTTGCAGGTCGCGCAGATCGGTCGATCCGCTCAGGAACCACACGAGCTCGCCCACGGTCCACCGCCACGCCATGCGCCTGCGCTGCAGCAGTGGGAACGCCTGCGCCAGGTCGAACTTGAGGTGCCTGCCGAAGAGTTGCCGTGTGGGCGCGTTCCTTGTCTCGACGCGCCGACCCTTGTGTAGAAGGTCGAAGACGAGGTCGAGGTAGGGGCCCATGATGCCCCCGAATCGTGCGATCAACTCAGCCTTCATTGCTGCGGCCCACGTTGGCGAGGCTCGCGACGACCACGGGCCCCATCTGCTGCGTCTCAGGGTGGACGAACACGATCTCAGCGCCCTGCATGCGGGCCTGCAGCGCCACGTCTACAGCTGCAGGGAGTGCCTGATCAGTTCGGATAGCGAGCGACACTCTGAAAGCTCGACCATCCGAAGCGCGCGCCGGTGCTCACTCTGCGTCATCTTCAGGTGAACGGGTTTGGGTTTATTGCCCATGCTGCCCCTTGTGTTGTGTTGCTTTGATGCGTATCATCGTCAACGCATTGCCTACCGGCAGTGTAGATATTAGCAACACGGGGCGCAAGATGCAGCCAATAAAACCGCACCGACCGATCGACGCACTGGTGGCCTCAAAGCAGCGAGAGGATTCGCGCATCACGCAGTGGGTTGACTCGATCAACCGCAGGCTCGAGCAGGCACTGCTCGAGCCTGATGGCTTTCCGCTGGTGGTCAGGGAGGCCACGCACCTCGACACACACGTCAATTTCGTGGTGAAGAAGGCTGACCGCTACCAGTACCTCGGCGAGCTGTACCGCGCGCAGGGCTGGGAGGTGGAGACCTTCGACGAGCTTGCTGTGGGCCGGGGCATGCAGCACCACGTCACCGCTCCCGTCAACGTCTTGATATTCACGCGGCGCCCAGATGGACTGGAAGCGTGAAGCGGCATGGCTTGCGGTCGAGATGATCGGCGAGGGCGACGTTGCGCTTGAGCTGATCGAGCGGCAGGCAGACCTTGCGAGCGCGTCGATCAGGGCGATCCGGCACACCGTCAACCGCGAAATCGGACGCTGGCTGCTGCTCGTGGCATTTTATCTTGCAGTGACAGCAGCTTATGTGATTGCACACAAAATGGAGAGTGAGCACCAATGGCCAAAAAGAAGAGCGAAGAGAAGCAAGGGAAGCGGCCCGCCTCCGAGCTGGACTGGAAGCGGCCCGCCTCCGAGCTGGACTGGAAGCGGCCCGCCTCCGAGCTGGACTGGACGCGGCCAATGACGCCGAGCGAGGCGCTCGCCCTGGGCGAGCGCCTCTTTGACGCGGCGGTGGACAGATCGGTCGCGCACATCAACAGGTCGCTCGCGCAAAGCCTGGAGACCCTGCAGCGGGGCGCCTCGATCGAGGTGGGTGAAGAGGTCGTCTTGACGCAGGCAGCATGCCTTGGGGATGCGCGGTCGCTGCTGTTCAATCGATCGGATTACAGGCAAGCGCTGGTCGACCTCTTCGCGGCGTCAGGGTGGTCTGTCTCGCTCATCAACAAGGGGCCGGGGATGGCTTTCGTCTTCACCCCGAAGGGCGATTAATGAGACTGCTCAGCGAGCGCACAGGGGCGCTCGTCGCGCTCGCCTGCATGCCCGCGCTCTTCGTTGCGGGGTGGGCGTATGCGATGGCCGCATCATGGCGCCTGGCGCGCCGTACACACGGCAAGCGGAGGCGGTGACATGTCAGACGGTGCCATAGGCGTCATATCAGTCACTGTCATTCTGTCATTACTGGCGCTGCATCCCGTGTTTTTGACGTGGCGCGGGCGACAGTTGAGGCGACGCAAGTTGATCTGCGCGTTGCTGATCCAGGCAGGCAAGGATATCGACCCCGCAAAATGGCACCGGGAGCTGTCATTTCATGAGGAAAATGAACACATTAGACGGAGTGACAAATACTCTGCCCCCAATCAACTCGATTACGACATCACCGAGAAGGGGGCGTCGTGGATCAGGTGGGAGAAATGACCGAGCTTGCGCAGATGTGGATTGACGGGATGTGGAGCCTGCTGGCGCTCATGCGTGCATGGGTGCCAGTGATCACCGCCATTTGCGTAGGCGTGGCCTGGATGCTGTCGCCGATCGCCGCTGCGTATGTCGTGGCGATGCTGGTGCGCTGGCGCAGTGGCGCGCCGGCCATGGCTTCGGAGGCCCACAACCCCAGCCGGAGGCAAGTTGCTCAGGATCTGCTCTTGCTCGCGAATCGCATGGACTTCCAGTGTAAGCCAGGCGCACGCGAGGAGATGGTCAAATACGGCGCCCTGGGGCTGCTTGACCTGAGCGCCACCGGATCGTGCGAGACCATCCTGCAGGCCAGACTCACCAGGAAGGGCAAGGCGTATATCGCCGAGCACCTGGGGGTGCCATGAAGGTTGCCACGGCAGCGGACCACGCGAGGCTCATCGAGCCCCGTCTCGAGCGCGCGTTCGCTAAGTGGGAGCGCATCGGTAAGCCCCTCGCAGGCTCGCGGCGAGAGTTCCCCGAGACATGCAAATACGCCGATTACCTGCGTTCAAGACGTGATCTCTCGCGGCTCGACTGGTGGCATACGCCCAACGAACTCGCGACCCCGGGCAGGGGCGCGGACCCCAAGTGGCGCGCGCGGCGTGGTGGGCAAAACAAGGACGCGGGCGTGCTCTCGGGCGTCAGCGACTTCATCATCGCCGTTCCGGTGATCGCCGATGACGTCATCTTCCACGGGCTTTGCCTCGAGATGAAGCGCGAGAACGCAACGGCTGCGCGCCTGTCGAACTAGCAGCGCGCCTTTCTCTTCCGGCGTCGAGAGATGGGGTGGATCGTGGCGTGGGCTCGCGGGGGATTCGAGGCGCAGTTGATACACGAGGCGATTTATGGGCAGGGGTAGAAAGCGACGCGTGCTCACCAAGCGCCACCCGCGAGACCCGTGGGAGAGGATGCCAGGGGAGACTGATCGGGCGTGGGCTGCGTTCATGGCGTACAGGGATGCGGGCCCGCTGCGGCGCAAGGTCGACGTCGCGCGCGCGCTCAAGGGCGACAGCACGCTCACCCGCGCGCCGACTTCGTGGGGCACGTGGTCCAAGAAGTACGACTGGCCGGGGCGACTCGAAGCGTATGACGCGTTCCTCGTGCAAGCCGCACGTGATCGGCAGGACGCGATCTCGACGGCGATCAAAGACATGATCATCATGCGCGCAGCAGACATCGCCCAGACCGTCATCGACACCGCGACCCGCGAGGCCGAAGAGACCACACGCACGCAGCTCGATGCGGCGAAATACTGCCTTCAAACGCTCGGCGTATCGGCGCCGAAGCAGCTCGAATTGAGCGGACCCAAAGGCGAACCCGTACAACTCGCGACCCAGCTTCAAATGCTCGTCTCGCAGGCCAAGAATCTCGACGACGCCGATCTTGAGCGCACTGAAGAGCTACTGCTGAACATGGATATCGAGGGCGACGATTGACCCCACGCGAGAGAAAGGAGCAACTGCTGCTCGCGGTGCGCGCGGCCAAAGCGCACCGATCGCTGCTCGGGCTGACGCAAGCGACGGTGCCAGGCTACCAGACGGCGTGGTTTCATCGCCTATTGGCCCGCAAGTTTGAGGAGGTCTCGGAGCGCGTTCGCGCGCGCGACAGCCCGAAGCTGGCGATCACACTCCCCCCGCGTCATGGAAAGTCCTGCCTGGCCGAGCGCCTGGGCGCGTGGCACCTCGCCCATGATCCGCAGGCGCGGGTGGTGTTCACGTCGTATAACAGCGAACTCGCAAGCGACCGCAGCGTCGAGACCCGCAAGTGCTTCCTATCGAGGCCCTACCAGCTCGCTTACCCGAACCTGTCGCTCGACCCCGAGACGCGACAGAAAATCCACTGGAAGATACAGGACACTGACGGGTGGGGTGGTGGGTCCGTGTACGGCGTCGGTGTGCGTGGCGGCATCACGGGCAAGGGCGTCGATCTGCTCATCATCGACGACCCGTTGAAGGGCTGGAAGGATGCCACCAGCGCGGCCGCCAAGCGCGAGTCGTGGGAGCAGTACCAGGCCGACATCAGCACGCGCCTGCAACCGGGTGCGGGGCAGATCCTGATCCAGACGCGGTGGGCCGCTGATGATCTCTGGGGTCGCATCATGCAGGTACAGGGCGACGCGTGGGAGGTGATCCACATTCCCGCCATTGCCACCGAAGGTGACGAGTACCGCAAGAAGGGCGAGGCCCTGCACCCCGAGCGCTACTCGCTCGAGTTCCTCGAAGACCAGCGCGCGCTGATGGGCCCCCGTAAGTTCAACGCCCTCTATCAGGGATCACCCATCGCCGAAGAGGTCTCGATCTGGCGCCGAAGCGCGTTCGGCCTCTACACCGACCCGCCCGACCCGCCCGACATCCGGCAGTGCATCACCTCGACCGACGCGACATTTGGCGGCAAGTCGAGCCAGGCGAGCTGGACGACCACGCAGTGCTGGGCGAAGACGAAGCACGGCGACTTCTACCTGATCGACGAGGCGCGCGGGCGCTGGAGCTTCCCTGAGATGCTCACCAACTTAAAGCGCTTCATCGCCAAGCACCGCCACATCGCCAAGCGGCACCTCATCGAGAAAGCTGCGTATGGCGGCGCGATCCTCGAGACGCTAAAACGGGAGATCCCGGGCATGCTCGCCGTGCGCCCGGACGGCTCAAAGATTGCAAGAGCCGAGGCTGTCTCACCGCTGATCGAGCGCGGGTGCGTATACCTCCCGCAGCGCGCGCGGTGGCTGACCGACTTCCTCGACGAGTGCGCCGCGTTCCCCGCGGGGGCGGCGAATGACCGAGTTGACGCAGCGAGCCAGGGGCTTCGCTACCTCAACAGAGATCGGAAACTCGTTGTGTTCTCGATATGAGCACGCCCGCCGATGCCGCTACTGCTGGTCGACAGAACGAAGAGCCTGCTCGGGCGCATCCGTCGCGTGTTCCGCGGGTCGAGCAACAGCCTCCCCGCGCCGACCTCGGCGAAGTCGATCACGACCGGCTCGGATGATGACCCGCCGTGGGTGTTCTACCCCTCCGCGTCAATCAGAGGGGCCTATGACGGCACGGGCGCACTGTCAAAAGAGCTTGCGAGCGTCTGGGTGTATGCGTGCGCGTCGCTGATCGCGCGCAGCGTTGCCGCAATCCCGCTCAAAGTCCTGCGCGATGGCGAAGAGGTCGACCCCAAAACCGACCCGCTCGCACGCCTGCTCAACAAGCCCGCGCCGAACTGGACAGGCACCAGGCTTCGCGAGGCGATGGTGCTCTACATGGAGCTGACCGGCTCGGTCTACCTGCAAAAGGTCAGGTCACGCGCCCGCGGTGAGTCGCAGTGGGCCGAGCATCGCGCAGCACTGAGACGCCTGGGCATCGACACCCTTGGCCTGCCCGTCCAGCTCTGGCCGTTCGGCGAGGACAGCTACGAGACCTATATCAACGAATCTCAGGCTGTCCCCTCCACCGGCTTCATCCCGCCATACGTGCGCTACTACAGCGACGCCAACGGCCGCCGCCAGGAGATCTGGGATGTGGTACAGGTGCTGTATCACCGCGTGGGCGATGGCAACGAGGGCGAGGGCCTGGCACCGGTGGAGGGTGCCCGGCTCGAAATCGGCAGTGACGCCGAGGCGGCGTCATGGCAGGCGCAGTCGTTCCAAAATCGCGCAGTGCCCGATGGCGTGCTGACCATCATGAACGACATGGCCGAAAATCAGTGGCAGGCGGTGCAGGACCACATCCAGGCGCAGTGGGCAGGCCCCGCCAACGCACACCGCACGGTCGTCATCGGCGCGCAGAAGTCGAGCTATATGGCGCTCGCCCGTAACGCCGTCGAGCTGGATTTCGCCAACGGTCGCAAGCTGACGCGCGAGGGTATCTGCGGGGGCATGGGAACGCCGCCCGTCCTGGTGGGCATCCTCGACCGCGCCACCTATTCGAACCTCAAGCAAGCCGAGCTCGTCTTCTACCGCAGCACCGTGCTGCCCAAGGCTCGGCTGCAGCTCGACGCCATCAACCGCGAGATCGCCCCCGAGTTTGGCGCCGACTACGAGGTCGTGCTCGATACGAGCGGCGTCGATGCCCTGCTGCAGATTACCTCGGAGCGGTGGGATCTGGCTGACAAGATGTGGGCGAAGGGTGTGCCGATGTCGCAAATCAACGACTTGCTCGGGCTCGGCCTCGAAGAGTACCCCGGCTGGGATCGCTCATACCTGCCGACCAGCGTGCAAGCGGTAGGCGAGACCGTTGCAGAGGCGGTCGCCGAGCAGTCGGACGGACCACGCAGAACATTCGCCCCGCGCCAAAGGGGCCCCAGATTGATCGCCCGCGGAGGGGATGACGAATGAAGATCAAGCGACGGAGCAAGGCGCTCCGCTTCAAGGCGGGCGTGGATGCGCAGGGGCGCAAGACGCTAAAAGGCTTCGCGAGCACCTTTGAGCCCCCGGAGAACCACGACAGCCACGGCGAGATCATCGGCGAGCGTGCGTATGACGATTTCGTCAAGGCGTTCTCCGCCGGCGATGCGCAGCTTCTGATGATGGACCACCACGACATGACCAAGCCGGTCGGCCGCTGGACTGTCGCGGAGATCCGCGAGGTCGATGGCAAGAAGGGCTTGTGGGTCGAGGGGTACCTCACCCGCGCGTCAGACGGCAAAGACATGGCGCTCAAGATCGAAGACGAGGTCGTGACCGGCCTGTCGGTTCACTTCGACGCCTTCGAGAAAGACGCACAGGTGCTCGAGCACAAGACCGCCTGGGGCGCGCCCGTTGTCCAGTGGAACAGGGTGCGCCCGTTCGAGGTGTCGCCGGTGGGCATCGGGTCGAATCACGAGGCGCTCATCAGCTCATTCAAGTCGCGCGCCGGTGGCGCAACCCGCCGCGCGCTGAGGGCGCCCATGAGGTCGAAGAGCGTGGAGCTTTTGCAGGCGCTGATTGACGTGCTCTCAGATGCGATCGCCAGCGAAGACAGCCTCGATATGCCCGATCCGATCGAGGCCGAAGAGTCCAAAGCCGATGAGCCTGTCGACGAGGCCAAGGGTGCGATGCTCGGGATGAAGCTGACCGAGCGCATCGCCGAGATCCTCGAAGACGAAGAGGATGTTGAGCGCGAAGAGATCATCGAGGCGCTTGTCGATGCCACCGAGCTTGAAGCCGAGACGGTCGAAGCTGTCATTGCAGGCGAAGAGCTTGAAGTGTCGCTCGACCACGTCGTAACGATGGCAGAAGTGCTCGGCACAGACGTTGCGTGGCTGGTCAAGGGCGCGCTCGAAGATGGCCTGATGTATGAGGGTCTCGATGTCGAGATGAGCGAAGAGGAGATCGCCGAGGCGCTCGCCATGATGGACGGCGACGCCAGCGAGGCCGACGTCGCGCAAGCCAAAATGCTTGGATCGTTCGCCCGACTGCGCCGCGCGCTGCAGGGCTGACAGCATATAGCTCAGACCGCCTCAATCTGGGGGCAGACCAACACCGAAGGAGGGCGACATGCCCGGACGTTTTGACTCGACCAAGAAGAAGGCGGTCGAGAAGGCACTGGCAGAGCTTCAGGCCGACATTCAGAAGGCGCTCGAAGGCGTCGAAAAGAAACGCATCGGCGACTTTGAAGTTGTCCAGGCCAACACCGAAGAGCTGCGCGCGCTCCACGCCAAGCAGGCAGAGCTGACCAAGCTGTGTAATCGGCTGCAGGGCGTCGTCGAGGACGTCGAGAGCGGCGCCGTCGGTGGCCACGCGAAGAGCGCCAGCCCCCGCGGCAACACGATTCGGCAGATCCTCGGCAGCGACAACCTCAAGGAATGGCGCGAGAAGAGCATCTTGCGCGCGACGCCTTACTCGATCCCCGTCGAGAAGGGCACGCTGATCCGCGGGCGCAAGTCGGTCGACAGCGACTTCACCTTCGACGACCCCAACAACCCCGGAGTGGTGAAACCGTGGTACAAGCCGGAGATCGTCGACCTCCGGCAGGCTGCGGTGCGCGTTTTCGATCTGTTCCCCCGTATCCCGGTGGACTCGAACAGCGTCGAGTACGACAAGGAAACGGCCGAGTTTCCCTGGGTTGGCCGCCTGACCGCCGACATCCTCGCCGCGGCCACGAGCATCCCCCTCAACACGGTCATCGGCCTCGGCACGACCGCGCCTTACAACCAGATCACGCTCGACGACGGCACGAACTCGGAGACGCTGACCATCAGCGCCATCGACTCGGCGACCAACACCGTCACCACCAACGCGGCCGCCAACGCTTACGCCGCAGCCGACACCAAGGTCACGGCGCAGTATTTCCAGTGCACGCCCGAGTCTCAGCTCAAACCCCGCGCGTCGCACACCATCACGCCGATTCAGAAGAGCGTCTGTACCATGGCCGTCTGGGAGGACGCCTCGGTTCAGGTGCTGATGGACGATAATCGCCTGGAGCGCTTCCTGCGCCTCAAGCTGATGGACCTGGTCGCGCGCAAGAGCGAGACCGCCATCTTCTACGGTGACGGCGTCGGCTCGAACATCCGGGGCATCTGGGTTGACCCTGAGGTGCCCCAGTTCCTGTGGAGTGGTGGCGTCGCAGGGTCGTCGCGCTCGCAGCACCTGTTGCGCACCGCGTTCGAGGTGATCCGCCAGAACTACACGCCGACCGACGTGCTGCTCGCCCCAGGCGACCTGCTCGAGATCTTCCTCGAGACCGATGACGAGAACGCGTATCTCTTCATTCGCGACCTGTCGCAGCCGATGCCCTCCAACTTCTTCGGCCTCACGATCACGTGGAGCAACCAGCTGCGCTACCAGGAGGGCGCCAACGTCGGCGGCGACTTCCTGGTCGGTGACTTCGACGCCTTCGCCGTCATCTACGACCGCGAGTCGATGAGCCTGCAGATCGGCACCAAGAACGACGACTTCGTCAAGAATCGCCGCACGATGCTCGCCGAGATGCGCTTCGCGTTCTGCATCGAGCGCCCCCTGGCTGCTGCGCGCGGCACCTTCGATACGGCACCCTGATCGACTGGCGCGGGCCCCCGCGCCACGCAAGCAACCAGCGCGGCCCCATCGGGGGGCTTGGCGGGTTCAACTCCCGCCCGCGTTCTGCGCCACGCTGCGCACCCTCGGCCCACCCTCGACCCACACCCCCCGCGTCAAATGTCCTTCCTCCGCGATGGCGT
>Ga0180431_10006072_pt1 | contig 14443 bp, 13 predicted proteins | sample SS_ome_11_FD_132459 | JGI IMG/M metagenome (GOLD analysis project Ga0180431, IMG submission 132459) | Hypersaline lake sediment archaeal communities from the Salton Sea, California, USA - SS_1_MS_1 metaG | ecosystem: Environmental > Aquatic > Non-marine Saline and Alkaline > Hypersaline >... | reverse complement strand
TCTCCAGGTCGGGCCGCATCTTTTCCACCTCACCGGCAAACTGTGCCCCGAATACAAGGGCCTCGGCCGCGGCGTGATTGAGGATCCAGGCGATTTCCCGGCGGGAGAGACGGAAATTGATGGGTACGGGAATGGCCCCGGCCCGGTTGGCAGCCATATAGTTTTCCAGGATTTCCGGGCAGTTCGCCAGATAGGAACCGATCCGCCCTCCCCGTGGCATCCCCATCTCCACAAAGGCATTGGCCAGTGCGTTGACCCGCTCGTTCACCTCCTTGTAACTGCGGCGGATCTCCTCGCAGATGAGAAACTCATGGTCAGGCTGTTTTCGGGCGGCGAGTTCCAGAAAGTAGGGAATGGTTACATCCGGGTGCAGTTCAGTCATGATCCTCCTCCAGTTCGGGTTTGGGATGGGACAGGAAAGATCAGTTGACATACCAGCCAATATTGCATACTGTTTTGTAAACATTGCTTTTACCATGCTCGGTCCGCACGGTCAAGGAATTTACTCGCCTCCAAGACCCAATAAAGAGAGGACCGATCCATTAACACGAAACCACCTATCCAAAAAGGAGGGCATCATGCTTGAGGTGTTCCAGACAGAGGCGCAGAAAAAACTCAAAGAGGAGGTGCGGGATTTCGTCAGGAGTATTCCCAAACAACTCCTCATCGATATGGATGATGAAAAGGTTCAGTTCCCCCGGGAATTCCTGGAAGAGGCGGGAAAGAGGAACCTGCTGGGCCTTCGGTGCCCCCCTGAATATGGAGGCCGGGGCCTCAAATGGGTGGACGAGATTGCGGCCCTGGAAGAGATCGGCGTGCTCGGCATGTCCCTCAGTTGCCTCTACACGGTCTGTTCCATTGTATCAGACATGGTGGCCCAGTTCGGCACAAAGGAACAGAAGGAGAAATACCTCAGGCCCACCCTCCAGGGGAAGCTCTGCTGCGCAGAGGCCCTCACCGAACCCAGGGGCGGCTCGGATTTCTTTGGGGCCACCACACGGGCCGAAAAGGATGGCGACAACTATATCCTGAACGGTCAAAAGCGGTTCATTGTAGGTGCGGAAGGGGCCGACTACTTCGTTACCTACGCGGTGACCAACCCCGGCGGTGGTCGAGACGCCCTGAGCGTTTTCCTGGTGGACAGGGACATGGGGGTGGAAACCAAGTATATCTACGGCCTCATGGGTACCCGGGGTGGAGGAGCGGGCAGGATCGTGTTCCGTAACGCCCGCGTGCCCAGGGAAAACATGCTCTGGGAGAAAAACCGGGGATGGGAGGTCTTCTACAAAATGATGATTCCCGAAAGGCTCCCCGCCGGGGCCTTGGGAGGGGCCAAGGCCATACTGCAAATCGCCGCCCGTTACGCCGACAGACGAAAGGCCTTTGGGCAAACCATACGCAATTACGAGGGGGTCAATTTCAGGGTGGCCGAAAGTATCGCCAAAATAGACGCCGTGACGGCCCTCACCTATGCCACGGCAAAGACCATTGATGAGGGCGTGGGGACACCCGGGTATCAGAGGCGACTGGTATCAGAGGTCAAGAAACTGGCCACCGAGACCAATTGGGAGGTGGTCAATCACGCCATGCAGATCCTCGGAGGGATCGGTTATACCAGGGTCTTCCCCGTGGAGCGGGCCTTGAGAGACGCCAGGCTTTCCATGATCTGGACAGGGACCAACGAGATGATGAACCTCATTATCCAGCACGAATACTACAAGGAGCTGCTGAGCAAAGGGATTGAGGGCCGGGATCTGGAGTCCGACGTCGCTGTATCTGAACAAGAGGCCTTGGAAGAAAAGGTTTACGAATAAAGACGGGGATCTTCCCGTGTTTTACAAAACCCTCTTCGGCCGGGAGGGTGTCGAGGTGGTCGCCATGTGCGACCACCTCGGACCTGCATTCCCCGCAATAATATGTCTTCCCGAGTGCGTGCCCCCTCCCCCATGGGACGCCCCAGGGTTCCTTTTAATCTATCCTCACTTGAAATTCTTTCCTGGTTTCCCCGCATTCGGGCGCCACGACTAAGGGCCCTTTTATAGCGGTCCAGGAGTCCGCGAAGAAACAGGCCTCAGTCCCCAAACCTACTCCGCTGAACACGGCGCAGGCCGCCAAGATAAAGCCGGTAATCGTATCCGGGCTATCGAACCGTCCCAGAATAATTGTCATGAAGCTTTCTCCAGCCTGGATACCGTCTTCAAGCGTAAAGCCCCACGAAAACACAAATGAAGCTTTCTGAATGGGAGTCTCTTTGCCCAATCCATATGACCATTGGGGATGTGCACCCGATGGACAAGTATATGGAGACTCATATTGTAGATAGGTGATCATGTCATCTTGGACATCAAATTCAATCTTTGCCCCTGCGGTAATCGTAGTCCCCTCCCAGGTGCCATCGTACGTTCCTTGCGAAAAACCCGCGGAAACGAAAATACAAAGGGGCAAAAAAACGATGATCAACGACATGGATTTTTTCATCATTCATACCTCCTGCTGAACGCTCTATGAACGGAAACAAGCTAAGAATACACGGTTCGGGTGATTCCCCAATAAGTTTTAGTGTATACCCCGTTGGTATATAAAAGGCGGTTAGCAATTGGGTATTTTGCCTTCTATCGCTTGAAATGCCGCTTTTAGCATTTTAAATCCAGGATTCACCAATAGTGAGATCCAGAATCTGCGTGTAAAAAGGCATAAGCACCTATTTTAACTGTATTTATGTCTCAAGGAAATCAATATGTTTACAACAACGGTGTATACCCTTTTATGCAGACTTTGTCACGGCAGAAATGCGGATGGAGATCCACTATCCAACGCTATGGCTGAATTCAGCAGGAGGCATCCTCCCTCATGGGGGATTCGTTCGTCTGCTTCCAGGCGAATGCGCTTTACCACCTGGAACCCAAGGCGTTCGTAAAGGCGAAGGGCGCGAATGTTGTCGGCAAAGGCGATCAGGCTCACAGACTCGAGTCCCTTCTCCATGGCCCTTTCCTTGACCAGGGCGATGAGTTGCCGGCCCACCCCATGGCTCCGAGAGGCCGCATCCACGGCGATGGTATCGAGATAAAGGCTCTCTTCCACCCGGGAGGCATAGAAGTCCTCCAGGACCTTGAGTCTGTCCGCGGGGAAAAAGCCCCTCATGCCGTCGGTGACGCCGTGGTACCGGGAAGCATAGGAGAGGGCCATGCCCAGGATGCTCCCGTCCCTTTCCGCCACCAGGGCGTTTCGAAACGTGTAAGGCTGCTTGTCGCGCCTCAGATTCCGGGCCACCGCCTGGACGGGGGTCAGGCCGGGAGTGAGGTCCTGAAACAGGAACTCCAGAACACCCCCCGACGCGATATTCATCAGCTCGGCCAGGCGTTGGCAATCGTCCTCCCTGCCTTCCCTGTATTGGATCTCCATCCCCTTCCCTCCCAACGCCGGCGTCCGGCTCTTTTGATCTTTCGCCCGCAAGGCCATCCAGGGCCTGCCTGTCATGAGGTCATCGAGCCTTCAGCAAAGCCAATAGGCTCCCATTTTTAGTCAACCCGGGCGCTTGACTTATCATGAATGCCATGAAAAACTGTGATTTTTCAAAAAGACATGTTTTTCATCCGGAAATTCTTTTGACGAATCCCCAAGACTATAGGTTAAACTCACAACCCAGGAGATCCGCCCATGAATTCCTTTCGGGAACATATCCTCTCGTCCAGGCGCACAGGGCACATCGAATTCTTTATTGAAGATCGAAGCGACGACCGGGTCGTGAGCCGAATGCCCATTACGGACGGCATGCGCAACCCCTTTGGTACGGTCCAGGCGGGGGCCATGCTCTGGCTGGCCGATGTGACAGCCACGGTGCTTGCCATCGGCAAGACGGAGATCGGAGAGGACGGTAAAGGCTTTCCCCTTGCCGTGGACCTTCATACCACGCTCCTTGGCAATCAGCGCCAGGGAGAGTTGAAGGCCGAGGCCATGCTGGTACGCCGCGGACGCCGGGTGATCGTGGTCCGGACCCGGGTCACGGGAAAAGAGGGCCGGCTCCTCGCCGAAGTGACCACCACCCATGTCCCCGCTTAGTGGGGGACGTTGTTGACTTCGATGACTTGTTCCCCGGCAACCTCAGCTCGGTTGGGTCAGGTCAATTCCCGACAGGGTCCGGGGGTAAGAAGTCAACAATGTCTCCCAAACTTTTTACTTCTTCACAATAGTCCCGCCCGCCCGGTCCACGGCCCGCTGTTCGAATGCGGCCTGAAACCCCGGGGTATAATTCATATATTGCGGTATAGGGTATCGCAGCCCTGCCGCATGGGTCTTCTCAAGTCCTTCCATCAGGATATCAAGCCTTTCTCTCGGGCAGGAGAACATGACTTCATAATCCTGGGCCCCGCCCCAGACGCGGTCTCCATTGCCCAGGGTGACGTATTGGGGCTTCTGGGTCTTTATGGTTTTCGTCACCCCCTCATGGCAGGAACCCACTCTCCCGGCCGCACTGAATTCCAATACGCCCCCTTCTATGAACAGATAGCCCTGCACAAACCGCAGTGCCTGGGCCGGTAAACAGTATACCAGTATACTGTCCGGCACGACCTTGGTCCTTGCCAAGGGACAAATAATGAGCCCTGCGAATTCACGATCCAGTGAATAAAGACTGTTTTCGAAGGCGCCGGCGGTAGCCCTGTCCCTTGAATAAAGCCCGACATGGAATGCCTCAGCCCACGCTTTATCCTCCGCCGTGGGTGTATCCCATCCGTAAATGGCACGTACAAGTTTACAGTTTATATCCGCCTCGGTAAGGGCCATGGTCCAACCGTAAGAGCGGGCCATTTTAAAATCCTGGCAGACGAAATTCTGCAAGCCCAGGTCGCGGGAAGGTCTTTTATACTCCGGCCTTATTTCACCTTCCGAGGTGATCAGTTTAACGGCCAAAGGAAAGGTTGCAGGCCGAATGAGTGCCTCTATGCGTTCGCCGTACTTTCTGTATTTGTCCAGTTCTTCGGTCATATTATGGAGACCTCCTAGGGGACGTTGTTGACTTCGATGACTTGTTTCCTGCCCTCCTTCCAGCACCTTCTGCCCGGACGCCACGCCTGCTCCCCGTATGATCGCCTCTGGACTGCATATGCGCTTTCATAATGGGCTGTCACACGCGAAAATCTTGAGCACCGTGTCCGTTATCCGGTCTCTCAAAGACGGCACTTGAAAACGCCTCCGCTCCCGGAGGGGCTTGGGGTCAGCTACCCATAAATCCTGCCCATGAGATGGAAAAAATATCGGGCCCATGCTACCCCCATCGGCATTGGGAGGAAAATGGAATCAAATGAATTTAGGACAAACCCGAAAGATCAGCCTTACTCCAGTTCGAATCCCAGAAATGGTTTCTCCCGCCTCTTATTTTGGAGGAGAGCCCTTTTGACCGCAAGAGCAAGCCATTTTAGAGGTTCAGGAGATTTCCTTGCAAATCGTGTGAGAAAAGATCCAATCTCAGCCGTGTTGGAAATCACCCCTGTCTCACCCCTTATGACCGATGAGACAGCCCCTTTATTCCTTTCAATGAGACCTTTGGCTTCTTCCATCAGATCCGGGTTATCCAGGAGCACCATCAAGGCTTCTTGGGAGTTCCTGTAGAGTAAAACCGTGTAGAATTTGCCGTCAAGCCTCTTGGCAAGAAAGGAGTCGCGGTATTTGCGCAAGACGGTGAGATTTGTGGTGTCTTCTAATAGGTTGGCGTAAGCCTTTTCCCAGTTTGGATGTTTGGTGGCAAGAAAACCATGATAGCGTGAATCTGCATCATAATACCAGCCCACTATCTGGACACTGTTATTGGGGCGCCAGGCAATAGTCGTACATGCACCGGGGTAATCGATGCGGGTGAAGGTAACCCCGTCATACAAAAAACCATGGCCATTCCCCTCAACATCTTCATAACAGCCCACTATTTCACCCGAATCGTTAATGCCAATAACCTCTGTATTATAACCACCCGGGTAATCGAGAGTAACGAAGGTGGTCCCGTCAGAGTAAAAACCATGGAGATCCCCCGCAGCATCCTCATAACAGCCCACTATTTGACCCCAATTGTTGACGCCAACAACCTCTGTATTGTAGCCACCCGGGTAATCGAGGGTAATAAAGGCGGTTCCGTTGTAGAGAAAACCGTGACTGTTTCCCTCAGTATCCTCATACCAGCCGACAACTCCATTCGAATCGTTGACACCAGAAGCGAATGTCATTGCCGCACCGGGATAGTCAAAGCTCGTAAAGGTGGTGCCGTCATAGAAAAGAGCGTGGATATTGCCCTCAGCATCCTCATAATAGCCCACCACTCCATCCGAATTGTTCAGATCAAAAGCGACTGTTCCTGCGGCGCCCGGGTAATCAAGGGCGGTAAAGCTGGTGCCGTCATGGAAAAAAGCGTGGATGTTGCCCTCAGCATCCTTATACTGGCCCACTGTATGACCGGAATCGTTGACACCGAATGCCGCTGTGTTTGTTGCGCCGGGATAATCGATGGAGGTGAATGTAAAAAAGGCATGGACATTAGATAAGGGAATGAAGAACCCTAGAAGTACTATCGCCAAAAAAAATCCTGACACCCTCTTCATTTTTCCCTCCTCCTTAAACCCGCCTTTAATGCTACGGGTGGGCTTCATTGCGATTTCCAACTCCTAAAGTAGCCCTATCACTATTCATAAAAAATTAGGACTCAATAGGCACCTATAGGTTCATTATTAAGGTTTTCTTGACAAAACGGTCCGGGACGTCAGGCCGGTCATGAGGCCTCACGTCCCGGCTGCAGTTCATACTTTCCAGGTCTTACTTGGAGGCGGGTCTCTCTTTGGAACCCCAGACGATGCTCGGCTGCCGCCAGTCGGTCATCGGGACAAAGATCTTCTTTTCCGCATCGCACTGTAAAATCCTATAGTAGTGGGTCCCCTTTCGTGTTGTGGGGCTGTATTCTATCTTGCCCAATCCTCCCGTATCAAAATCCCGGATGCTGTCAATGGCGTCAATCAGTTTTTCCCTTGTCAGATCCCTGCCGCAATCCTGAAGGGCCTGGGTCAGCATCAGCATAGGATTCCAAAGCAAGGGCAGGAGGGGGACATTCAGCATTTTCTCGGCACCCGCGGCCGTGAAAAGGGACTCCAGCCGCTTCCACCCGGGCACGCCTTCACTTCGAAGCCCCAGATTGGAAAAATGGTAGTGCCCGTCTGCCAGATCCCCGGCCATGAATGAGCGGGGATCCACGGTCACGTAATCTCCGAAGAAAACGGGTTTCCACCCGATCTTGTCCGCCTCCTTGAGCAGGGCTGCATAGACCGGCGCATATCCGGCGTAAAAGCAGTGGGTAACCCCTTTGGCCTTCAGCCTCATGGCCTGGGTGTTCAGGTTTTTGCTGCCCCGCTTGTAACCGGCCGCGGCGTATTTGAGCCCGTACTTCTTGCATGCCAGATCGAGCCCTTTCAGGGCCGATTTCCCCCACTCATCGTCCTGGTAGCAGACTCCTACCTTGAATTTTTCCGGTTTCAGGTCATTGACGATATAGTCCACCATCATGATGGCGTTGTCCTCGTCGCTGCAGGCGTACCAATACAGATACCGGTTCATGGGGTCAAACATGGATTGAACCGTGGCCATGGTGGGGAACACAGGAATCTTTTCTCTCTTGATGTCATCTTTGACCGCCGTGCACGGGGTTGAGCCATACACCATGACCAGGGCAAACACCTTGTGCTGATTGACCAGTTTGTTGAACGCCGTTTTGGTCAACACCGGATCATACTTGTTGTCTTCCACAACCAGATCCAGCTTTCGGCCGTGAATACCCCCCAGGTCGTTGTTCACGTAACCCATCCATACCTTCATGGTTGTCGTGCAGAGCTTCCCGAGATAGGCACCGGGCCCGGACATGTCCTGGAACGAGCCCAGCAGGATCGTATCGTCGGTGACACCCACCTCCGCCTGGACGCCCCTCACCCCAAGGAATGTCATCGCCAGCATGCACATGAACACTGCCGAAAAACGCACCACTCTCTTCATGATGTCCTCCTTTTTTGTTTAACGGGATTTATCCAACATCCGGCCGTCCCAAACGGCCGTGTCCTGCCACGGCATTCCTCAATAGGTAAACGGCCAGGGTTTCCAATATCGCTTTATACGGATCCAGATGCCAAAGAGCCCGTTGGGTTCCAGCAACAGGAAGAGGATAATCACCAGCCCATACACGGTCACGGAAATTCCACCAATGCGCGGGGCGAGGATCGGATAGGCCGAGGCCAAAGGGCCGGAAACGGCATTGATCACCTCCGGAAGAAGCACCATGAACAAAGCCCCGATGATGGAGCCGAGAACCGTACCCATGCCCCCGACAATGATCATGGCGATGTAGAGCACGGACTGATTAAAGGTGAAATGGTCCGGCCCGATCAATCCTAAGAGATAGGCATAAAGGGCTCCCGCCACACCCGCAATAAAGGAACTCACCACAAATGCCAGGATCTTGTATTTGGCCAGATGGATGCCGATGATCTCCGCGGCAATATCCCGGTCCCTCACCGCCACCAGGGCTCGCCCGGTGCGGCTCATGGCCAGGTTTTTTGTAAAAAGGGCCGTGGCCACGGCCAAAATCACGATCACATAATAAAAGGACTCGTATGTATCCAGTTTCAACCCGAAGATCTCAGCAGGCGGCAGGCTGATGCCCCGATCGCTCTGGGTCAAGCTCTCCCAGTGGTAGATCACGTGTTCCACAATGAATTGAAAGGCCAGGGTGGTCACCACAAGATAGAGGCCTTTCAGCCGCAGGGTGGGGACCCCCACCACGGCCCCCGCCGCGGCGGCCACGATCCCGGCCAGGGGCAAAGCGGCCAGGAAGGGGAGTCCGGCCTTGGCGGCACCAACGGCCGCGGTGTAGGCCCCGATGCCCATAAAGGCCGCATGGCCCAGAGAAATAAGGCCGGTATATCCGGTCAGGATATTGAGACCCAGGGCCCCGATCACCGATACCCCGCAGACGCAGAGCACAAAAACCACATACCGTCCCGCCATGAAGGGGAGACACAGGAGAAACAACCCCCCGAGGACGAGCAGTATTTTCGCGGCGGGGCTCGGAAAGACTCTCAGATCCTGTCTATAACTTCTGGTGCAAAATCGAGTGACGGCCATAAGTTCCTTTGCAATGTCAATATCATACCCGTTCGATCTCCTTGGTACCAAAAAGCCCGTAAGGCCGGATCATCATGACGATCAAAACAATGACATATGCGGTAATCTCATTGATCCCGCTCCCCAGATAGTCCTCCAGGTAGAACCCCGCCAGGTTCTCGGCCACGCCGATGATGAGCCCCCCGATGACGGCCCCGTGAATGCTGTCCAGCCCTCCCAAGATGATGGCCGGCAAGGCCTTGAGGCCCGTGTGGCCCATAATGGGTTCCAGGAAAGTGAAGCTGGCCAGAAAGACCCCGGCAATGGTGGCCACCAGTGAGGCGATCACCCAGGAGCCCGTAAAAACCCGCTTCACGTTGATTCCCATCAAAAAGGCCGTCTTTGTGTCTTCGGCCGCGGCCCGCATGCTGATGCCCGCCTGGGAATATTTGAAAAAGAGGAAGAAGATTACCAAAAGGACGGCCGTGGCCAGGATGGTATAGATTTCCGCCTGGTTGATGGCCGCGCCGAAGAGCATAATGGGATCAGAAGGAAAGGGTGTGGGGAGCTGGAGTTCTTCGTATCCCCAGATGAGCCCGGTCATCCCTCTCAACACATTGGCCAGGCCCAGGGTGACCATAATTACGGCCAGGACCGGCTCACCCACCATGGGTCGGATCACCATCATCTCCACCACGGCCGCGATGAGCGCCATGAGGATTAGGGCCAAGAAAAACCCGAGGACAAAGGGGAGCCTCAGCATGGTGATGAGGGTGAAGGCCATATAGGCCCCCAGCATCATCAGCTCCGGCTGGGCAAAGTTGAATATATCCGTGGACTTGAAGATGAGGACGAATCCCAGCGCGATGCATGCATACACGCTGCCCCACGCCAGTCCCGTAATGGTCAGCTGGAAAAAGATCTGAAAACCCATAAAAGACCCGCGAGCACCTTGAGGTTGAATGTGGAATATTCAGCCAAGCCCCTTCTCATGGGGGTCGAAAGCCGTTACCTGGGGAAGCGACAACCTATTTTCGACCGCCGTACATCTCTTCGATAATGTCCGCGAACTTTTTGTAAACCGTCTTTCTCCGCAGCTTCAACGTGGCGGTCAGTTCATCGTCATCATGATCCAGTTCTTTTTCCAGGAGCTTGAATTTCTTGATGGTCTCCACCTGGGCGAATTCCTGGTTGGCCCGGTTTACCTCCTCCTTGATCAACGCGTTGACCTGGGGATTCTGGGCCAGGCTCTTAAAGGTCGTATAGGCGATGCTTTGTTCCTGGGCCCACTTGGCCACGTTGTCATATTCGATCTGGATCAAGGCACTGAGGTATTTCCGCCCGTCCCCGATCACGATGGCCTCATTGATATAGGGGCTGCACTTGAGGCGGTTTTCGATTTCAGAGGGGGCGATGTTTTTGCCGCCTGAGGTGATGATGATCTCTTTTTTCCTGTCCGTGATCGTCAGTCTGCCTTCCTCGTCGATCTCTCCCACATCTCCCGTATAGAGCCAGCCCTCTTGGACGGTCCTTGCACTGGCTTCCGGATCTTTCCAATAACCGACAAAGACATGGTTGCATTTAAGGAGGATCTCCCCGTCCTCGGCCAGCTTGATTTGGACTCCGGGAATGGGGTGACCCACGGTGCCCAACTTCACCTTGTCCGGCCGGTTGAAGGTGCCGATGCCCGTCTCTTCGGTCATGCCCCATCCTTCCAGGACCGGAACACCCAGGGCATGGAAAAAAAGGAGGACCTCCGGCGCAATGGGTGCGGCCCCGCTGAGGGCAAGCCGTGTTCGCAGCAGTCCCAGTTCCTTTTTGAGATGGCGAAACAGGGTCAAGTATCCCAGGCCGTGCAATATTCTGAGTGACAGGGGAATCGGCTCACCGGCCAACCGCTTCTTTGCCACCCGTTCTCCCACAGGGACAAAGGCGTGGTAAATCTTCCTCTTGAGCCAGGTGGCGTCTTTCATCTTGATGATAATGGTGGCCATCATCTTTTCCCAGATTCGCGGCACCGCCAGGAAAAGGGTAGGCAGGATCTCCCGCATATCCAGCGTGATGGTATCCACACTCTCCGCAAAATTGACGGTGGCCCCGGAATAAAGGGGCAAAAACACGGACATCATGCGTTCCGCCACATGACATAAAGGGAGATAAGAGACCACCTCGTCCGTTTCGAATTGGGGAATCGCCCGATTCTGGGCCTTCAGAAAATTGACGATATTGTCTTGGCTCAACATGGCCCCTTTGGGCGGGCCGGTGGTGCCGGAGGTGTAGACCATGATGGCCACATCTTCGGGCCTGACTTGTTCCACGGTATGGTAATAGCGTTGGGGATCCTTTTCTTCCGCTTCCCGTCCCACCTCCTCAACGGCCTCAAAGGACATGATCATGGGTTCCTTGTAGCGGCGCAGGCCCTTCATGTCCGTGACAATGATCTTTTTGAGGAGGGGCAGCTGACCTTTGACCTCAAGGACCTTGTCCACCTGTTCCTGGTTGTCGCAGACCACAAATACCGACTCGGAATGGCCAATGACATAACAGGCCTCTTTTGCCGGGTTCGTGGGATAAACGCCCACGGCCACCCCGCCGGCGCTTTGCGTGGCCAGATCCGCATACAGCCATTCAGGCTCATTTTCCCCGAAGATGCTTACATGGTCCCCGCGCCTGAGGCCCAGTTCCATCATGCCGAGACAGAAATGCCGGACGTGCCGGCAGTATTCGTTCCAGGAAATCTCATCCCAGATGCCGAATTCCTTTTCCCGCAACGCCACGCGGTCTTCGAATTTTTTGACCTTCTCCAGAAAAATATGGGGCAAGGTATCCTGTCTCATGAAAGCCCCACTCCCTTGATCAGTGTCTCATAGTCCTTGCCGAGGTAGGCCCTCTGCACCGCCTCATTCTCCTGGATTTCCACGGGCGTCCCCTCGGCGATCTTCTTGCCGAAATCCAAAACACATATTCTCTGGGAAATATCCATAACCACGGCCATATCGTGTTCGATCATGACGATCGTAGTACCCAGTTCCTCATGTATATCCAGGATGAACCGGGCGATGTCCTCCGTCTCCTCCAGGTTCATCCCGGCCATGGGTTCATCCAAAAGCAGCAGCGTCGGTTCCTGGGCCAGGGCCCGGCCCAGTTCCACCCGCTTCTGGACGCCGTAGGGCAGGCTTGAGACTAGGTGCTTTCGCCACTGCTCCATCTCCAGGAAATCGATAATCTCTTCCACCTTGCGGCGATGTTCCGTCTCTTCGGCCGCAAACCGGCCCAGGGCGCTGTTTCTGAAAATGCCCCCCCTGAAATGATTGTGACGGCCCAGAAGCATATTATCGGTGACCGACATGTTCGCGAACAATTCCACATTTTGAAAAGTACGCGCAATCCCGAGTTTGGCGATATGGTCCGGCCGAAGGCCGGCCAGGTCCCGTCCCTCGAAGACAATGCCGCCCTCATCCTGCTTGTAAAAGCCGCTGATGCAGTTCAACAGAGAGGTCTTCCCGGCGCCGTTCGGCCCGATAATGGCGTACAGTTCTCCCTCCGCCACGGACAAAGACACATTGATCAGTGCCTGGATGCCGCCAAAACGGAGAGATACCTGTTCAACGTCCAGCAATTTCATGGTCACAGGGGTGCAAAGAAAAGGGATTCAAAGACGCCGGCCGGGAAATACTCCGTCAAGAAAGCCAGCGTTTCCTTCGCTTGTAATGCTTGACCTCGGCAAAGCTTTTTCGTTCTTCGTTCTCCTTGACGCCCAGGTAGAACTCTTTCACGTCCTCGTTGACAATGAGCTTCTTGCTGGGACCGTCCAGTACGATCTTGCCGTTTTCCATGATATAGCCGTATTCGGATACGGCCAAAGCCATCAGGGCGTTTTGCTCCACCAGTAAAATGGAGACGGATTCTTCTTTGTTGATTCTAAGGATAATCTCGAAGATCTCTTTCACCAGAAGGGGGGCCAGACCCAGAGACGGTTCGTCAAGCATCATGAGAGAGGGACGGGCCATCAACGCCCTCGCGATAACCAGCATCTGCTGCTCTCCGCCGCTCAGGAATCCGGACTGAAGCCGCAGCCTCTCTTTGAGTACGGGGAAATAGGTGAGCACCCTGTCGTAGTCTTTTTGGGCCTCGGATTTTTTCCGGCGACGCGTGTGGGCGCCCACCCGTATATTCTCGTCCACCGTGAGTTCGGCAAAGACACGACGCCCCTCCGGAATCTGGGTAATCCCCATTCGCACGATCTCCTGGGGACCCTTCCTATGGATCGGCTGGCCGTTGAATTCAATGGTCCCCTTCTTGATCTCCCCGTCCTCGTAATCCAAAAGGCCGGACACGGCCTTGAGTGTGGTGGACTTGCCGGCGCCGTTGGAGCCGAGAAAAGAGATAATTTTGCCGTCAGGCACCTCCAGGGAAATGCCCCGCAGGACCAGAATGATATCGTTATAAACGGCCTCGAGGTTGTTTAACCGCAGCATGTCCGGCAAACCCCGGCTACATGGAAGGTCTGCAAATACGCAGAAAGGATTTTTGAAAGAGGAAGACCTCTACAACTGAATGTAGCGCTGCTCAGGGTGGAAAACCAATTATTTTATAGAATGCTTCTTTGTTTGAACGGGAATATAGGAGATCTTGTCTTTTATGTCAACAGGAAACGGGCGCATACCAGGTTGTGATACCTTCGACCCGACAGGTAATGAAATCGTCCTTTTCCTAGTTCTTATTCAACATCTTCCGGCCTTCGACAGCTTCTGCACCCCTTTCATGCCAAAAGCTCCTGAAAATAAAACCATTTTCCTTGACTTACATGTTTTAGACTCATATATTTATAAATTCTGACAGCAAAAGAAACATCTCATAAAAGGCCCTCAGAATTCCTTCCAAAGGAGGGAAAGAAATGAGAACAACTTTCCTTACCTTCTTGCTGATCTTCACCTTTCACCCCCTCCTGGCTCTTGCAGATTGTCTTGAGTTGCTGACCTTTGACTACTACCCCACCATGTACAAACAAGGGGACGAGATCAAGGGCTGTGCCGTCTGTATCGTCAAAGAGGCCCTAGAAAGGATGGGCTGCCAAGCAAACATCACCATGGTCCCCTATCAGAGGGGTATTTTTATGGTCAGAGAAGGGAAGGCCGACGGAATGTTCACGGTTTACAAGACCCCGGAAAGGGAAAAATTCGCCTACTACCCTTCCCTCCCGGTCATGTACAGGGTGGTCTCCTTTTACGCCTTGAAAGATTCCAAGATTACCTTTGACGGCAACTTAGACAAGATGACCCAATATTCCATCGGCACGGTAAGGGGTTACAGTTACGGG
>Ga0180431_10006070_pt1 | contig 14448 bp, 9 predicted proteins | sample SS_ome_11_FD_132459 | JGI IMG/M metagenome (GOLD analysis project Ga0180431, IMG submission 132459) | Hypersaline lake sediment archaeal communities from the Salton Sea, California, USA - SS_1_MS_1 metaG | ecosystem: Environmental > Aquatic > Non-marine Saline and Alkaline > Hypersaline >... | reverse complement strand
ACAAGCCATCAAAGCTTTCGAACAAGCACTCACAATCTACACTCCTGAAGCATTTCCCGTCCAGTATGCCGTGACACAGAACAACCTGGGCGGAGCCTACAGTGATCTGGCCGAGGTCAGGGAAAAGGAAGACAATCTCAAACGCGCCATCAAAGCTTTCGAACAAGCGCTTACTATCTACACGCCTGATGCATTTCCAGTGGACTATGCCATGATCCAGAACAACCTGGGCAGAGCCTACATTAGACTGGCCGATGTCAGGGATAAGGAAGAAAACCTCAAACTTGCTATCAAAGCTTTCGAAAAAGCGATCACAATCCACACGCCCGATGCATTTCCCGTGGATTATGCCACGACCCAGAACAACCTGGGCAACGCCTACGGCATGCTGTCCGAGGTCAGGGACAAGGAAGACAATCTCACACTCGCCATCAAAGCGTTCGAACAAGCACTCACAATCTACACGCCCGATGCATTTCCCGTATATTATGCCATGACCCAGAACAATCTGGGTATCGCCTACAGTGATCTGGCCGAGGTCAGAGACAAGGAAGACAACCTCAAACTCGCCATCAAAGCATACGAAGAAGCGCTGAAAATACGCACTCCCGATGCGTTTCCCTTCCACTATGCCATGATCCAGAATAACCTGGGAGAGGCATGTAGATTATTAGCCGAGGTTAGGGATAAGGAAAACAACCTTAAACACGCCATGCAGGCATACGAACGATCACTGAAAATCTACACGCCCGATGCGTTTCCCGTTCAGTATGCCGGAACCCAGAACAACCTGGGCAATGCCTACAGTGATCTGGCCGAGGTCAGGGACAAGAAAAACAACCTCAAACTCGCTATCAAAGCATACGAAGAAGCGCTCACAATCTACACTCCCGATGCGTTTCCCATTAACTATGCCATGATCCAGAACAACCTGGGCATTGCATTTCGCAAACTAGCTGATGTCAAAGAGAAAGAAAACAACCTCACACTTGCAATTCAAGCGTACGAAGAAGCGTTGAAAATCCACATGCTGGATGCATTTCCCGTGGATTATGCCAATACCACTTCAAATCTCGCAAGGGCCTACTGGACTAAGGGAGACAATGAACGGGCTGTAGAATGCTTTAAAGAAGCATTGGCGATTTATCAGAAAGAAGGCATGGTCGATCGTGCAAAGCAGTTAGAAGACTTTCTCAAAAGCATAGCAAAACCGATTGCAGAAAAGAAATCCTGACCCAAGAAAACGGGTGCATAAGCGGAACCTGGGAGATGTTTCTTCGTTCAAGCACCGTAACCAAAGAGCCGTTCAAACCGTATACGAAAAGATGAATATGCATACATCAGAACCGTTTAACGAATCCAACATTCATTTATCCATCAGGAGGACGTATCGTGACAAACATGCATCGACGGGACTTCCTGAAGAAGAGCGGGACCGGACTCATGGCCGTGGCCACCAGTAGCCTGTGGTACGACCTGCTCTTCGGGGGGAAAATCCCGCCTCCCTCATCGTCTTTCTTCGGTGAACGCTTCGGCATCACCCCGGAGGACATGAGGAAAATACTGGAAATCGCCCTGTCCAAGGGCGGCGATTTTTCCGAGCTCTTCTTCGAGTACAGCATCACCAACCAGGTGCGCATGGAAGAGGACATCATCAAGGAATCCTCGGAAAGCATCAGCGTGGGCGCGGGCATCCGCGTGCTCAAGGGCCAGCAGACGGGGTACGGGTACACAAACGACCTGAGCTTCGAGAAGATGAACCAGGCGGCCCTGACAGCGGCAGCCATCGCTTCCGCAGGCGGAAAGATCACGACCGCAGATTTGACGGAAAAGGAAATCCCGCAGCAAGTCTATGACCTGAACCAGCCCCTGAACAGCTTAACGCTCAACTCCAAGATCGACCTGGTGAAAGAAGCGTATGCCGGAGCCCAGAATTACGATTCCAAAGTGACCAAGGTACAGGCGTACCTGACCGACCAGATCCAGTACGTGACCATTGCCAACAGCGAGGGATTGCTGGTTTCCGACGCCCGTCCCCAGGTTCGCCTCATCGCCATTGCCACGGCCGATGACGGCACGAACCGGAACACGGGTTTCTACTCGGGCGGCGGCCGCATCGGTGCGGACTATTTCAAGACCGTACGCACACCGGAGTACATCGGCAAGAAAGCGGCGGAGGAAGCCGTCACCCTGCTGTCAGCCATCGATCCAGCGGCAGGCGAGCAGCCCGTGGTATTGGGTGCGGGCCAGTCCGGCGTGATGATTCATGAGGCCGTGGGACATCCCCTGGAGGCAGACGGAAATTGGAAGAAGACATCCATTATGTGGGACAAGCTGAACAAGATGGTGGCCAATCCCATCGTGACGATCTATGACGATCCCACCATCCCCCACTACCGCGGCAGCATGAACGTGGACGACGAGGGAACCGTCACTGGCAACACGGTCCTCATCGAGAAGGGCAAGCTCGTGGGATACCTTCAGGATCGCCTGTCCGCGAAAATCATGGGTGTCAAGCCCAACGGCCACGGACGCAGGCAGACGTACCAGCACAATCCCATACCCCGTATGAGCAACACGGTCCTGGCCAAAGGGGACTCGGACCCAGAGGAGATCATCCGTTCCGTGAAGAAAGGATTCTTCGCAGAGAGCTATCAGGGCGGCCAGGTTCAGGATTCGGGCAAATTCACCTTTTCCGTGAACATGGGCTATATGATCGAAAACGGCAAGCTGACCACGCCCGTGAAGAACGCCACACTCATCGGCACGAACGTTCAGATTTTGAACGAGGTGGAGATGATCGGCAATGACATGGGATACTTCCTGGGAACGTGCGGGAAGGAAGGACAGTCGGCACCCGTCACAGCGGGCACGCCGACTTTGAAGATTAAAGCAATGACCGTAGGAGGCCGGACATGATGAAAAAAGACGACAAGCTGCTCCACCTGGCCGAGGAACTGGTCGCCTACGGTCGTCAGAAAGGTGCAGACCAGATAGAAGTCTCCATCAATGAAGGCAGCGAATTCTCCGTGGACGTGCGGGAAGGCAACATCGAAAAACTCGTGGAGGCCGGGTCTAAAGGGTTGTCGCTCCGCGTCATCTTGGATCAGAGATTGGCCAACGCGTCCTCTTCCGATTTTGCGCCGGAGACGCTGCACCGGTTGGTGGAGAACGCCATCGACAGGGCCAAGGTAACCAGCCCAGATCCCTTTGCCGGATTGCCGGAAAAAGAAGACGTTGGTGTGGACGCGGAGAGCCTGAAAATCTTCGATCCGTCCATCGTGGAACTCCAACCGGAGAAGAAAATCGCGGCTGCCAAGAAGACGGAATCCCTCTGCCTGGCAGATGAGCGCGTGAAAAAATCATACAGTGCCGGTTTTGGAACCTACATGGGTACGAGATATCTGGCAAATTCCAACGGGTTCAGTGCCGCGTACTCCCAGACCAGCTGTTCCTGCGGCATCTACCTGCAGTCGGGCGAGGGCGACAACCTCTTCGACGAGGGCAAGTACGACTACTCCCGGAATCTGAACAGCCTGATGCCTCCAGATGCCATCGCCAAGGAGGCTGTTCATCGCGTGACACGGCTCATCGGTGCCCGGAAAGTGGCGACCCAGAACGTTCCCGTGGTACTGGAGCCGGGAATGACCCGCAGCCTACTGGGCTTCCTGTACAACTGCATAAGCGGTAACAATGTGTACCTGAAGCAGACGTTCCTGGCCGACAAACTGGGAGAGACCGTGGGGAACGATCGGGTGACCGTGGTGGACGACGGGCTCATGCCCGGCGTGCCAGGTGCCAAGCCGTTCGACAGTGAAGGCGTACCCACGCGCAAGACCGTGGTCATCGAAAAGGGCGTGCTGAAGAACTATCTGATGGACACCTACGCGGCGCGCAAGCTGAAGATGAAATCCACGGGCAATGCGTCCGGAGCCAACAACATGTACCTGAAGGCCGGCAATGCCTCTCCGGAGGACATCATCAAGACCGTGGACAACGGGCTGCTCCTCACGGGAACCATCGGACACGGACTCGTGGCCACCACGGGGGACATCTCCCGGGGCGCCTTTGGCATGTGGATAGAGAACGGTGAAATCGCCTATCCTGTGGCGGAGATCACCATCTCCACGAACCTGGGGCAGATTCTGAAAGAAATCGAGATGGTTGGCAACGACCTGGAATTCAAGCGATCCATCAACGCCCCGACCATCAAGGTCAAAGAGGTGACCATAGGCGGGAAATAAGGTTCCATCCCCACGAATCCAATAAAAAACCTCCCGGTGGTTATCGATCAGTCGGGAGGCTTTTTTATGACAGACAATGTGTCAGCCCGAATTTCTCAGGAGTGTCGTTCGGACATTTTTGTTGATTTAAGTTCCTTCCTTTGTATCCTCTATGACGGTTTTCGATAAAATGGATGTCTACTCCACCAGAGACCGATCTTTCTCAAAATCGTACAGCGTCTTGCGCCGCAGATCGGCCAGAGCCAGCTTGTACTCGTTGTAGGCAGACAGATACGAAAGCTTGGCCGTGTTCAACTGATCACTGGCCCGGGCCAGCTCCGTGGAGGTGATATCGCCGTTGGCAAACCGCTGGAGGCTGATGTCAAACGACCGCTCCCCCACGTCGTTGCTCTTTGCCAGCATCTGGACACGGTCGTACGCCTCGTACATCTTCCGGACCAGATCCCTGACCTCACGCTCGATGGTCACGTATAAATCCTGGAGCTCCAGTTCGTCACGATTCAAGTTCGCCTCCTCCGCATCCACCTCCGCCCTGTTCTTGCCCCAATCCCAAATGGGTATCTCCAGTTCGAACGTTACGCCGCGGTTGGGTGTCTTCTTCAGAACCTCCCAGCTGCTGGACAGCAGGTCGCCCGTGGACGTGCCGTACGGCAGTTCGGGATCGGAAAATCCCGCAAACCGGTAGTATCCCCTCACGTTTCCCTTGACAGACACCCGTGCATCGATCTCCTTCACGTTGATCTTCCGGTTCTCGATATCGATCTGTTTCTCGACGATCTCACTGCGATTCTGCAAAGCCAGGCCGACGGCCCTATCCACATCCACGTACACGGGCTCCACCTCCAATTCCGTGACGACCGACACATCCACGTCCAGGGGCAAACCGATCAGCTGCTTGAAGGCCGCCTCCTGCTCCCGCAGGTTACCCTCGGACGTCTTCAGCTCGTTCTGGTACTGGATGAGGTCGACTTCGGCCTGCATGGCATCCACCTCGGCGATGAGTCCGGCATCGAATTTATTCTTCGTGGTCTTGTAGATTTCCTCCTGCCGCGTCACCTGTTCCTTGTTGATCTCGTACTGCTGGCTGAGGCGGTATAGCCGGTAAAAATCGCTGGTCACCTGGTATACCAGGTCGAGCTCCGACCTCTTGAACACCCGTGACTGTCGTTCGTACGAAAGTTCCGCCTGTTTGAGGTTCAGGGCCAGCGTGTTGATGGTGAACAACGGCTTGTTCATGATGGCGCTCAGGGACGTGTAGAATTTATTCGATTTCAGATCGATGTCCGGCTCTGTCGTAGAAGGTGTCCAGGAATTAAGCTGATACGCTTCCGACCGGAAGGTCAGGTCGCCGCCGCCCAGGGGCAGCCAGGGCATGGGCTGGATGACGTCCAATACGCCCCTCATCTGAAAACTACCGGACTGCTTGGCCACCGGATTCCCGCCCACGACCTCCACCAGCGTAAAACCCTCATCGTACGCCGGTGTATAGAGACTGCTCTGTATGCTCGTGCGGTAGCCGGCCTTGGCCGCCCAGAGGTTGCGCTCCGCCCACGTCATACCCTCCCGCAGACTCTTGATGCTGTAACTCTTGTCCAGGGCGATTTCGATACTCTCATCCAGAGTTAGCACCCGCTTGTCCTGTCCCGCGGCTAAATTCGTCATGAAGAGCAGCAGAATAAAAAAGGGGGACATGCCCCCCCTTCGGTGTGGCCTTCTACTGGTCCTGATCGTCTTCATCTGATCCACTCCTGTTATTCATACCGTAATGACTCGATGGGGTCTAAAAGAGCCGCTTTGCGCGCCGGATAGATACCGAACACAATGCCCACACTGGCCGAGACGCAGAACGCCAGAAGGATGGAGCCTATATCCACGATGGTCTTCCAGCCGGCGTATGAGGAAATGGCCTTGGTCATCAGAAATCCGAACAGAATGCCCACCAGACCGCCGGAAAAACTCAAAAGAATGGCCTCGATGAGAAACTGCCCCAGAATATCCTTGCGCGTGGCACCCACGGCCCGGCGAATCCCTATTTCCCGCGTCCGCTCCAGGATGGTAGCCAGCATGATGTTCATGATGCCGATGCCCCCCACCAGGAGCGAGATGCCGGCAATGGCGCCCATGACGATGTTGAAGATGCGCTGGGTTCTCTGGCTCTGCCGGAGGAGCTCCTCGGGCACCACGATGCGGTAGTCTTCCATCTGGTTGTGGCGCAACTGCAGGAGCGAACGTGCCAGGTTCGCCGCCTCCTTAATGCGTGTTTCGTCCGAGACATTCAGGATGATCTGATCGACCTCGGACTCTGCAGGATCGATATCGAAACGATGATTCAGGGATGACAGGGGAATGTACACATCCAGGTTCATGTCCCTGTCGCCCACGCCTCCCTTTCCCGTGGAACCGGGCTTGGGCTCGATCACACCGGCCACGGTAAACCAGAGATTTCCTATCTTGATGGGCTCGCCCACCGCGTCCTCGTAATAAAAAAGTTGACGCTTGATCTGATGACCCAGCACGCAAATGCGGCGTGCTTCGTGCACATCCTGGTACGTGAAAAAATTACCCTTGGCCGGAATCAGGTTCAGCACCTTCTCCAAATCGGGCGTCGTTCCCACCAGAGTTGCCAAGGCTTCCTCGCTTTTCCTGGAGACGCGCGTCTCGTCCATCTCTTTCTGGGGCACCGATGCCTCGACCAATGGATTCAGGATGTTCAATGAGCGGGCATCCTCCATCGTCAGACCCTTGGCCTCTATCACCGTGCCGCGCTCGTCTTCCTCCGTTTCGATGGGACTGGAACGGATGATGATGTTGTTCATACCCAGCAGCTTGATCTGATCCAGAGCCTCTTTCTTGGCTCCGGCGCCGATGGAGAGCATGGCGATCACGGCAGCCACGCCAAATATGATGCCCAGCATCGTCAGAAAAGACCGAAGCTTATGCGATGAAATACCTTCCATGCTGACGTAGAAACTCTCATGAAAATTCATACGAACTACCCTGCCGATCTAGTGGATAAACATGCGATTCCCGCTGGACGAACTTTGCGTTCTCGACCTCTGTACCGACGACACCGTCTCAGACTCTGCGCCGATCTCTTCCAGGGGAATCGTCGGGTCTCTCAGACAAACGAGGTCGCCCGGCTCCAACCCTTCTTCGATGACCACGAAATTGCTGCTCTTGGGCCCGACCTTGACTTCCTGCATCCTGGGCGTCCGTCCCCCCATGGTGAATACGACCGTTTTGTCCTCTTTCTGGAACACGGCCTGTAGCGGTATGCTCATGGCATCGGGTATGCGTCCCGTGATGATGCGGCAGTCGCATGTCATGCCCGGCCTGAGCAGGCCGTCGGTGGAATCAGCCGTGACTTCGACGTCGAACACTTTACGGTTTGTGGATTCCTCCCGCCGGGCCAGGGCGGCCACTCGATTAATCTTACCGTAGTAGGACTTCCCTTCCAGGGCATCCACGGTGATGATCGCATTCTGTCCCCGCTCCACCTTGCTAATGTCCACCTCGTTTACGGTCACTTCGGCCTGCATCACGGCAAGATCGGGAATTCCGATGACCGGCATTCCAGGCCAGGGCGTATCGCCCACCTGAACTTTTTCCATGCCCGATCCTTTCCAAATCTCTTTGTAAACCACCAATCCGTCGATGGGCGCTCGGAGGGTTAATTTATCCAGTGCCTGCTGCGCTTCGCGGAGTTCCAGTTCCGCCTGCCTCACGTTCAGCTCCGCTTTCATGATTGTGGCCCTGTCGATGATTTTCTGAGACTGTATCTTTTCCTTGGCCTGGGCCAGAGCGACTTCGGCTTTTTTCATGTTGAGCTCGTATTCCTGCTTCTTGGCCTCGGCCTCGAACTGCATCATCTTCAGGCTCAATTGTGCCTGATCATAATTATACTTTTCCTTCTCGTGCTGACTCACCAGCTGGGCCATGTTGGACGCGATGGTCGCCTTCTCGCTCTCCAGCTGGGCCTTGGCATTGGCCACCGCATCCTGGGCTTCCTCCACTTTTTGCTCGGCTTCACTGGTATCCAACTGTATGAGGAAATCCCCCTGCTTGACCATGGTGCCCTCTTCAGCCATATCCACGATCTGCAGCGACATACGGCGTCCCAGCCGGGGCACGGATATATTCGTCGAATTCAGCGCATCGATCTCGCCCCGAAGCACTAGGTCGATGATGAACTCGCCTTCCTGGACTTCAGCCACAGCGATGTTCGCCGACTTGGGCAGGATCAGGAGTATCAGGATGAGAAGCAGCACGCCTCCTCCACCAAAGATGAACCATCGCTGTTTATTGCCCTTAGGCAATTTATCGAGTATGGGTTTTAACCATGGCATGTTGATGGAAAATTTCATGGAAGCCACTCCGCTATTTATAAAAAATCAGACTTGATTATCGGATCGTTCCCTCACACTTTTTTCGTCTTCCTGTTTTGATCCGTCGTACGGGACAGGTCCGGTTGGTTTTTTCTATCTCTCCTCCCGGCGTCCGCCGGTCTCTCCCTGCGCATCGGGACGATCTGTGCGGCTCCCCGGACGCCTCAACCGTTCCCGAATCCCGGCAGGGAGCTTATCCAGATCGATCGTCGGCTTTTCCGTCGAATCAGTGACGGCATCCGATCCGGCTGGCGCCACGTAGTCATGGAGAATACCGCGCTCCTGAAACACATCGAAGCTCTCGTGCAGGATTTTACGAACTTCCTCGACACGCCGCTGCTCCTCGGCCCTTCCCAGCAGGGACGCCTCTTCCGTGGGATTCGTGTAGGACAGCTTCATCCCCGGTTTCACGCCGCTTTCGACGGCCACGAATCCGTCTTTGCGCGGCCCCAGGTACACGGCGTACGGTTTCTGTTTTCCTTCGGGGAAGACCACGGTCTGCCCTTCCATCTCGAACACGACGCCCACCGGGACGTAGAGCACATCTTCCAGCGTTTCCAGCACAATTCGCACCTTGGCCGTTATTCCCGGCTTCAGTTTGGAATCCGTACCTTCGATGTCCGCATACGCGATAAAACCTTTCAGCCGCTCTTCGCCCGTCACCAGCTGGGCCAACCGGGATACTTCTCGTATTTTTCCTGTCAACGTTATTTCCGGATACGCTTCCAGGGTAATGTGTGCCTGCTGTCCCACCTTCACTTTCAACCGGTCCACCTCGTTGATGAAGATTTTCACCTGCATCCGAGTCAGATCCGGAATCGACATCAGGGGCCAACCCGGACGAGGCTCGTATCCTTCTTTCACGCGTTCTCCTCGGACTTGCTGGTAGACCACCATGCCGTCTTCGGGTGAGATAAGTTGAAGCTTGTTGATCCTGTCGACGGTGGATTCCACGCGGTTTTCCGCCTCGTGAATCTGGGTTTCCATCTTGATGATTTCACTGGCATGAATGATTTTCTGGGACTCCAGTTGCTTTCGGACTCGGATCAGGTCAATCTCGGCCTGCTTGAGTTCCAATCGGGCTTCTTCCTGTTTGGCCTGGGACTCAAATTTTCGCATCTCCAGACGCAGTTCCGCCTGTTCGTAGGAGTACTGGGCCAACTGCAGAGACTGCTCTTGGTTATAGATGGTCAACGCCTGCTGGGCCCTCAGCTTTTCCATGTCGGCCATCAGCGATACCCGCTGATCTTCCCGCAGTTTCTTGGTATCCTCGAGATCGCTGACATCGAACTGGAGCAGGAAGTCCCCCTTTTTAACGAACGTGCCCTCGGGTACCAGGTCCGTCACCTGGAGCTTTTCACCCCACATCATGGGCGCGGAAATCACCTTCTGGGACACGGCTTCTACGTCTCCGGACTCGACGAGCTCCACGGTAAAATCCCCCTGTTCTACAACGGCCCAGTTTCCCGTGTCATCGCGGCGTCCCGAACCCATCAGGGCGAGGATAATGAGCAGCAAGAGACATCCGGCAGCGGCCGCGACGATCCGCCGCCCTTTCATGGAATCCAGCTGCTTCAGTATCGGATATCTGTTGATGATCTCAGGGATGATTTTCATTGGTTTCATGGATGGCAACCATTTTCCTGCATACATGGAATAAAATCACAAGTTATACGAAACGATGTGATGCAAGTTCCGCCCATTTCATCACCGTGTATAATCCCGGATAACATTCCATAAAAAGACCGGTGAACGAACCGGTCGTCTATCATTGGATTAAACACGATAAAAATACATTTTCTTTTGCACGAAAAGACGTCGAAAACGATAGAGGAACGTCATGAAATATCGTATTTGCTATAACGTTTTTATGAATGAACAAGGACGACAAATAAGTACATGACATTTCATTCGGACATCCATTCAAAGGATATCGGACCGTGTTCCATCGCTCCCTTCGCTTTCCGGCATTCGCGTACACCGTATGGATTTTTCCCCATACATCCGATACCCTCTCTGCCTGCTCTATCGGATGACAGGCATGCCAGCGTTGGGACGCTGTTTATCTTTATTATATAGACGTCAGGGGATGATAAAAAGTTGTCAATGAAATTCCGCCAGCCGGTGGATGCGTTCCACCACAGCGCGTGCATCGTGAACCCGCCCAACCCATGCGCGCCCCTGTTCCCCCTTTTTTCTCAGGAGACGACGATCCTGAATCAGGACAGTCAGCCTGGTTTCCAGGGTATCCGCACCCACGACGATGAAGGGATGATCGGGGTATGCCTCGGCAAAGCCCGGTGCCAGGGAGGAGCAAGCAGGAATGCCCATGGCCAGCGCTTCCAGACTGTTCATCCCGTACCCCAGGTCGCCGATCTGGTCGATGAACACGTGGCATGTCCGTTTCAAGCGAATCGCCTCTTGGTAAGGCAATCCTTCGATGAGCACCAGTTGGATCGGAAATCGTCTTTCCATCGCCCGGACGATGGGTATGATGATGTCGCTGCCCTTGGCAGCCCGTTTCGTCGGGGCATGACCTATGCGAAGAAGGTCGCCCTCTCCAGGAACGGCCGGCTCGAACGCATCGACATCCAACGGAAAAGGGACGTGATGAATATCCGGATGGTACTGAAGGTGGTCGAACTCCACGGTCACGTTGAGATCGCTCAACGCATCGATGGCGGGTATGACGCCCCGCGTCCGCAGGTCGCTGCCCGTGTAGCAGCAGATGATCTTCTTGCCCATCTCCTTCACTCGGCGCACGAACCGCCCGTCACGAAAGAATCCCAATCCGCCGTCCAGTTGATACACGTCGTAATCGTACAAACCATGCTCCTGGATGGCTTCATCGATCTTCTTCCTCCACACCCTTTCCCGCAAGCGGACGAGAAGGTTCTCTCCCCACGGACTGGGTTTCCAAACGGGAGGGATGGAACGGGGTATCCTGGCCACGTGGCTCACCACCCGCCGGTGTTCCGGCGTGACGATTCCCTTGACACTCCGCACGAGCCACGAATCCAGAAAGGGCAGATTCAGGCAAATATCCTCGTCGCGGTCTTGAGGATGCCGGCCCAGTGTGATGAGTCGGCTCTCATGATCCAAAGCCCGTTCCGCCTTCACAAAAGCAAAAGGGACACCGGCCGTGTTGAAAGGAGCGATATGAAGGATGCGCATGCGTGGATTCCTCCTCCCCGTGATTTGCTTGGGATGGGATGCTCGTCCTCGGCACGTCTTTTTTGACCGATTCCGTCCGCGTTACACGAATAATATAAAATAATTCATCAAATGGCAAATAAAAAACGGGATGATGTGGAGAATCATCCCGTCGTAGAAATGCCGATACAATGCTACATTCCCTGAGCCTGGTACTCGTCGTACAGCCGTTGCACGGCCGGAATATAATCCCGGGTCTCGCTCCAGAGAAACTGATTGTCTTTTCCGTTCTCCAGCCAGAGCACCGCCTGCTTCTCGCCGCCGTTGTATGCGGCCAGACCGCCTTCCAGGCCGTACCGGTCGATGAGCATGGAAAGATACCGTGACCCCATACGGATGTTGTAAATGGGATCGAAGATGATTTCCTCGGGACTCGTCCAGGGAATACGTTCGCTTTCAGACAGAAAAAATCCGGTCACGGGCATGATCTGCATCAGACCCATGGCACCTGCCTTGGACACCACGCGGGGATCCCACGACAGCCCGCTCTCATGCGTGATGACGGCACACAACAGATCGATATCCAGGTTGGTGTACTTCAAAGACATCTCGTACACTTCGCTGGCAATATCGTACATCTCCGCCTGGGATATGCCGGGATTGTGCGAACGAACGATGTTCAAAATCTTCTGAATCTTGAACTGCCGTACGCTGTCTATGTTCATGGCCGAACGGAGATCGACCAGTTCCTGACTGAGACGTTCCATCTTCGTTACATGCGCCCTGTACGACAGATACACCTGGCTGGCGATGATGCTCAGTAACACCAGGGCCGCCATGCCGCCGCTTGCAATCCCTAAGTATTTATAAATATGATTATTACGACTCTTTTTTCTCACCCTCGTTCTGGTACTGGGACTTTCTTGTTTCATTCAAACTCCTGTTTAATCGTTCACATCCTGTGGACACTCCCCGTCTTCCCATGACCGTGAATATGGAGTCCACCTTGGGATGGTGTTTTGCAATTATCATACCAAAAATTAATGATTTAGAGGAAAAATAGCGGATTATGACGGACGGGAGTCTTTCCAGTTGATGAGAAGAAACAGCAGCCCCAGCACGGTGGGTATGAGTACGTTGATGGAAAAGAGAAGGATCGAGCTGTTGAAGGCCGTCACTTTGCCCACCTGAAATTTCTGGAAGAAGAATACGGCCGCTCCCTCCCGGATTCCCAGGTCGGCCAGCGAGACGGGCAGGAGTGTCTTGGCAAAAAACGTCGAGGTGGTGGCCGTCACAGCCGCCAGCCAGGGCAGGGTCTGGAACGCCCGGGCCAACAGGCAAAACTGGAGGATGTAGATGCCGTAGAGCATGAAGGAGAGGACCAGGAGCATGGTGGCCTGCTCCTTCCGGAACCGGTCCATACAGCCCATCAAGCGCTTCATCTTGTCCCGCCGCGGCAGGATCAGCGACAGGTTGTACAAGAAACTGCGAACCCACTGGGGATGGAGCGCGATGCCAACGGCCATCAGGGTGATGATGAGTGCCACGGCACAGAAGGGCCAGAAGATGAATGCCGCATAATGGAACAGGTGGCATACGAGGAGAAAGACGCCCCATATACCGCCGACGAGTATCACCAGCAGGGAGTACAGCTTGTCCAGGAAGGCCAAACCGAACGCCTGCCATCGGTCCGTCTCCTTCAGGAACAGGGAGCGCCCCATCTCGCCGATGCGCCCCGGCGTGATGAATCCCACGAGGACACCGCCAAAAAGCGAACCCAGCGACTCGGACACGCGGACATCAGGCTGTATTGTCCTCAGGAGAAAATGCCATCGGTACCATTGGAGAAACAGGTTGGGTATCAGAAGCAGGAGGGCAAAGAGAATGAATAAGGGATATGCGGGATTCTGCAGCGCCGAGCGTATTTCCTGAAAATCCAGCTGGGTAAACAGGAGAAGCATGGTGGCCAGTGCGATAGCCATCTTCAGGATAAACAGCAGTACCGGCTTTTTCATCAAAAAGTCCATCTCGTTGAGGACAGTGAAGACACAAGAGTAATAATGACAGGAACATACGAATTTATCTTCACCCGTGCAAGTAAAAAAAGCAGACGGGAAAAAATGGTATGGGTCAGGCTGGTTATCAGTCTTTAGCGTACGCGGGATACCTTGCCGTGATCCGGTTCCTTAATCGGCTGGAGGATGACGGGCCGTCTGTCGGCTCTTGGGCAAGCGGATGGAATCAACAGTTCAGATGTATTATAAAAAAGCCTGCCGGCTTAAAAGGCCGGTATTTTTGCTATTTAATCTATTGATTTTATTGAATTCATAAAAAATGAAGGACAGGAAAAAAAACAGGTTTTTCATGATTTAATTTATCAAATACCCGTTAAAAATGCAATAAAAATCCCTGGATTATCGACTGATAAAAAGGGTCGATGAAAAGCGGTCTTTATTTACATGTATAACGTTTGCATAACAGTTGAAACCAACAGAAACCAACCGATACACCTGATTAAATTGTCAGTTAAAAAAATAAAATTACCCCTAAGAAAAACCGTGCATTGACACTGTGCACTGACCGTTGGCCGAATGAAAATATGAAAATGAAAGCAAGCGGTTGCATCCTGTTCATGCGTGGATTATAGCGCCTATTGTACTATTGTT
>Ga0180431_10006068_pt1 | contig 14450 bp, 16 predicted proteins | sample SS_ome_11_FD_132459 | JGI IMG/M metagenome (GOLD analysis project Ga0180431, IMG submission 132459) | Hypersaline lake sediment archaeal communities from the Salton Sea, California, USA - SS_1_MS_1 metaG | ecosystem: Environmental > Aquatic > Non-marine Saline and Alkaline > Hypersaline >... | reverse complement strand
GGTGGTACAGGCGACGATCGGCTCTTGGGCGGATCTGGGGAGAACCTTCTCCACTGCGTAGCCGGGGGCGACATCCTTCTCGAAGGAATCGTTGTCGAGGGACCCAGCCCGAGCTGTCGGGCTCTCAACATTGGCTGCCCGCAAACCTCACCACCGTGTCCGTTCGCGCCGTGCACGTCAGCGCCTCGTCAGGCTGCACCATGTTCACCCCAACCGGCGGCCGAGCCGACGTGCCCGACTCCCGCAGTCCCGATCTTTCCGCCTTGCCCGGTACCATCCGGCGTCAAGTCCGTTGATGAAGGAGCGTCCATTCAACTCAGCGGGACGATTGATGACCAGGACTGCAATGTAGTAAGTGTTCTCTGGCACGCTGAGAAGGGTCGAATTGACAACCCAACGTCGCTTACTCCCGTCTATTGCGCGCCGCTTACCGACCGTTGTGAAGGGGAAGACGTTCTCATCGCGCTCACGGCGACGGACAGCTGCGGAGCGACCGGGAGCGACTCATTCATTCTCCACATCAACAACGTGAACCGGCCACCGGTTGCCGAGGCCGGCGACGACGTTTTCGTTGATGAAATGGGCACGGTTCGCCTCACCTGTTCGGGGTCCGATCCGGATGGCGATGCGTTGACCTATTACTGGAGCGTGGACTGCGGTCGAGGGATTCTCAATGATCCGACGTTGCTTCATCCGACGTACACAGCTCCACCAACGGAATACTGCGAGGGCGAGGGTATTGTACTTGCTCTCACTGTGACCGACGCATGCGGGGCGAGCGCGTGCGATACGCTGGTCGTGCATGTGCTCAACGTCAACGCTCCGCCGATCGTCGATCTTGGTCCGAATATTTCCATGAATGAATGCACCTCGATCCGACTGACACCGGTGGCCAGTGATCCCGAGTGTGAGGAACTCACCTACTATTGGGTCGCTACCAAGGGCACGTTTGACAATCCCAACGCGGCCACGCCTACCTTTACTACTTCCCAGGTGAACTCCTGTGAGGGCGAAGACGTGTTGGTTTGCCTGACGGTAACCGACCGCTGTGGCGCGAGTGTGCAGGATTCGCTGACCATTCGCGTCAACAACGTGAACCTTCCTCCTGTCGTGAAGGCGGATCCATAAGGGATCCAAAAAAGCAACACAATCGTTGGCAGCTGATCTGCTCCGCCCCTAATAGGCGGAGCAGATCACTTTTTCGGGTGAACAAGCATCCTCGGCGAGCGCATTCAGGACTCGTGCTCCGATCGGATTGTCACGCACGAGCGCGTGGGCGACGTGCAGATGGAGGCACTTCACCTTTTCAAAATTCGCAATCCCACCGATCCCCCTTTTCAGCAGATCCTTCAACATTCCTTTCTCTTTGAGGGTTTCCCGGTCTTCGGGAGATAGAAGGCGGTTTCGCTCGTTGATATAGGCACGATGTGCCTCGCGGAGAGATGTGGCCAGCGGCCCATCGTGCTCGATCTGCTCGTCCATCTTCTTGATCCAACCTTCCGCCTCCAGACGATCGATCTGCTTAACGAGGAAGGGACAGGTGAGCCAAAAGAGAGTGGGAAAGGGTTCTTCCTCAATAAACGGATAGACGCGCACCACTTGGGGAAGGCCGTACGGACAGCGGCGCTCGACGCCGAGCAGTCCGCGCGGCGTTCGTCCAAGCTGCTTGGCGATAACCCGCTCATCGTTCAGCGACAGTGGTTCCATTCGACACGTTCGTATTTCTCTGTTGCCAGCTTCCGGGCGCATTTCCGTTCGTCCACATCGAGGTTCCCCGCGTCGGCTGAATTGTGAAGTAGCCTGCAAAACTCCACGATAATCCCTCGTCCGATTTCTTCCAAGGGAAGGTTTCGGCGGGTGGTTTCTGCGATTGTAGTTGTCGGGTGGGGTTTTGAGGGGACTCCAATCGGTCGGTAATTTTCATTCACAGCACGCAGAAGACGCTCCATCGGAATCGTGTCCGGCTTCACGAGCAACGTACTGTGGTAGAGCAGGGCGTTGCCGCGGCGGGCCTGGGCCCCACCGGCGATCTTGTTCTCTCCGACAAACAGACTGTTCTCCCGTACGGTGATTGTGAACCCTAGTTCGTTAAGGCTGCGTGCGATGGCTTCGCCGCAGGAGCGGAAGGTCTGCTTGACGCCGCCGAGTGAGCGGCTGTCTCTAAGCATCAGCGAGACATTGAGGTTGCCCGGGTACTGATACACAGTGCCCCCGCCGGACAGTCGGCGAAGGATTGGGACGCCGAGTGCCTTGGCTTGGGATTGATCGACCTCTGCAGCCGCGGATTGGGATCGTCCAATGATCACCGCTCGCTCGTTCACCCACAGGCGCAGCGTGTCATTACCGCCGTTTCTGATGGCCTCGAAGACCACCTCCTCCAACGCAAGCCCGTAGGCAGGGATGCATGGGGAAAAGTCTGTGAGTAGGCGGATCATCTCTCAAGCAGAGAGGCAGCTCGGTATGAGCTTCGTACGAGCGGTCCAGAAGCGACATATGGGAAGCCGATCTCTTTGGCCTCTTGCGCCAGCCCGGCAAACTCTTCCGGAGCCAGGTAGCGAACGATCGGTGCAGCGCGCGGAGTGGGCCGCAGGTACTGTCCGAGGGTTATCGCATCCACACCGGCAGTGCGTAGGTCGCGCAACGCGGCGAGCACCTCCCCCCGCCGTTCTCCCAGGCCCAGGATGAGCGAGCTCTTCAGAACACGGTCCGGTGCTAATTCCTTAAACCGAGTAAGAACACGCAATGATCGCTCATACCCGGCGCGGCGATCGCGCAACTTCGGCGTGAGCCGCTTGACCGTTTCCAGATTGTGGCCGATCGCGTGTGCTCCGGCATCTGACACTCTTCGGATCGATTCCTCGTTTTCGGCGAAGTCCGGCACCAAGGCTTCCACCTTAGTGCATGGGCGGCATTCCTTGATCATCGCAATTGTCTTGGCAAAGAGACTTGCTCCTCCATCTGCGAGGTCGTCCCGATCGACCGAAGTAAGAACGACATAAGAAAGTCCAAGTTCTTCAACTGCGGCGGCAAGGCGGGCCGGTTCCTCCCAATCCACGATTCCATCCGGATGCCCCGTTGGAACCGCACAGAAACGACAGGCTCGAGTGCACACGCTGCCCAGAATCATGAACGTGGCCGTTGCCTCGGCCCAGCATTCTGAGGCATTCGGACAGATTGCTCCTTGACAGACGGTGGTCAAACGGTAGCGTGAGAGAACCTCACGAATGGAGCGCATGCTTTCTGCACTTCTCGGACAAGGAGCCTTTACCTTGAGCCACGCCGGTCGATGCGTCACGTGCCCCTCTCCAAGAACTCTCCAACTTCACCTTTGGTGAACTCCCATCCGAAGAGTGGTTCCATCTTGGCCAGCAAGTGTGAAGTGACCTCTTCCAGACTGATGGCCTCGTCCAACAAATCGTTGAGAGAAACGACTTCGATCTCCATGCCACAGGGATTAATCAGGCCGAAATGCTTTCTATTCACGCGAACGTTCAATGCCAATCCATGTAGTGTGACCCAGTGTTTGACGTACACACCGATAGAGGCGATCTTCCGTCTGTCGACCCATACACCGGGAAATCCCGCGTGACGTTCCGCCATGATTCCCAACTCTTGTAGACAGTCAATCAACGCCTGTTCGAGGTTGCGGATGTAGCGTTTTAGATCGCGGCCTTGTTCGCGCAAGTCGATGATCGGATAGACGACCAATTGCCCCGGCCCGTGGTAGGTGATGTCTCCCCCACGTTCGACTTCGTAGACCGCAATGCCCTCTTCTTGTAGAACTTCTGGAGAAACAAGGATGTTTGTTCTCGACCCGCTGCGGCCGATCGTGAGCACGGGGTTGTGCATAACAGTGAGGATGGTGTCCGGTATTCTTCCCTGGCAGCGGAGCGTGTGCAGTTGGTGTTGTAAACGGTAACTGGCGGCGTAATCTGCACAACCGAGTGCCAAATGGATGGCCTCTAAAGGTTTTTCACGCGATTTCAGCCAGGAGATCATCGAGACGCGCCTTCTCCCCCTCTCTTCTAACGATGCTCTTCAAGCAACCGGCTTGCGGTGCCTCGATAACAAACGTGGTCTTTTCCGTCTCCACTTCGAGAAGATCCTCGCCGGCTTTGAGCACCTCTCCCTCTTTCTTCAGCCATTTCACCACCGCAACCTCATCCACCTCTCCCAAGTCGGGAAGCCGGAGTTCTCCCAGCCGATCATCGCCCATCACGCTTCCTCCTTCTCCCGGAAGTCTAGCTGATCAAGAGACTCCTTTCACCTTGCCGCTGCGCTTGCACGTACCTATAGTAAGAGCCGAAAGGAGGCGAGATGGGATTTGGTTGTGGCTTGGTTGGCTTGCCGAATGCCGGTAAGTCGACGATCTTTAATGCGCTCTCCGGTGCCGGTGTGCGCGTGGAGAGCTTTCCTTTTTGTACGATTGAGGCAAACGTAGGGACGATCGCTGTTCCCGACGATCGCCTTGACCGTCTGGCCACGCTGTTTCCGGATAAGAAAAAGATCCCGACTCACATCGATGTGGTTGACATCGCCGGCCTGGTGAAGGGTGCAAACGAAGGTGAGGGGATGGGAAACCAGTTTCTGTCTGAAATTCGTGCCACTGATGCCATTCTGCATATCGTCCGCTGCTTTTCCGATTCGAACGTGGCTCACGTCTCCGGCGCGATTGATCCAAAGCAGGATATCGATGTGGTGGAGACCGAGCTTCTTCTCAAGGACTTTGAAACGCTGGGAAAGGTGCTGGAACGGCTAAAGCGTGAGGCAAAAGGGAAGGATCGACGTGCCCAGGCGCGACTTGATTCGTGGGAACGGTTGCTGGATCAAGTGGCAAAGGGGATTTCCCTACGGGATGTTTCCATCGATCATGAGATTGAACCGCTTCTCCGCGAGAGCTCTCCGCTGACAACAAAGCCGTTGCTTTATGTAGCCAACGTGGACGAGCAGGGGGCTAATGAGCACTCGCTACAGGTGGAACGGATCGCTCGCGACCGCGGCAGCGAAGCGATCGTCATTCGGGGCCGGATTGAAGCGGAGATCATAGAGGTCGCGGGAAGCGAAGAAGAACGGGAAGCTTATTTGCAGGAGTGGAACCTCGATCAGACCGGACTCGGCAAACTGATCACGGCAGGATATCGGCTCCTCAACCTCGTCACCTTTTTCACGGTGGAAGGCCCGGAAGTGCGGGCTTGGACCGTCCCCGAAGGTACGGTTACCCCCAGGGCTGGAGCGAAAATCCACTCCGATTTTGAGGACCGCTTCGTGCTGGCCGAGGTGATGAGCTTGGAGGAGCTCCTCACTGCCGGTTCGGAAAAGGCGTTGCGAGATGAGGGTCGTATTCGCCGCGCCGGACATGACTATGTGGTCGAAGACGGTGACGTGATCCACTTCATTTGCGCATGAATCCTCTGATTTTTTCAGACAAAGACACCGAGCTTCCACGTGCAGTGGAGGACATCCTCGAACTTGGAGGAGTCCTCATCTTTCCGACCGACACGCTCTACGGAATCGGTGGGAATCCTTGGGACGAGCAGGCGATCGCCCGGGTGCAGAGGATGAAACAGCGCCCGCCCGGCCAACCGTTTGCTCTTCTATTGCCAGTGATTGAGGCAATCGAACGGGTCGCGTGGCTCGATGAGCGAACTCGAGCGATCCTCGATCGGTTCCTGCCCGGACCGTACACCTTTCTTCTATCGGCCTCCGAAGAGGCGCCGCGCGAGGTCATTACAGAGGGGAAGGTTGGGGTGCGCCTTCCAGATCACCCCTTCTTTGGCAGCGTGATGCGGTCGGTTGATCGGCCACTGTTTGGTACCAGCGTCAATCGCTCCGGGGAGCCGCCTTTGGAGAACATCGATGCGATGATTGAACACTTTGGCAACGTTGACCTGATCGTGATCGCAACGACGCCTCCATCGGGGGTTTCCTCCGCCGTGATCGATCTGACGGTCGACCCTCCGCAAGCCCTGCGTGGGAACCTACCGGATGACCTGGTGCCTCCACAAGGGAAACGGTCGTGATTCGGCGGCTAGTGCCCGGCGACAAAGTGGCCGTCGCTCAACTGTGCGGTCGTGTCTCTTCGGACGACTTCGTCCCACTGTATTTCGACAGCATCATCAACCAGAAGGTTGGGTTCGGACTCGAGGAGAACGGCGTGCTCGTTGGGATTGTCTTTTCTTCTGTCACGCTGGACGGCGAAGCGTGGCTGTTTGGCCTGCGCGTCGATCCCGGCCATCAGCGCAAGGGAATCGGCCGATGCCTCACCGAGCAAGCGCTGAAGGAGATTCCCCGATCGTGTCGGCTCGTCAGGTTGGGGATTTTCACGGACAACCGTGCCTCGATGCAGCTTGCGCGCTCCTTCGGGTTCAGCGAGCGTGCTCAGTACTTCTTCCGCGAGTTCAGAGGGGCGGCTCCCCGCGTTTCAGCGGTCAAGCTGGAACATGTCGGTCCGGAGCGCCTCGAGGAAATCCTTGCGCGGTTGACGAGCGATCGTCGCCTGCAGGCGAACAACCTGCTTCTTCCGCACTTCTACGAGTGGTTTCGCATTGCGCGGGGAAGCCTGTCCACGCTGATCGAAAACGGCTGGGTGTGGAGTGCAGGAGGGCAACTCGCCGTGGTTTCCACCGAACAGGTCGACTCCGAAGTAGAGATCGGCTATCTGTCCGAACCCTGCAACCAAGTGCTCCCTGCGATTCTTGACCGGTTCTCCACAGATGTGATAGAGGCCAGTCTCCCATCTGGCCCTGCTCTTGAGAACACCTTACAACAGTTCGGGTTTGTCGTTCCCAGTTGGGGCTCGAGGATGACGATCTATGAGCGCTTGTTGCCCTCTGACTATTAGGAATCCAGGAAACGACTTGGCTTCCTGACATATCACCCTCCTTACCGCTAGAGGGGTCCTAGTTGGTGATGCATAGTGGTGGCAGCCGCGATCACTTTTTTAGGTCAGTTTCTTATGGTTTCCTAATAACAGAATTGCGGACAAGTTCAACTTTGGATTACCCACTTAAAAAAGCAAAGAGCCAGACTTTCTCAAGCGAGGAAGATCAACGCAACGCCGATCGTGGCAAGGGCCGTACCGGCGACGGCTCGCAGTCCGATGCGCTCCTTGAACACGACGTACGAGAGAGGGAGAAGAAAAACTGGGGGGAGGGCCATTAGCGTGGACGCGATTCCAATCGGCGCGCGCTGCAACGCAACGAGGGACAGAGTCACCCCGAGGAACGGGCCGGTGACGGCCCCACCGAGCGTTGCCCAACCTCCGCGTCGATCTCCGAGAGCCGCGACCGTCTTGCCGAGGCCGCCGCGGATGAGGGTGAAGGTCCAGATGGCGACCGTCGCTGCCAGGATCTGCATCGTGTTCGCCGAGAGAGGTGAAAATCCGTCGGCCAATCCTTGACGGGAGAACAGGTAGCGAAGCGCCTGGGTTAACGTGGCCCCGAGCGCAAACAGAACGCCAATGACGTACTCTCTGGTTGTCGGAGTGTGTTCGGTGTGCTTAGGCCCCCACAGGACGATCAGGATCCCTGCAACGACTACGAACACCGCAAGGATCTGCGTGCCAGTGAGTGTCTCACCGAAGGAAACCCAGGCGAGGAGTGTAGATACCACAGGGACGAGGGCCTTGATCAACGCTGAACGCTGGGCGCCAAGGCGGTACAGGGCGCCGAACATCATCGCGTCAGAGATTGCGAATCCGATGACACCCGCCAGAGCAAGCCATCCCCATCGTGCAGGTTCCGCGTGAATCGGCAGCGGTTCCCCGAACATCGCCCAGTTTGTTGCCATCAGAAAAAGCAACGCGATCAGCAGGCGAGCGCAGTTCACCGCATGGGGGCCGACCGCACGGACAGCGATGGTGAACAGTGTGTAGGTGCCAGACCAAACAAGGGCAGTTCCTAGAGCGGCCAGTTCCCCGATCATTTCGATTGCGATGCCTGCTGCAGGTCCCCGGCCCGCGCAATCGGCTCAAAGCGGGCAACGAAATGGCGTAGCGGCCCTTCGCCTTCCGCGATGCGATAACCTGGTAAGGAGTCCTTGCGAGCTACAATCGCCTCTGCTCCTTCAACGACGGCCTCGAGATGCTCGTTGGTGTATACCCTCCTTGGGATGGCCAACCGGACCAGCTCAAGCCTGGGGTAGACGTCGTGTCCGTCAGCATCCTTGTGTGCAAACATCACACTGCCGATCTCCACTGCCCGTACCCCTGCTTCTACGTACAGTTCAACGACGATTGTCTGGCCCGGGAACATGCTTTGTGGAAAGCCTGGGAGCAGAGCGAGCGCATCGATGTAGACGGCGTGGCCGCCGACCGGCTCAATGATCGGAATTCCTCTCCGTTTTAACTTCTCTCCGAGGGTGAGGGTCTGGCCAATCCGGTCGCGGAGGTAGTTGAGATCGAGTGCCTCATAGAGACCGACGGCGATCGCGTCAAGGTCGCGGCCGGCGAGACCGCCGTAGGTGGAGAACCCTTCCATTAGGATCAGCCGCTCACGCGCGGCGGTATAGATCTTGGGGTCGTTCATGGCAAGGATTCCGCCGATGTTCACCAGGCCGTCCTTCTTGGCGCTCATGGTCATACCATCGGCGAGAGAGAAGATTTCGCGCGCAATGGTTATCGGGTCCTTGTCGTGATTTCCCTCCTCTCTTTCGTGAATGAAGAAGGCGTTTTCAGCAAAGCGGCAGGCATCGATGAAGAACGGGATGCCGTGGGTGCGGGCAATCTCGCTTACCGCACGTACATTGCCCAGGGAGACCGGCTGGCCGCCGGTGCTGTTGTTGGTGAGCGTCATCATGACAAGGGGAATCCGGTCCACTCCGATCTCCTTGATTAGGGCGAGGAGCTTCTCCGTGTCCATGTTTCCCTTGAATGGCAGGATTTTCTGAGGCTGGAACGCTTCATCGATCACCAAGTCGACCGGCTCCCCCCCGTTTGCCAGCACGTTAGCGCGTGTGGTATCGAAATGCATGTTCTTGGGAACAACGTTGCCGGTCTTCACCATTGCCGAGAAAAGGACGTTCTCCGCGGCACGGCCCTGGTGGGTGGGAAGTAGATGCTTGAATCCGAAGATGTCGGAGACGGCGGCTTCGAAACGGCTGAAACTTCGGCTGCCGGCGTAGGATTCATCCCCGCGCATCATCGCCGCCCACTGTTCTTGGCTCATCGCTCCAGTTCCAGAATCGGTGAGGAGATCCACATAGATGTCCTCAGCGCGAAGGTTGAACACGTTGTAGCCGGCCTGTTGTATCCGCTTTTCTCGCTCATCACGCGACAAGATGGTGATTGGCTCAACAACTTTGATCCGATATGGTTTGCAGGCGATCTCTTTTCTCATTGTCACTCTCCATGGATCGGTGAAACGGATGCAGTTTCCTCTTGCCGCTTTTGTAAACTTGAGGAAACGAGAGTTTGGTGAAGAGGCCGAAGTAGCTCTAGAGAGAGCGAGACCGAGGTCTTGGGATACAGCGGCGAACGATCTGCAGAGGATCTCCGTCCGCGTCGCAACCCATCACGTCATGGAGTACGGTACGCAGCAAGGAGAGCAGGGTGTCGTTCTCGGCTGTAACAGCGACTGTCTCTGTGCAACGACGCCTTTGCCAAACCACAGCACTCACCTCTGGCCGGAGTATACTACAGCCAGGCGATGCGTTGTCAAGAGTGTCTCGTGCGTTTTGGAAGCAGTTGCAGTCGGGTGTTTCACCCGATTACGAGGGGATCATTCGCCCGTGTCTGCGCCCAACTGGTCCATGGGCTCAGAAATAGAAGTGCAGTCCCGTTCCGATTGCCATGGTTACCTCACCCTGCGTGGACAGCGCAACACCAAACTCCACGTTCCAGGACAGGCTGCCTGCAAACGGAAAACTGAACTCGATCCCCCCGACTCCGGAGAAGACTGCCTCGGTCTCACCGTAGGGTGAGAAGGGAAACGTCGCCCCCAGTGCGGTGTAGAAATCAACCGTCGGAGTGTCGCTCACCCGATACAGGAACCGTGCTGTGGCGGTCCCCTCAAACTCGCCCACATCCCCCCACAGAAAGATAATTCCTTCCGTGCCCACATCAGGTGTGAACCAATAGCGTCCGCTGACAAGGCCACCCAAAGGGAAACCAATCTGCATCCCAATCCCCAACGTGCGGCCTTCGGAGAGGTTTTCTTCCTGTGCGAAAGCCGGACCGGCCACTACCACGAGAAGCACCAAGACTGCCACGAATCGCCCCATCTTCTTCATCGCGTGTCCTCCTGATAAAGGATTGACGTATCTTACATCGTCGAGGTCGTTGCAACCAAACCGACCTTGGTCGCCGGTCATTTGACCGCGGCGTCCGTCCGTCATTTAATGTGACAGCCGGAATGCTTACGAGATCAAGGAGGGGGATCATGCGCGAGGTAATCGATCGAGTCATTCAGGAGCAAGCGTTCGACACATTGGCCGAGATACTTGAGGGAGCACAGGCTCCGGAGCTTCGTTACGCCGTAAAACAGCTTGTGCGTTCCACGCAGAGCAGAGAGATCCTCCTTGCCCACGCGGTCAAGCTCGCCGCTCGATCGGAACCCGCCTCCCGGCACGTGGCATGTGGCCTCCTTCCGAAGGCGTATCCCAGCGATCCTCAAAGTACGCTTTCGCTTCTGCTTCAACTGGCTGACGATCCAGACTGGACGGTCCGTGAATCGGCTGGCGACGCCTGCGGCAAGCTGTTACGTGCCGATTACTCGAAAGTGATGGAGATCCTGCGCGAGTGGCGGGAGCACTCGTCAGCCAACGTGCGTCGTGCGGTTCTCATCGCGGCGGCGAAAGCGGCGCAGACCCGGCGACTGGAGTGGGCGGAGCCACTCCTTAAGCTAATCGAACCTCTCCTCTCCGACCGGGATTCCACTCTGCGCCGGAATCTGGGTCCATTCGTCATTGGGGCTTCTCTGCTCCGCTACTATCCGGACATGACCTTCGAATACCTCGTTAGGTGGTCCACTTCGAACGATGAACAGGTCCTGTGGAATGTGGCAATGTCCTTTTCTGCTTCGGCGGGGGCGCGGCTGGTGAAGAAGGCGCTGATCATCTTGAGGAAACTGTCCCTCGATGAGCGGCGTTATGTGTGGCGGGCGGTCGCATCGGCGATGTGGAAGCTCGGCCGAAAGAAGCCGGAGATTGTCCGGCCGGAACTTGCCCGTTGGCTGGAAGATGAACGCCGTGTGAATGTTGCCCGTGAGGCTTTGAAATACCTGTAGATCGGCCCGTTCTTGCCGCTTCCTTTGTAGGCCCTTGTCCTAATGGAGACCCCGGCACGTGAGCATTGCGGCTTCAGGGACTATAATCCGCTTATTATGATAAAGGGAGAGTATTTTGTCCGATAAGTCCGGTGCGGTGGTGACGGGAAGCTCGCGCGGAATCGGCGCGGCGGTCGCGACGCAGCTTGCGGCTGCCGGCTATGGAGTGAGCATTAACTACTTGGCCAATCGCCAGCGCGCTTTGGAGTTGGTGTGTGAGATTGAGGCATCAGGGGGAAGAGCCTTCCCTTTCCAGGCCGATGTTGCCGATGTTGATGCAGTTCAGGCACTGGTGAAGGAGACGGCGAAGAGATTTGGAGGCATCCGCATTGTGGTGAACAATGCGGGTTTCTCGCAGCATCGCACGGTTGAGGAGATATCGATCGAGGACTGGGATCGTGCCGTGGCCGTTAATCTCTCAGCGGCCATGTATACGGTGAAGGCAGCACTTCCCTACTTGAGACAAGAGCGATGGGGGCGGATTGTAAACATCTGTTCGCTACGAGCGATGACCGGATCCGATCACGGTGTGCACTACGCCGCGGCGAAAGCGGGGCTGATCGGGCTGACCAAGTCGCTGGCGTTGGAGCTCGCACCGATGATTACGGTGAATGCCGTCTCCCCCGGCTACACCAATACCGAGATGAACGCCGACGCGCTGGCACAGCACGGGGACGCCATTCGCGCCAAGATCCCGGCACGGCGTGTCGCTGAGCCCGAGGAGATCGCCGCACTTGTGGTGTTTCTCGCCTCCGAACGGGCCGGCTACATTACCGGTGAGACCATCAACGCCAACGGCGGGATCTACATGCGCTAGAAGAAAACCACGGGCTTCGTCCGCGCGCCCAGTCGTGAAAGGCAACAACGTACTTATCCGAAGCGACGTCTTTGCCACAAGGGCGAGAGACGAGAAGGATCGACAATGACATTACGCGAGTACGACCCCAAAAGCGACAAAGAGGCGGTTCATCGCGTCTGGCGTGAGATCGGTTGGATTGACAAGAAGAAAGACGAAGAGGCGATGGACCTCTTCCTCGAGGGCAGTCGAAATATGGTAGCCGAGCTGAACGGTGAGGCGGAATGCATGGTGAATCTGAACACCGGAACGATACGTTACCTCAACGAGGATCTGCCTCTTTCCGGTGTCACCGCAGTCACGACGAGTCGGATTGCCAGAAAGCTCGGATTGGCAAGCCGGTTGACCGCGCATGCCATGGCAAGCGCCGCGGCGGACGGGGCTTTGGTCTCACTGCTCGGCGTCTTTGAACAGGGCTACTACAACCAGCTTGGGTTCGGTAACGGTGGCTACGAGCACTGGTGTGCCTTCGATCCCACACAGCTGACCGTATCGGCGAAGCCACGGGTGCCCAAGAGGATCACCTCCGATAGCTGGAAGGTGGTGCACGCATCTCGCTTGGCTCGCCTTCGCGGCCACGGCGCGTGCAACCTGGAAGCCCCTCAGGTTACGCGTGCCGAGATGCTTTGGAGTCAAAATGGCTTCGGTCTCGGCTACGCCGACGGCGCAGACGGGGAATTGACCCATCATTTCTGGTGCAGTGCCAAGGATGTTGAGAATGGTCCCTACCGAGTCGGGTGGCTGAGCTACCGAACGCGGGAGGAGTTTCTGGAAATCTTGGCACTTCTGAAGAGCCTTGGCGATCAGGTCCGGCTGGTGAAGCTGCGCGAGCCGTCCGGGATCCAATTGCAGGATTTTCTAAAGCAGCCCATCAAGATGCAGCAAGTAACTGAGAAGTCGAAATACGAAAGCAGCATTCATGCCTGCGCCCATTGGCAGGCTCGAATCTGCGACCTGCAGGGATGCCTGGATCGGACCCGGCTATCGGGAGAGAGTGTTCGATTCCATCTCGTTCTGAGCGATCCCATCGAGCAATTCCTGGACGCCGCCGCACCCTGGCGTGGGGTCGCCGGAGAGTACGTAGTGACATTGGGGCCAACTTCGTCCGCCGAGCCCGGAAGGGATCCCTCACTTCCCACGCTGAACGCCTCGGTGGGAGCGTTCACGCGGTTGTGGTTGGGTGTTCGCCCGGCAGCAGGACTCGCGTGGACCGATGCCCTTTCCGGCCCGCAGGATCTGCTTGAGCGGCTTGACCGTGTGCTCCGTCTGCCCGACCCCAAGCCGGATTGGGATTTCTAGCCGTTGTTCAGTCCTCGGCTCCTCACCGCAGGATCGCATCCAGTGCGTCGGCGGCCGTCAAGGCTTGCTCGCGGCCCACATCTAAATGAGTCACCAATCGGATCTTCTTTGAGGAGACCAGGTTCACCAGGATCCCCTCGGTGCGCATTTGCTCGGCAAAATCCTCGGCGGTGATTCCTGCAAGGGAGAAGATGGCGATGTTGGTATGCACCGGTTCGAGCGTGACCTGATCCTTGCCTCGGAGGACATCTGCCAGCAGCTTGGCGTTGTCGTGATCTTCTGCCAGCCGTTCGATGTGGTGCTCCAGGGCGTGCAGTCCACCCGCTGCAATGATGCCGGCCTGTCGCATCGCCCCACCGAGCATGCGGCGTACGCGGTGCGCCTCCTCGATGAACGCCGTTGACCCGAGCAACAGCGATCCGACCGGTGCCCCGAGCCCCTTGGAGAGACAGAACATGACCGAATCAAAACCTTTGACCAGATCCCTGACCGCAGTTCCCGTGGCGACGGACGCATTGAAGATCCTTGCCCCATCAAGATGGATGGGTACTCCCTTGGAGTGGGCGAGCTCGATCAATGCCCGCATCTCGTCCAGCGGATAAATCGTCCCGCCTTTTCGGTTGTGCGTGTTCTCCAGGCAGATTAGACCTGTTTGCGATTCGGAACGGCTTATCGGGAGGATTGCCTCTTCGACGGCCTCGATCGGCAGGACCCCGTGTGCAGTGGTTATCGTTCTCGCCAAGGCGCCGGCGAAGGCGGCCATCATCCCCACTTCCTTGTTGAAGATGTGCGATTCGCTGTCGAGGATCACCTCGTCGCCGGGACGGACGTGGATCTTGACCGCGATCTGGTTTGCCATCGTCCCCGACGGGACGTACAGTGCCGCCTCCATCCCCAGCATCTCCGCTGCCCGCTCCTGCAGCCGATTGACCGTGGGGTCCTCACCGTAGGCGGCGTTGCCCACCTCTGCCTGCGCCATCGCCTTTCGCATCTCGGCCGTCGGTTTGCTCACCGTGTCGCTTCGAAGATCGATC
>Ga0180431_10006066_pt1 | contig 14450 bp, 6 predicted proteins | sample SS_ome_11_FD_132459 | JGI IMG/M metagenome (GOLD analysis project Ga0180431, IMG submission 132459) | Hypersaline lake sediment archaeal communities from the Salton Sea, California, USA - SS_1_MS_1 metaG | ecosystem: Environmental > Aquatic > Non-marine Saline and Alkaline > Hypersaline >... | reverse complement strand
GCAGCCGTTCCAGGCACCGTCTGAACCTCCGCCGTGCACCACTTTCCCCCGAAGCGCCCCCGCCAGCGCCCCACGCCGCCAGCCACGCCAACCCACAACGCAACCGGCTCCAAGAGGAAGAGCCGGTTGCGTTGTGGGCGTAGCACGGGCATCTCGCCCGTGAAAAGAGAGTCCGGCGACTCGTTTTCACGGCGTTTTGTCCATGGGCAAGATGCCCATGCTACCTTGCAGGCCCACAACGCAACCGGCTCCAAGAGGAAATCTGCTGTCGCTCAGTCCACCGGGCCGGGGCGGACGATTCGCGGGGCGGTCTTGATCCGCGGGCGGATTGACAGCCAGTCGACCCCCTGGAATACCGGGTCCGGGATCTGCCGGACCTCCTCGTCCCCGCGGTACGGGCACATCGTGTCCACCCAGGCGATCAGCCTCCGCAGGCTGATCGGGTCGACCTTGACCTTGTTGTGCTTGCCGCTCGAGGCACGCTCGATCAGCCGGCTCTTGTACGACAGGCGAGTCATCGGCTTGGGCGTCCGATACGCGGCGGGGTCCCGCTGGCCGTAGCCTTCGACCATGATCATGTCGGCGATGCCCCATCCGGGCGGCGGGTTTTTCGGCTTGCGGTAGGGTCTGCCCCAGGCGGGCCGGCCTGTCAGCAGCCAGTACGTCTCGTCGAAGCCAAGAAAGCCCCGGCGCGGGGTCATGTCGACCTTCTTGCGTCCCTTGCCGTCGCCCTGGTGGCACGTGCCGCAGTACTTGTCCAGGACCGGGCGAACGTACCGCTCGTAGCTGACCGTGTCGGACCCCCAGGGGGGCGGGGTGATTTTGCTGGGCTTCCTGGCCAGCGCGCTGGCGCGGAGTCCGATCGGCGGCGTGACACTGTGGCGCCTGTGGCAGCCCTGGCAGCCGCGGCGCTCGCCGGGCATGACGCCCGTGAAACTGCGCATCGTCTGCAGGGCGCGGTAGTTTTTGTCGAGCAGTTGGAAGTGCAGCGGGATGCCCGAGGGGGCCTCGAACGCCACCGAACCGTCCGGATCGATCGGCACCGTGCCCAGGACGCGCTTGACGCCCTCGGACTGAACGCCCGAGACGACCGGTCCGCTGGACAGGTACGGGCGCTTGTGCCAGTACGTGTATGTCTTGTGCTCGATGTTGAGGACGCGCAGGAACTCTGCTTTTCTTCGCAGCTCGGGCGGGGCGCCCTGGTACACGTCGTTGGTGTAAATGACCCCGCCCTTGGGCTTGAGGCGTTCGGCAGCCTTGGGCCAGGCCACCCTGTCGTCGATAACCATCGGCACCGGCCTGGGCCTGAGGGGCAAGGCGTGGAGGATGTTGTGCACGCCTTCGTGGATCAGTTCCCGATTCCCGTCGGTGTCCATCAAGTAGAGGACGAACTTCCCGCCCCGGTCGGCCGAAACGATGAAGTCCTTCTCGCTCAGCGGCAGCGGCGAGTAGTACCCCCTGTACTTCCCCGAGGCGTGGTAGTCTGGCGATTCGACGGGGTCCACCGGTCCGTTGCCCGATTCCGGCCAGCCGACGTCGGCGGTGACCTTCGTCAGCCCGTGCGGGAAGTTGAACCCCTTGCCGGGCGTGATAATGCCCACCGACCCGCTGAACCAGTTGTGATGCGCGCTGCCCGTGAACATGACGCGGCGGGAGCCCGGAATGGACCGCGCATCCTTCAGCAGGTCCGGCCAGACGCTCTGGTTGCCCCAGAACGTCTCGACCTGCGTGCCGTCGGGATTTACCGTCCAGAGGCCCTGGGCCCGCCAGAGCGGCTTGTCGGTGTATTCCCAGCGGGTGTAGATCACGCGCCCATCGTTCATTACGGACGGCAGGTAGTCCGGCTCATTCCCGCGCGAGATGAGATAGATGTTTTTCCCGTCGCTGTCGCAGCGAGCGAGCACGAACGCGTTGGTCGGGGGCATGCAGCGGACGTACGTGTGGCCTCTGGTGGTGGAGAACATGATGTGCTTGCCGTCAGGCAGGTAGATCGGGTCCAGGTCGTCGTACGGGCCGCCGGTCAACTGCGCGGCCTTGCCGCCGGTGACGGGGATCTCGTACAGGTGGAACGACTTTTCGTTGTGCGGCTTGAAGCAGAACAGGACCTTCTTCGCGTCGTATGACAGGTCTGGCCGCCAGAACGACCCGTGCAGGGGCGCCTGCGGCATGAGCTGTTTAAGCTTGCCGGCAGGCGACAGGCCGTCCAGCACGAGCAGCCGGGCGCCGGGGACGGCCATGTAGCCCAGCCTGTGACGTGTCTCGTGAGGCCATTCCGAGCCCGCCGGGAACGGCATGTCCACGAACAGCACCTTGTCGAAGTCCACGGTGGGGTTCTTGAACGTGATGGCCCGCTTGACGGCGCGGACCTTGAAGTACAGCTCGCGGTCGGCGCCTTTCCGTGCCGCGGCCGCCTTGGCCAAGGCGTCGAGTTCGCCAAGCTCCTTGGCGAAGTCCGCGCGGCCGCGGAACTCGGCCTTGATCCGCGCCGCGAGTTGGCGCGCCCACGAGATCTCGCTCTTGATGCGAGCCGCAGTAGGTTTGTTGCCCGCCTGGTGCAACCAGTCGCGCTGCAGGGCGCTTTGCGCCTCGGCCGCAGTCAGATTCCGCGTCTTCGGCGTGGACGGGGTGACGTACGGCGCGACGGCCTCGCGGACCCTGGGCCGGGCCGCCCCGCCCCCGGCCGACCGCCCCGCACGGAGAATCACGTCGATCCACTCAGGCGAGAATCGCCCGGTCTCGCCCAGCGCGGCCAACTGTTCGATCTTCCTCTCGACGGCCTCGACTTCCTTCCACTTGCCAGAGTCCCGCCCCCCGCACTTGCGGTGCCAGGCCCACTGTGCCTCGGTCAGGGGCCTGTACTCGTCCATCTGCCCTACCAGAGACCGGGCGAGCTTCTCGTTGATGTCCGCGTCCCGTACCGACATGTACGCCACGGGATCCATCCGGGCATACTTGATGAAATCCTGGTAGTCGCGCGCGAAGGCGGTGCTGAGCTTCCTTCGGACGGCCTGTACCAGGCGGGCATTGAGGCCGACACTCTTGGCCGCGAGGTCCTTGCGCCAGTTGCTCAGCGTCTCGGCGAACGACTTGCCCGTCTCGCCGAACGCACCGAGTTGCTTGTCCAGCTTCTTGTAGTATTCCTTGAGCGATTCCTGCCCGTTGCGGTAGAGCTGCGCCACTTCCGCGGCCGTCAGTGCATCGGAGTAGATCCGAAGATCGTCCATGGCACCCTGGAAGCACTCGCCGCCATTGGACGAGCCGATGCACCCGGGCGCCGCCCCGCCGGCGACGATCCCCGTCCGTCGGCGGCGGAAGCCTATCTCTCGCCCGTCGAGGTACACGCGCATAATCGCGCCGTCATACGTTGCGGTGCACAGATGCCACAGCCCGTCGAGTACCTGCTTCGGGTTCATTGCCGCGTCGCACTCGATGTACCCGTTGAGGTTCAGCCCAAGCGAGAGGATGTTGGCGCGTCCCTGGAACGAGAACAGGACGCGCCTCTCGCCGTCCTCCTTGCGGAAGATTTCGTTGTACCGCTCGAACGCCGAGGGCATCACCCACGCGCTGAGCGTGATCTTCCTGACTTTCGAGAAGTCGGGCCTGCCGGGCACCTGCAGCCTGTGCCGCCCGGCGAAGCTCATCGCCCCGCCGAAGACGCCCCGGACCCTGGTCAGCCGCGACCGACCTGCCGGCGCCGCGTGGTTGCCGTTGCCGCTGGCGTCCTTGCAGGCCTGCCCGGAGGTCTCGTCGAAGGTCCAGTACGCAACCAGCGGCTTGTCGATAACCAGCGGCGCCACGGCCGCGCCGTCCCCCCTCGCCGCGGCTGCCGTGAAACACACCAGGGCCGCCATCGCCAGGCACAGGATGCCGCGCGGCGAGACGCTCGATTGCACGTAACACATCACAGACTCCTTGTCCGCTGCCGTGTCCACAGCGCCGGACCGCGTTCATTTTAGTCCGGTCGGCCGCACCTGTCAATGAGTAATCATCACTAAACGCAACGTCGCGATTGAAACCACTCACACCTATGACCCGGGCGCCGGCCACTGCCGGGATGCGGGCTTGGACGACTCGAGCGTCTTTCCCTTGACCGCGATGCGCCCAGGCGCACCTAGAACGAGCCTCAGCGTCTTGCCGCGGATGGTGGCGGCGCCGGCGGTGCCTTCGAAGGTGACACCGTCGGCGGCGAACCTGAACGGCTCGCGGGCGAGGAAGACGTAATCGCTTCCGGCCGCCGAGAGGACCTTCACGCCCTTGCCCCCGGCCAGCGCGGTCACCGTGGGCGGCTCTTGGCTCTTGAGCCGCGGATAGAGGACCGCCACGACGTCCTGCCCCTTGGCCATTGCGGCGACGATGCCCGTCTGCGTGGTGGTCACGCGCCCGTAACGGGCCTTGGCGTCCAGCCCCCAGGTCGACCGCGAGATGGTCCGGGTCTGGATGTCGGCCTTGGCCGGCTGGACGAAGACGATATCCATGTCGACGTCCTCGCGGCCGGTCACGAGGACCTTCCGGCCCTGAACGTCCACCTTCGCCGCCGTGCAGTACAGCCGCCAGGTACCCTCGGCCGGCGGGCTGAGGCTGTCCCGCAGGACGAAGTAGTTGGGGCCAAGCACGTCGGCGTCCTTGACGAAGGCGATCTGCCGCACCCAGGCCCGCTTGACGCCCCGAACGTAGTCCAGGGCGCCGGAAGGGGCGAACTGCTTGACGTGCATGATCGCCGAGTCCGGCGCCGCCGCGGAGACGACCATGCTGTGGTCGTCCCCGGTGACGTGGCCGTAGTAGCCGAAGTCATTGGCCAGTGCCCGGCCCTTGGCGTAGACCACGATGCTCCCGGAGTCGCGGTCGTAGTGGTCGTGGTTCGGTCCGGCGATCATGTGCAGGTACGTCTCGCGGTCTGAGGGGTAGGCGTTTCTGAGGACCAGCCCGGTCCGGGCGAACAGTTCGCTGGCGTAGGCCGGCGCCCGCGGGCGGATCGACGGGTCGCTCAGCACGCGGCGGTACCCCGCCAGCGTGGGCGAGAACCCCCCTATCCCCGCCGTGGCCCGCGAGCCGTGCTGACGGTGCATCCACTGCATCTCGGCCGCGAATTGCGGGGCCCTGTCACGCCACAGCCCGGCGATCACGCCGAACTCGCCCGTCGGTTCGCAGACGTAGGTGTTTCCGATGCACGGCAGGTGCCTCAGCCCGCCCAGCCGGCTGTCGGGCGGGGTGGAGATCTTGGCGAACCACTCGATGACCTTCTTCATCCGCGGGTCGTAGAGGTGATCGGCGAAGCCGGCGTTTCGGGCCATCAGGAAGCAGCCCACCAGGTAGTCGTACGAGACCATCGCGTAGTGCGGCGCCTCGAGCCATCCGCCGTCGGGGCCCGACCAGCGGTCGAGTTGGTTGTCCTTGAGCTCGGCCAAGGCCGCGCGGATCCACGTCCGGGCCATCGGGTGCGACGCGATCACGCACGCCGCGGCGCACTGGTACGCCGCCACCGTCGTGGTCATGTTCGGGTTGGCTCCGAAACCGCGGGCAGGCGACCAGTAGTCGTCTCGGGCCACGGTGTAGCCCAGAAAGGCGATCTGCCCCCGCAGCCTGCGGCGCAGCTCGGCCGAGATCACCTCGTCGCCCAGGACGGCATCGGCCAGGATGATCGACGTCAGCACGCGGGTCTGGTGGTGCGGGGCGAATCCGAAGGTCACGAGGCTGTCCTGCTTGAGGACCATGTCGACGGCAGCCTGGGTCCACTGGACGGCGGTGCGACCCATGTGCCGGCCCAGCGCCTCGTCGCGCGTGGCGAGGTAGTACGTGACAGGCCCGTCCATGCTGTGCGGGTTGATCGGGGACTTGCGGTACCGCGCCAGGAGCTTCGGCTCGGCCTTGAAGGACGCCCGCAGGCGCGCCAGGTCCTTCGTCGTGACGTACAGGCGGGGGTGGTTGTCGTGGTCGCCCTTCCAGTCGAGCACGTAGTCCTTGACGCGATCCAGCGGGAAGTCGCCGTGCTTGATGAGAACCTGCTGCGGCAGCGGGGCCTGGTAGGGCTTGCCCCGGGCGATCGGCGTCAGGCAGGCGTCGCGGGCCAGCGCCGCGATCAACCACCGCCGCCGACCGCCCAGGAGGTCGAACGTCAGCTTCAGGTCGTCGCTGTCGCGCGTCAGCAGGGCCCTGGCGGGCGATCGCGCGGCCCGGGGCACCGACGGGTCCACCCACAGACCCGGATTCAGCGCCCCTATGGCGAGCATGTCTTGGCCGTCCGCGCCGGACAGGGCGAACCAGTTGCCCTGCCGGATGCGCTCCCACCATCGCAGCCAGGGCTCGAGCACGAATGCGGGCTGCGCGTCGCCCGGGACGATCTTCCAGGTGGCGGTCTTGCCGCACCGCCCTCCCGCGGCACTCTTGCCGTAGCGGAACAACAGCTCGGTCGGCTCGAAGCCGCGACGCAGGCCCAGCGACCACGACATGCCCCTGCCGCAGGAGAAGGACTCGTCGACGACGATGACCGGCTCGCCGGCCTGGAGTCGACACAGCAGCCTCCACGTCCGCCCGTCGCCGAAGTCGGCCTCGCAGGCGACCTCGACGAAGACCGGTCCGCCTGCAATGAGCTTCACGTCGTACCGCCGCGGGGCCTTGCCGACCAGCCGCGAGGCGCCCACCCACTTGCCCGAGGCCGTGCGGATGCCCTCGATCGGTCCCGCACCACCGGTCAGTTTCCGGGCGATTGACAGCCCCGTCCGCGCATTGGTGATTCGGATGCGCTGCGGGGTCTGCTCGACCTTCAGGTCGGTCGTCGTCCGCCCCGCCGCGTCGGTGAAGCGGTAGGTCCGTGCCTGGAACGGGTCCAGGTCGGCCAGGAAGGCGATGCGCGCGGGTCGGCCCTTGTCGCCGGGCACGATCTGATATGCCGCCGCCTTTCCGTCCGGCCCGACCAGCGCCGCGTCCGATCGCGCACGACGAAGCGCCGCCTCGTCCAGCGGGAAGCGGACGAGTTCATTCCGCCAGGTTCGCCCGAGGACGTCCCGCACCACGAACTCCTCGGCCGCCAGCCCGGCTGCCCGTCCCGCAAGGCACACCACCGCCGCGGCGACCAGTCGAATCGTCGAAGAACCGCGTGTCATCGCTTGATCCTCTCCCGCCCCCGGTGGATTCTGGACGAAGTACCCTCGATGTCAATCAGGATTCGACAATCCCACGGCTGGTATTGACGTATAATGCCGCCCGAAGGGACCTGTCACCATGACGCCCAACACAGCCTTCACGAGCCATGCCTTCGGGACAGTCGCCCTGGCGGCATGCTGGCTGGCAGCGTCGTTGGCGTCGGCGGGCGAGAAGGCGCCGGTGCGCGTGGCGGACTTCGACGACACCTGGCGCGGCGGGCGGTGGCGGTTCTCCAACGGGGCGGAGTTCCCGGGAGCGACCGGGCGATTCGAACGCTCCCCCGCCGCGGCGAAGCACGGCAGATGGGGCGGTCGGCTCGTGTTCGACTTCACCAAGGGGGGCGCGTACGTGGCCGCCCAACTGGCCCTCGACGATGCGCCGTCCATCGCCGCCGTACGCGTCTGCATCCGCAAGCCGAGAGGCCATCAGGTTACGTTCCGCTACACCGACCGAACCGGGCAGACGCTCCAGAAAAGGGTGTGGGTCCCGCACGGGCGATGGGCGGACGTGACCATTGCGATGTCCGGCTGGACGGGGCACTGGGGCGGGCGCAACGACGGCGTGGTCCACGGGCCTCCGAAGCGGATTGCCTTCCTTGTCGGCAACACCGCCGGGCCGACGGGCGAGCTGTGGCTGGACGACGTGCGGCTGGTTCCCGGTCGGCCGGGCAAGACAGCCGGCATGGTCGCCACGGAGTATGTCGCGGCGCGGTTCGGAGCCGACGAGGGCTGGCGCGCCCGCGCCCACGGGCGCGGCGGCCGGACGCAACTGCGCGGGCGCGAACTGGCGTATGACTTCACCCAAGGAGCGTCCTGCGTGGCGATCGTGCCGGATCAGTACACGCTGCTGGGCGTGCCGCAGAGCATTCGCCTTCGCGCCCGGGGCGCGGCTCAGGGCCATCCGGTCCGGCTTCGGCTGGCAACGCACTTCATGATGTTCGAGAAGACCCTCGGTCCGCTGCGCGACGCGGGAGGCGGCGTGGCCGAGGCCGTCACCGACGCGCCGCCCGGGCCGGGATGGCGGTGGTTCTGGGGCGAGAACGACGGCAAGCTGCACGGCCCGCTGCGGATGCGGGGGGTCTATCTCGACGCCGCCGGACGGGCCGACCACGGCACGCTGGAACTGCTGGACATCCGCGTGAAGACGGCCTGCCCGCCACACCGGTGCCTGGTGTTCGCAGCCGAGCGGCGGCGCACGGCCGCGGGAGAGGCCTTCGTCGCGACGGTGCGCAGCCTCGCCGAGAAGCCTCTCCGCGCCACAGTCTCACACGCGATCCGTGACTGGGGCGGGAAGGTCCTGGCCCGCGGCGAAGCGGCACGGACCGTCCCGCCCGGCGCCGAACCGGTCGCCGTCACCGTACCCGTGCCCCCGGGCCGGCACACGTTCCTGGAAGCCGAGTTCGCCGTCGAGGCCCCGGGGCAGATCACGCCGGCTGCCCAGGCGTACACCACCAAGCCCGTCGCGCCTCACGGCAGCGACCGTGCGGCGCCGGGGTCGCCGTTCGGCATGGGCCTGTATCTGTACCGCTACCCGAACACGCCGGCGGGGCTGAAGGAGATGGCCCGTGCGGCCGCCCTGGCCCGCGACATCGGGGTGAAGTGGTCGCGGGAGGGGTTCGGCTGGGGGCGCGTCGAACGGCGCAAGGGCCAATTCGACTGGTCGTTCCACGACACGCTCGTCGCGACGGCCAAGCGCAACGGGATCAGCATCTACGGCCTGATGTCCGGCTGGGCCCCCTGGACCAGGCCCTACACGAAGCAGGGCATCGCCGACTACTGCCGCTATGCCGCCGCGGCCGCCGCCCGATACAAGGACGACATCACCTACTGGGAGGTCTGGAACGAGCCGAACATCTTCTTCTGGCAGGGCCCGAAGGACCTCTATGCTGAACTGCTGAGACGGGCCTATGCCGCGATCAAGAAGGCCAATCCCCACGCGCTCGTGCTGGGCTGCTCGACGGCCGGGATCGATGCCAAGTTCATCCGCCGCATGCTCGAACTGCGTGCGCCGTTCGACGTGCTGACGATCCACCCCTACCGCAGGCACCTGAACGACCGGGCGTTCATGCGCGACCTGGCGGCCGCCGGCGACCTGGTCAGGCGCCCCGACGGATCGCGCCGGGCGGTGTGGATCACGGAGATGGGCTGGGCCACCCACGCGCACCACAATGGATCGCAGCGAGGATTCAACGCGACCACCGAGCGCCAGCAGGCGTGCCTGCTGGCCAGGGCGTATCTCGGCGCGATCGCCTCGGGCGCTGCGGCGAACATCTCCTGGTACGACTTCCGCAACGATGGCCGCGACCCGTTCTACTTCGAGCACAACCTTGGTATCGTCACCCGGGACTTCGAGCCCAAACCCGCCTGCCGAGCCTTTGCAACCCTCACGCGCCTCCTTGAAGGCCGCCCCCACGCAAGGCACGTCGACCTCGGGCGCGACGTGTGGGCGCATACGTTCAGTGACGTCGCCGGTCGCGGGGCAGTCCTTGCGCTCTGGGCAATGGACCGGCCGAGAGAGATCAGCCTGCCCGCCAGGCAGGCCCATACGCTCGTGGACCTGATGGGCACGCGAACCAAGCTCGCGTCGGCCGGCGGCAAGGTGACGCTCACCGCGCCGCTCGGCTCGCCGGTCTTCGTGCTGCCGGCACCAGGGACGCCATGACGGAGATGAGACAATGAATGCACTGAAGCTGTTTCCGATCGCTCTGATTGCCGCGGCGCCGTGCCTGCCCGCCAACGGCAAAGGACCGCTCGGCGACCCGGCCCGGCTCAAGCGGATCCGCGAGGCCAAGATGCCGGCGATCACCGGGCCGGTCACGTTCAACACCCCGCAGGCCGACGCGATCCTGGCTGCCCTGGAGGTCTTCCCGCCGGACAACCCGTGGAACCAGCTCGTGACGGACTGGCCGCCGCACCCGAACTCGAAGGCCATGGTGGCTTCCGTCGGGGCCAACAAGCCGCTGCGGTACAATCCCGACATGGCCTTCGTCCTCGTCCCGCCGAGCCAGAAGCGTATCAACGTGAAGATCACCGCCTACCCGAGCGAGTCCGACAAGGGCCCCTACCCCGTGCCGGACAACGTGCCCATCGAGGGCTGGCCCGTGGGCTATCGCCGCGGCGCGAAGGGCAAGCGCCTTACGCTGCACGACGTGCAGCGCGACGCGCTCAAGCAGGGCGGCGACCGCCACGCCATCATCGTCGACCCCGTCAACCGCATGCTGTACGAGTTCTACATCATGCGCCGGACGGACGCCGGCTGGCAGGCGGCCCAGGCGTCCGTCTTCGATCTCAAGACGAACAAGCTCCGCCCGCGGGGCTGGACGTCGGCCGACGCGGCCGGGCTGCCGATCTTCCCCGCCGTCGTCCGTTACGACGAACTCAAGCGCGGGCGGATAGACCACGCCCTGCGCGTGACCATCCGCAAGACACGGCGGGCCTTCGTGGCCCCGGCCACCCACTACGCCAGCCGGCACACCAACAGGAACTATCCGCGAATGGGCGAGCGGTTCAGGCTGCGGAAGGACTTCGACGTCTCAAAGTTCTCCCCGCACGTGCGGACGATCCTCACGGCGCTGAAGCGTTACGGCATGTTCGTGGCCGACAACGGCATCGAGTGGGCAATCTCCGTGGCCCCGGACGAGCGGATCCCCGTGCTGCACCAAGAGCTTCGCCGCGTGAAGGGCTCGAACTTCGAGGTCGTCGTCCCGCCGAAATGAAACGCCCGTACTGCCGCGGGTGGCACCTTCAACCGGAGTCCCGAAGTCTAGAGGTGCTGTTCCACCAGTTCGCACGGGGCCAGGACTGTGAGTGCTGATCCGGCGAAGTCCGCTTCATTACGGGTCACGATGACGTCGATGGCGCCGCCGGCGGCCGCGAAGTTCTGCACCGCATCTTCGAAATCCGGGAAGTCGGAGTTGACGGCTTCCAACAGGACATCTTTGTCCACGCCACACACATCCACAGCCGCCAGAAGGTCTGCGATGAACGCTCGCGCCGTATCAGGTCCCTTCTCCCGACTCAACACGTAGTACAGGTCCGTTGCGATCGAGGCCGTGATGAACAGGTGTGTTCTGTCGAAGTCAGATGCGCGGAGTATTCTGGCCGAGGGCTCGTAGAAAGGCTCACGTTTCAGGGCTATGTCGAGGATGATGTTGGTATCGAGCAGGATCCTCATGCATGCTTTCCCCGGAGGTGGGCGACCTTGGCGTCTCGCCAGCCATTGACGACAGCGCCCTGGATCACTCCCGTCCACTTGTCAACGAACTGCTTGCCCGGTGACGCGGACGCCTCCCGTGGCGCTGGGTGGACGGATTGCTCATGTACGCTGATCACAGCCTCGATCCGATCACCTTTGTGGCAAGGCAGGTCGGACAGATGCAGTTCGCCGTCAGCTTCCACGATCGTTTCTATCCGGATACGATTCATCATTCTTGTCCCAGAACAGGGCACCTCGTCCGCTCGTTTGCCCGCTGGGTATCCATTGTACCGAGCGCATGGCATGTCGACAAGACAGGCTCAACCAGGTGCGTCAAGGTCCATGCACACCAGAACCAGTGAGGGGCATGAAGATGGTGCACCCACACCAGTATCGGCTGCTACTTCGGCCAGGGGCGGGGAGGCCAGGGGACGCGCTGAGGCTTGGGGCGCTTCTCCGGGAACGGCACGGCGTTGACCTGGCCGGCCCATCGCAGCCATCTGCCCTTCAGGCGCTTGACGATATCCGGGTGCTTCTCGCTGAGGTCGGCCGACTCGCTGCGGTCATCGGCCAGGTTGTACAGCTCCCACGCCGTCTCGTCGCGATCGTTGACGGTGACGAGTTTCCAGTCGCCCTGGCGGACGGCGGCGTGGTTCTCGTGCTGCCAGTACAGCGTGCGGGCCGATGTCTTGACCGCCGTGCCGGTCAGGAACGGGACCATGCTGATGCCTTGGGCGGGGGTGATCTTTCGGCCATCGTACGTCTTGGGGTATTTCGCCCCGGCGAGATCGCAGAGGGTGGGCATGACGTCGATCAGGTGGAAGCACTGCCCGCCGTAGACCCGCCCGGGCGTGGTGATTCCCGCGGGCCAGTGGGCGATGAACGGCGAGGCGATGCCGCCCTCGTGCACGAACTTCTTGTACTTGCGCAGCGGGGTGTTGGAGTAGCTGGCCCAGCACTGGCCCTGTGAAATGCTCCACCCGCCCTGCTTGCGCCACTTCGGATAGGTGGCTCGCGTGTGCTTGGGCCAGTTCAACCCGTAATGGCCCAGTTCCCCCGAGCAGCCGTTATCGGAAAAGAACAGGATCAGCGTGTTGTCCAGAATGCCGCGCTGCTTCAGGTGCCGCACGATCCGCCCGACGTTCCAGTCGAACCGGTCGATCTGGGCGGCGTAGATGGCCCGGCGGAAGTCGAGTTCGCTCTTGTCCTTGTCGTCGAGCCAGTCCCACTTGGGCAGGTGATCGGTGTCCACTCCCACACCCGTGAAGCCCGCGATCCGCTTGTTGACGAATCCCCTGACGCGCGGCAGCTTCTGCGTCTTCGGCACGATGCCCATCGCTTTCATCCGCTTGAGCTTTTCCGCTCGCAGCTTGTCCCAGCCGGCCATGTACTTGCGGCGGTACTTCGCGATCAGGTCGTCCGGGGCTTCGAGGGGGAAGTGCGGCACGTTGTAGCAGACGTGCAGGCAGAAGGGCTTGCTCTTGTCTTCCAGGGCCCGGTCGACGTAGTCCATGGCTGCGTCGGTGAAGAAGTCGGTGGTGTAGAACTCCTCGTCGGGCTTGTAGGGGTTCTTCGGGTTCTCGCCGGCCTTGATGAACAGCTTCTTGTCGCGGTAGACGTCGCAGCTCCTCAGGACCTTCCAGTAGCTGTCGATGTGCGGGTAGATTCCGGTGAAGCGGTCGAAGCCCCTGACCTCAGGCCTGGAGTGCGGCTCGTGCCCGGCATGCCACTTGCCCGCGAGCATGGTCTGGTATCCGGCCGACTTGAGCACCTGGGCGAACGTGACGCACGAGTCGTTGAGGTTGCCGTGGTAGCCTGGCCCGTGGCTGCGATAGACCATCATGCCGATGCCGGCCTGGTGGGAGTAGAGCCCGGTCAGCAAGGCGGCCCGTGAGGGGCAGCATCGCGAGGTGTTATAGAACTGCGTCAATCGTACGCCGTTGGCGGCCAGCGTGTCCAGGTTGGGCGTATCGATCTCGCCCCCGAAGCACCCGATGTCGGAGTAGCCCATGTCGTCAACGAAGAGGATGACGATGTTGGGGCGTGGCGGTTTGGCGGCCGTCCGCGCCGCGCTGCCGGCGGTCCCCTGCCCCACCGCGGCCGCCGCGGCGCCCAGGCCCGCCGCCCGTGCCGCGGCGCCCGCGCGCCCGCCGGCCACCACCGCCGCCGCGGCGCTCAGGCCTGCCGCACTCAAGAAGTCCCGCCGTGTCACGTGCTCTGCTGTCATGGTCATTTCTTCGTGTCAGACTCTCCCCGGACCAGGGGCCCGCGGGTGGACTTGCCGAGCGTCACGGAGACCGACCGGTCGCGGACGTCGGTCAGGGACAGCCTTGCGTGTCCGCGCGGCGCCTCGGCCGCGGCGCCCGGAACGCCGGAGATCACCTCGCGGTCTTCAAGCCAGGGCTCGATAATCAGTCGCTTCAGCGGGCAGCCTCGGACCGCAACCGTCTTGACGACCCGACCGGCGCGCTGCCGGCGCGTCGTCTTGACCGAGACCCACTTCACCTCGCCGTCCAGAACGATCGGCACGCGCGTCTCGACGTAGGTCCACGTCTCCGGCAGATGCTCGCAGACGGTGAACGTGCTGTCGGGAATCGAGTAGCTGATCCCCGCGATCCGGCGAAGCAGCGGCAGCAGCATCGCACCGTCCCAGTTGGTGTACATGTCGCCCCACGGCTTGTAGTCCGGGTCCCAGCACTCGGGGGCCACCGGGTAGCCGTAGTCTTTCAGCATGCCGTGGATATGCCCGAGCGTGCAGTAGACGGCCTCGGCGTCGCGGTGGTGGCGGAACATGCCCTCGACCGCCAGCCACGTGCTGATCGACGAGACGGCGAAGAGGCCGTTCTCCGGGCAGTCCGGCGGGCGGACGTCCAGGGGGACCGGGCCGAGGAAACCCGTCTTGCGATTCATCACCCACCGCCGCACCAGGCGGTCGACCCAGTCGTCAGGCATCTGTCGGCTCATCATGCAGGCCAGTTGCCAGATGTCCTTGCCGGTGGGCTTGCCTGCGCCGAAGTAGTCCGGCAGTGTCCTCTGCCAGGACGCCTTGAAGTTCCTGACCGCGGCGGGCCTGAACGATTGCCAGTGCGTGACGTCGTTTTTGCGGCCGAGCGCGG
>Ga0180431_10006061_pt1 | contig 14455 bp, 12 predicted proteins | sample SS_ome_11_FD_132459 | JGI IMG/M metagenome (GOLD analysis project Ga0180431, IMG submission 132459) | Hypersaline lake sediment archaeal communities from the Salton Sea, California, USA - SS_1_MS_1 metaG | ecosystem: Environmental > Aquatic > Non-marine Saline and Alkaline > Hypersaline >... | reverse complement strand
GGCCCAGGGCGACCACATAGGGTCGCCCCTACTCCGTTGGAGATGACTACGAAGGGCTTGCATTTTGCTTGTTTTTTATGCATAATGTGAACTTTTTACGGGTATGAGCCGTAGAAAATTAATCAAAAAGTGTACGCAGAAGGCTTAGTGTCTAACCAGGCGCAAATTATGAAGACAGGTCTGGGCGACGGCAGGTTTTTTGAAGGAGAGTCTTTATGGCAACAGATGTAAAGCAGATCGGAGAGGCGGTTAAGGAAAAAAGCGAGTTTGTAAGGTCACTTTTTGCCGAGATGGACAAAGTCATCGTCGGACAGCGGTATATGCTCGAACGCATGCTGATAGGGCTGCTTTCCAACGGGCACATCCTGCTCGAAGGCGTGCCGGGCCTGGCCAAGACGATGGCCGTGACGGTTCTATCGCGGGCTATAAACGCCGATTTCAAGCGGATTCAGTTCACTCCCGACCTTCTGCCCGCGGATTTGACCGGCACGCAGATATACCGCCAGTCGGACGGGGAGTTTCAGACGCGAAAAGGGCCGATTTTCGCCAACATTATATTAGCCGACGAGATCAACCGAGCGCCGGCGAAGGTGCAGAGCGCCCTGCTCGAAGCCATGCAGGAAAAGCAGGTTACGATCGGCGATGAGACTTTCCCCGTGCCCAGTCCGTTCCTGGTGCTCGCTACGCAAAACCCTATCGAGCAGGAGGGGACATATCCGCTGCCGGAGGCGCAACTGGACCGGTTCATGCTCAAGCTGAAGATCGACTATCCCGGCAAGGATGAAGAACGCGCGATTCTCGACAGAATGGCCGCGACGAATGTTCAGTTCGACATCAACGCGGTCATCAGCCCAGAGGATATCACCCAGGTCAGGAGCGTGGTCGACGAAATATACATCGACGAGAAGATCAAGGACTACATTGTCGATATCGTCTGCGCCACGAGAGATCCGGAAAAATACGGCATAGAGACGGCCAACTTCATAAACTACGGCGCCTCGCCGCGGGCGACGATTTATCTCGCTGTAGCCGCAAAGGCACATGCATTTATTCAGCAGAGAGGCTACGTTACCCCGCAGGATGTCAAGAGCATCGGCCCCGACGTCCTGCGCCATAGAGTGATCGTCAGCTACGAAGCCGAGGCTGAGGACAAGACCAGCGAAGACATTATCAAGACGATCTTTGACAGCGTCGAAGTGCCGTAGGAGAGGTACAACCAATCTTGTCTTGAGATGCCATGATTCCGCAGGAACTAATAAAGAAGATAAGACAGATTCAGATCTACACGTCCCGGACGGTGGACGCCAGCTTTGCAGGCCAGTACGAGAGCGTCTTCAAAGGCCGCGGCATGCAGTTCGACGAAGTCCGCGAGTATACACCCGGCGACGACGTTCGCACCATCGACTGGAATGTTACAGCTCGGACGGGAAAGGCATACATAAAGCGATACGTCGAAGAGCGCGAGATGACCGTGATGTTCGCGGTCGATCTGAGCGCATCGGGCGATTTCGGCACGGTCAACAAGATGAAGAACGAGCTGGCCGCCGAGTTCTGCGCGGTTCTTGCGTTTGCCGCGGCCAAGAACAACGACAAGGTGGGGCTGCTGATTTTCACCGACCGGATAGAGCTGTACATCCCGCCGAAAAAGGGCATCCGACACATGCTCAGGCTGATTCGGGAACTGCTGTATTTCAAAATGTCCAAAAGGAAAACCAATATTGGCGGCGCGCTGGATTACCTTGCCAAGGTCATACGCAAGAAGGCGACGGTCTTTCTCGTATCCGACTTTATCGAGACCGGATTCAAGAAACCGCTGAGTCTTCTGAACAAACGGCACGATGTGATTGCGGTCTCCGTTCGCGACCGGGCCGAGGTTGCTTTGCCCGCGGCGGGATTGATCGAATTCGCCGACGCCGAAACGGGACAGATAATTCTCGTCGATACGTCCAGCAGGAGATTTCGAAATCAATACGGCGGCAGAAGCGAGCGGCGTTTCGAAGAGCTGAAGAATATGCTGCGAACAATAAACGTTGATTGTATAAGCATCAGCACGGACAAGCCGTATGTACAGGACCTGGTTCGGTTCTTCCATATGCGACATAGGAGATTATAAATAACCGGTAGGGTGTGCACCGCACACCAGAATATGATCGGTGGGGCAATACCATAAGGCATCCCCAAGGGAGCCCCACCCTACATGGAGAAGAATTAATGGAAGAGAAACTGGATTTTTCGCTTCCCGAGAAGAAGCAAAGAAACGCCGCGGCTAATTGGATCATAATCGTATTGCTCCTGATCCTCACGGCTTTGACGGCTGCGAACCTGGTTCTCAGACCGAAAGTCTCGGCGAACGCAGGTGATGCGGCAGGCTCATGCCTGTCGGCCGAGCAGGTCGGGCAATTGGCCGGCAAACTGGCTCAGCGAAACCTGCACGTCCGGGCGGCGGAAGTCTGGCAGGATTACCTGGCACGCGGCGAACTAACCGACGCCGAGCGCGCCAAGACAATGTTCCAGATCGCAACGCTTCTGGAAAAAGCCGGTCTTTATGACAAGGCGATTGAATTCTACTATCGCAGTGAAACAGTCGCCGAGCTGGACGAACTGAAATCTCAGATCAACGCGCATATAAAGGAGTGCTTCGAAAAACTCGGCAAATTCTCGGCATTGCGTTACGAGCTGATGGATCGAACGAGCTTCGAAGCGGCTCCGCCGGCCGGCGCGAAGATAGTGGCCGAGATAGGCCCTGAGAAGATAACAGAAGCCGACCTCGATGCAATGATCGAGAATCAACTGGAGCCTATGGCGGCCTTCATGTCAGCCGAGCAACTGGGCGAACAGAAGAAAATGATGCTCGAACAATACAAGGCGCCCCAGGCCAAACAACAATATCTGCAAGAGTGGCTTGAACAGGAGGTGCTGTACAGGCAGGCGCTGCAAGAAGAACTGATTGACAAGCCCGAGGCCAGGAAGTTGATCGATCAGTTTACACGCCGTGCACTGATCCAGCTCGTCATGAACAACGAGCTGGCGAGCAAGATCAATATTACCGAAACCGACATTCAAACATACTACGCGGCCAACAAGGGCAAGTTTGTCGATCCTGCCAAAGCGACGATAAGCCACATACTCGTCGACGATGAAGAAAAGGCCGCCGAGTTGATAGGCAGGATTAAGGAAGGCGAGGATTTCGCCGAACTGGCAAAGGAGTTCTCGACGGACGCCGATACGAAAGAAAACGGCGGCAGGATCGAGACGGAAGTTCAGGAGGGCTCATACGTGCCTGGAATTGGCGCCGAAGCGGAGTTGAACGCGAAGATATTTGCCGTCGAAGCCCCTCAGGTTATCGATGAGCCCTTCAAGACCGAAAAGGGCTGGGAGATCGTAAAGGTTGAGACGATGGTTCGGCAGCGGCAGAAGCAGCTTGACGAAGTCAGGCAGCAGGTGATGTCGATGCTGAAAAATCAGAAAAGCCGGGACGTCCAGCGGGATTTGATAGAACAGTTGATGAACAAGTATAATGTAATTATCCACACGTCGGCATTTGGTGGAAAGCAGGAGAACGAAATGTAGAGTGTGCTTTGCACACCACAATTTGATTGGTGGGCAGAGCCCGCCCTACGGGACATATGCGAAAGTATTCGGCAAGACAATTATTTGCTTCGTATATGCTGTTGTTCAGCGGTGTGCTGTTCGTCTGCGCCGGCTGCGGCAGGAGTCCTGACAGCGGCGCTGCGAAAGCGAAATTCGAAATCGACAAGGACTTCGAGCGGGGCCCGCTTACTGTTCATGTCCGTGCGGACAAATCAACAATCACCATCGCCGAGACATTACTGCTGGAATTGGAAGCCGCCGTTGAGCCGGGCTACAAAGTCCAGATGCCCAGGATCGACAAGGTGCTCGAAAGTTTCGACATGGTCGATTGGGACAATCCGGGCGACAGGCTTGACGAGAACGGCAACGTTGTAAGCACATATCAGTACCGGCTCGAACCTCTTCTGTCGGGCACTTATCCGGTCCCGGCTTTCACTTTCGAGTTCCACGATGTCAACAGCCCGGAAGAGAAGAAATACGAGCTGACGACGGAACCGTTTGACATAGAAGTCACTTCGCTGCTCGCCGACGAGCGAGCCGAACTGAAGATCGAAGATATCGAAGGCGTAGTTGAGATACCAAAGGAGCCTTCGTTCCGGTGGGCCTGGGCTTTGGGTGTTATTGCCGTAGTGGCTGCTTTGGGCACGTGGCTCTGGCTGCGGCGCAGGCGAGTGAAAGAGCTGGTCCGGATTTTCAAGCCGGCGCACGAGCTTGCATACGAAAGGCTGCGAGTACTGGTCAAAGAAGACCTCGTCGGCGCCGGCAGGATAAAGGAGTTCTACGAACGAATAAGCGATATTCTGCGGCATTATATCGAGCACCGCTTCAGCCTCAGGGCGCCAGAAAGAACTACCGAGGAATTCCTGTACGAGCTGGCGAGCACCAACGTCCTGCCGGAATCGGATAAACAAAACCTGGCGCAGTTTCTACAGCACTGCGACCTTGTAAAATTCGCCAAACACGAGCCGACGAGCGAGCAGATTCAGCAAGCATTCGATCTGGTCAAGGCTTTCATAGAGAAGACAAAATCGGCCGAGCGAAAAGTCGATGTGACAGATATGTATGTCGCCGAAGAGACAACGGAGACCGGGAGCGCGTAGATGGAGTTTTATTCACCGTGGGTATTGTTGTTGCTTTTGCTTCTGCCGGCTATGGCGTATCTCATGCTGCGCAGGAAAAGCACCGCGGCGGTGAGATTTCCGAGCCTTGTGGACATGAGAAACTGCTCTCTATCCTGGCGGATCAGACTCAGGCCTGTTCTGGTAATAGCCAGGCTTGTATGCATGGGGCTGCTGATAGTGGCCCTTGCGCGCCCGAGGAAGGGAACCGTCATAGCGGAGATTTCCACCGAGGGCGTGGCAATCGAAGCCGTAGTCGACCGCTCATCAAGCATGCAGGATATGATGGACTATGACGGCAGGAAGCTGAACCGGCTTGAGGTTGTAAAGGAGGTTCTGTCCGATTTTATCGAGGGCGATGAGAAAGACCTGAAAGGCAGAAGCAGCGACCTGATCGGCCTGATAACTTTTGCAAGATACGCCGATACGAAATGTCCCCTCGTGCACAGTCACAACGTTCTCACCGAATTCCTGAGACAGACCGACATTGTCGAACCCGGCAGCATTGAAGACCGAACGGCTATAGGCGACGCTCTGGCTCTGGCCGCGGCGAGGCTGAAGAAAGCCGAAGAGGAAATCCAGCAGAGAAAAGCTCAATTAGCGGCGTCGGGCGGACAAATATCAGACGCCAACGAAGGCGGGTTTAAGATAAGGAGCAAGGTAATCGTTCTGCTGACCGACGGCATCAACAATGCGGGCCGATATAATCCTATGGAAGCGGCCGAGCTGGCGAAGAAATGGGGTATCAAGATATACACGATCGGCATCGGCTCGGGCCGGGCGTATACCGCCAGGGATGCGATTTTCCGCAGAATCCTAATGGGACAGGCGCTTGATGAAAGATTACTCAAGACAATCGCCGAGAGAACGGGAGGATTCTACAGCAGAGCCGACGATGGGGCGGCGCTGCGCGAGATAGTCAAACGAATAGACGAACAGGAAAAGACCGAAATCAAATCCTTTGAATATTCGCAGTTCGCAGAGCGTTTCGGGCCCTGGACGCTGGCAGCGCTCTTAGTGCTGGGCCTGGAAATGTTAGCGGGCTGCACTGTGTTCCGAAAGATACCATGAATCTGGGAAATGACAAAGCATTGTGGTTTTTGTTCGCCGTACCGGTGGTTTTACTGCCCGTGTACATCTGGTGTTTCCGGCAGAAAGCCCGAACGCTAAAAATCCTGGCCAGCAGTGAAATGCTGAAGAATATCAACAACTCGGTGAGCTTGAAGAAGCAGGTCTTCAAGGCAATGCTTCTGCTCGGGGCTTTCATCACCGTGGTCGTGGCGCTGACCGAACCGAGATGGAATCCTCAGGCCCGGAAGATCAAGCGACGCGGCCGGGACATCTGCATACTGCTCGACACCTCCCGTTCGATGCTGGCCGAGGACATCAAGCCGAGCAGACTGGAACGATCCAAAATAGCCATAGCCGATCTGTTAGAGACGCTGGGTGGCGACAGGGTCGCGATAGTGACTTTTGCCGGCAACAGTACGGTCAAGTGCCCCCTGACCCAGGATTACGCCTTCGTGAGATTGGCGCTGGCTGAAATTTCAACCGAGAGCACCGGCAGAGGAGGCACGGTGATAGGCGATGCTATCCGAAAAGCGACACGGGAAGTCTTCGACCAGAAGAGCCGCCAGTTCAAGGATATAGTACTAATCACCGACGGCGAAGAACACGAAGGACAGGAGAGTTTTCCCGTTCAAGCGGCGGAAAAGGCCGCAGAAGAAGGCATACGAATAATCGCAATCGGTCTCGGCGATGAGAACGAAGGGGCGCGCATTCCCATCACCGGCCCGAATGGCGAGAAGAAGTTCCTGAAATACAATGGCGAAGAAGTCTGGTCGAAGCTCGGCGGGGATTTGCTTAGAAACATCGTCTACGCGACCGACGGCGGCAGGTACCTCTCGGTCGGACCGGGAACAACTCTGGACCTGGGCCGGATCTACGAGAGTCTGATCGCGTCTGCAAAGAAACGCGACCTTGAATCGGTGACGATGTTCAGATATGACGAGAAATTCCAGATCTTCGTGGCTTTGGCATTATTGTTGCTTATTTGCGAGGTTTTGATAAGTGAACGCAGGAAGACATAGAGGATTGATTCAGTTAGTGCTGGTTGTGGCTCTGACGGGGACAGCTCTTGGCGATTCGGCAAGAGTTGCGACGTCACAGGGCAACAAATTGTACGCCAAGGGGAATTTCAACGAAGCGATCAACAAATACGATCAGGCTCTGGTGGAAAGTCCCGAGGCGTTGCGGCCGAAATTCAACAAGGCCAACAGCTACTACAGGCTCGACGACCTCAGCAAGGCGATAGACCTGTATAGAGAGGTCGCCGCCGAGAGCAAGGATATGAGCCTGGTCGCCGGGGCCAAGTACAATCTCGGCAATTCCTATTTCCGGCAGGGCATCAAGCAGAGAGACTCGGATTTGAACAAGGCTGTCGATGGCCTGAAAACAGCGATTGGCTCATGGCGGGGCACGCTGGATTTAGAGCCGGATAACAAGAAAGCGGCGAAGAACATCGAGGTCGCAAGGCTGACGATAAAGGACATCATGGATCAGCTCAAGAATCAACAGCAGGACCCGAATCAGCCCCAGGACCCCAATCAGTCACAACAGCAACAGAACCGGCAACAACAAGACCAAGAACAGGGTTCTCAGCAAGACCCGAATCAGCCGCAGGAACAGCAGCAGGATCAGGGCGCCAAGCAGGATCCCAACGAGCCAAAGGACCCAAACGAGCAAGAGGATCCCAACGAACCAAAGGACCCAAACGAGCCAGAGGATCCCAACGAACCCAAAGATCCCAATGAGGCACAACAAGAGCCGCCGCAACAGGACAAAGAGCAGCAGCAGGCCGCTCCGGATGCGACGGCACAGGAAATTCTCGATAGAGAGCGGCGCCGGCGAGAAAACAGACAAAGGGCCCAAAGATCACGGTGGCAAAAAGTCGAAAAAGACTGGTGATTGGAATGATAAGCGATTATTGATTACTGATCGCTTGGTATTATGAAACGTATTGGATATAGTTTTACGGTCTTCGTATTGACAGCGGCGGTTATAACGCCTGTTGCGGCACAGGTGAGAGTCTCGGCACAGGTCGACACCGACAGATATATCCTCGTCGGTGACACCTTCACCTTCTACGTAGTTATCGCAAACTCGGATAAACCCGGCCAGGCCGACCTGCAGCCTCTGCGCCAATATAATCCTCGAAGCATGGGAACCAGAACGCGTAGTTCTACCGACATGATCAGAGGTACGACGACAAAAGCCATGATAATGACTTACGCCCTGACCGCGAATAAGGCCGGACGGGTAACGCTGCCTTCGCTCGAGGTTGTGGTCGACGGCAAGACATACCACACGAATCCAGTGACCGTAAATGTTACAAAACCGGGTGTAGATATTGAGGTTGAGTTGTCTGAACAGCAGTGTTATGTCGACCAGCCCGTACTATTGACGATAAAGTTCTATTACTCCGATAACAGCGAGAACATTCGTTTCAACATCCCGGTCCTCGCCAGCGACGCTTTTCATTTTGAGAATCCCGATGTTCTTAATCAGCAGGTAAAGGAAATTGATTTGGGCTACAAGACGACGGTCCTGCTCTCACGAGATCAAGTGGTTCATGACGGCAGACAGATCAATGTGTTTATTCTGCGCAAGATTCTCATTCCCAAGTCATCTGGACCGATACGGATAGAGCCTATAACGGTCAACGCGGATGTCCCCGTTGGCCGCTCGAACAGTTTCTTCGGCCCACAGTTCAGATATAAGCGTTTCACGGTGAAATCCGATCCGCTGGAGTTGACTGTGAAACCTCTGTCGGATGAAGGCACGCCGGCAGGGTTCTATGGCCTCGTAGGTCGATATACAATTGAAGCATCGGCGACGCCAACGGAGGTGAGCGTTGGCGATCCTATCACGCTTACCATCAAAATCGGCGGTGGTTCGTATCTCAAGCCGGTCCGGTGGCCCGCGCTCGAGCAGATTCCCGATCTGGCGGCAGACTTTAAGATTCCTTCGCAGAAGGCATCGCCAACCATCTCGGGCGGCGTCAAAGTCTTCACGCAGACGATACGGGCCAACAACGACGAGGTGACCGAGATACCGTCGATTCCGCTGGCGTACTTCGACGCCGAAACGGGCGGGTATGCTACGGCACAAACCGAGCCGATAAAGCTCGACGTCGCGCCGACGAGAATTCTCACCAACGCAGACCTCGAAGGAACCGATTTCACACCGGTTAACAGAGAAGTCGAGGTGATAAAGAAAGGTCTGTCCGCCAACTATGAAGACCTTGATGTTCTGCAAGACCTGAGCTTCTCGCCGGTAGCGGCGATGACAAATCCGGGCTATGCCGTGATTTGGGCCGCGCCTCTGCTGGCGCTCATATCGAGCATGCTGGTCAAAGTCGTTACACACACCAGCCCCGACAAAGTAGCGGCCAGACGCCGGCGGCAGGCATGCGGCAAGGCGATAGGACAATTGAAGAAAGCAGCCGCGGCAAGTCGGGACCGGCAAAGCGAATTGCTCGTGTCGATTATGAAGCAATACATCGGCGACCGCTTCGACAGAACGGCGGGTTCTCTCACGCCGGACGACTGCTACGATGCGATTGTCGCCGGGACGGATGATGAAAAGACTGCCGGCAGATACCGAGAAGCAATTGCCGAGTTTGAAGCAGGCCGCTATGCGCCGATGGAAGTAGACATCAACGTCGGCAGGATAAGAGACGTCGTCCGGCTCGTTCGCGCCGTTGAGAAGAAGTGCAGAAGATGATAAGCAGAAATGTCTCCATAATACTGATTGCTCTGTTGCTGCATTGCCTGGCTTGCCCGGCGGGCGCCGCTCTGAGCGGCGAACAGATTCATTCGCTCTTCGACAGTGCGAATCAGGCCTTCAGGCAGGCGAACTCGATCGCCGACGATCCGGACGAGGCAAGAAGGCTTTATGAAAAGGCGATACTCAATTATGAGAAGATAATAAGTGACGGCCGGATCAACAATCCCAAGTTATGCTATAATCTTGCCAACGCCTATCTTCTAAACGGTGACATGGGCCGTGCGATTCTGAACTATCGCCGCGCTGAGATGCTGGACAAAACCGACACCAGCGTCCAGAAGAATCTCGCCTTTGCACGCAGCAGGAGAATCGACAAGGTGACAGCCAAAACCGAAGAGCGCATCATGAAGACACTGTTCTTCTGGCATTACGATTTTTCGGTCAGAACGAAATTCCTGATATCGTGCGTTTGTTTTGCGATTGTCTGCACGGTTCTTACCGTGATGACGTGGCGCGGAAGAGCCTTCCAGTGGATTGCGACGGCGGTAATTTGCAGCCTGCTGACGATTTGCTTTCTCATATCCGTTGTAATTGAAACCAGGGCGCGGGCCGGCGAGGTCGCCGGTGTCATCACGGCCGAAGAAATTGTCGCTCGCCAGGGTGACGGGCGAAACTATCCCGAGAGCTTCAAAGACCCGCTACACGCCGGAACCGAATTCGATCTGATCGAGCACCGGCCCGGATGGTTCCACGTAAAACTCTCCGACAGCAGCGACGCCTGGATACCCGACAATTCCGCCGAGTTGTTGTGATCGTTTGTAGTGACGCCGCAAGGGCTTGGCCGTCCTGAGGGGGCGTTATTTTCAATATGACCCACGTGGCGAGGGCATCATGCCTTTGTTCGGTTCCGAGCCGGTGACATCCTCCCAGCGGCCGAAGCGAAGAATCTTTTCTTTCTCGGTTTCTCCTTCCCGCTCGTTCATTATTACCATTGCCCGCGTACGGGGATTGTCGGCGCAATATTTGTCGATTTCCTCCGGTGACATAATCATAAAAGCCGTCGACAGGGCATCTGCCGTTGCCGCGTCTGGCGCGCCGGACCATGCGGCGAGTTTGCCCGAAATAGGCCGGCCCGTCCGTGGGCTGATGATGTGACCGCCCTTCTGCACGCCCGATCCGCTCAACGCCGCCCCGCACAAGTGAGGCCGCGCCAATACCCGGCTGCGGTCGGCCGGATGGCTCAGCGTCAGCGGCCAGCCCCGTAGCGAGGGCGTTCCCTCGACGGAGTTTATCCTGAGCGCAGCCGAAGGGCTCGGGACAGGCCCGCCCTTGTTTTTAAGTATTGGGGCTTCGAGGGCCAGCACCGAACTGTATCCGCCTGAAACCAAAGCGGTCTCAATGCTCCACTCGCGCAGCAGTTCTGCAACCCGGTCCACGGCGAAACCCTTTCCCACGCCGCCGAGATCAACCTGTACGGGACTTGCCGACAACACGACCGTATGCTCGTCCTCGTCCAGATGCATAAGATCCGTTCCCGTGAGTTGGCGTGCATTTTCAAGCTCCTCATCCGGGGGAGTGCGAGGCGTCCCGTCGTCCTTGCGCCAACACCGGAGCAGCGATCCGATCGTGATATCGAAAGCGCCGTCGGTCTCGGCATAAATGCGGGCACTGATCTTGAGGCACTCGAACGTATCCAGGCCGAGCACCAATGGCTCGCCGGTGGGCAGGCTGTTTATCCGTGCGACGTCGCTGTTTTCGACGTACCGGCTAAGCTCTTGTTCGAGACGGTCCACCTCAGCAAATGCCGCCGACGCCGCCTGCCGGGCGTAGCGCTCTTCCTCATGCACGATAAGAATCTCGAAGGTGGTCGCCATCGCCTCGTGCGAAAAACGCTTCATGCCCGGCACGGGTCCGGCATCGCTTGCCACGTAACGGGTCTCTTGCTGCCGCTGCTCGGTCATTTTTTATCCTCCTGCGGTACCGGCAGCTCCGGCGTTGACTTGTCAATCCAGGCGGTCCATAAGTCTTTCCGAACAAAGCCTCGCAGTTTGACCTGCGGGCGCAGCCACACGTAATACGGCTTATCGAAGATGTACAGGTACATCTGCCGTTGCTCCGTCGGCGTCAGGTTATAGAGCTTGTTCGCTAAGGCTGTTTCGATATCGTCGGTGGCCGAAGCGATAATCAGCGGCGCCGAAGGCTCGTCCTCGACAACGCGATCCCGCCACCTGATTTTTGTAAAATCCCGCAAATACCACGGAAGAGGCCAGTAGTCGGCACCGGGGCAAATGACTTCGATGTACATGTCACGGCCGTCTTTGTGAACGCTAGCATACTCTTGTATCTTTTCCACTACCGTAAAAACCTCCGGCGTCGGATGGGCATAGACGTACGGATTGCGGCTGTCCGCTTCGTATTTATAATTGCTCTGATAAGCCTGCCAGGTCAGGTGAACCGAGCCTTCGGCAAGCAGGCCGAGAATAAGCAGACGCGGGACAACGTTCGGCGCCAGCTTCACGAGCGTGACAGCCCCGACACCCGCAAGGAGAATCATGCCGTGCAGAAAGCCCAGCAGGCACCAGGGTGTCTTGTATGGTATCGCCGAATACACGACCGTCATTATGAGCGTGTAGAAGGCAATGAACCTTAGCAAAACAGGATCGGCGCCGGCCCAGTTCTTCTTCACCATCACGGCGATAAAACCGACGACGGCTAATAGCACTATGAGGGCCTCGGTCCAGATTGGGCCGTCGCCGAATCGGAAATACAAGAGTATATTCAGGTAGTAGTGCCACGGATGGATATGTGCGCTTTCGCCGGCACGGCCGAGATAAGTCGTATACGTGCGAATAGAATCGACGATCCCGACGGGATTCGACAGAAACGACGAGAAGAACAGAGCCGAGACGGCGCCCCCCGCCGCGACGCCCGCTATAATATGGGACGGCTTAATTATCTTGCCCCAATTCGCAATCGAACCTTTGCGGCGCTGCACAACAAGCACAAGCACGAGAGCCAGAAACATCGCGCCGTACGCGATCACACACGTTTCCTTGGTGGCGTGCATAAGCCCGAGCATGGCGCCCGTGCACAATGCCCATGCGATGTTGCCGCTGCGAGCGTATCGGTAGCCCGACACTATGGCGGCGAAGGTGAAGCAGACTAAGAGCATTTCCTGGATGTAGTACCGGCTGTAGTAAACCATCGCCGGCGAGATAGCGGTCAGGACAGCCGCACATACCGCCGCGGCGCAGCCCATGCCGCGTATCATCGGCAAAAGCAGCAGAATCAGGCACGTGCCCATCACAACCGGGACTATGCGTACCGTGAACTCGTCTATCTCGACGAAAGTCCCGGCCCCTGTAAGCCAGGCCGGGATCAATGTCAGGTAGTTGAGCGTAGGCCCGTGATATTCGTAAGGATCGTACTCGTAATAGCGCTCTTCCAGCAGCCGGCCGAACTTGTCGGCGTGAATCGCCTCATCGCCGTGCATAGGGCGCTGTCGGAGTCGCGGCAAGCGAAGCGCAAGCGCAACAATTGTCGCGGCCAAAATAAGGACGCAACATTTTTTGAACATTTTAGCTTGCAGGCTTACCGAAGACCGCAACCTCAATGTAGTGGTTCAAATCGTTGCTCGTATTACCCTGGCTGTACAGGCGGACGTAACGAGCCTTGATGCCCTTGTTGAGCACGTCGATCAGCTTGCCCTCGTTGGTCTCGCTGTAGTGCTTGTCCGTGCCGACGCCTAATCCTGCCGTGTTGTCCATGTCGTTATTGAATACGGTCTGAACGTTCTCGACGAAGTCCGGATCGTCGGCAACCTGCACCACAACGTCGAAGTAGACGCGGGCCTGTTTGTGATAGTGCCAAACGAAGATCGCGTAGATTTCATGCACGGCTTCGAGGTCGATGGTGACGTGCTGCAGGAACGGGCCCAGCTCGACGTAGCTGCCGTCCGCGGCTTCCATGTCGCCGTCGGTGATGTAGTCGAGCTCGCCGATGATCGGCTCCTCGTCGCTGCCGGAGATCGGTTTGCCTAATGCAACGTTCTTTGTTCCCGGAGGCGCCAAAAACGGCGGACGGGCGTGACCCAGCGGCTTTTCGAGATTGGCCACCTTGGTATCCTGTGGTGTTCCCACGAACATCGGCTTGGGCAATTCCAGTTCGATCGGCACCAGCCCGCCGGCGTTTGCCGTGTCGCCCGGTGTTTCGTTCTCGTTGGTCTCAGGCGTGGTTGTGTTCTGATCGGACTGATTTGCATCCCCGTTCCCGCTATCTTCCGATTTTTTACAGGATGGAAGCAGGCACAATGACAACACAAACAGCATACACAAGGCAATTTTCACAACTCTTTTCTTCATCATTTTCTCTTTACCTCAAATCTATAATTCTGTTCAACCCATAAGACAGATGGTTCTCAGCGAACGACCGCATGCATTGAGAACCAGAGCGGGCATACTATCCTATCTGTATGACGTTGTCAAGCCGCCCGGACGTATAATTTTTTCTTTTCAAAGGGCATCGGTGCAGCACTTTGCAGGCCAGACAATAATATAAGAGCCTGTCATCACATAACTTAGCATCATTGACGAATTATCTTGAAAAAATCCGGTCAATCCGCTTATCCGGCGGCTACTCCGGCCGTATCGAGACTTCCGGGCGGCCTCGAAAGCCGTCCATTAGACGGGGCCTGCTCTGATACTGTAGAATTTGATTGGCTTTGATTGGCTTTGTTTCCGATCCGTGCCGCAGGCGGATTGTCGTCGTAATCCTTTATTACTGACAGCGTTGCGCTCGTGCGATACGTCGCAAATTGGCTTTGTTTTTCAATTTACCCCCAAGGGGATCACTCTTACGGTGTTGGGCGACTCCTGTTTCGGGTTTCGGGTTTAGTGCTTCGGATTTCCCGCCGAAGGCGGGTGATTGGCTTTGTTTTGCGAAATTTTCTCCGTAAGCTC
>Ga0180431_10006059_pt1 | contig 14456 bp, 15 predicted proteins | sample SS_ome_11_FD_132459 | JGI IMG/M metagenome (GOLD analysis project Ga0180431, IMG submission 132459) | Hypersaline lake sediment archaeal communities from the Salton Sea, California, USA - SS_1_MS_1 metaG | ecosystem: Environmental > Aquatic > Non-marine Saline and Alkaline > Hypersaline >... | reverse complement strand
TAAAATATCTCTATGATTCAGGGAAAATTAGACGAGACAAAAACAATTGGTATTCATTAAAATAATAGGTGAGTATTGAAATGAGTGAAATTGTGAAATGTAAGCGTTGTAATAGGGTTCTCATGTCAAAGGAATCAATTGAGAGAGGGTATGGTCCTACCTGCTATCGAATTATCACCCTCCGGGATTTGAACCTGGGTCGGGATCCATTAGTGCCAAATTTGGCACAACTGGGAAAATATGATCTTGATCTTAATTTTTTGAAATGTGAGATCAAATTCTTAAAAAAACAACTAAAAGAGTTGAAAAATAAAGGTTTACCATATACAAACGTAAATCCTATTGAACGAATAAAACAAGATGAGCATAGACCTGAAAGAGAACAATTTAAAGTAGAATTCAACGTAGTAGTGAAAGAATTAAAAATGATTTTTAGAGGAGAGAAATTCAATTATCATGAGTTCCTACGGCCAGTAGCTCCTCGAGAATCAATTGAATCCTCTCCTATACTAGAGAATGTAGAACTAATTAATTAATTTTTTTTATTTTCTTTTTTGTCCACTCCAAAAGCGTTTATTTTCGCTATAGGAGAAACCCCAGATATGGGTTATTACTCATATGGTTTTGTTCAGTATTTTTGTGAGAAATCTGAAATTATTCCAATAATAATATTGGTTTTTTAAACAAATCTAAGGTGTCATCCAATCAATGACCCCTGGACCGTTCAAAGAATTAAAAATAATTGTAATGATTATTATTAGTTTTCAAAAAACGTTTCGAAATCGGCTTTTTTTGAATGGTTTTTCGAAAGTTTGATAAATATGCTATAAGTTGCATGATATATCAAAAAAATACCTATCCCTATATTAATCTCATGCTTTTAATGCATAATTTCCCAAGAATGGTTTTTTTGAGAAATTGAGATTTATTATCATGGAAATTCACTTCGATCAAATCTTATATTTCTTTGGGTAAATCCATCAGAGAAATGTAGTTTCTTACTGATTGGGTACTGATCTTCATTTGTTTAGATATCTTGCCGATTTTCTGAGAATCCGAGATTTCAAAATTTTTTAAATTCTTATTTCCATTAGACGGAAGATTATCCATCAAGTTCCTATACATTCGACCCGTTTCGATAGGTGTGAGATTTTCTCTTTGATTTTTTTTCAGATAAGATTATTGTTTTAATCGAATTGTATCCAATATAGATTTTAGTCCAAATTTAGTAAAGTGGAAAAATCTGATTTAGATAAAAATTTAGGAACAAATAAAAAAAAAGATTTAAAAATTATAGATTTTCTTGAATCCCCCTTCAGATACAATCTCAGCACTATTTACTGCAGTTTCGAGAAGTTTAACTATTTTCTCCCTTGGAGGCCAGTTCATTATTCGACATAATTCTGCAATTTTATCATATACTTCCACAGGTATCGAGATAGAGACATTTTCAATATCTTGGCCCTCATTCTTTTCTTCTTTCAGACTAAAGCATTTCAAACCTTTAAAAGATATACCGTTTTCTCTTAATAATTTCACGATTTCCAAGGGTAAAGTTTTGGACTCAATCATTATCAAATAGGACATATCAAAATTCTCATTTTCAGCCATATTTTTAATCACATTATTTTTATATTAATGTTTATGGTTAGATATATGAATAGTAGAATAAAGTATTAATAAATCTTATCATAATTATTAATACATGAATGGAAATTATACAAAATACTATTATTACGAAAATTCAGGTTCAGGGAGAATCAATATTCCCATAGCTATAGCTCGTGATTTAGGCTTTACGCATAAAGATACTATAAAATTAGTAATTAAAGAAATTGATGGCAAAAAAGGCCTCTTTTTATGGAAAAAAGAAGAATAAAAGATAGTTAGTTTTCTATGTTTAGAATATCTTCTATGAATTCTAGGGTTTTTGATTCTTTTACCGTTAATTTTTTAACGGTTTTCATTTTTGCCTTTACAATTTTATACAATTCTCTCAATAGTGATAATTCTCGCTCGTTTTCTAATCTCCCTGACAATAAAGCATGAATCTTTTTTGAGTCCCACATCAGATTCTCTTCATGTGAAATTCTAATCGTTTTAATTATCGTCTGGGAACCGTCATTTCGAGGATATACAGCATTAGGATAATAATTTTTTACACTATAATATTTTTCGGGTGATACCATCATAAATCATCATATTTATTTTGTATATACAAGATCTGAGAGGTAATATTGGTTTATAAAATTTTGTATATACAAAATGGGAAAATTAATCTTGCATACAAACGAGCTCGTCTAGTACTTCTTTATCCCGTTTAAATGTCTTTCGACACCCTTTCGCATATTGTTCTACAATATTCAGCTCTTGTAGCTTGCAATTAAACTCTCTCAACAAACAAACTAGTGAGCGAATATGATCAGAGGAGATCTCCGTATTCTCCAAAAATTGTTTTGCTATCGGAGTTAGTTTAAAATATGTGTGCTTTTGAATATACTTGAGATAAAAATCAAACAGATCGGAGAGAATCTCAGCGAGCTCCTCCTCAGAGAAAAAATCATTTAGTTTGCTTCTATGGCCTATCATAATAATTATTTCAAAAATTTAGTCAATTCTATATTTGATGGGTTGTTATAATCAATTTCTATATTAATTATTTTTTGGTTAAATGAGTCGAAAACGAGCAAAATCAAATGAATTTCGTAATCTTGTGAGCATAATTTTGCGTATTCGAGCTCCGGAAGCAATTCTCCTTTAATAAGCCAATAGGGAGATGATTCTAATTTGAGGCATTTTAAAGAGTACACATACAATTTCTCTTTGTTTTTATAGGCCAGGATATCCGGCTCCCCCACACCTCCTTTTCGTTCTACTTTCTCGAACAATTTTGAGGCTCGTAGCTTCTCAAGTATGAATTCCTCGAATTTCTTTCCGATGATCTCATTTATCGCTCCTTGGACTTTACTAACAACCGAGGAGATAGAGTTATATTTAATACCGTAGCGTTTAGCTAATTGTCGAAGGGTATAAAATGGTTTCTCTTGAAATATGCTGATATCTCTCTCCACTTGGTGCCATTTTGTTTTCTTTCTAATCTCGTCGAAGCACTGTCTCTCCGTGAACACAAACCCTTCAAAATTGATCTCTTCAGGCATGCGAGCAATATGTAATCTTAGCTTTGCCTCGTCCAGGAAGGAGAATAGAAACGCGAGCTGTTCGGTAATCAAGAATTTGCTTATATAACTTTCTAATAGTGGGATCATTCGATCAAAACACACGCGATACGAATTAAATGCGGGTTGTAGACGATTTGTTTGAACGTCCTTTTTCAATGTAATTAACGCTGCTCTATTTTTTGTATATGAGTTGTTATCTTTAACGAAATACTTATAGCTTAAGTCGGTAAGAGCACCTAGAATATGCGTGCCGTGGGATGGCTCCTTATTGCTGAGGTATTCATCGAGATCTTTGTCGTAATCTTGCTCGTATCTTAAATCATCTTCATCAAAATCAGGCCAACACATTCGGTAAAAGTCTAGAGGTTTTTCGTTTTGGCTTACTTTTTCTTCAATCTGCATGATTTTTCTTTCTTTAATAATATTTTAGAAATAAATACGATAAATATAACACTAACAAAAACAAAAGAAACCACGGCCCCCAAGAGATTAACAATGAAAAAAGATCGATGTGATACATCAAATTCATATTTAACAGGAACATAAAAAATAAAAAAGGAATAGAGAGAAACAGAAAAACGCCTAAGGCTTTGTGGTATCTTTCAATCTCATGTTGAGGGGATCTATACTTCTCCTCATCAACATCCAAATCCAAATCCCAATCAAGAGCTCTCTTCTTTTTCATGGTTATGAATAATACCGTTTTGTTTTATGTTTCTTTATGTAAACAATAATCGGAATTAAAATTAAACAGACTACGACAACGATCCACCACAGAAAGGTATCAAAACTAAAGAGAATTGGCTCAGGAATAACGGGAATTTCAGCCTCATAAAATCCGAAATCAACCGTTTTATTCTCTGGAAGTGGCTCCCATTCAGTAAGATAGTCTTCGGTAGCAATAGAGTATAATCGATATTCTACCTCATCAGAGGGAAGATATTGGGTTATGGTATTCTGTGCGGAAACGGTCAGCGTTTCAATCTCCTCGTGAAATCGTAACTGCACCTGGACCGCATGCTCATTATAATTATTAATAAATTCCCAGAGATCTATACGTTCTTCCATAACCGAATAATTATAGGCTGCTCCGCTCCAATTGATGAGCTTGCTAAACATCGTCCGTTTATATAATTCAGTGAGATATTCATTTTGACGATATGTGAGCGAAATATTACCCAAAATACAATCCGAATTGAATTCTAAACTTGTAGAGAGATTCAATACCGCGGTATAAATAGTATCGTTTATGAAAAAAACTTGATCCGTTAAATCCAGTAGTAATGTAGAGATAGTATCATTTACCAGGAGAATTCGATTGATGAGCTCGATCTGATTTTGCCCAATTGTGGTATTGATAAGATTTAGGTTAGTTAAGAGTTCGATATGATTGGTAGTAATATTATTCCCAATTACGTCTAATAATGATTGTATAACAAAATGGTTCGTAGTAATATTATTTCCGATAAGATCTAAGATAGAAACTAGTTGAATGTTATTGTTAGTAATGTTATTATCTATTAAATTGAGTAAATTATTGATTGTTGTATAGTAATTTGTCATATTATTGCTCATGACATTAACAAGAGTTTGTATCACTAAGCTTTCATTTGCTACACTCGAATTAACTAAATTTAAAAGTGTTTGAATGTCGATTAAGCTATTATCTATATCATTAGCTTTTTGTTCAATCAAATTGTACAAAATCACATGATTATCGGAGATATTATTGGCTAATTGAATTATTGATTGATTGAGGAATGCAAATGAAAGGTTCATAACGGTTTGGGTGATGATAAATTGATTATTCATTTCAATGAACTGTGTGTGAATGCTTGCATTCATAATAGAGATGTTGCTGTCTATTCCAATAACTAGTGTAGAAATGGATTGATTAATATTCAGAATATTGTTTTCCATATAAATAAAACTTGAGTTCATTGCGTTATCGAGATTAATAAAACTATTATCTACAAATGTATAGAGATTAGAGATATCGCTATCGAGATTGGTTATATCCAGATCTATATTCGTAAGCAAGTCTCCTAGGGTTGAGTTCACATTAGACAAATCAATATTAATATTTATAATCGAGTTATTAATTGCACTATTTTGATTACTGAGGTTTATTTCTACCGCAGTAATCTGATTGCCGATCGTAGTATTCACATTAGCAATGTTATAGATTATTTGAGCTAGTGTATTATTCGAAGTAATTAATAAAATATCATCCCCCACAAGTGTATAACTATAATGGGAATAGCTATCATGCTCAGTATCCGTGAGATTGATTTTATAATACCCGGCAAATAGACTAAATTTTATAATCTCTCCTGGTGCGATCCATTCGGACCAGAAATATTCGGATTCATAATAATTGGGATCCCTTGTGATATTAATATGATTGAAATTCTCTTGCTGATTCATTACTTTAAGACTATATTGTGTTAAAATGATGGGAATATAATTATTTCCCACGACTACAGTGTAGATCTCAGAATGCACTTGATGATCATAGTGATCGGAAATCGTAATATTTACATCTTCCCCAATATCCTCATAAAATAGATTTTGATAGAGCAGAGTTCCGTTAATGTAGGTTTTGTAGTTGTAGAATTCAAGGTATTCCCCTCGTTGATTGGTATATGTTAAAAAACACATTTGAGAATGGTTTAGAACATACGCTTGATTTGATTCTAAATAAATTAGGAATTGGTTATAATCGTCATCGTCATCATAATAGCCGATTTCATAATATTCCTTTGCGAGCATAAAATAGAGAGAATCGGATGGGAGTAACGGATATGTGTAGGTCTCATTGATGTCTACAGTCGTTTGATACTCCATCATATTTTTTATTTGTAATTGATATACTTCTAACTCTAAATCAATAAAGGAAGAGACTACTTTCATAGAGTCTTTTAATGTTATATTTGTTTCGAATCGATCTATTGCGATAAAATAGAGGTTTGTATCAATATCTGCATAGAAAATATTCTCAATTAGATTGATCTCATCCCAAACTCCATTCAAGGAGCGATTTACAGAAACATGATACTCGTAGAAATTAAGATACGTTCCTTCGGTATTGAATAACGAAACTCGACACTCTAGAGTCGAAATAGGTTCATAAACGTAATGATTTACCGTCGGGATCGTTAGATTCGTGTTAATTTTTTGCTCTCCGTTTTCAAAAATACGGAGATTATAGAAATCATCGGTAATATCGAGGGTTTTGGTGCGGTAGGAGCCTACAAAAAAGTTATAGTAATCCCCGGTTGGGGTATATTTATAGGTTTTAATATCCCATACTTTTAGATAATCAACATCTTCAAACGTAGCACTAATTTTGAGTTGATCAAATGCTACATCTTCATCAACAACGATCTGTGCGGTATGTTGATTAAAATTAGAGTTTCCTGAGGGAGAAAGGGTCAAGGTTTTATTCAGAATTTCATCATTATATAATAATAATTCTATTTTCGAATCGGAATTGGTTTGAAAATCAATAGAAAAATAATCTCCTGCATTTAATGTATAATGGGTACCATACTCTTGCGAGAGCAACGAGATCTGCTCGGTTGTATCCGTTTGCATATACATGTACCCACTTCCGAAATAATTTTTATTGACTTGATATCGTATGTAGGGATCATAAGACCCTTCACGGGAACCAAAATTTAACAAGTCACCATAATCTTCTACAAGAAGTTGTAGATAATATGTATCGTAGTATTGTATATCGCAAGATAGCCAATAAGAATGGGTGTCGGGCAAAATATCCCAAAAAAGAGCGGGACCAGCGTATCCTGGCTGGTTATTCCATGTGATTGTAGCTTCATTAAAGTCGGTCGCACTACGTCTCACGGTAAAATAAGGGGTATTAACTGCGGTTTGCACGTAAAGGAAAAGCGTAGGAGACGTGCTTTCATTTAACGTAAAATATTCGAACGGTGTAGCACTCACTTTTATGTAAGAAAGAGATTCTGAATAAGAATCGTCCCGCACTTCCAACCAATTGTTTGAACCATAATTCGTGTCGGGATAAATATCGCGAACATAGGCATCACCAAGACTATTTTTATTTTTTGTGATTACAGAAGAGCTTGCATCCACTAAATTCCAATAATTTGTAGCAATATCATCATGAAAATCTTCTAACGCCGTTATCTCTGCTCCCTGCATGATCCAATTAGTTGTTTCGGAGCTTTCACTGATTGCATCAAAACTGGTTACTGTGCTGGTGAAGGGTTTTTCAGTTAAATATGAATCCGAATTCACAGGAATCAATTGGAAAAATAATAAAGAAAGAATTGAAATAAAAAGAATGAATCTTTTCGTTGATCTTTTCATTAATATCCCTCAGAGTAGTAGTTTTCAATTATCTCATGTAATCCCGACCGTACAAGAGCTTTTTTGTGTTTTAGCTTGATTAGAAGAAAAATACAAATAAGTGAAATCACTACGATTAAGATAATGAGAAAAAGGAAGACTCCGTATGTAAAACTCACATCTCTAGACGATCTTATTATGAAATCGAGATCCTCCCCTCGAATTCCGCCACCATTCATTTTTCTTTACTCTTGGTTAAAAAATTGTTTTCTAGTAAATAATCTGCGAGCACCGATTTGATATAACTATTCACTGTTAACCCAAATCTCCCCGATAGCTCCTTAACCTTTTCGTAAATATTCATTGGGAGATATAATGAAACCTGGCGTTTCTCTGTGCTTGACATAATTTTTTTTTATTAAAATTTATTTTAATTGTATTTTACTATGATCTATATATTTTTTTTCTCATATATATAGTTTCGGTTTGAACTATAGAGACTATTTAGACAAAATAGAGAAAACAATATTCTATATATGATCCAATCATTTCTATATAGTGTTCAATTGTTCAGAAAAAATCGCGTGAACATTCCGTACTACTCATAAAATCATATTTGATTTTAAAGTATTATTATTTTAGGAAAAAATCATATTTTTATCGAAAAAACACCGCTCCAGAGCCTCGCAGAAATATGATAGAAGGGTTTTTGAGCGATCGTGTTTCTTTCGGACCTCGCGGTCTAGGGATAACTATCATTTTATAAACTGTTCTACTCCTCATAGAATGGGAGAAAACAAGTATATCATCTGTATGTGTGGGGATGAATGGATTTCGGGACAGAACAAAATGTTCGCTCGTTCATATCATCTGTATGTGTGGGGATGAATGTTCTTTAATAAGTGTTTTATCTCTTTCTAAGGAATATCACCTGTATGTGTGGGGATGAAATCAATTAGAAAATCTTAATTTGGAAGATCAAATTATATCACCCCGGGAGGTAGGGATCAAATGAATCTCTTTTTCAGCAAGTTTTTGTTGATCCGATATTACCCCAGGAGGTAGGGATTAAATGGTTTGATCTAAATTTGGAGGAAACCAAAAATATCACCCTTGGGAGTAGGGATCAAATAATAGCAAACGAATCCGATTCGGATGCTATTTCATATTACCCCTGGGGGTAGGGATCAAAAGATTGAGGATAATTTAAATCCAAATTTTCTTCAAATATCACCCATGGGTATAAGGAAGAAATGGGAAAGACGCTAAAGCGACACTCTCTAAAAAAATATCACCCCTGCATATGAGGATAAAAACATCCAAAGGGCCTTCTTGTGGACCTTCTGGAGTATATTTACCCTTGGGCATGGGGATGAAATGAAAAACTTCTTGAAAAATTTCAGTAAGTATTGCATTCATAACTTTGGTAGAACATTCAATGCTACCTATTTTTTCTTTAATAAGTGTTTTATCTCTTTCTAATTGCATTCATAACTTTGGTAGAACATTCAATGCTACCCTTGAATTTTCAAAATTAATATTACGGGGAGAGTGTAATGGTCAAGAGAGAAAGGGTTAGGACCAATGATTAAAAATTAGAGTTTGTTTCAGGATATAAAAAGATTTTTCTGAGTGTCTGAAAAAAACGCAAAGACATCCCCTAATCCTCATAAAATCATATCTGATTTTAGAGTATTACTAATTTAGAAAAACTTCATACTTTTAACGAAAAAACACTGCTCCAAACCCCCACGGGATTATGGTAGAAAGGTTTTTGAGCGATCGTAATTTGTTCGATATTCACGAGTCAAGAATACTAACCATTATGAAAAGCGTTCTACTCCCCATAGAATAGGGAAAAACAAGTATATCACCCACGGGTATGAGGATAAAAATACCGATGCGGCGCGGGGCGCCTTATCGGAAAAATATCACCCACGGGTATGAGGATAAAAAGAGGTTAGTTCAGATTTGAACGAGGGTATAGAAATATCACCCACGGGTATGAGGATAAAAAGATTTTTTTTACCGGTTAACCGGTAAAAATTTTATATCACCCCTGTATATGAGGATAAAAAAATGAAATAAAAATAAGTAATGCTTTCGTTGATATATCACCCTTGCATATGAGGATAAAAATTTACATACGACATTCTTGTCGCATGTGGAGAATATCACCCTTGCATATGAGGATAAAAACAATGATGATCAAAATTTAGAACAACATTCAATGCAACCCTTGAAAGTTCAAAATTAATATTACGAGGAGAGTGTAATGATTAAGAGGAGAGTGTTTAGGAATGGAGAATAACATTTAGGTTTCGCTTCAGGATGAGAAAAAAATATTCTTCCGTCATTGAGTTGATGACGAAGTTGTTGTTTGATATTCTCATCTGACCATAAATAGCCTTCTTGACCTAAATTGTTAGCAACAATTTTTTGTTGCGTAGGCAATTCTTTCTCATTTGCCCAATTTCGAAGACTTGATAAACTTACCTCAATACCTCGAGAGGTCCAAGAAATCGAATATAAATTTTGATGAGAATTATGACCATATTAAACCAGGTAAAAAAATTTACTCCAGGAAGAAATTAAAAATTAAAGATTTTTAATTTTTAAATAAAAGTGTGGATCCGCACTTTCATATTTATTAAGCTGTTGATAAAAAAAAATGGCCATATTTGCTGTTGCAGGATCTAAATTTGATATTAATTTTGAAAAAGATGGAAAATCTTCACTAGTTCTTTTGATCATCCTGACAGGAAAAAAAATAATAAACTTAAGGAAATATTTCACTTATCTCAGACTTATATTTTATAAGTTTTCATTTATATTTTATAAATGTAAAAAATAGACATGTTCGTTTGATCATATATTCAAAAAATTACTTTCGTCTCTACTCCCCAAAAAATGAATTTAATTTTTAATATTATATTTGCATGACCGTTATTTGCATCTCACCTTCTTACCTTTTTTTGACTTGGGATCTCAAACCATCTAATCTTTATAGAATAAGGATTTGGGGTAAGATGGCAAATCTTACCTTTTTTTTACTTTCTTGTTAAAAATATGAGAAGGGCCCTTCAATTATAATTGAGATAAGAGTTTTGAGGTAAGGTTTTGTTTCTTACCTCTTTTTTTCATGTTTATATTTTATAAGTGATCATTTATATTTCATAAGTTTCATTGAGGTAAGATGAGGTAAGATGAGGTAAGAAAGTTGTATCTTACCTTTTTTTCTTCAATATTGAAGATTTCAAACCTTCTTCTTATATCTATTATACTAGGTAAGAAGGTAAGATCACTTTTTGCATTTCTTATAACTAAAAATAGAAAAAAAAAAAGATATATATTATAATATTAAAAAAAGGATTTTGATATTAGGGTTATATCCATGCCAATAATTTAAATTTAAGATTTTGTAAAACAATAGTGGGCATTTCGCCTCCTGGATATATATCTTTCTCTAAATTTGGATTCTGTAAGAGTAAGGTTTCAAAATAACATATAGTAGAGTTCAAACATTCTAATATAATTGAATTTACTTCTTCAATCTCTGAAAGGCGTTTTTTAATTTTCTCTATTGTGTTTTCTTGATCCATCTTTTTTTCTCACCTCCGCCTCTCTAATTTAGAATTGATTGGGATCCGAAAAATCTTTTCCTAAGATCTTATCAATATCTACTCCTTTCTCATCACCAGAATAATCTTCTTCAATATTTAGGAGTTTTTTTATAATTTCAAGTTTAAATATTAATCCATAAATTCGATTCTTGCCTAAGTCTCCCTGCTCATTAAGATAAATTGTTTTAGGTTTAATATTTTCCCGCAAAATCTTCATTTGCATATCTGCTAAATTTGTTAAACTATTGAGGGGTTCATACCCTCTCATCTTGGCCCACTTATCGAATTCATGAATAAAGTGCGGGACCAATACCAAGTTATCATCGACATCTGTTAGGTAATATCCTCCATAGGTATTTCTATAGAGTTTATAATATTCTATAACATTAATGAATTGGTCTATTGAGATTTGGAGTAGATTTCCCTCATATTTTCGAACAAACTCTAAAAAGACTTCATTATTACCATAATCCAAAGCCTTCATAAAAAACTCACTTTTCAATCCCTTGGATCGAAACACATAATCCCAAAACTTCCAACCCATATACATTAGGGTATAAATCGTTAATCTGCGAGAATCAACTAACATAATATATTCCTCTTGTAAATATTCTCGCAAGTTCATTTTATAAAGCTTGAAAAGCTCTCGGAGTTTATGATAAAGGCTCATTTTTTTATCGCTAATCTGGGCATTAATGAACTCTACTACCTTTTCTAATACATAATATCCAAAAATTTTTCCATGAATTATTTTATCTTTGTTTTTCTCAAAAATCTCTGGATTTTTTTTTGCGTCAAGTTCAATAAAATCAGTATTAATTAAACATCTATTTCGATACCCTTCGTTTTCACTCCCGGCAAGATATTCAAAACTATTTGCCGAGCCTGCAAACGTTAAATAGGTATTTTCAAAATTAATATCTTGATTATCCATTCTCTCACGAGGTTTAAATCTCGTTGCTAAAAATTTCATATAACTCAATGCATCATCAGGGAGATCATCAATATCATCAATATATAGGGCCATGGTATGGGCCGTACTCATCTTACTAAGGCGAGCCTCAGAGCTCACATCATCGTTAGATTTCATCTCAATTCCATAGAGATAATTATACATCAGTTCATTGAAATCTGTTTTTCCCATGCCTGTGATCGGAGCGATCCAATGGTGATTAGGGAATACATCTAGAACCTCTCTCAATATATAATAGAATGGTGCAGTAATCGTATGTCCGGCAATTCCTAATCGCACACTCTCTGGATAGTATTCATCATGGAGAATATTAAAATAGGCCTCTGCTAAATCTCCATGAATATCAATCCCTAATTCTTCACATCTTTTTATGGTCCTTTTCTGATATCCATTTTCCCCAAACAACGTTATATTTTCCACTCCAGGGTAAACCACTTTCAAATCATCATCTTTATCTCGAAAAATTCCAATTGCCGGATACATTTGTTTTTCACTCAGCATTTTTTCCTTTTCATACGCTCGTAGCATTATTGAAATGTAATCAAATAAAAATCTCCCGGACACGTAACTATAATTTCGCTCCTTTTGTATGAACTTTAGCAAATTTTCTTTGTCTAAACAGACATCCTCATCCCCAATTTTCACTTCATAAAATCTCATCTCATTCTGACTTAAATAAATTTCTCTCAATTCAACGGGGACATCTAAAATCGGCTTATCATACCATACAAGTTCCCAGCTCTCAGTCTCTTTATCTTTGACAAGTTTTTCTTGCCTATAAATCACGCTTCGTCGATTACAGAGAAGATAGTATTTTCCCCCTCTAGGTTTTTCCTCGATCAATACTTTGATCTTCGGGATATCAATTACATCTAAAAACCCTTGAAGGCTTTCATTCCTTATATCTGAGAGTTCATCACATGCATATTTAGTATATTCTCGAAACTCTTCCTCACCTAATTTATTTTTTGCTTCTTTCGTAAGAAATTGTAGATTTTCAGAGCTCAAACTATCATCACACACGTCAATATATCTCTTGAAATCTTCAAGAGATCCGGGATATGCCGGGACATTTGGACCAGTCCAGCGAATATATCCACTCTTTTCATTAAAATTTTTGCTTGATTTTGCTATTTTTCATCATCTCGTGTTTGTTTTTTCGGGTGATCATTTAGCCATGTTCCATTTCTTTCTCTTATCAAAAAGTAAAAAAATTTATCATTAAATTATTTTCTATTTGCCCCTGCATACTCAGCTCTAATCCTATCCACTATCTCCTGAAGAAACTTTTCTTTAGGGACTGAGATCTCTTGATCTGTTTCGCAATCAAACATTTGAATGGGATCTGGTTCCTCAAATACTTTTTTAAATATGATATAATACCGTGTATTTATATTTTTGAAATAATAGAGCTTGCCATCATCCTCCATAAACATGAACTTCTTAGCATATAACGGATCGATTTCTCGTAATGTGAGCCATTCCTCAAATCGTTCAAACGCAAGCTTGCATTTCTTCCTTTCCTCTTCCTCATTTTCAAGAAATTTACTAATATCCTCTTGTGAATGAGTTTCATAATGTTTTGCCTCGCAAGCCTTACACGCTAAGATATCATTCTCTCTCCAGTCGCAAGAACACATTTTTAGAAGGCCCCTTCCTATTCTGCATTGATATAGTCTATCGGTTTTCTCCCCACAGACAGCACATCGAAGCCTCCTTCCAATTACCTTTGCATCCATCTTTTCTTTTTCACCTCCTTTTTTATAATTTTAAAAATAAAATAGGTTAACTTACATTTAGAGCAATAATAGGTGAATAGCGTGAACACGTGAGCGTTATTAATCCGTTTATATTGTATTCGGCAAATATGTAACTCCGAACTACATTCCGGACATTCAAAAAATAAATCATCAGAAATTTCTTTTTTTTCCATGATAATATGTTGCTCTATGAAATCCTTCCCCTCGTTCTCAAATCGTTCTAAAAAATCCCTACTCCACATTTTTGTCTGACACCTCTAATGATTTAAAACGCATATCAATTAGTTCAATAAATTTACGTTCATTTTCGATGAGAATAAAGTTTCTTCCCATATCTTTACATGCTATTCCTGTACTCCCACTCCCGGCAAAAGGATCCAATATTAAATCACCTGGATTTGTATATTTTTCAAGAAGCCAATTAAGGACCTCGAGGGGTTTCTGAGTAGGATGGGTAGTACGTTCATTTCCCATACAAATAGAGGTTTCGATAAAATTATGTGCTTTATTTTGCCCAAGCCAATTATAAGTTCTTTTTTCTCCTTTAGTAAGATATGCAATTATTTCAACACTACTCACATCTCTGTTT
>Ga0180431_10006057_pt1 | contig 14459 bp, 13 predicted proteins | sample SS_ome_11_FD_132459 | JGI IMG/M metagenome (GOLD analysis project Ga0180431, IMG submission 132459) | Hypersaline lake sediment archaeal communities from the Salton Sea, California, USA - SS_1_MS_1 metaG | ecosystem: Environmental > Aquatic > Non-marine Saline and Alkaline > Hypersaline >... | reverse complement strand
CGTGAATACACCTCAAGAATCATTCCCTTTAGAAATCGAAGGGACCGCCACTTCCCTGAAGGAGGCGGGTGGGAAATACATCCCGCGTGTGAGACTTATCCAGCACATCCTCACCGAACTCGAAGCTCTCTACGATGATTTCAGAGAATCCGGATTTGAACCTCTCCGGGAGCAATGGAAGAGGCTCAGCAACACCATCGGAGCGGAGGTGACCATCAGCTCGGCCACAGGGCAGCTGGCAGGCCGGGCGGTAGATATAGATTTGGACGGAGCGCTCATATTGCAGAAAGAAGACGGTGCTCAGAAAAGGATCATCGCCGGGGATGTTTCCTTGAGGAAATCGGCTTGAGATTCTGGAGTTCGGTAGCTTGAGATAGCGCAAATGAAAAGCGGAAGTCTAACTTCCGAACTCCAGGGGATAAAAATGGAAAACGTAGAAAACCTGCTGCAATTCGATCGGGAACACATCTGGCATCCGTACACATCAATGATCGATCCGCTCCCGACTTATTCGGTCGTCCGAGCTCAGGGAGTGCGGTTGACGCTGGCAAACGGGCACGAGTTGATTGATGGCATGTCATCCTGGTGGGCCGCCATTCACGGGTACAATCACCCGGTGTTGAATGAAGCCGCCAGGAATCAAATTGAAAGCATGGCCCATGTGATGTTTGGCGGCATCACGCATCGTCCGGCAGTTGAACTTGCTTCATTACTGATCAAACTGACTCCGGAACCACTGCAAAAAGTATTCTTCAGCGATTCCGGCTCAGTGAGCGTTGAGGTGGCCATCAAAATGGCTATTCAATATTGGCACGAGATGGGAAAACCGGAAAAGCATAAACTGCTGACGATTCATTCCGGCTACCACGGCGATACCTTTGGAGCTATGGCCGTTTGCGATCCTGTAACCGGAATGCATGAGATGTTCACCGGCATTCTTCAGCAGCACTACTTCGCAGAAGCGCCTCGCTGCAAGTATGAAGATACATGGGATGATGAGTATATCCGGGATTTTGAAAATTTGATCGAGACTCATTGCGAGGAACTGGCAGCGGTCATTTTAGAGCCGATCGTGCAAGGCACCGGGGGCATGCGTTTCTATTCTCCCGAATATCTGCGCCGGGTTAAAAAACTGTGTGACGAGTTCGATGTGTTGCTCATTCTCGATGAGATCGCTACCGGATTCGGGCGTACCGGCACGATGTTTGCCTGTGAACACTCTCAGGTTGTCCCCGATATCATGTGTGTGGGCAAAGCGCTTACGGGCGGATATATGAGTCTGGCAGCCACGCTCACAACTCAAAAAGTCAGTGATGGCATTTCGGCGGGGGGCAATGGAGCGCTCATGCATGGCCCCACTTTTATGGCAAATCCGCTGGCCTGTTCAATTGCGGTTGCCAGTATTAAGTTGCTGCTGTCTACTCGTTGGCAAAATCGAATTCAAAGGATCGAAAAACAGCTAAAAGAAGATTTGAGCTCGTGTGCCCGATATCCGCAGGTTGCTGATGTTCGGGTGCTGGGGGCCATCGGTGTGGTTGAAATGGTCGAACCGTTGAACATGGCTACTATCCAGAAAAGGTTCGTGGAGAAAGGTGTTTGGATCAGACCCTTCGGGAAATTGATTTATACTATGCCGCCTTTCATTATTGAGGAACAGGACTTGGCCCGGATCACCAAAGCGATTGTCGAAGTAATTGATGAAGAGGGCCAGGTGAAATGAAACCGCCCGCCAACAAATTCACCTTCATCGAAAAGGAACTCGAAGAACGCAAATCCCGGCACCATTTGCGCTACTTGCGAACGGTCGTGCCGCATTCCGGAGTGGAGGTCACTGTCAACGGTCGCCCCATGCTCAACTTTTCTTCCAACGATTACCTGGGCCTTTCCGGGCATCCTCAATTGAAGCAACGGGCAATCGAATTCATGGAACGCTATGGGGCCGGCTCTACTGCCTCTCGACTCATTTGCGGAACGTATGAATGTTTCGATCAGGTGGAACAGAAGCTGGCAGACCTGAAAGGAACGGAATCTGCTTTATTACTCAGTTCAGGATTTCAAGCCAACGTGTCTATTCTACCGGCGCTGACGGATCGGCATTCCCTGATCCTCTCGGATCGCTTAAATCACCGTAGCCTGGTCGAAGGTGCTCTGCTTTCCCGCTGCCAGGTGGTTCGTTTTCGACACAATGATCTGGACCATTTGAGACAATTGCTGGAAGAAAACCAGGAAAAGAATCACTCCCGAACTTTGATCGTCACTGAGTCGGTTTTCAGCGTTGATGGGGATCGGAGTGATATCGATGCTTTGGTAGAACTGGCTGAGGAATTCCAGGCATTATTGATCATCGATGAGGCTCACGCTACCGGGGTTTTGGGAACGAGGGGAATGGGACTGACCTGCGGCAAGAATGTGGATTTGACCATCGGCACATCCGGCAAGGCACTGGGTTCTTTTGGTTCCTATATCACTTGCTCAAAGGCGATGCGTGATTATTTTATCAATTGCTGTGCCGGGTTCATTTACACCACCGCACTCCCACCTTCCGTGGTTGGCGCTATTGATGCAGCGCTGGATATCATTCCGGCAATGGAAGTTGAACGTCAGGAATTGCAACGCGGGGCAGAGTTCGTACGAACATCGCTTCAGGAGCTGGGATGGAACACCGGAAATTCGAGTACCCAGATAATCCCGGTAATTGTGAGGGAAGAGAAAGGAACGCTTGAACTTTCGAAATGGCTGGAGGAACAGGGAATTCTGGCTGTCGGTATTCGTCCGCCAACGGTGGAAAAGGGGCAGGCCCGAATCCGGCTGGCGCTATCTGCATCACATACGCAGGAGCATTTAGAAAAACTGATCGATGTTTTCCGAAGGTGGACCGGATAGAAATGATACCAACCGAATTCCCACCAAAGCTGTTTGTCGCCGGCACGGATACAGGGGTAGGCAAGACGGTCGTATCGGCCATCCTTGTTGCAGGATTAAAAGGCAAATACTGGAAGCCTGTTCAGAGCGGGCTTGAGGAAATGACTGATACCGATTGGATTCGTGCAGCGACCGAACTTCTGGATAATCATTTCTATCCGGAAACCTACCGGCTGCAACGGCCTCTTTCACCACACGCATCCGCGGCAGCAGAAAACATTCACATAGAACTGGAATCATTCCAGCTACCGAAAACCAACGATCCTCTCATCGTGGAAGGTGCAGGCGGGATCATGGTGCCACTGAACAAAAAGCACCTCATGCTGGATCTGATGAAAAAGCTGAACATTCCGATTCTGCTGGTAGCCCGAACCGAACTGGGAACGATCAATCACACTCTGCTTTCGTTAGAGCAATTGCGAAGGCATGGGCTTGAGATATTTGGCGTGATTCTGAATGGGCCCAAAAATCCGGGCAACCGGAAAGCGATTGAACATTTTGGAAAGGTTAAGGTTTTGGCCGAAATTGAGCCGATGGATGCCATTAATTCAGAAACCCTGAAGCATGCCTTTCTGGAGTTCGGTAGCTTGAGCTACTGCAAATAAAAGCGGAAGTCTAACTTGCGAATTCCAAAGGAGGGAAATGGACCGAAAAACACTATTCACGTTAGCTGAGGACATCATCAGCGGCAATACTCCCGATATCAATGTGTACGAGGAACTCGCCAATATTCCTGATCGAGATGCCCTTATGCTCCTGCCGGGCGCGGATATGATCCGGGATTTTCACTTCGGGCGGGAAATACACTTCTGCTGCATCTGCAATGGCAAATCCGGCAGATGCTCTGAAGATTGCAATTTCTGTTCTCAATCCACGCATGCCAAAACCGATGCTCCGATTTATCCGCTTTTGGACAAAACACAGTTAAAGGAAGGTGGCCTTCGTGCTGCGCCAACCCCGATCAATCGATACTCCATTGTAACCAGTGGAAAAGGCCTCCCCAAAATCGAGGTCGAAGCCATTGCCGAGGCCCTTTCAGAATTGAACCGGAGCCAAATCAGCACTTGCGCTTCTCTCGGCATCTTGAATTCTGATGATTTTCAAATCCTGAAAAAAGCTGGCGTGAGCCGGTATCACCACAATCTGGAAACTGCCGAAAGTCATTTCCCGCAAATGTGTACGACGCATACGTATCAGGAACGAGTCGATACCATACTGGCGGCAAAGGAAGCGGGTCTGTCAGTTTGTGCAGGGGGAGTCTTCGGTATTGGTGAAACCGATGATCAGGTTTTAGAACTGGCGCTGGCGCTTAAGGAACTGGATGTCGATGCGATTCCACTTAATTTCCTGGTTCCTATCGAAGGGACGCAGGCTGAAAACCACGATGAACTCACACCGATGAGGTGTCTCAAGATCATTTCTATTTTCCGCTACGTGCTGCCGAAAAAGGAAATCCTTGTTTGCGGAGGCAGGGAAGCCAATCTGAAAGAGCTTCACCTACTGATCTTCCATGCCGGTGCCAGCGGCATGATGACTGGTGATTATCTGACCACCACAGGCCGAACCCTGCAAAAAGACCTGGAACTGATCGAAATGCTGGGATTCGTTCCTAAAAAGAAAGCGTAAAATTATGACTGTTCGATACCGGCATTTGTGTTATACTGTTGTTTGGTGTAAGCTGGCTAACGAGAGGAGTCAAGAGATAAGATGGAAATCACATGGCTGGGACATTCCTGTTTTAAACTAAAATCCAAGAACGGCACAGTCATTACCGATCCCTTTGATGATAGCACTGGCTATCAACTAGGAAAGGTGTCTGCCAACATCGTTACCGTAAGCCACGATCATCCAGGGCATAATTTCGCCAGCGGTGTTGATGGCGAACCTAAAGTAATCACCGGGCCCGGGGAGTACGAGATTGGCGGGATTTTTGTCTATGGAGTCAGAACCTTTCACGATAGCAAGAAAGGCGAGGAAAGAGGCAAAAACACATCTTATTTAATTGAGATAGATGACGTCAAAATATGCCATCTCGGAGATTTGGGGCATGTTCCTACAACAACCCAACTCGACGAAATAAGTGATATTGATGTTCTGCTCATCCCGGTCGGGGGTAATTCTACTATAGATGCTTCCGTTGCCATGGAAGTAGTTAACATAATGACCCCCACCTTCGTGATTCCCATGCATTACAAAACCGATTCCGAGGCCAGGGAGTTGGAGTTGCCGGACAAATTCCTCAAAGAGATAGGGGTTAAAGAAATTATCCTTGTGCCCAAGCTGAACGTCACCAAATCCGCCATGCCGATTGATATGCAGACTGTGGTGATGGACTACAGGCAATAGTTAGCCGCTTCCTCGCCGGCAACGAACCCGGTCGAAAAGGCAGCCTGCAGATTGTATCCCCCGGTATCGGCATCGATATCCATTACTTCACCGCAAAAATAAAGGCCGTCTATCAATCGCGAAGCCATAGTGCGCGGGTCGATTTCCTTCAGCGAGACTCCTCCGGCAGTGACCATCGCAGAGCTTAAAGGTAATGGTTTGTCAATGTTGAAACGCAGTGACTTCAATAGACCTGTCAGGTGCTTCCTTTCTTCAGCGTCAATCTGACTGCCGCACTTATCTGCAGGGATGCCGCTCATCCCGATGAACGGCTCAATCATTTTTTGCGGCAGCAGTCCCGTCAACAACCGTCGATAACCTCGCTTGCCGTGCTTGTCAAAATCCCTTTGCAGCCGCAGTTCCAGTTGCTTCTCGCTCAAGCCAGGTTTGAGATCAATGGAAACGCTCACCGGGCCTTTTTTGAGAGCATCAACAACGGCCAGACTCATCTGCAGGACAACAGGCCCGCCGATGCCGAAGTGCGTCAGCATCATTTCACCCATGCGACTTTCGATGACTGGTTTTCTTGCCCGCTGGCGGGAAGTGCCGCGTCCGCAATCGATTTTCACAACGGGCATTGATTTGAGCTGGTCCGCCCGGCACTGATAAGCAGTCAGGCGCACATTGCGCAGACTGACCCCCTGCATGCTCCGGGCTATCTCAACTTCCCGCACAACCAGCGGGACCAGCGCGGGCCGCAATGGAACAATGGTATGCCCGAGTTCTGCGGCAATCCTATACCCGTCACCCGTCGAACCGGTGGCAGGGAAAGAAGACCCGCCGGCAGCCAGGATTACCGCTATTGCAGGGAATACCCCCTTTTCGGTATATACCTTCTCTATTTTCCCATCGTGAATCTGTGCTCCGGTCACCCGGATTCGATGTGCCTGCACTCCATGATCTGCCATGTAATGCTCCAGAGCACTGACCACATCCGCGGCGTTATCGGAGATGGGGAATATGCGGCCTCCCCGTTCGATTTTGGTTTCAACACCATATCGGGAAAAAAATGCCAGCAGATCATCCCGGAAGAATCGGTTGAAGGCGCTGTAGAGAAAACGTCCGTTGGGCCCGTACATCTCAATGAATTCATCCAAATCCCGGCTACTGGTCAGATTGCAGCGAGTCTTACCGCTGATGAGAATCTTCTTGCCGGGACGTTCCATCTTTTCCAGAAGGATCACGTTAGCGCCGGACTCGGCTGCCCGCCCCGCGGCTACCATGCCGCTGGCTCCACCGCCAATGACTATGATGTTTTTGCCTTCCATCGTGGTCTATTATAGCGGTGATTGGTGTTTCGGGAAACAAAACGGCGGAACACATTTACTGAGTTCAGTTTATATTGACAATGGATTTGTACTGTGCGAACATTGACTTAAAACAGGCAAGGAGGCACTGGCAATCGCCAACGTACTTGTTATCACCGATACAATATCGTCCATCCCTCCAGAGTTAGCTGAACAGCACGGGATTTCCATAGTCCCCGGCGGCAACATTGTGGCGGGAGATAAAACCTATGCTGATGGGGATACCATCAGCAATGATGATGCCTACGAGTTGATCGATAAAGACCCGGATAATTTTCATGCTGCGGCAATAACACCGGGCCAGTTTCTGGAATACTATCGCAAATTCCATAATCCCGGCCAGGATATCCTGCATATCACCGTCTCCTCTGCCTTTACTGCCGCTTTTCAGTCAGCCAATCTGGCAGCGGAAAGCTTCCGGGAAGAATCCCCTCAAACCACTATTCGAATAGTTGATTCAAAAACCGCCGCCGGTGCTCAGGGATTGCTTGTCCTGGCGGCTGCCAGGGCTTTGGAGAACGGGATGTCACTGGACGAAACGGTAAATTTTTTGGAGCAGACCCGCCCGAAGACAGCCGGCTATATGTTACTGGATACACTGCGATATGTTTATCGAACGGGACGGATGTCTAAAACGGCTGCCAGGATCGTTTCGCTACTCAATATAAGGCCCATAAATCGAATGACCGATGAAGGTACTATGGACATGGTGGGCAAGGTGAGGAAACGCTCGGACGGTTTCAAAAAGCTCATAGAAATGATCAAAGCGGAAGCGGAAACCGAAGAGCTCCATTTCCTGCTATCGCATGCCAATGCTCCTGAGGTGGCACAAGCTTTCTCCGAGCAACTCCAGAGCGAATTCAAGTGCCTGAGCCTTACCACCAGCGTATACAGCCCGATGATGGGATACGCTGTCGGGCAGGGAGCGATCTTCGTTGGTTTTCAGCCCCAACTGGATTTGTAAACTATGCCAGCCACAGCCCAATTGCAGGGAATCGAACGCTTTCGTCAGCTAAACCAGTCCTTTCCCCAGACCAGCCAGATACTCAATCATAAGCAACAGGGCAAAAAAGTATTCGGCTGGCTTTGCACTTATGCGCCCGAGGAAATCCTCCACGCTGCCGGCATTCTCCCTATCAGGATAATCGGCTACTCAAACGAAGCAAATACTGATGATGGTACCGCACTCCTTTATATCAACAATTGCTCTTTCTCACGCAGTTGCCTTCAGCTCGGGCTGGAAGGCCAGTACGATTTTCTCGATGGCGTAGTCGGCGGTTCCACTTGCGATGGGGCCAGGCGCCTTTTCGATATCTGGCGGCAATACATCGAAACACCTTTCCATCACGTAATGACCGTTCCCCGCAAATACACCGAAAGGGCCCACCAGCTTTATTTTCATGAGACGCTCCAGTTAAAGCAGCACCTCGAAGAATACCTGGGATTCACCATCAGCGAAGAGGCAATCAGGGAATCGGTTTTACTTTACAACCAGTCGCGTCAATTGCTAAAGCGGCTTTACGAACTGCGCAAACGAGATGAACCGCCTATCACCGGGGCGGAAACGATGGAGATTCTCAATGCTGCCTACCGTATGCCCAAGGAGATTTTCAACCGGTGGCTTGAAGAATTACTCGAAGAGCTTGAATCGTCGGATCGCGCTTTCAGCGGCCGGGCCAGGGTGATGATCAACGGGAGCGTGCTGACCAACCCGGAGTTTATCAAATCGATCGAAGATCAGGGAGCGCTGGTGGTCACCGATGAACTTTGCACCAGTACCCGGTACTGGGGCGATGAAATAATACTGGATGACGGGAGACCGATTCTGGAAGCGATCTCCCGGCGTTACCTGAACAATTTTCCCTGTGCCCGAATGTACCCTTCAGATCCCCGCTTCGAGCGCATAATCGATTTTGCCCATGAATACCAGGTGGACGGTGTTATCAGCCAGATAGTCAGATTTTGTGTTCCCTATTCACATGATCTGCCACTGCTCACCGAGAAACTGCAGGAACAGGGAATACCGACCCTTGCGTTGGATGTCGAGTACGGTTCGTCCGGCTCGGGACAGGTTGCCACCAGGGTTCAGGCATTCCTCGAAATGCTGGAGGCCGGCAGGAAATGAGAATCGAGCCTGCGGAGAAGAACAAACTTAAATCGATCGTCCGGGGATCGCGGCGGTTTGCCCGGCTTACGCAAAAAGCCTTCCCGGAGCGTAAGAGCGATGCGCTATATTACCAGATGCTGGAAAAGTATTACGAGCGATTGATGAGCGCTCACGATGATGGCAAGATAATCGCTGCCCACACAGTGTTCTTCCCGGCGGAAGTTCTCTACGCTATGGATGTGGTTCCAATGCACACCGAGGCAACCACCTGGATGATCACTCTCTTCACCGGGGAAAGCTCGGATATTATCACTGCGGGCAACCAGTTGGGACTGGCTTCCGAAATATGCACTCCGCATCGCGGACTGGCTGGAGCTTTCGCTCTGGGAACCATCCCCAGCCCGGATGTGATGCTCTGGTCAAACATGGTCTGTGACAACACCGCCAAGAGCGGCGAACTTATTACCAAGATGACCGGCGTCCCCGGGTTTTTCCTCGATCGGCCTTTCAAGCAGAGCGATGAAGAGGTGAAATATCTGACTGAAGAACTGGGCGACATGGTTGCTTTTCTGGAGGAGCATTCGGGGAAAAAGATGGACTGGGACCGGTTCTCTGAGATCATCGTTCGGATGGACCGGCAAATCAAACTTATCCGAGAGATCAATGAACTGAGGAAAGCTGTCCCTACGCCATTCTCTCCGCAGGGATTTATGCAGCTTCTCACCGCCGACTATCTTTTCCCCGGTCAGCCGGAGGCCATCGAATACCTGGAAACGTTACGAGACGAAATGGCGGAAATGGTCAAATCCGGGATCGGCGCAGTTCCTGAAGAGCGCTTCCGGCTGATGAGCTTCTTCCTGCCTCCGATGTATTTGACCGGCTTTCTGGAGAAGATTTCGCACGAACACGGAGCGGTGAGTGTCACCGAACCTTTTTTTACCTTTTGGGATGAGGGACAACTTGATCCATCGAAACCTCTGGAGAGCGTGGCCCGAAAATCCTACATGATCCCGGAGATGCGGATGTACGGGCCGCTGGATGACCGGGCTCTGAACAGCATTAAAAACTGTGCTGAAGAGTATCAGATCGACGGAGCGATCTACTATGCCGATGTAGGCTGCCGGCATGCCTGTGCCACCATCAAGATATTCAAGGATTTGTTGAATGAAATCGATGTGCCGGTAATGACTGTTGACTGTGATGTAGTCGATCCCACCATCACCTCGGAAGAGGAGTTCAGAGAGAAACTTGAGCAGTTCTTTGAACTGCTGGATGCTTCAGGGAAAACGGCATCGAAAACCGGTCCCATGAAGGAATTGATTACAGCGGGTATAGATATTGGAAGTTTGACCACCAAGGCGGTAATTATCAAGAACGGCGATACCCTGGCACAAAGCATGATTGACTCGGGTGACGATAACGAAGAGAGCGCCAGGGCTGCCATTGAAAAGGCTTTTAGCAGTACCGAGCTGAGTTTTGATAACGGACTGCCGATCGTTTCCACCGGCACCGGGGGAAAGTCCGTTACTTTCGGCACAGGACAACAGGCCATCAATACCTGTCTGGCACGGGGAGTTCATCACCTGTTCCCTTCGGTTCGAACTGTAATCAACCTGGGGGCCGAAACAAGCGCCGTACTCAAGCTCGATGCCAAAGGCAGATTGCTTGCCTGGGAAAATCAGGACAAGTGCGCCTCCGGCAGCGGGGTTTTCCTGCAGCAAATGTCCCGGCTGATGGGGATGCCTCCGGAGGAAATGTCCGAACTTTCCTTCCAGTCAACATCTCCGGCGGAAATTTCCAACACTTGCGCCGTTTTTGCCGAATCAGAGGTGATTTCTCATGTGCATCGCGTACCGCCGACACCTATGCCTGATATCGCTGCCGGCATCTATGCTTCGATGGTGGGACGTATCATGGCGATGTGCAAGCGGATCGGTATCGAGAAAGATGTTGCTGTAGTTGGTGGTGTTGCCATGAGCAAGGGATTGATCCGCGTGCTCGAAGAAGCGCTGGGATTTGAGCTCCTGGTTCCCGAGACGCCTCAGACAGTAGCGGCTCTGGGGGCGGCAATTATTGCCAGAGAGAATGCAGAGGAAGGTCTCATCTGATAAATTGCACGTTGCGACAAGGACTGAGAGATTCCCGATCGGGGTCGGGAATGACATAAGAAAAAGGATTGCTAACAAAATGATCGTTGCCGGAATTGATATCGGATCGAGAGCAGCCAAAGGGGTGCTGATGAGAGATAACGAGATTATCTCCTCAGTTATTCGCGATACCCTGGCCGAGAGCGTGCGCACATCCGAAGCAACCATGTCCGAACTTTTAGAGGGAACGGGCATATCGAGATATGATATCGATTACATCGTCGCCACCGGCTATGGCCGGGTGCTGGTTCCCTTCGCTCACGAAAACGTATCAGAGATAAGCTGCCACGCCAGGGGAATCAACTGGTACTTTCCTTCAGTGAGAACCATCCTCGATATGGGCGGGCAGGATAACAAAGCTATCAGTTGTGACGGACAGGGCCGGGTGACTAATTTTGTCATGAACGATAAGTGCGCCGGCGGGACAGGACGATTTCTGGAGATGATCGCCGAGGTTCTGGGCGTTTCCCTTTCGGAAGCCGGGGAACTTTCACTTCAGGCAAAAGACTCTGTCCCTTTCAACACGGTATGTGCTGTGTTTGCCAAATCTGATGCTATTGCCTACCGTCGGCAGGGAGTGGAAACAGACAAGATTCTCTCCGGACTTAACAATGCCATCTCGCAGCGTAGCGTGAATCTCTTAAAACGAGTGGGCATTAAATCCGATTTCAGCATCACCGGAGGCATTTCTAAAAATAAGGGGCTGGTAGCCAAGTTTGCTGAGAAACTTGGAATTGAGCCTTTGCTTTGCGACGATCCCCAGTTAGTTGGTGCACTGGGATCTGCCCTGTTTGCTGCGGAAAGGCTCCGGGGCGGGAAGGTTGAAGAGGCTAAAGCACAGTATGGTTACTCCGATGGCACAGGCGATTATTTTATCACTATTGATGCCACGAGATGTGATGGTTGCGGGAAGTGTGTGATTGCCTGCCCGGAAAACATATTGACCGTTTTCGGGGAGGATGGCTCACGCCCCAGAGCCGGAGTACGGGAAGAAGTCAGAAAGAAGCTGGCTTATTTGTGCCCGGGGATTGCCACTTGTTCCCGGAACGAAACCGATTGCCATCGGGCCTGCCCGCAGGATGCCATTAGTCATTCGTGGTAGCCGTGAAGGGGGCAATTATTACTCTTTATCTTCGTCCCCGAAATCCCTGTCGAGAATTTCGCGGAATGCCTCGGGCGGTTGCTCCCTGACCTTATTTGCTGAATTGTAACCGGGAAGCTCATGCACAGATTTCAACTCACCCGTTTCCGAGTCAATGATCATCGCAGCCTCATCCAGTACCGGCTCCTCGACATATATAGGCGCTTTGAACCGCAGGGCAATAGCCATGCAGTCGCTCGGCCGGGAATCGATTCGCAGTTCCTGCCCGGCCCGATTGAGGACCATGATCCCATAAAACACCTCTTCACGGAGTTCGGTCACGAGTACCTGCTTCACAGATGCTCCCAGACTTTCGATGACGGACTTGGCCAGGTCGTGCGTAAGCGGCCGGGGCACCTCCACGTTTTCCAGTTTTAAAGCTATGGCGTTTGCCTCGGCGGCACCCACCCAGAGAGGAAGGTACCGTTCCCCTTCATCTTCCTTCAGCAATACCACGCGGGAATCATTAATGGTATTCACCATGATATTCTCGATCTTCATCTCGATCATTTTCTTAAACCAACCCGTTCACGTCAAATGCGAATTGGCTCCACCCTAACACATACCTTTAACCCACGTCAACCCGCTTGCACGCTTCATCGTAACATCCTATAATCCCCATAAAGAGCCATGTCAAATCAGAACAACTCTCAGGATGAACTGACCCTGGTTCGCCGGGCCAAATCAGGTGATAAGGAAGCCTTCGGACATCTCATGGAAATGCATGCCATCCGGGCCTACCGTATCGCTTATTCCATCATTCCCAATCATCAGGAAGCCGAGGATGCGGTGCAGGAAGCTTGCGTCACCGCATTCAAATCCATCAGGAAGATCGAAAAGGAAGAATCTTTTAGCTCGTGGTTTGGCCGGATCGTGACCAGCCGGGCCTATGATATCGGCCGCAAAAAACAGCGGGGACAGAAGACCGTGGAAAAGGAAACCACGGCACTCAAAATGGAAATAACCAGTACTTCAGCTAACCCGGCAAATGGAAAAACCGAACTCAAACTCGATCTTCAGGCGGCGATAGCCGAATTGCCGGAACTGCATCGCCTGGCCATCATGCTGCGGTATTCGGAGGATGCTTCCACGGACCAGATTGCCAGAGTTCTCAATCGTCCGGCAGGAACAATAAGAAGGATTCTGAGCGAATCATACCGGATGTTACGTCTTTATTTAGAGAAGGATGAAACCGATGAAGTGCAGTGAAGCACGGGAAAGGATGCTGGAATACCTCGATGGTTTGCTGAAAGGCGAGGACCTTCGAGAGCTTGAAGCACATCTGGAGCAATGCGGGGAATGTCGATTGGAACTGCAGAGCGTGCAGTCGCTGGATGCTCGATTGAAGCAGGAAGTTCCCGCACTCTGGGAGAGCATCGAGCCTTCTCCGGCCTTTCTCAATCGCTTGAAGAATATGGAACTGGAACCGGAGAAGGCTTCAATCTGGAGCTTCTTTGATCCATGTCTGGTGCTTTTCCAGAATCATCGACCGGCAATGGCAGCCGGATTGACTGTTCTGATCGCTATTGTTCTGGCTCTTACCATCGTTCCCGGGATAATCAATGAAGGTGATGACGGTGAAACGAGCATGGTTGCGGAGGCTCCTCCACCAGCCGCATCGGACGAGGAATTTCAAGATGAGGGAATGATATCCAAAGGTTTAGGCGAACGTTCAGCAGAACCGGAAACGGAAGCGTCGGTTCTTGCCGCAGGGGCGGAAGGCGATAATGGCAATGAATACACTTTTGGAGGGGAAAACGACGTAGTATCACAAACAACAACGCCGGCATCGGAACACTGGCCCACACCGTGCCCAACGGCTGTACCATCCTCTGCCGTGCCTCCGACGACAACGGGCAGCATGACAGGATGGAATTATGGAACATGTGTGAGTGTGTCGGATACAATCGCTCTGGCTGAAGAGAATGATTACGAAGGCCGGTACCAGGCAATCCGGATCGCTCTTGATAATGAAGCTGTTCACAATACTCTTGAGCCGGATATCAGCTATTGCGCAATTGTGTTTAGTGGTGTCATGGAATTCAACGATTACGTTTGCAGCGGCTCTACAGTTGGCATTGCTGTGGGTGAAACCGAGCCTGTTACACCGGTACTCTATGCTTGTGTCAATTCATCCAGCCAGATGGTGACGCAGATCATGGTTGTCTCTGAATAGGAAGCTTCCGTGAAGACGGAATGCCACTGGATATTATTCGTTGCTCCAGCAGTTATTTATTGGGTGTTCATCCTTGCATATTAAGAGAAACGAAATCAGCGTTGCGCTCGAAGTGGTCTCTCAAAGTCGTATAGAGTGGTTTGTAAAGGCTATAGAGTTCACCATAAGCTTTGGCAACGGAAGGATCGGGCAGTTTTGAATCCTTGGTTGAGATAAGTGCATTGCATGCTTGTTCAACTGAATCGTAGAAACCAGCTGTGATAGTAGCCAGAAT
>Ga0180431_10006056_pt1 | contig 14460 bp, 12 predicted proteins | sample SS_ome_11_FD_132459 | JGI IMG/M metagenome (GOLD analysis project Ga0180431, IMG submission 132459) | Hypersaline lake sediment archaeal communities from the Salton Sea, California, USA - SS_1_MS_1 metaG | ecosystem: Environmental > Aquatic > Non-marine Saline and Alkaline > Hypersaline >... | reverse complement strand
TAATCGTTGGAATGAATGGCCCCTGAGGCCCATAGATATCATCTTTTACCTTGATAATTCCCTGCAGCTTGCTGCAGGGAGGTTCATTCAATCAAAAATGTATCATAAGAAAATACCGCTTAGAATGACGTACTAGGGATTGATGATGCTGAGGATACAGAAATAATACCAAAATAGCGCTCCATTCTTTGTTGAAATTTCGCACGCCGAGCGGCGTTTTACCAATTCAGTGTTAAATACCTTGATTTTAACAAAAAAGAGGTTATAATGGAGTCAATCATGAAGGTTCGCCCTCGTTGGCGGGCCGGTTTCGTTCTGAGGCGAAGATCCATGTGTTTGAAGTGGCAACCTCACGTGTCGAACCATGAAAATCTATCAGGAAGGAGGATGTCACGATGACCAATGGAACAGTAAAGTGGTTTAACGACCAAAAAGGCTATGGCTTCATTGAGCGAGATGATGGTGCTGATGTATTTGTTCATCATTCCGGAATCGAAGCAACCGGGTTCAAGTCTCTCAATGAAGGCGACCGAGTTACCTTTGACATAGAGCAAGGCAATAAAGGCCCTGCTGCAGTAAATGTGAAAGTAGTATAGCCCGTGAGAGTCTAAGCAGAAAAAGGGGCATTCTTACATTCATCATGGAGTGCCCTTTTTCTTTAATTAGACGCGTGGGCCTCGCCGACGCTTTTGTATTTCTCGATAATTCCCCGGGCAAGCCGTTTTCGGTTGGCAGATTCTCCCAAATGAAAGGTCTCCAAATATTCCAGGAGCCGATTCTCATTTCCAGGCTCAGCGAGTAGCCCTGTACAGAAGTAGTACACACTCACGCCTCGGTGAATGCGAGCATAAGTGCGTCCCTTGAGGTGTTCGATCGCAAATCTCCTTATCACGTCGGACCGATGCCTCAGGCCGGCCTCAAGATCTGATAGCTTTGAGACCCCGACGAAGAGCAGTTTGTCAACCAGTGATTCCGCAAACCAGTCCTCGAATACCAATTCAAGGCCGGTCTGGTTCTGGATCTCGTCATCCAGCATCCTGACGAGGTCACCGTGCTTGATGAAATGGATCAGGGAGATCTTGTCGAGGGGTATGTCGATGCCTTGAGCGGCTGCGACCTCCTCCGAGTAATCTCTCAGGTTCTTCCGCAGGCCGTCAAACTCATAATCCGCGAGCTCAAGCAATCCCGAAAGCCGCGAGAATCGCCGTCGCATGTGAATCGGGATTGCATGCTTGCTCTTGTACCCGAGGTCGTGCTCAATTTCTGCCCATGCATGCTGAAGAATCGATCGGATCTGAATTTCGGCTTTGAGGCCTATCAGTCGCTTGTCTTCTGGCAATTTCCCGGAGGATTTGCGCAAGCTCACTACATAGTGCAACGAGAGGTAGCCAAAGCGGTCCGGGTCGAGCAGCGCTCCCTTATCGATGGAATGCTCGGTATCGACCGTGAATTCCCGTCTAATGATATCCGCAACCCGGTCCACGTCCGAGCTAAAGTAGGTGATCACCCGAACACCGGCAATATCAGTCAGATCTCCGAGATTTTTATAGGAAGCGTCGGGCTTGTTCAGCTTGCGGTTTAAGCTATCTCGCTGTTTCACTCGATGATGGATGGAATGGACATACAGGCCTTCATCTCGTATCAAGCCTTCGAGAAGAGCGCTGATCTTTCTTGAAAGTATCTCATAGAGCGAAACGTTTGCATCGTACTCAGAAAGTATATTGTCACTATTGCTCATCGTGGGTAACTTCTCTTCAGGCAGGCGGCCTCATATAATCGATCAGCCGTAAAGGACAGTGAAGCTGTTCGCTCGCCGGCTGCATTGAGGAGTCAGCTCAGGTCTTTCCACCAATGATCGATATAGCTATCAGATAAGTAGCTCTCAACTAATTCTCGCCATTTCTCATTCGTCGATACCCATTGCTCCTGCTTGAAAGGCAATTCCCTAAGGAGTTTACATGCCCTATCCGCCATAAATTCTTCACCGGTGGCGGAGAAATGCTCTCTGACTCCAATTAAGAATTTCTCGCTTTCCTTGCACCCTTCCCTCGTTCCCCATTTCCTGATAAGAAAGTCAACATTGCCTCTGAGCATCAAAACGAGTCCGGTTCCTTTTAATTTATCATGCGAATACTTTGATAGCTTTTTCACAAATGCATTGTGAAGTTCTTCCATGTTTGTTGTGTCAATATCATCAAAGCCGATGTTAAAGAATACAACAAACTCCACTATCGATTGGCGGTGCGGAACCGGCAGACCCATGTACCATTCGATGAATTTTTCTAATGGTGAATCCATGGTTATTCCCTTAAAAATGAAAAGTAGGAGCATTATGTCTCCGGATGGAGCCTTGGCCTGATTTGTTTGAAGATCTCCATCACGATGAGCAGGGGAACAGCCAAAATCAGCACTTCAGCCCATTCCCAAACGGTAATCGGTTCGATGCGCAGGACTGTCTGCATAAAGGGAATATGCATTGCACCGATGTGAATGCCCTGGGCCAGCATGACGCCGAGGATCAGTATCCAATTGCGGTAAAGAGGCACCCTGAATGTCGAGACCATTTCCGACCGGCAGTTGAACACGTGGACGTTCTGCATGAAAACCATCAGCAGCAGGACGATATTTCGGGAATGGATTTCGTCCATCTGCTGAATATTAATGAGATAAAACCAGAAAGCAAAGGCGATCAGGCCCATGGTGCATCCCGAAACCAGGGTTTGCTGGATCATCAGAGGGTTGAATATCTTTTCGTCGGGATGCCGGGGTTTGCGCCGGATGGCGCCGGGTTCCCCTCCCTCAAAGGCCAGGGCCACATCCTGGAGGCCGTTGGTGACCAGATTGAGCCACAGCAGTTGCACGGCCAGCAGGGGAAGGGGCATGCCGGCCAGGATGGCGGCCAAAAACAACATAACCTCGGCCGCGCCGGTGGAAATCAGCAGATAGATCACCTTGCGCACATTATCGTAGGCAAACCGGCCTTCTTCCACGCCGGCCACAATGGATGAGAAATTGTCGTCTGTGACAATCATGCTGCTGATTTCCTTGGCCACGTCCGTGCCCGATCCCATGGCCACGCCGATATTGGCCCGCCGCAGGGCCGGGGCGTCATTGACTCCGTCTCCGGTGACCGCCAGGAATTCCCCCCGGCGAATGAGGGCTTCCACGATTTGCAGCTTCTGGATAGGAGTAACCCGGGCAAAAACATGGCTGGAAGCCACCAGCTTTAGAAAGGCCGGTGAATCCGCCGGTCCGATTTCCGTCAACCGGCTGCCGGTCACCACTTCCTCGTCCGGTTCGGCAATGCTTAGTTCCCGGGCGATGGTGGATGCGGTGGCCGGGTGATCGCCGGTGATCATCAGGACCGTGATCCCGGCACTGCGACATTTCTCAACAGCATCCCGAGCCTCAGGCCGCAGCGGATCGATAAAGGCCACCAGCCCGTAAAACACCAGCCGGGGTAAATCCTCTTCCGTGTAAACCTCTCTTTTTACATAATGGTCGAATTCACCGCCGGCAACGGCCAGGACGCGGTAGCCCTCGGCAGCCAGCAGCAGTGCCCGGGCTTCCACGGCATCCCTGTCGAGGAGGGTGGAACCGCCGTTGTCCACGGCTTCATCGCAAAAGCCCAGGATGACTTCGACGGCCCCCTTGGCGGCAACATGCACCTTTTTGTTCTTGTGATAAAAAGTGGTTGAATATTTTCTTTCTGATTCGTAGGGGATGACGCCGGCCAGGGAAAAATCACGCCGCACCTTGACCGGTTCCAGCCCCATTTTATACCCCAGGGCCAGAAACGCCACATCCATTGCATCACCGTGATATTTCCAGCCTCCGTTTTCCCTTTTAAGGTCGGCCTCGTTGGCCAGGATTCCGAGTTTGGCGATCTCGGCCATCTGTTGGCCCTGATCCTCGGAAAGGGCTGTCGAATCCACCGGCCGGACGTCACCGTCACCGTTGTAGCCCTCCCCGGAGGCCATGAACCGGTCGCCGCCTGGAAATTCAATTATTTTGGCGGTCTGCTGGTTAACGGTGAGGGTGCCGGTCTTGTCGCTGGCGATAACGGTGCAGCTTCCGAGGCTTTCCACGGCGGTGAGCTTGCGCACGATGACGTTGCGCCTGGACATCCGGGTCGTGGCAATGGACAGGGCCACGGTCAGGGCCACGGGAAGTCCTTCGGGAATGGCCGAGACCGACAGGGCCACCACAAAGAAAAAGATCTCGGCAGGGGCAAGGCCCTGCTTCCACAGGATGCCTGCCAGGACAGCGCTGAGGCCCAGGACCAGCACACTGATCTGCCGGGTGAAACGCTCCATGCGCAGCACCAGGGGCGGCTTGGCGCCTTTGGAAAGGGTAATGTTTTCGGCGATTTTTCCCACTTCGGTGGCCATGCCGGTGGCCGCTACCACGCCCATGGCCCGGCCGCTGGTGATGGCGGCGCCCGCAAATGCCATGTTCGCACGATCGGCCACGCCGATGGATTCGATGAGCACCCCGGCCTTTTTGTTGGCGGCCAGGGATTCGCCCGTCAGAAAGCTTTCGTCCGCGGTCAGCCCGTTCACCTCCAGGAGCCGCAGATCCGCCGGGACCTTGTTTCCGGATTCGAGAAACACAATATCCCCGGGCACCAGGTTTTCAGCCGGGATTTCCGCTTGCACGCCCGAACGCCGGACCCGGGCGCTGATTTTGAGCAATTTCTGGAGGCCAGCCGCGCTTTTTTCCGCATTGTATTCCTGGTAGGCCCCCAAGCCGCTGTTGATCACGATCACCAGCAGGATAAAGACCGCATCGGTGGTCTCGCCGATGGCAACAGACGCCGCCGCCGCCGCGATCAGGATGAAGATCAGCGGATTGAGTATTTGATGCAGCAAAATCCCCCACAGGGTCGGGGGTTTCTTTACCGGCAGGGCATTAATGCCGTATTGGGTAAGTCGCTGTTGAGCATCCTCATCGGTCAATCCGTTGCGGGAGGTGCTCAATTCACGACAGACCTCATCTTCGGTCATGGCATGCCATTTTTGTTCGATCATTTTCATGGGATTGCATCCCTCCGGTCATGGTCCTTTTTTGATTTGCACACTCAATTGAGAATTCTCCGATGAGTCGCACCAGGGCGGGCGCTGAACCTGCGCACGGTTACCGTTATTCTTTCAGCGATCCGCCAAAAGATTCCAACGAGATGACCAGTTCGAATTCTTTTTCGGCACCGGGATGTTTGTTTATCTGAAAGCCGAGCTTTTTACCCAGCGCGAGCATGCTCCGGTTTTCCGTTAAGACAATGCCCCAGACCCGTTGGAATCCCCTCCTTTCAGCAATTGACAGGCAGTTTTGAAGAAGACTCGAACCGATCCCTTTTCCGTGCCAGGGATCACCCACCACAACCGCGAACTCTCCCTTCTTTCCATCCGGGTCTCCGATGATCCTCGCCACCCCCAGCATGCGCTCCGCCCCGGGATCGTCGTCGAAGGCCACCAGGGCGATCTCCCGGTCGTAATCGATCTGGGTGAACCGGGCCAGCATCTCAGGGCTCAATTCTTTTATGGGGCTGAAGAAGCGGTTATAGATGGTCGTGGGGGATAATACCTTGAAAAAGCGCTGGAAGAGGGGAGCGTCTTCCGGCCTGACAGGGCGTATAAAAAGCCTGGCGCCTTCCTCGGTGACCAGGTGGGTCTCATCCTCCGCCGGATAGGCGCTGATCACCAGGTGCAGGGGAGAAGGCAGATCCGCCTCGGAAACGAGGATGCGGGAATCCACCGCCTCGGGCCTGCCGTCCTTGATGAGCACGGGATTCATATCCAGTTCGGCAATCCGGGGGAAATCGATCAAGAGCTGGGAGAGCCGGATAATCATTTCTTCGAGGCGTTCCATGTCCGCCGGGGGCCGGTTTCTATACCCCTGCAGCAAGGTCCAGGCCTTGGTCTCCTGCATCATGCGCCTGGCCAGCAGACGGTTCATGGGGGGAAGTCCCAATGCCCGATCCTTGAGAACTTCGGTAAAGATGCCGCCCATTCCAAAAACAATGACCGGACCGAAATTGACATCCCGTTTGGCGCCGAGAAGGATTTCAAAATCAGGGTTGGAAAAAAACGGCTGCAGGGTGACCCCCTCGATCCGTGCTTGGGGCTTATAGCGGCGCGCGGATTCCACGATTCCGGCAAAGGCTTCACGGACATCCGCATCCGAACGCAGGTCCAGGCGAATCCCGCCTGCCTCGGTTTTGTGGGTGATGTCCGGGGAATGGAGCTTCATGACCAGCGGATATCCCATGTCCCGGCCCAGGCGCGAAGCTTCTTCTTCGGTTCCGGCAGTTTCGGTCCGAATCACGGGGAGGCCGTAAGCCGAAAGGACCTCCTTGGCGTCCGATTCCGGCATGAACCCTTGCTCCGGGGCACCGGCCAGAAGGCGACGGGCCTTTTCCGGATCAAATGCGCTCTCCCGGGTCAGCTTGGGCGGGATCTCCAGAAGGGATGCCGTGTTCCGGGCATACTCAACCATGTACAGAAAGGCCCGGACCGCCCGTTCCGGCGTCTCATAGGTGGGAATTCCCACTTTATTCAGGATTTGCACCGCCTGTTCGATGCTTTTACCGCCCATCCAGCAGGCAAACACGGGATACCGGCGGCCTTTCATCGTGGTTGCCAGGGTCTCGGCCACCGAAATGGGATCCGTAAGGGCCTGGGGCGCCAGGATGACACAGACGCCGTCCGTGTCTCTTCCTTTGAAACAGATTTCAAGTGTGCGGCGAAAGCGTTCCGCGGAGGCATCCCCGAGAATATCAATGGGGTTGTTGCGGCTCCAGAAGGCCGGCAGAAACCCATCGAGTTTCTGAAAGGTTTCATTGTCGAGAGGCGCCGGCTTTAGACCGTAAAGGGCAAGGGTATCCGTGGCCATCACGCCGGGGCCGCCGCCGTTGCTGACAATGGCCAGGCGCGGGCCGCGGGGGGGCGGTTGCTTGGCCATCAGTTCGGCGCAGTCGAAAAGATCCTGGATGGTGTCCACCCGCACGATGCCGGCACGCTTGAATGCGGCGTCATACACCGCGTCTTCACCGGCCATGGCCCCCGTATGGGAGGCGGCGGCCTTTGCCCCGGCCTCGCTTCTGCCCGCTTTCAGAACGATAATGGGCTTGATCCGTGACACCGCGCGCGCGGCGCTCATGAACTTGCGAAAATTCGTTAAACTTTCTATGTAGAGCAGAATGCTTTTGGCCGAGGAATCGTTCCCGAGGTAATCGATGAGATCGCCGAAATCCACGTCCAGCATGGAGCCGATGCTGACAAAATGACTGAAACCGATATGCTCCTGTAACGCCAGATCTAAAATGGCCGTACAGATGGCCCCGCTCTGAGAGATAAAGGCCAGATCGCCCATATCAGGCATTTCGGATGCGAAACTGGCATTGAGATTTACGGAGGGCCGGATAATGCCCAGGCAGTTCGGTCCCACAATACGAAGCCCGCCGGCATAGGCCGTGGCGCGGATCCGCGCCTCGATTTCTCTTCCCTTTTCACCGACCTCCTTCCCCCCGGCGGAAATGACGATGGCGCCCGCCGCCTTTTTTTCCACGCATTGCCGGACGATGTCGTGGACGGCAACAATCGGCGTGGCAATGACCGCCAGGTCCACCCCCCCTTCGAGAGCGGAGATGGATCCAACGGCCGGCATACCATGAACGGTATCGTATTTGGGGTTTACCGGCAGCAGTTTTCCCTGGAACCCGCCCTCGATGAGGTTCTTCATCAGGGCATTGCCGATGCTGCCGGTGCTTTCACTCGCACCCACCACCGCTACCCGGCGAGGCCGAAAGATACGATCCAGATGGTATTGACTCATGTTAAGTCTCCTTCTTACAAATTTTCATCATACAGGATATTCCCGAAGCATTTCATGGATGCCTTTGTGTATTTCGTACCAGAACTCGTAGGCGGCGGCATGTTTGTCCCGAGTGAAAAAGTCAATCCAATGCTCCAGGTCAACATGGTTGACGCCGTCGGTCTCTTTTTTTATTTTCAGGAATGTGAACACCATGTCCATGTTACGTTCCGACTCCCAGAACACCGATGCATTACGGCTGGTGATGCGGCTTGCTGTCAGGCTTATAGAGCGCAGAAACGATTCCCCGCACCCGAAGATACCGCACAAGGGCCCCATGGTTTGGTACGCCGGTTGGATCCCGGAAAAACAGACCCGGCCAAAAGCCCCGCCCCGATGGTCAGGACGTTCTGCTTGAAGGCCAGATGAATCCCCAGATCCACGGGACCGAAAAAATCGCCGACACGGTAGCGCTGCATGCGGTAAAAACCGGTAGCGGCATCCAGCATCAGCGCTTTGAGTTCATGGGTGTCGTCAGTGTAGTGCATTTCAAACTTCTCCCTGCCACGGCAATCCGATGTTGGGAAGGTCTTTTCAGCGGTTGAAATAGGCATTCACCACATACTCCTGCACCATCCTCTGGGTATTAAAAAAGGACCCGTTGATAGCGATGGAGTAAGCCATTATGTCCATGAAGCGGCGCCGATCGTGATAGAAAAGGGGAACAATCGCATGCTCCAGCTTGTCGTATAACGATGGGGCATCCAGGGAGTGGTCCCGCTCGCCTCCCTTACCGTGAATGGGCTCGCCTATAGACCAGCCGGTCAACCCCTCGATATGTCCTTCCATCCACCAGCCGTCCAGCACGCTCAGATTCGGAACCCCGTTCATGGCCGCCTTCATCCCGCTGGTCCCGGAAGCCTCCATGGGCGGTTCGGGCGTGTTGAGCCAAAGATCGACCCCGGATGTGATCATGGCCCCCAGCGCCATGTTGTAGTTTTCCAGATACACAACCCTGATGTCGTGTCGCAGTGCCTGCCCGGCTCCAAAAATGCGCTTGATGAGCTCCTTTCCCTCATTGTCCCGGGGATGGGCCTTGCCGCCGTAAATGACCTGGATCTTACCGACTTCGTTGGATATCCGTTTGAGCCGCTCCATGTCCTGGAAAAGGAGATCCGCCCGCTTATAGGCGGCAGCGCGCCGGGCAAAGCCGATGGTCAGGATGTTTTCATCCATGGCAGCGCCCGCTTCCCGGCTGACGAGGTCCATCAGCCGCTTCTTGCACTGCATGTGGACGTCCCACAGCTCCTCTCTGGGAAGTCTCAAGGCATAGCGCAGGCTGAAATTGTCCTGCCGCCAGAAAGGAATGTAGTGATCGAAAAGCTCCCGGAAAGGCCCTGAAACCCATGTCGCGGCATGTACCCCGTTGGTGATGGCGTCAATGGTATAACCGGCAAACATAAGCCTTGACACCTCACCGTGCTTTTGGGCTACCCCGTTGATATAGCGGCTCAGCCTTAAGGCCAGGTAGGTCATGTTCAGGGTCTTTCCTTCGTACAGGACGCCCTCCAGCCCAAAAAAATCATCCCGCTCGCCGATCACCTTCCGCGCCAGCTCCAGGGAGAACTTGTCGTGTCCTGCCGGGACAGGGGTATGCGTGGTAAAAACACATTGGTTCCGCACCGATTCCGCGTCCTCCTGAACGATGGATTCCCTTCCGGCCCGCTTGGCCGCCTCATCCAGAAGTTCCAGGGTCAGAAGGGCCGCATGCCCTTCGTTGAGATGGAACGGGCTGATGTCCTTATACCCTAAAGCGCGGAGCATCCTGAGACCGCCGATCCCCAGAATTACCTCCTGTGAAATCCGGTAATGTTCATCCCCGCCGTAAAGCATTTGGGTCAGACCGCGGTCCCACTCGGAGTTTTCGGGAATATCGGTGTCCAGAAAGTAAATCGGGACCGTATAGCCGCCCACGCCCTTGACATCATACCGCCAGGCCCGGAGATGAACGGTTCGCCCTTCCACCAAAACCCAGGTTCGCGGGGCCTCCTCCTGGAGTAACTCCTCCACGGCCCAAGAGGCGGTCTCCTCCCGCTGCCATCCATCGGCTTCCAACCGCTGCCGGAAATATCCCTTGCGGTAGAGAAGCGTGACCGCCACCATCGGCACCTTGAGGTCCGCTGCCGAACGGATCGTATCTCCGGCCAGCACCCCCAAACCGCCGCTGTAGGTGTATATTCTTTCGTCAATCCCGATCTCCATGGAGAAATAAGCCACGGATCGTCGTCCGCTCGGGTCTTGTCCCATAATGTCCTCTCATTGCGGTTCCCGTTTCGAGGAATCTATACCCCAGTGCATTTTTCCCCTTATTCGCCCCTGATCATCAGGCCCTGATGATTTTGAGCGAGTCGGTTCCATGCATGTCCCGGGTTGGTTCATCCTCCACCAAAATCATTCTCTCGTCTTTTTCAACCATCCCGGCCTTGGCGAGAAAGCGCATGGCCATATCGGTAAAGTCATTTGCTTCAACACCAAGATAAACAGGATGGACCCCGTAAGACAGGGCCAGGAAATGATTCCTTTTTTCATCGCCGCCCCAGGGGAGTATCCAGCAGTCCGGTTTGAATCTGGAGATAAGGCACGGGGCCGACTTGCTCTGCGTGTGGGTCACTATATAGCGCACATTCAATGCTTTCGCAGATTCCACTGCACTCAGGGAAACGATATCCTCAACGCCGGTGTTGGCGGAGCCGGCTCCCGTTCTGAAGTATGCGGACAGATCCGCCAAAGCCCTGATGGCTTTCCGTTCCCGCTCCGCGGATGTTGCGATTTCAGTTATCATGTGAACCGCTTCCACAGGGTACCTTCCCACGGCCGTCTCCTCGGACAGCATCACGGCGTCGGTTCCGTCCAGAATCGCATTGGCCACATCGGATACCTCTGCACGGGTCGGCCGGACATTCTCGGTCATGGACAACAACATCTGGGTCGCTGTGATCACGGGCCGGCCCAGAAGGTTCGCCTTGTTGATCAGCTTTTTCTGAACAGCGGGAACATCCTGTATGGGGATTTGAACCCCCAGGTCACCCCGGGCAATCATGACGGCGTCTGCCGCGAAAAGAATCGCATCGAAATTGTCAACGGCCTCGGCCCGCTCGATTTTGGCAACCACATACGCGGACTGCCCTCTTTTTTGCGCAAATCCCTTTACCTTGTGTATGTCAGCTGCTGTCTCCGCAAATGAAACGCCGAAGGCATCTACGCCCTCCTGGAGGGCAAAATCGACGAACTCGAGGTCCGTTTCCGACACCGCATCGGCCAGTATCTTTACCCCGGGAAGGTTTAATCCTTTGTAGGAAAGAAGAGGGCCGCCGATGATGGTTCTGCAGAAGACCTCCTCCCCTGACACCTTCTCCACCTGGAGCTGTATAAAGCCGTCATTGAGGAAAATCAGGCTTCCAGGGCTTACGCTCTCAGGCAGCCTTCCATACTCGACAGGGATCTGATTGGCTGTGCCCACAAGGTCCTTGACGGTCAATATGACCTCATTTCCCTTTTCCAGCAGCAGCGGCTCATCCAGGAGTTCCCCGATCCGTATCTTGGGACCGGGAAGATCCGCCATGATCATGCACTGACGCTGGAGCCTTGCCGCCACAGCGCGTATACGGCGGATATCCTCCCTATGCCCCTGCAAAGTTCCATGGGCGAAGTTGAGCCGCGCCACATTCATTCCCTGCAGAATCAATCGCTGTAAAACAGCCTCGGATCGGGAGGCCGGCCCTATGGTGCATACGATTTTGGTTTTATGCGCGGGTAATCTCATGCCGCAACCACCACGCCCAGAGCACACACCAGAACCACTCTTCCTGTGAGTTTGATCTTCCTCATGGCGACCTCCTGATTCCCATAAAAGGGGCTTATTCGGACCCTGAAACCATGCTTTCAAACAGCCTTTCGACATCCTCCCACCGGCACAATTCCGTTCCCGGCGTCATGACGGCTGCCGCGCCGGCTGCCACGCCGAACAGGACGGATCCCCGCAAGGTTTTGCCCCGGGCAAGGCTCAAGACAATACCGGCCACCATGCTGTCCCCGGCCCCGACCTTGCTGACAATCGGGACGGTCGGCGGCAGGATACGTTCGGTGATCTCCTCAGAAGCCATCAAGGCGCCTGCCGCGCCAAGGGAGATGACCAGGACCTCGCACCGGCCGCTCTTGACCATTTTTCGGGCCGCTGCCTTGATCTGCGATTCCTCCTTGATCTCCTTCCCAACCAGCTCCCTGAATTCACGGATATTGGGTTTGATCAGATACACGCCTTCTTTAAGCGCCTCCTTCATGGCTTCACCCGACACGTCGATGATGACTTTTGCCCCCCTTTCCTTTCCGACGCGCGCCACCCGTGCATAAAAGTCAGTGGGCACGCCCGGAGGAAGGCTTCCGCTGGCCACCAGGTAATTCGGTGTTGGACAAAGGGTCGACAATTCATCAAGACATCGTTCCCATTCCTCTTCTTGAAATTCCGGTCCCGGCATTCCAAAACGATACTGCCGGCCGCTGGATTCCTCCAAAATAACCAGGCTCTCCCGGATCAATCCCTCAATGGGAAACGGCCGATGATCCAGGCCTTCCTGATCCAGGAGTTTCTGAAGTCTCTCTCCTGTTAGACCCCCTGCTGGATAAAGGAGCTTGGATTCGCCCCCGAGTTTCTTTATGGCCCGGGAGACATTCACCCCGCCCCCTCCCGGCTCAAAACGAGGGGGGTTGCAGTACAGCTTTCGCTCGGCCACGACATGCGCAACACTTGAACTCTTGTCGATCGCCGGATTCATGGTCATGGTCACGATGGTTTTCAATTCGGGTCTCCTTTAGATGCTTTTTTATGCCAGTCAAACGTCAGCGTTTCCCCCGGCTTGAGCTCGTAGACCGTGTCCTGGAATGAGACTTTCGTCGCCTTTAGTTCGCACTGCTCGGAGGTTATGGTCATAACTTCCAGGGTCAAGGCGATGTGAAACCAGTCGCCCCGGTATTTGTTTCTCATGGACAGTTTGGACAACTCATCGGGAATATTCGGATTTAGAAAGAGAATGCCGTCATGAAACTCCAGCCCCGTGTAGCAACGCTGCAGAATATCCACGGTTCCGGCCATGGCGCCGAGTTGAATGCCTTCATGAGCCGTGCCGCCCTGGATGTCCGGAATGCCGCTCTCCAGGCCCTTGTGGAAAAGCTCCAGGGGGAGCGCGGCCGGTCTCACCGGGACAGCACTCAGAGGAGTGCACGATGTTGCTAAAGCCGCTTTCTATCCTGTTCGAAAGGACTGCATGCCCGATCTTATTTCTGTGAAGCGCCGATCACGGCAATGGACCGGGGAGAATGCAAGGACTCGGTCAATTGAGAGTATACCCGGTTTGTAGGTGAAATCTTCTCCATGCCGGAAATCTCTTTCATTGTCCTTGACTCTTAAAAAACACCACAGCCAGGGGGGGCAGGGTCAAGTTCAGAGAATAGCGATGGCCATGAGCCGAAACAGGTGAGGCCTCAGCGCCGCCAAGGCTCCCCTGGCCGCTGCCCCCATAATCTTGCGCGTCGCTGTTCAATGCTTCCCTCCAGAAACCCTCTATGGGCACTCCCACCCGGTAGTTATGCCGGGGAACAGGCGTGAAATTCAACACCACGATCACCACGCCACCCGCTGAGCGCGCCTTGCGCATCATGCCGAGGGTGCTCTGCAACGCATCGTTATAGTCGATCCACTCAAAGCCTGCGGGGTCAAAATCCTGTTCATGAAGGGCGGGTTCGTTCCGATACAGTTGATTGAGGTCCTGCACCCATCGCTGAAGACCCCGGTGAAGCGGTTGGTCCAGCAGGTTCCATCCGAGACTTGATTCATGGTACCACTCCTCCCACTGGCCGAATTCTCCGCCCATGAAAAGCAATTTTTTCCCTGGCTGTGCATACATGTAGCCGAAAAGGAGCCTCAGGTTGGCGAACTTCTGCCAGTCGTCTCCGGGCATTTTGCGTAAAAGAGATCCCTTCCCGTAGACCACCTCATCGTGAGACAAGGGGAGCACAAAATTTTCCTGAAAGGCATAGACTATGCGAAAGGTCAGTTTGCCGTGGTGATAGGCCCTGTGGATAGGGTCCTGGGACATATACGCCAATGTGTCGTGCATCCAGCCCATGTCCCACTTCATCCCGAAACCAAGGCCCCCCACATAGAGTGGGCGGGAGACCATGGGCCAGGCGGTGGACTCCTCGGCCGTGGTTTGAACGTCGGGGTAGCTCTTATAGACCTCCTCGTTAAAGCGACGCAGAAAGGCGATGGCCTCCAGGTTCTCCCTGCCGCCGTATTTGTTTGGGATCCACTCTCCATCCCTTCGGCCGTAATCCAGGTACAGCATGGAGGCCACGGCATCCACCCGCAGGCCGTCGGCGTGGTATTCGTCCAGCCAGCACAGGGCGCTGCTCAAAAGATAGCTCTGCACCTCCTTACGTCCATAGTTGAAGATCAAACTGTCCCAGTCCGGATGGATTCTCTGGCCAGGATCGGCATGCTCGAACAGATACGTCCCGTCAAAGTAGCCTAGACTGTGCTCATCGCTCGGGAAGTGGGATGGAACCCAATCCAGGATAACCCCTATCCCGTTC
>Ga0180431_10006054_pt1 | contig 14462 bp, 12 predicted proteins | sample SS_ome_11_FD_132459 | JGI IMG/M metagenome (GOLD analysis project Ga0180431, IMG submission 132459) | Hypersaline lake sediment archaeal communities from the Salton Sea, California, USA - SS_1_MS_1 metaG | ecosystem: Environmental > Aquatic > Non-marine Saline and Alkaline > Hypersaline >... | reverse complement strand
GGGAGGCCGACCGTAATAGCCCCGCACATACTGGCGGACCTCCTCAGGAATGACCTTGTATCGTTCCTCCAGCACGACGTTGAGCGTAGCCTTGGTCCCGACGATCTGGCTCGAAGGCGTCACCAGCGGTGGATACCCCAGGTCTGCGCGCACGCGCGGTACTTCGTCAAGCACCGCCTCATACTTCTCCTCCGCGCCCTGCTCCCGCAGCTGGGATACGAGGTTGGACAGCATGCCACCGGGGATCTGGAACTGCAGAACCCGCACGTCTACGCCCGCAATCCCGCTTTCAAAGCTCTCGTACTTGCGCCGAATCTTGTTGAAGTAGCTGGCGATATCGGCAAGCAGATCCAGGTCAAGCCCGGTGCTCCGCTCCCGCCCCCGCAGCATCGCAACGACTGACTCGGTCGGAGGATGCGAGGTGGTGAGGCTAAGGGCGGATATCGCGGTGTCGATGATGTCAACCCCCGCCTCGATAGCCTTCAGCAGAGCCGTGGTGGCCATACCGCTGGTGGAGTGGGAGTGTAGATGGATGGGCAGCGTCAACTCCTCCTTCAAACGACTAACCAGCTCGTGCGCCGCGTACGGGCTGATCAAGCCAGCCATGTCCTTGATGCATATCGTGTCAGCCCCCATCTCGGCCAACCGTCCGGCCAGGTCCACGAAGTAGTCAATGCTGTACGGCGGGCCAATGGTGTAGCAGATTGACGCCTGCACGTGCCCACCCTCCCGCTTGACGACCTCCATAGCCCTGCGCATGTTCCTCACGTCGTTCAGAGCGTCGAAGATGCGGAAGACGTCGATACCCGTCTTACATGCGTGGACAATGAAGCTCTCCAGCACGTCATCGGGGTAGTGATGGTAGCCAACCACATTCTGCCCCCGCAGAAGCATCATGAACGGGGTGCGGGGCATACGTTCCTTCAGACGACGCACGCGGTCCCACGGATTCTCATCCAGGAAACGCATGGCGGAATCGAACGTGGCGCCGCCCCACATCTCGACCGCCCAGTAGCCCACCTCATCGATGGCCTCGGCGATAGGCAGCATGTCGTCGGTCCGCATCCGCGTCGCAAGCAACGACTGATGCCCATCGCGGAGCATCAAGTCACAGATCTTCACTCGGTCAGACATACGACCTCCAAATCAGGAATACTTGAGCTCTATACGCTACCGGGAGTTCACTCAGCAAACAGGTCCCGCGCCTTAACCATGAGAACCAGAGCACCGTCGTCAGAGCGGGACCGATGCTTGACGCCAGCCTCAACAGTCAACGCCTCATGCTGGTCAAGCACCACCGTGCTCCCGTCCGCGTAATCCACCGTCATCGCTCCATCCAAGACCAGGTACATCTCGTCTTTCGGATGCTGGTGAAAGAGGTACTTCCCCTCTATTCGGACCAGATAAGCACAGTACCCGTCGATCTGCCCCAGCACCAAGTGCTTGAACGGCCCCTCCAGTCGATCTGCCAATTCTCTGATACTCTGTTTGCCCTGCACTCTGTCCTCCCTCCATCCCCATCTTGATCAGGACCCACGTCGTGGACCTACAAGGGGATGTTCCCGTGTTTCTTGGGCGGATTCGTGTCGCGCTTGTTCTCCAGGATCTTGAGCGCCTCGATGATGCGCAACCGCGTGTCCGGAGGCTCGATCACGTCGTCCACGTAGCCCCGACTGGCAGCCACATATGGATTGGAGAACTGCTCCCGGTACTCCTCCACCAGTCGCTTCTTCTCGGCCTCTGAATCCTCAGCAGCCGCAATCTGCTCGCGGAATATGATGCTGACCGCGCCCTCCGGGCCCATCACAGCGATCTCTGACGTCGGCCACGCGTACGAGATATCGCCTCGAATGTGCTTCGAGCTCATCACGTCGTAGGCCCCGCCGTACGCCTTGCGCGTTATGATGGTTATCTTCGGGACGGTCGCCTCGCAGTACGCCCAGAGAAGCTTGGCCCCGTTCAGTATGATCCCGTTGTGCTCTTGATCGACCCCGGGCAAAAAGCCCGGCACATCGACCAGCGTAATCAGAGGGATGTTGAAGGCGTCGCAGAAACGCACGAACCGGGCACCCTTTCGCGAGGCTTCGATATCCAGAACACCGGCGAGGGCAGCCGGCTGATTCGCAACGATGCCCACGGAGTGGCCGCCGAACCGCCCGAAGCCCACCACCAGATTCTCAGCCCACTCCTCGTGCACCTCAAGGAACTGCCCGTCGTCCACGATCAAATGGATGACATCCTTGATGTCGTACGGTCTGTTGGGACTGGCCGGGACGACGCTGGTCAACGCATCTTCCCTCCGATCCTCAGGGTCATCAGTGGGCACAAAAGGAGGGTCTTCCAGGTTGTTCTGCGGGATGAAGCCCATCAGCTGGCGAATGAGGCCCAGACAGTGCTCCTCATTCTCGGCAGCGAAGTGCGCCACGCCGCTCTTCGAGGCATGCGTCATAGCGCCGCCCAGCTCCTCGAACGAGACGTCCTCACGGGTCACCTCCTTGATGACCTGTGGGCCCGTGATGAACATGTGGCTCGTCTCTTTCGTCATCAGAATGAAATCCGTCATGGCAGGAGAGTAGACAGCACCCCCCGCACAGGGCCCGAGGATCGCCGAGATCTGTGGCACAACGCCCGATGCCAGGACATTTCGGAGGAAGATGTGTGCATATCCGGCCAGGGAGACGACCCCCTCCTGGATACGCGCCCCCCCCGAGTCGTTGAGCCCAATCACCGGCGCGCCGTTCTTCATCGCCAGATCCATCACCTTGCACACCTTCTCTGCATGGACCTCCGACAGACTTCCTCCGAACACCGTGAAATCCTGTGAGAAGACGTAGACCCGACGTCCGCCTATCGTGCCCCATCCAGTGACGACACTGTCTCCCAGCGGCTTGTTTTCCTCCAAATCGAAGCCTGTCGCCCGGTGCGTCACGAACATGTCCAGCTCCCGGAACGACCCGTCGTCCAGGAGCTTTTCCACACGCTCGTGCGCCGTCAGCTTCCCCTTTGCGTGCTGACGGTCAATCCGCTCCTGCCCACCGCCACGGCGCGCTTCCTCGCGCATCCGCCTCAGCTCTTCGATTCCTCTATCATCCGGCATTGTGCCTCCCCTCGATTACAATCATACCACGCCGCATTCAGCTAGTCACGCACGAGCAGACCGAGAAGGAACCTGGTCCACGCAACCCTCATCAACAGCGCCGCCCTGCGTCCTTCATCCCCGAGTTGATCCAAGCCAAGATGGACTGCATCCCCCCCGTCGCAGCCGTGGTCACAACTACCTTGGCAAAATCTGCAATCAGGAACGGCTTCACGCCCACAGTCCACACCTGAGCCAGCGCTGTCGATGGGCTCACTCCACCAACACCGCCCAACCAGCCCAACAACCACAGGCCTCCGCCAGCATAGATGATGCCAACGGCAGCACAGCCAGCTACGCATCGTCCCCACCAGTCAGCGCCCATAAGCCGCTCCCTCAGCGCCCCAGCGACGAAGGCACCCGCAGGAAAGGCCAGCAGATAGCCCGCCGTCGGACCCACAAGGACCGGCAAACCCCCGACTCCTCCGGCAAACACGGGCAAACCCGCTGCCCCAGCGGCCAGGTACGCCATCTGGCTGGCCCACCCTCGCCTGCTCCCAAGAACCATGCCGCTTACGACCACAGTCAACACCTGCAGCGTCAGCGGCACCGGTGAGAACGGCAAGCGAACGGCAATCTGGGCTCCGATCGCCGTCAACGCGGCGAAACAACCGATGGCAAACAGATCCAATGGGACAACACCGCTGCGTTCCCTTGACAAGCTTGCGACTCGCGTAACCATAGCGTCCTCCCGACTCTCAGGGGCGCCAAACAAGCCCCGTATTCCTACATGACCTCCACGTCTTGCGCCGAACCCTGGGTCTGCGGGCGAGAGAGCCTCCCTCTCGCCCTATCTACCCAGGTCAACGCGCAGGATCCAAACTTGCAGACCACACCGCAGGATTCGAGCGCTGATCTCTGCCCGGCCCATTGACAGGCCGCGTCGTCGCCCAACCCATGATCCTCTTCCGCAGTGTCGAACTCTGGCTAATCCCAGAAGGATTTTCCGGTCTGAATACGCTCCTCCAGCTTCCCCGGCCCATACATCTTCGCCATTGCGGCCGCTGTGTCGGTCTCGCTGCTCGTGCTTGGTATCGGGTAGCGATAGCCGGTGCGATGGAGCGCTCGCAGGCCGTCGACCACGTCTTCTAGCATCGAAGCCGGGATCGTCATCGACAGCTCTTCCTCCTTGGCGCCACCGAACCACCGCTCACCATAACACGGTATCGTCAGCGAGGGCTTCCCACGCACGTAGCACTGGTGCGGCCCGTCCATGCACGACGATTCGCCAGTCGCAGAGAACTCAAGGCGCTCGTAGTCCGAGTGCTGGATCGCGTTGATCAACAAGATCATCTGTGACGGGCTCCCGTACAACCAGATCACCTCGGGTTCGAACTTCTTCAGGCTCACCGGGGCCATCAACAGCGCCTCGATACGCCCGGGAACCCGTGGAAAGCCGGCCCGCCATTTCTTTGCGTCCTCAAGGGTCTTGAACCAGGTCCCTACCACGCCGCTCGCTGCATCCTCCGGGGGCTCCTCGCCCAGGCCGATGGCCCACGAGAAGCCGCAAGAGGCGATGGTCTCCTCAGTCATCGCGAACGCCCAGCCAATGGTCCTGGCCATGGTGATCAGCTGACACCCACGCGGACGGTGGTCCAAGGTCTTCCAGCCCGTCGTCCCCTCCAGCTCCTGCTTGTCTTTGACACGTCTGACGCCAACGGGGAACGTCCTGAGGCGCAGAAGACGCTCGATTTCAGCGGTCAGCTCGGCGATATGTTCAGTATTGTTGTCCACTCCGTACTCCTTGATCTAGACTACTGCAAGTGACTCGTGAAACCGTCACGTCGAAAGCAAGCCAACTTTCCAGGCATACGGCGTGCGAGACGGTGTCCATGAGGGCCAGGGACTCCCCACAACTCATAGGCGTGCAATCCACGGGAGTCCACGCTATGACTTCTCCGACCAGACAGGACGCGACCTAGACCCACAGCAACTCGGTACTGAACTGGGTCAGATGCTCGTAGCCGTCCTCCGTGACCAGCACGACGTCCTCAATGTGCAGTGGTGAGTCTCGATGCTTGTCCCGAAGAAAGATCCCGGGATCGATCACGTGCACCATGCCGGGTTCCAGCGGGAAGTCAGCATCCTGTTGGAGAAGAGGGGCCTCGTGACCCAGGCAGGTGAGACCAATGCCGTGACCGACCTTCCACGTCATGTCATATCCCGCATCCCGTATCACCTTCACGGTCTCGTTGTGCACCCTTCGTGCCTCGACGCCGGGACGGACCAATTCCAGCGCGCGATGATACGCCCTGATTACCACGTCGTACATCGCTCTTTCCTCGTCCGTTGGAGGTCCCACAAAGAACGTCCGGGCGGAGTCACCGAAGTAGCCTTTGTAGCTGACGCCAGCTAGATCCACATCGATCGCGTCCCCGCGCTGTATCCGCCGCGCGCTCAGTGTGCTGAAATGGCCAGCCACCTCCAAAGTCTCCGAGCCAGCCTCAACCAGAGCTCGGATGACATCCATGCCCACCGCCGCCTCTGTCCGACCCTCCTTGATCTCTCGCTGTGCCGCCTCGTACCCAGCATCCATAATCCCGCAGACCCGGCGCAGGATCTCGATCTCAGCGGAGTCCTTAATCATCCGCAGCTGATCCAGGATGCCCTGCGCGCTGCTAATCTCCAGCGCGGGCACCGCGTCGCTCAACAAACGGAAGTCACCGAATCCCATCCCGTCTTCCACACCCATGCAGCCGCTCGAAAGCCCTTTCTCACGGAACAGATCCGCCAGCAAATGGCTCGGATCCTCCCCGTCCATATACGTCCGTGCATCCTGAACGTGCGATTCATGGTGAACGAATATGTCGTGATACATCTCCGTCATCACGATCACCGGCTCTCCATCCAGAGGGATGAGCAGTGCGGATAGCCAGATTGGCCAGCCTCCCTCCAGAGGCGAGAAGCCTGTCAAGTAGTACATGTTCGGCCCGGCGTTTATGTACAGCCCATCTAATCCTTGCTCCGCCATAAGCGACCGAGCACGGTCAATTCTTGAAGCGAAATCAAACTCCGCCATGGTCACCCCCCGATGGACGTGATCGATAGATACCCATTGCAGTGAAGCCCCAGATCAGCTCGCGTCGATCTCCTCTGGAGCAATGCACATGATCACCGTATCCGTGAGGAGGGCATCCCCCACCGCGACCATGACCGCTTCAACAACGCCTGGGCACGGCGCCTTGATGTCGTTCTGCATCTTCATTGCCTCTAGCACGGCAAGGCTCTGCCCTCCGGCCACGGAGTGCCCTTCCTCAACGAGAAGCTCAACCAGCACACCAGTCAGAGGGCTTTTCACCTCGGTCACGCCGCTCCGCGGCACGCCCATGGGTGGTGTCCGCTCACCCTCTCTGCTCGCACGGGCCTCATCCCCAGCGGTCTCCTCTGTCACAGCCGCTGGTTGCGGGCTCTCCCCCGTGACAGAAACTTCGAACCGATCCCCGTCCACCGTCACCGCATATCCGCTCTCGCCCCGCTCTACATAGACCTCATATGGCCTGGCATCCACCAACAAGGAAAACAGCGATTCACCAGATATCCTCTCCAGGTGGACCGTGCGCGGCAAGCCGTTCACAGTGATCTCGCAATCCGGCCCTTCAATGCCGACTCGGTATTCCTCTAGATCGACCCTTGCTACGTATCCCATAACCTCCCGTCCCTACCTTCTGCCCACCCTGTCACCGTTGCGATTGCCTAGCCCGGAATGATGCCGCAGCGCCGCTCCACACCCTTAGCGTCTTTGAGGGAGTAGGCATCGAACCGCCTGATCAACTCCTCGCGCAGCTCGAAGCTCGGAATAACCGCCTCGAAGAAGAACTCGTTGGCCATGGAGTACGGATCAATATCCGCCTCATATTCCCTCCGCTTCTCCTCAATGAAGGCTGCACGCTCCTCCTTCGGGAGGTCCTTGATGCGGTTGTAGTGAATCGCGTTCACGGCGGGTGCGGGCCCCATCAACGCCGGCTTGGCTGTCGGCAGCGCGATAACGGCATCCGGGTTGACGGGAGCACCCGACATCCCCAGGTAGCCACCGCCGTACGCCTTGCGCACGATCACGCAGATGCGCGGCACCGTCGCCTCCGAGACAGCGAACAGGAACTTCGCCCCGTGCCGGATGATACCCTGGCGCTCGACCTGCGTCCCGATCATGTAGCCGGCGATGTCATTCAAGAACAGCAAAGGGATGTTGAACGCATTGCAGATCCATATGAAGCGAGCAGCCTTGTCCGCTGAGTCGGGGAAGATGACGCCACCCCGAGCCAACGACTGGTTCGCAAGAATGCCCACGGGCCGTCCTCCCAGGCGAGCCAGTCCGGTGATCATCTCGGGCGCAAAGAGCTTCTTGTATTCGAACCAACTCCCTTCATCAATCAGAGCGTCAATGAACTCCTGCATATCGAACGGCTCGCTCTCGCGCTCGGGCACGATCTCCTCAATGGGTCGACCCGACTTCGGCGACCGCGAGCTGGCTCGGGCCGGCTTCTCCTGCCAATTCTGCGGGAAGTAGGACAGGTATCTGAGCGCCGCGTCCATCGCCTGCTTATCATCCTCCACGAGCACGTCACCCAGGCCGCTCACCTCACAGTGCATCCGCGCTCCGCCCATCTCCTCGCGTGTCACTTTCTCACCGATCGCCATCTCCGCCATCCGCGGCGATCCCATGTAGACGGTCGCGTTCTTGTCGACCATGATGGTGATGTCACACAGGGCCGGCACGTACGCCGAGCCAGCGGGCGAGGGTCCGAAGAGGATGCAGATCTGGGGAATGCGACCGGAGAAGACGATCTGGTTGTAGAAGATGTTGCCCCAGGCATCTCGGCCCGCGTAGCAGTACTGCTGATCGTCAATGCGCGCACCGGCGGAGTCGATGAGGTAGAGAAGTGGAATCCCCAGTTCATCCGCCTTTCGCTGCATGTACGTCATCTTCTTGTAGCCGATGCGCCCCCACGTACCGGCCTTCACAGTGTAATCGTTGGCGATGACCGCCACCTTCCGACCGTCGATGCTGCCAGTGCCGACGATCATGGCATCCGCAGGCAAATCCTCCTTGAAGCGAGCAAACAGGCCGTCCTCGACGAAGGACCCCGGATCCAGCATGTACTCAATCCGGTCACGCGCGAACATCTTGTTCTCTTCTGCTATGCGCTTGTGGTATTTTTCGGGGCCGCCTTCCTTCACCTCTTCGGTTTTCTCCACCAGCGCTTTGTGCAAGGGGGGCAGACTATTCACGTCGATCTCTCTCTTCTCCTCTGACCAGAGCTCTTCCTCACCCCTGGCCCCGCCTGTGGCAGACTTCTGGGCAGATTCACCACGACTCGCGCTTCCCCGCGGCTCCTGGTGGTGGAGCAGCGTCGCGACGATCCCAGCGGCCTCCCTATGCTGGGGGCGTTCCGGCCTCGTCATGGAGAATGCGCCCTCCAGGAACGACGTATCGTAGGTGCCTTGCGTGAAGCTCTCGTCATCCATGACCTGTCGATGGAAGGGAATCGTGGTCGGCAGGCCCACGATCCGGTACTCGTCCAGGGCCCTGCGCATCCGTCGGATGGCCTCTTCACGACTATCGCCCCAGGTGATCAACTTGGCCAGCAGCGAATCATAGTATGGCGAGACTTCATACCCCTCGTAGATCCCACCATCCACGCGAACCCCTGGACCGCTCGGTTCAGCAAGCCGCAAAATGCGCCCGCTCTGAGGCATGAAGTCCGCCATGCCATCCTCGGCCGTGATCCGACATTCGATGGCCCAGCCCCTATGCTCGATATCCTCCTGTGAGTAGGCCAGTTCCTCTCCCGCCGCCACGCGCAGCTGTTCTGCAACGATGTCAACGTCGGTTGTGCTCTCCGTGACAGGGTGTTCGACCTGCAGGCGTGTGTTCATCTCCAGGAAGTAGAAGTCAAGATTCTCATCCACCAGGAATTCCACGGTACCGGCATTCGTGTATCCGACCGCCTCAGCCGCCCTGACAGCCACCTGTCCCATCCGCCGACGGAGATCCTCGTTAGCCGTGGGCGAGGGTGCCTCTTCGATCAGCTTCTGATGACGACGCTGCACCGAGCACTCTCGCTCACCGAGATGAATGACGTTTCCCAACGTATCCGCCAGCACCTGGATCTCAATATGATGGGCGCGGACGAGAGCTCTCTCCAGGTAGACTCTCCCGTCCCCGAAGGCGCTTTCCGCCTCCCGACGCGCCGCGCTGAGGCCTGGGTCCAACTCGCTCTGCTGCCTGACCAGGCGCATGCCCTTCCCGCCGCCTCCCGCCGCCGCTTTGATATAGAGCGGAAACCCAATCCGGGCAGCTTCACGCCGCAGATCGTCGTCCCGTAGACCCCTCTCCGACCCTGGAATGATGGGCACGCCAGCTTCACCCATCACTTCGCGCGCGGCAACCTTGTCCCCCATCGCCGAAATCGCATCTGCCGGGGGGCCGACGAATACAAGACCGGCCTCTCGACAGGCCTCAGCGAACTCGGCATTCTCAGCCAGGAAGCCGTAGCCAGGGTGAATGGCATCCGCTCCGCTCTTCTGTGCCGCCTCAATCAATCGGTCCATCCGCAGATAGCTATCCCGCGCAGGTGCCGCACCGATGCAGTACGCTTCGTCAGCCCGACGCACGTGTAACGACCGACGGTCAGCATCGGAGTAGACTGCTACCGTGCCCAACCCGAGCTCCCTACACGCTCGCAAAATGCGGACAGCTATTTCTCCGCGGTTGGCGACCAGTACCTTATGAAGCATTGTTCATTCTCCAAGCTCGCTGTGGCTAGTCACAGACCGGGATCTCCATACGGAGCAAAGCCGTAGCCATAGACTTGCCCGTCTGGTCAAAACGCAGCGTCCGCGTCGCCCCTCCGTCCAGACCGTTGCGCAAGATGATCTCAAGAGCATTCACGTTCGGCAAAGGATAGATCTCCACATCGCCCTTCACCATACCGCCGAAGTGCTCTTTGACCCGTTCAGGGGTCACTTCACGGGCGATGATCACGTAGGCCTCGTCGTTGAGAGCCAGCAGGCCGACGTTGCACACGTCCCCCTTGTCGCCGGACCGTGCGTAGGCCAATTCTCTAAGTTGCTTCTTCGCCATAATTACTCCTCGCTTACGTAGGTAACCTACCGATTCCCAGATACGGAATCCATCGCTTCGTCAGGCCGTCCCTGTCACTGACGTGAGTCTCTTTGACGCTACTCCGAATCAGGACTCGGTCGCTTCTTCATCCAAAGTTTGTAGGTGCAGACAATCACCGGCTCATCCCGCTGGTTGACCACCTGGAAGCCGAACGCTACCATACCGGTGCCGTCCTCCCTGTCCACCTTCTCCTCGGCTTCCATCTCAACGTGAACAGTGTCCCCGATGAAGACCGGGGCGATAAAACGGACACGGTCCATCCCGTACAGCGCCAGCACCGCCTCTCGACTGGCAGGCACCATGCCAGACGCCGTAGAGAGGACCAGGAAGCCGTGGGCGACCCGCTGCCCAAAACTCGTCTTGCCAGCATACTCTGCGTCCGTATGGATGGCAAGCCAGTCCCCACTCAGATAGGCGAAGTTCACCACGTCGGCTTCCGTGATGGTCCGCGCTCTCGTGACCCAGCGCTGGCCAATCTCAATCTCATCAAAATACCGATCCGGCATCTACTGCCTCCTATCCCCAGTCAGGCTCCCGCTTGTTCAGGAAGGCATCCACGCCTTCCTCCACGTCCTCGGCCAACATGTAGACCACCCGTATGTTTCGAGCGAACTCCAGCGACTCCTCGTAGCCCATGTCCTGCGTGGCGTAGAAGAGGCGCTTGCCCATAGCGATAGCCGCCGGCCCCTTCTGCGCAAGCTGCTCAGCCAGCTCCAGGGTTGCCTCCTCCAGCTCCTCGGAAGCTACCACACGATTGAACAGACCCATCTGCAAGGCCTCTGACGCTTCATAGATGCGCCCGGTTAGGGCCATCTCCAGCGCCTTCCGCTCTCCAACAGCTCTGCGGAGCGCGGGGAATACGATCATGGGGAAGAGGCCTATGCGGATCTCCGTCACGCCAACCTTTGCGTCCTCAGCAGCAACTGCCAGGTCACACAGGGACACAAGTCCGCAGGCACCGGCAAGCGCATAGCCCCGCACAGCACAGATAACGGGCACGCGCATCTCCCGCACCAATCGGAACAGCTCCAACCAGGGATCCGCTGCCTCCCAGTGCTCAAATGCAGGCAGCTTCAGCTCCTCAGCAAACTCCTTGAGATTGCCGCCAGCGGAGAAGTGATCCCCGCATCCGGCAATGATCACCGCTCTTACACCCGGCTCCCCATCGGCTGCCTTGAGGGCCTCGATCAACGCCCGGACCATCGTGTAATCCATAGCATTCCGTCTAGCTGGGTTGTTGAGCACCAGCTTCGCCACAGAACCGATTCTTTCCTCAAGGATCAGCTGCTCGTCCACTGCCTAGACCTCCTCAACCTTGACCTGCAACTCCACGGCCTCGCGGGGCACGAGCGTAGGCCACAGGGAAACGACCGGGCGGGGACGGAACGGAACGCCAAATGCCGTACCCACGCCACCCAGCGTCCAGAGATGCGTGGCTTCCCGACGCACTAGATCAGCCTCTTTCCGTGTGCGGACCCGGGCGGCAATGCGCAGCCCCACCTCATTCATCTCGCCTTCGATGGGTGCCGCTGTCTCCTCGTGCAGAGCATTGACACCTATGTAGTCGAATCGAATCTCCTCCGGCTCAACATTGACGCGGTGCTTCAGCCGCTTGCGCACAATACCCTCAGCACGCCTCGCCTTGTCCAGAGCATCGGGCCAGGAGAAGAGCAACAAGCCCTCCGCCACCCATCCGTCCTCGTAGCCGATGCAGAGCTTCAACGTGCCGGGACGGGGTTTCCCCTGGAATCCCTCCACCTTGACTCGATTCTGGCCCACCTCCTCAACGGTCACCCCACCCAGATCAGCAACCCCGTCGGGCATATAGTAGTTATGCGGATCGATGATCTCATAGAGCAGCTGTTCTTTCACCGTCCACTGATTCACAATCCCGCCTGTGTCAGGCGGCTTGGTGATGACGGCCTCAGGCACCTCGTTGACCTCGGCTATGGGGAAGCCGATCTTCCACGGGTCCACCGCCTCGCGCCACTGATTCGAACCCCCGCCTGTGCAGAAGCAGGCACACTCCAGAAGGTGCCCTATGGTGATCGCGCCCCCAATCTTATCCCAGTAGCCATCTTCAAAACGCCAGCCGAACTCGTGCATCAAAGCGCTTACAAACGGCGCACCGTCGGATATGCGTCCTGCGATGATGTACTCAGCCCCAGCCTCCAACGCCTCCAGAAGACCCTCAGATCCAATATACGCGTTGGCGGCAACAATGTCATCGCGGATGCGGTCGAGACCCTCTTCCCCCGTATCCATGTTCACAAACTGGACCCCTTCAGCTTCTAACTCGTCCAGCTTGCCAAACACGTCGTCGCCACCTACCGTGCCCACCTTCAGCCCCTGATACCGCCCCTGCGCCCGAGCCCATTCCATCACCTGCCGCGCGCCCTCCTCAGGATTGGCCCCACCGGCGTTGGTGATCATCGTGATGCCCTTCTCGTGCGTGATGGGCAACAGCGCCTTCGTCCACGGTATCAGGTCCGGGATGTAGCCGTACTTCGGATCCTTGTTCTTGTACCGCTGCAAAATCGCCAGGGTCAGCTCTGCCAGATGATCCAGACCCAGGTAATCGATATCGCCTTTGGCTGCCACATCCACAGCCGGGTCCAACATATCGCCCCAGTAGGCCGATCCATTTCCTAAACGTACTGTCTTCACTCTCGCCTCCCAATCAGACGGTGTCCGTAGCCATCAATCTCCCACCCCGGCAGATCAACTCTCTTGATCCAAAGCAGATCTCCATCCCTGGCACGTCTTCAACCCCTCAACGCACACTGTCTGCCGGGTGCTAACTTGACGCGAAAATGCCCCCGGTTCAAGCCGGGGGCCTTCGTCTCCTAGCCCTCTACTTCGACAATGACCGCCTCGCCCTGACCAATCCCGCCACAGATCGTAGCCAGGCCGAGCCCCCCACCGCGCTCCTTAAGAGCGTAGACTATGGTCATCACCAGCCGCGCAGCGCTCGCCCCGGTGGGGTGACCGATGGCAATGGCCCCCCCATTGACGTTGGTCTTCTCGCGGATGGCCTCTATTCTTTCCTCGTCACCCTCACCCAGGATGTGGGTGGCGACCAGGGGCATGGCGGCAAAGGCCTCATTGATCTCGATCAGATCCACGTCCTCCACCCCTAGACCCATCTGATCGAGCGCCTTCTTGGCTGCATGAGCCGGAATGCTGGCGATCCTGTCGGGATGACCCGAGGCCATCGCCCAGGTCTTGATCGTCGCCAGGGGCGTAATGCCGCGAGCCTCCGCCTCGGCTGCCGTGGTCAGCACCAATGCTGACGCCCCCGAGCTGAGGCCCGGCGCGTTTCCCGGCGTCACCGTGGGGCTGTCGTAGACCGTCCTCAACCTTCCCAGCTTCTCCAGCGTCGAGTCCGGCCTGACCTCCTCGTCCTTATCAAAAATGATAGCCGGACCCTTCCGCTGCGGTACCTCGATTGGCATGATCTCCGCCTCGAAGAAGCCGGCCTCCTGAGCCGCGACCACACGCTGCTGACTGCGGAGCGCCCAGCGGTCCTGATCCTCGCGGCCGATGCCGTATTCCATCGCCTCTTCACCGGCCTGAACAGCTCGAGGCTTCCCGCTGTAGGGACAGCTGATGATCAGCTGATCCTTAAGCACGATATCCCCCAGCCGCTTCCCCCACCTGGCGTCGTGAATGAAGTAGGGAACGCGACTCATGTTCTCACTTCCGCCCGCCACGCCCACAGCGAGGTCGCCCAGCCGCAGCGCCCGAGAAAGCAGGTTGATGGCCGCCATCGAAGAGCAGCACGCGCGGTCCACCGTGTATGCCGGCGTGGTGTCCGGAATCCCAGCCTTGAGCGCCGCTTGTCTGGCAATGGAACGATCCGAGCCCGGGAGGTTAACGCCCAGGGCCACCTCTTCCACGTCCTCGGCAGCAACGGCTGCACGGCGCAGCGCCTCGGCCATGACCTTTCCACCAAGCTCCGGCAGTGTGAAATCCTTTAGCGTGCCGCCAAACTTCCCAAAAGCTGTACGAACGGCTCCAGCGATCACAACGTCTGTCATAGTCTTCTCCCTTGTTCAATAGTCTCCGGCTGACCCCTAAGACGGCTGCCTACAGCACTCCCGACTCGATCAACTCCTGAATCTGCTGAGCTTCGTAGCCAAGCACGTCCTGCAAGATCGCCTCGTTGTCCTCTCCCAAACGCGGCGCCGGGTGCGTGAT
>Ga0180431_10006053_pt1 | contig 14463 bp, 20 predicted proteins | sample SS_ome_11_FD_132459 | JGI IMG/M metagenome (GOLD analysis project Ga0180431, IMG submission 132459) | Hypersaline lake sediment archaeal communities from the Salton Sea, California, USA - SS_1_MS_1 metaG | ecosystem: Environmental > Aquatic > Non-marine Saline and Alkaline > Hypersaline >... | reverse complement strand
TTTTCAAAGGACTCACTTGGTTTATTGCACACAAGATGCTGAAAAAAGTTAATGTAAAAAAGTTTACTTGGTTTTTTGTGTTATATTCTTTGCTCACTTTTATTTGCAGCATCATTTGGATTGTTTTGATTATGCGGCTGATATCTTACTCTACTTTTGCATTTTTACCTTTGATTGGTGTTGAGATGGATAGGATTTTATTGTTTATTGGTTTGGCAGTTATTGCGTATTTTATGTTAATTGCGTATTCCTTGATTCCAAATGCAGGGTGCAGAAAGATTTGTCGTATTGGTGTTAGTAAGTTTAGACAGTTGATTCCAGCATATCTGCTTTGGCTTGTCTCCCTAACTATTTTGTCTTACTTGACTGTTTGGGTAATTAGCATCAGTTATTGGGCCCCAGTTATTTTCGCCTTGTTCATCACAATTCCTGCTTTTGTTTATGGGAGGATTTATATACTAGTAGTTATAAATAAAGTAGTAAAAAGAGGACCATGAGAACCGCACAGATATTTTATTTGGTTGTTGTTGCATTTTTCGCAGTAGTTATTATCTTCCAGAGTGTACCTTCTGAGCCTATGGGCAATGCAATAAAGCAGTCTTGGGGTGTTTATGTTCCTAATGCTCTAGATATTCGTAGTTTGATTATTCCTAGTTTAGGTTTGGCAATTGAGCGTCCTGCAATGCCAGGAGATCTTCCTGCAGAAGCAAAGTACATACCAAGTCAAATGGAGTTCTATGTTGACTCAATAATTGTTCCAGAACACCAAGCATACGACTTTTTGCCTATACCAAAAGATGATATGAGGACGTTTAGCGGCAAGTTTGGCCCATATCCTGAAGATTACAGAAATTCTATTTATGTTGAATTGTGCGCATTTGTTCTTTCCCAGCCAGAAATGGAGGCTTGTGAAAAGATGAGAGACACTACTTTCCGTAGAGGATATATTTCTTTTGCAAGAGGTTATGATTGGGATGAATATATTGCAAGTCTTGGAATGAGAAACTTTGGTGCTTATTATAAGGTAATGAGTCCAGAATTTGGCGAGATTGCAAAAAGTAATGTGGCTAAAATTAATCTTGTTTAATCTTTCAGCCCAGCTGTAAATAATTCTAATGCTTGATCTATTGTCTTATTATCTGGTTCTTCAATTACTGGTTTTTCTGGCAGCGTAGTATTTTCTGTGATGTTCTGCACTTCAATAATTGGTTCAATAGGTTGTACTGTGTTTACTATTTCAGGAACTATCGCAATATCTGTTGGCTCTTTGAATACTGCATAGCCATACATGAAAGCTGCTGCTCCAATTAGAATTATTAACAAGATTATTGGCCAGATAGATCTTTTTACCGGCTCTTCTACAGTGACTTTTGTTTTATTGTTGTTAAATTGCTCGTACTTTTTTGCTTCTTTGCTAAAACTGTCATCCAGAAATTCATTTACATCTTTTTCATCTTCTTCTTCTGGTTTTTCTATCTCTTCTTCAGTATCTTCTGTTACAGTAGGTTCTTCTGCAGATTTTTTAGTCTCTTCAGCATCTTTTTTTGGTTCTTCAGTAAAATCTGAGACCAGTTTAGCTTTTTCAAAGCTTATTGGCTTTATTTCTACTTTCTCTTCTTTTTCTTCCTTCTCAGGTTCTTCCTTCTTCTCTGTCTCTGGAACGTTTTCTAATTGCTCTTCTTCTACTGTTTCTTGCTCTTTTTCTTTAATATCTTCTTCTTGATCTTTTATTTTGTCTTCATCAGAAAGCTTTACTATTTTTTTAGGTGCACCGCAGCCACAGTTTGGTGCTTCTTTTGCCTTTTCTTTTAGCACTTCGTCTGTCTTTATTGATTCACCAACATCTAACGAATAATCAAATTTAACCACAATCCCACCTGTTTATATAGTGAGTTTTGGAAAGTATTTAAAATTTGCCATAAGATTGAGTATTTATCTAACAATTCTGGCTCTTCCGCCATAAACATTCTTTACAACGCCTGTCACTATTTCTCTTTTCTTTATTCTTGCGCCAATCACCCACAGAGCAATAGCTACCCCAAAATAGATGATTATTGATGCCCATACTTTAGGTACAAAATAATCCCAGTATGCTACATAGCCTGCTGCTACTGGTTCTAGCTTGCCAAGAAATGACAATGCAGATATTATTTGCTTTTTTCCTATGAACAAGAATATTGCTGCGATTATTCCTACTATAAAACTCATGTGTCCAAGATAAAACAAGGTTGTTCCTAATGATTTCCCGCATTTTGTTAGTATTACTGCGCTAATCACAACTAGTGCTACTGCGACAAGTGTTAGTACGCCCAGATTAGGTGGTGTCATGAAAAAGTCTGGCGGAAATAAAATTATAGATATTAATGGCACTAAGAACGCTAAACCAGTCATATATAATACGCACGCAATCCAGCCTATTATCGCTGTGCTAAATATGCTTTTTGTCACTCTCTTTTTCATTTAATATAGAAATTAGTATTGGGTTTTATATTCTTTTTGGTTAATTATCTGTGTATAGCGCCTGGTGAAGTTATCATATTCCGAATAAATTTATTAATAAATCTGTAAATAAGTGATAATAGAAGCGAAACGAAGCGTGCTATACGCAGACTGTTAATTCAGTCTTATTAACGCATCCTGCAGCCATTCTTTTATTTCTGCAACAGATTCTTCAATATTTGGAAGTGCAAGTTCTTCTGGTCCTATTGGTTCGTATTTGTTGCAGAACTCATCAGGAGGCATCATTTTTACTGCCTGCAAATCCCTTCTTTTCACAAATCCTTTTTCTATTCTTTGTTCTATCTCTAATCTTGCGCATAGGTCTAATTCTGCTGCTCCGTTATTGTTATAGTTTTGGTACAAGTGGCAATTGCTGCATTTGATGTGTATCTGTTCATAAGCATCTCTTATCATTCTTGTTGCTTCTTGTTTGTAAATTTCTCTTTGTTTTGTTGGTGCAATAACTCGCAGCGTGACTTGATTTTTTGATTTTCTTATGATTGCCTCAATATCTGTTTCTATTTCAGTCATGTCTTGATTTAGAAATTCGACTGCTGCAGGCAGGTCTGGAGCCATTTTTTTCATTTTATATATTCTAAAATCCTGTCTTGCTTTTCGTCCATATAATTTTGTCAGTTTAGTCATTTTGTCTTGTCTCTTTCTTTTTTCAATAATGTGCTTGCATGTCTGCTTGCTAAATGAAGCGGTTCTGGAAGTTTATGCGGTAAAATATTTGTTTGTTTTGCAAGTGTGATTGCGGTCTTGAGTGAAACCATGTTTCCAACTGAGACATATAGTGGTTTTGCATGTTCTTTTGTCTGCACTACCTCTCCTCTGGTCTCATTCAGTATTTTGATTTTGTTATCCTCAATTTCTCCTGCTAATAGTTTTTTTGCAACACCTATTGATGGTTTGCCTAACTCCACACCAACAAAAGTTGCTAGGCCGCATTTCCAGGGATGTGATAGTCCATGTCCTGCAATCATTAGTATTTGCGGTTCACTCTCAAGCCCATAGTATGTCTGTAGTATTGCAGAGCCGTCTCTGAATGCTCTGTATCCAGGAATGTAATGCATTGGTTGTTTTGATATTGTGTGTGTTATTTCAACAACCTGTTTTTTCTGGATATCATACACTATTGCTGCGCATAGGATTTTGTTGTCAAAATAAGTTACATCAAAACCTGCGATTGTCTTTATTTCAGAAAGATCAAATTCATCGGTTGTAGTCACTTCTTTTGCTATCTTTCTCTGCATATCTCTGAGTTTTCTGGTGTCCACCTTCATTTTTACATCCCACTCTTTTACTGTAGGTATTTTTAAAAGTGGACAGTATTTAAAGCTAATGCTTATTAATCACTAATTGGTTACAGAATTAGAGCTGTTCTAGCTGTCTCTTGAACCTTTTTTCAACAGAAAGTTCTCTCAGCTTGATGTTTTCTTCTAATTTCTTTACTATGCTGTTCTCTTGCGTTGTTCTAAGATCTAAAAATTCTTCTGACATCTTGATATCCAGCTTTATTTTTGGCGTCTCTTTTTTGATTTTCATATATTATCTTGATTCTACTCTTATATTTAAAGCTTTTGTCGTATGTATGTGCATAGCACCTAGCGAAGTTTTCAGCATATGTCCTTTTTTAAAACAAATCTGAATATAGTTCAGCAGCAGAAGCGAAACGAAGCGTGCTATGCGCATACGCCAGTATACTTTTTTCTACTACTACTGCCGAAATATTTATATAATCAAAATATCAATTACTGTATAGTTAAAAAATTGGGGTGTAATGATTGGGGGTAGGAATGTATAATATGGGGGATAATGTGCGGTTGTATGTAGCTGATTCTATTGATGAGATTGAAGCACTTCAAGATGCTCCAAAAGAACAAGGCGGCCCAGCAGATCATGGCGCTGGATTAATGGCAGATGCTGGCAGTAAAGCGTTCTTGATAGAGCGAATTTATTCTAGTGAGCCTGCAGAACACGAAGTTGCAGAAGCATATGCTCAATTAGGTGACATATTATACGCAGAAATGGGTGAGAATAACGTTTACACCAAAGAAGTATATCTTATCAAATCACATCCAGAAATTAGCCTTCCTGCTGAATTAGAAAATGCATTTGCACAACACACTGTAAACCCATTAGATATTCTTGTTCAAGAAAAAAATAAATCTAAAGCTTGTCTTCTATTGTCGCTGGTGCCTTTGCTTTTTGCGCACGAGCAGTCTTAAACATACTTTTTCTGCGTTCAGGATAACTTGGTTTTTCGTCTTTTAAGCTCTGGAAATGCGGGCTCTGTATCAATGTACATATTTTATGGTATGCTTTTCTTTCTGCATCACTGCCATGCCTCATTTCAGATATAGATTTTTGGTTTCTTTCTGACCATAGCACAATCTCAGCCCAAGTATCGATAATTGCTGGTTTTTCTAAGAACTCTTTTTGTTTTTTGTTAAACTTAATTTCAGATAGTAATGGTTGTACATAGCCTTTTTCAACTGCATAATTATAGATACCTACAAACACTTCTGGTTGTTCTTCTTTTAGGTCATTCAAGCTATTATATACTTTTGCTGAAGTTACATCTCGTGCAGTATTTTTCTCAACATATGCTCTTCTGAATGCTTTTAATAGTTTTGGCTTGTCTAACTGCAATCCATTCATAAGGTTCATCAAGTTTAAATTTTTAGGAATATAACATGTAGATAAGTCATATGCATGTCCTGAATCGTCTACTGGCATAAATCCTTGAGTGATTAATCTGGATTTTGCGGCTGTAAAAAGATACTGGTTTTCTGGGTCTGCACACAGTTTATTTATTTTCTTCTCAAAAGTTTCTGCGTCAACTGTATTTGGATCAATATCTGTAGTCCTAAGAATTTCTGTCCATAAAGTAGTTTCTACTAGATTTGATAATATATTATAGAATAATTTTTGACTTTTGTATAGTTGTATTCTTGGAGTTGTTTCTGGGTCAGACATTGGTGCGCTATCCCAGTGATATGTTTTTTCAACTTTTCCTTTCTCTACAAAATAACAAATTGTTTCGTTGTCATTAACTTCTGCTAAACCCATTGGAATTGTGTCACCTGTTTTTTCATGTAATAACGGCGTACCTTGAGCATCTGTTTTGATTACTAGGTTCAGTTCTCCTAATTTTTCGTCAGATATTCTGCCAACTATTGTCAGTTTTTGTTCTGTGTCGTCGCTTTTTGTACTCACGTATTCGCTGTTAGTCGATGTGTACATTTTGTTTACCGCTTTTTTCAAATATACCTTTTTGTATACTGGTCTAGTATATAAATTTTGTTGTTATTATATTGCTGTAATAGATTAAATTGTCGTACTATTTAAAGCTTCGCTATTGTCGTCACTAAAACGTGGTTAATTAAGCCTAAAGCTTTTTCCGTTCAGCTTTATCAGAAATAATCGCAGAATTGCCAGTTGGGTCTTCAATAATTATTTTCAACTTCTCATTGCCCCAGAGAACTTTTTGCAATTTCTTAAGAAGATTTTTTGCTTTTTTTCTCGCAGAAGCATCATCCTCATTATCTTTCACAAATTCAATCTGCTTTTTGATTTTGTTGATTATGCCCTCGACATTTGTTACATATCCTTGTGATGCAGGGCCTGGTTCTATTGATCCTACGTGCGGTATTTTTACCTTGGCTTCTGCACCTTTGACAACTCTTATCTGCAAATCTTCTTTTCCTTTAATTTCTATCGTGCATTTGCAGGGTTCTTTTGGTTCTGCTGCCTCTATATCTGATTTGTTGAATTTGCAGGACTCGCAGTTCATTCCAAACACAAATAGTTTTCCAAAAAAAGGTACTTCTGTCTCTGTTTCAGAAAGAGTCAGTGTTTTTTTTCTGCACATCGGACACATTTGTCCTTTTAGCACATCAATTTTATCTTTTTTAGCCATAAAGAAGAAGAATAATAAATTAATTTAAAAATATTTCTATTGCATCGGATCCATATCTGCCAAATGCTTTGTTTTGTGGATTGTTGCAAATGAGGGTGTTACAACAACATAATCTTCCCCAAAGCCTGCAATCTCGCCATCAATAGCATCAGTTGTTTTCTTTAGCTTATTGATTGCTCTCTTGAGCTCTATCAAATCTCTTTCTTTCAAAGGTTTGATATTCACTAATGCAATGGTGTGACCTTCTCTCAAAGAGTCAAGAATTGGTTTCATATCTTCAAAATCTTCTAGTATGAATGGTCTCACTAATATCTTTGTTTTAGGCTCAAGTGCATCTGAGTCTAGTTCTACATAGCCCTCTTCTTCATCAAGTTCATCGAACTTTGGGCTACTCATTTTTGCTTTCAATGATGAGAAAAAATTCTTCATTCTTTCAACCTCCTCGACGTAATTATGACTCCTTATAAACTATTTTTACTTTACAATAGTATTAGACCGCATGTATATAAATGTTTCGCTTAAACAAAAAGTTGTTTTTTTAAGCGAATTTGGAAATTCCCGGTAATTTCCAATTTTCGTTTAAAAAAAATTTGTTTTTTTAAGTAAATTTAAAAAAATATTAGTTATATTTTTAACCGTTCCCTCGAGCATCAAGCACAGTATATGCACTAAAAAACATAACCTTTTTAAATAGCACATTACTTCTTCACACTCATGGCAAACAGAAGGGGTAGTTATAGGCGAAAGACAAGAAAGCTTATGAGCAAGCACTTTCGTGAGAGAGGAAAAATCAGCTTAACTAAGTACTTTGCAGAATATGCTGATGGCGATAAGATCACTCTTAAGACAGAGCCTGCTGTGCAAAAAGGAATTTATCACCTGAGATTCCATGGAAGAAATGGTATTGTAAAAGGAAAGCAGGGCGCTTGTTACAAAGTTGAAATCAAAGATGGCAATAAGCCAAAAGAATTGATTGTTCATCCTGTTCATCTTGCGAGGTTAAAATGAAAATTACTGTTTTAAATGAAACTCCAATTACTGCAGCAGAAGTTAAAGAGAATTTAAGCAAAATTAAGAAAGCAAACAAAGAACTTAATTTCCGTGCGCAAAAAACTGAAGATTACTTAAACCAAATTGTATCTGATTCTAAAAAAACACTAGAGCTTGTAAAAAAGCTTGAAGGTTTGAAAATACCTCGTTTGAGAGAAGAGCACATTGCAAAGCTTGCAGATATCAAGCCAGTAACTGAGAAAGATGTTAAGTTTGTTCTCCAGGGCTACACTGTTACAGTAACCAAAGAGAATATGGGCAAGATTGCAAAGATTGTTGAAGATTTTGTTTAAACAACGCAAATAGTTCTTGATATGGCTGTTACTCACATTCAGTAAGTCATAAAGTTTATATACTACGGTCTATTTAGATAGTTTTAGACAGATGAGAATACTACTAAGTAAAGAGAATAGCAATCATGGAAACAAGAGAACAAGAAAGATTTGCAAAGCCTATGGATCAGAAGGTTTTGAAAGAAGAGAACGCGATTGTACTAGATTTCTTGCCGCACGGCTATCCATTTGATAGGCGGCCCAGTCATAAAAAGAACCCTGTTGTTCAGGCTTTAGGAAAGACCAGATTTGTTTTGTTAGAGCTTGTTCCTAAGAAGGATGTTTTCTTGCAGCCATATGAAGATATTTACATTGGTGAAGGCAAGAGAGATAAGATTCATCACATAGTTGGCAAATTAAACATTGATAAATTAACTTCTACTGCTAAGACTGAGCTGGAGTTTGTTGTGAAGGACTTAGTCACTAATAACGAAGCGCAGTTTGTGAAATTTTTTAATACTGCAAAGCCTCTTACTACTAGAATGCATCAGTTAGAACTGCTTCCTGGCCTTGGTAAGAAGCACATGTGGGAGATACTAGAGAAGCGAGATGAAAAGCCGTTTGAGAGCTTTGATGACCTAAAGAAGCGCATTAAGCTAATGCCAGACCCTGGAAAGATTATAATAAGGCGTATTTTGGCTGAAATAAGCGGTAAAGAGAAGCATAAGGTATTTTCAGACCTTTAAGACCTTCTTTCTAAAATAGAAAAGTATTTATACCTTTTATGTTTTGCTAAGAGTATAGTATTTATAAGGGGTGATCAAAAATGGCAGAAAAGAAAGAATATGAAGGTCGCTGCATGAAATGTAAAAAGCAGGTCAAGATGAACGATGTTAAAGAAGTTGTCATGAAAAACAAGATGAAAGCAGCGAAAGGTGTTTGCCCGCACTGCGGAACTAAGGTTTTTAGAATACTAGGCAAAGCCTAGTTAAATTGGGGAAGTGGAAATCTTTATGATTTCCTTATTTTTTTTTTATACAGTTTTTTTATAATGGGGGTGTATTGAAATGACTGCAAAAGATAAAGTTAATTTAACTCTGCAGATTAGAAGCAATATTCTAGAAAAAACTTCAATAAAGAATAGTGTTTTGGCTGCAGAAATAGCTCGTAAATGGGCTAAATTGTAATTATTTATTTGTTTAGCACCTAGCGAAGTTCTTAGTTTTATATGCGATATCTGATAAATCTGATTTGCACTCGTACTCAGTAGCATAACGTAGCGTGCTAAACAGTGTCAATATAGTCTAGCGTAGTTCTCAGTTCACACATCACTAAACTTACTTCTTAATTATACCATAACCAATCAATCGCCATCTCTGGCCTACTCTTCTAGAAATAGTTATTTTTGCGCCTTCTTCAGCACAGATTGGTCTTTTCAACTTGCACTTAAACTTGTTTTTGCTGATTTCACTCACAATACCTACTGTTGCTGCAGAGTTTACATTAAGCATCAGGAATTCTCCTTTTTTGATTGGATCAACAACTAATTTATCTTTTGCTCCGACAACTCTCTCAAGTAAATGAGTTTCTAGCTTTAATTCATTCCATACTGGCGGTAGTTTGCCTGGTTTGCCAACTACACTTCCAACTAACTGATCTGATTTTACTATTGCAGGATCTAGTTCTGTCATTATTGCTATGCTTCCGCCTGGATGCACTTCAGCCATTGATGAGCCTCCTGCTATTGCGCTGGATATTTTTGATTTAAGTGGTTTCCACTTTTTATCATCAGAATATCCTGGAAGTATCTCTATTTCATCGCCTACTTTTAGCTGCCCTTGTTTTAATGCTCCGCCTAACACTCCGCCTTTTATTTTGTCTAGAGCAAGGCCTGGTTTATTTATGTCAAAGCTTCGCGCAACTAACATGATAGGGTCTTTTTTCAAATCTCTTTTTGGTGTTGGAAATCTTTCTTGTATTTCCTGTAATAGCATGTCTATATTGATAGAATGAAGTGCGCTGATTGGTATTATTGGCGCATTTTTGTATTTTGTATCTTTCAAAAACGTTTTTATTGCTTTGTAATTTTTATTGGCTTGTTCTTCTGTCACTAAATCAATTTTGTTCTGAACAACAATTAATTTTTCAATGTTCATTATCTCTAAAGCCATCAAATGTTCTTGTGTCTGTGGTTGAGGGCATTCTTCGCTTGCAGATATCAGCAGGATTGCTCCGTCCATTATGTTTGCTCCGCATATCATTGTTGCCATCAGGCTCTCGTGTCCAGGAGCATCTACTAGAGAAGCTTTTCTCAATAATTTTGCTTCACCACTACATGCTTTGCATTTGTTTGTTACACTGTAACACTCTGGCTCAGGACATTTTAAGCATTTGTAGATGTCCATATCTGCATATCCTAATCTGATTGTGATTCCTCTCTTGATTTCTTCAGAATGAGTGTCTGTCCATTTGTTTGTAAGCGCTTTAACCAGCGTAGTCTTTCCATGGTCAACATGACCTATCAAACCTACACTTATCTCTGGTTGGACAGCTGTTTCCTTCTTAGAACTTTTCTTAGTTGTTTTTTTAACTGCTTTCTTTTTACCCATCTATTGCAAAAAGTCAGTATTCTTTTATAAAGGTTACTCTGCTGCAGAGTTATTCAGCGCCGGAGACGGGATATTCAGCCACCCAGCCTATGACATTTGAACCCGCATAGCATCTGGGAGATGCAAACCCAATTTTCAGTTGGGCGCGTTTACCAAACTCCGCCACTCCGGCATTGCTGAAAACACAAAGTTTTTATACTTCATGAACATTATTTTATTCATCTGGGAGATGCGACTCAATTCAGTCGTGCGTTGGCCAAATTCGGCCACTTCTTTTTTTTATATTCTTAACAGAATTATTCTTTATATGTTTTTACGAGAAAAAACCGGAAGAAATTCGAGGAGAAAATGGGTTTAAATTCAAGGAGTATTTTTCCCTAATTTCACCACATAGAATATTTCATTGCTTTCTTTTATTATCTTGAATTCATGACCTAGTCTGATAAGCATTTGTTCAAGCCATCTGCGATAAGGAAATTTCATTGGTTTTCCAGTTACTTTCTTGGTTGCAAAACTTATCACAAGCCAATCTGCATTTATGTTTTTAATCAGTGCTTCGCTTGCCTTTCTTCCTTTTTTTCTTTCAACTTCATCAAGAATCTTAAACAAGAAACAAACATCTGCTTTTGGAAAAACATTCAGCAAAGAAGGATTTTTTGCAGCTTCCACTAAATTCAGTGGAATTGCTTTTCCCTTGATGCCCATTTTCTTAAAACATCTGCCCAAGAATTCGCAGTCTGATTCATTTAATTCAGATGCATAATATTCTGCATCAACTTTCATAAAAGGATAACTAAGCGGGTTCAAACCACACCCTAAATCTAAAATAACTTCGGGCTTGCCAGTTATTGCGAATATTTTTTCATAAATTGTAGAATAAATAGGAATTCTCTCTTTTGTTGACAAGTGCGTCTCTAATAATTTCTCAAAATTGTCTTCTTTAAGATGTTTTTCTCTGTCTTCTGTTGCTTTTGTTAAAAAAACCCCATACACTCGCCTTAACACTGCCCGCACATGTTTTATTATTTTTTTATATTCTTCAGAACGAGTTCTTCCTTCCTGCATAGTTTGCAGGGCTTTTGGATTTTTCTCAAAATACTTTATCACTTCTGTTCTTACAAAACGATCTTCTATTCCTGTAAACTCTTTTTTTTCTTTTATTTTTGCAATCAGTTCTTTTACACTCATACTCGAGTTCCTCTCAGGTTGAATTTGGTAGTGTTAGTTATCTTTACTTTTATTTTTTGCCCTAATACAAAATCCCCTTCCACAATCACTGGCTTGTACGAACAGTTTCTGCCGATAAATGTTCCGTCTTTTCCGTTTTCATCAACCAGTATTTCTCCTTCCCAGTTTTTCCATTTTCTGTTTTGGGCAAAAGATATCCACTCAAATCTTGAGCTCATTGTTCTTGAGCGTTCTTTGATGTCTCTTCCGTGTATTTGTTTTTCTCTTTTCTCTGCTCTTGTTCCAGGTCTTGCAACAAATCTGGAAATATTGACTATGTCTGGTTTTATTTGATCCATTAATAACAGGCTGTCTCTGAATTGTTCCTCTGTCTCTCCTGGAAATCCTACTATCATGTCTGTTGCTATGTTTATTTCAGGTATTTCTTCTCTGAATCTTTTGACAATGTGTGTAAAGTCTTCTATTTCATATGGCCTGTTCATTGATTTCAAAACTTTATTGTTTCCGCTCTGCACAGGTATGTGTAAAAACTTAAACATCTTTTCATGCTTGAAAACTTTTATCAGCTCTTCAAGATTCTGCAGTATGCTTTGCGGGTTTGCCATCCCTAATCTTATTGTGAAATCTCCGCGAATCTCGATTACTTTTTTCAGTAATTCCACTATGTTTGTTCCAATGTCTGTCCCATAACATCCAGTGTCTTGCGCAGTTATCCATATCTCTTTGCATCTATCGCGCACACAAGTGCGGACTTCTTCTATGATGGAGTCAATAGGGTATGATATTAAGTTTCCTTTGATTAGTTTTACAGAACAGTAAGCGCATCTTCCAACACACCCAGATGCTATTTGAACAATTCCTATTGTTGGATTTTTTCGTAGTTTTGGCAGATTTATTTTTGGTTTTTTATTGCTTGCAAGTATTGTTGTAGGATTTTCATTCAGCAGTTCTTCTACAACAGATACGATTTTGCGTATGTTGTGAGTATTTATCAGAGCAATGTTTGCATCGATTTTTTTAATATCTTCTACTGCATGTTTTGGTATGCATCCTGCGACTATTATTTTTTTGTATTCGTTTGATTCCCGAACTTGCTGTATCTCTTTCAGCGCATTGTCATCTCCTTTTACAGTACAGATGTTCAGTATGACAATAAACGCATCTTCTATGTTGTCTACTATGTTAAAATCTGCTTCTTTCAATAATCCTCGCATGGTTTCGCCATCTGCAAAGTTCGCACTGCACCCAAATGACTTAACATATATGTTTGTTGTCATGAGAAAAAACTAATCGTGCAGGTATTTAAAGCTTCTGTGAGTTGTTGCCAATAGTGCCAAGCGTAGTTTTCAATGTATTGTGCGATATTTGATAAACCTGAGAAATAAGTAGTTGTTTTTGCGAAACGCAGCGCACTATTGGTACTGTTTCAAATTTTCTGTGAGTTCATTCTAGCAATCTTTCTGGTTTTGGCTTGTTCTAGGCTAATTGTATGCCTGCACTCAACACACCATTTTCGCATCGGAGAATAACTTCTGATATCTACTCCGCATTTCTGACATTTTGCTAGATTTCCCCCCATATCCCTAACTAAAACATAGTTCTTTATAAAACCAGCGTTTTTTGTATTACTGTCAAGTAATTAACTAACCAAATTTTCCATTTGGAAAGGTTTTTTCTAGAAAAATTTTTATATATCAAAATTTTGGTAGGATAATCAACAGGTTTAATGTAAAAATATAGGGGCAAATTTGTCATATGGAAAGTAATGGCTTAAGCAGTAATGAGAAAAAAGTTCTAGATAAGATAAGCGAGTGTGTCAAGATAGATATTCCTGCCTTGGCTGAAAAAACTGGTCTAAGCAAGCCAACAGTACGCACAATAGTAAATAAATTTATTTCTTCAAATGTTGTAATTCTTAATGCCTCTGCAGTTCCTGCAAAAATTGGTTGTGATATAATGACAATTTATGAAATATCCTATCCTTCAGAATTGCATGGGGAAAAATTGACAAACCATCTTCAAGAAACACTTTTTGCTTCTAATAATTCTGCGATTGTTTTTAAGATAAATCCTTCACAATCAATAGTTATTGCATTTTATCAGAATCTGGACCATAAAGATTTTTCATTTTCAAACATGCTGCAGTGTATTCAGCAAAAAGAAGGGGGAAAGTTTCAGCCAATTATCAAGGAATTATGGACGCGCCCATCAAAAGACTTTTTTTATGATCCTAGCATATCCAAATTTTTGAAAGGCATTGAAAATTTTAAAAAATCAAACAAATAAGGAGGAAAACTTATGGAAGATATCCAACAGCTTGGAGGCAATATTGAGCTAATCGGATTTCAAGAGATTGACGGCGGTTCTATGATTATCTTAAAGAAAGTCATAGGCAGCTATGCAAGAAAATTTTCTGACAGACTGGGTGGAATTGAAAAGTTAAGCATTCGCATTAAGACTGTCGGCAATAGTCAGGTTGAGTTAACAGGTTCTCTTATTAAAGAAGGCCAGCAGTTTAATTCAGAATTGACTGAATATAACATATTCGTGGGCATGGATGCGCTCTTGAAAAAGTTAGAATCATCTGCTTTGAAGTAGTAGGTGCATAGCACCTAGCGAAGTTCTCAAGTATACGCTACAGTTTAACATAACAAATATTTGCCAATAACATGGCTGGCAAATTTTTGGGATATAAAATTTCTATCAAAATTTTATATAAATCTGGTCTCTAATCAACAATAGAAGCCAAACGAAGCGTGCTATGCGCATACTTAAAGTAAAAACTTTTAAATAGACTTAGTTAATTCTTATAGTTAATATGTTTCAGAATCACATAGAAGGAGTATTGAAAAAAACTTTAAAATTAAAAACAGTTTGCTTAGAAGTACCTCCAAATCCTAAACTGGGTGATTATGCATTC
>Ga0180431_10006049_pt1 | contig 14470 bp, 12 predicted proteins | sample SS_ome_11_FD_132459 | JGI IMG/M metagenome (GOLD analysis project Ga0180431, IMG submission 132459) | Hypersaline lake sediment archaeal communities from the Salton Sea, California, USA - SS_1_MS_1 metaG | ecosystem: Environmental > Aquatic > Non-marine Saline and Alkaline > Hypersaline >... | reverse complement strand
TCGTGGACTGGGATCGGCTGGCCGGTCTCGGCGTGCAGCAGGCTGACCTCGAAGGCGCCCGCCCGTTCCGGTCGGTTGGCGACGAAATCCAACCGGTAGGGCCTGGCCTGGCCGTCCGCCGTCAAGGTCACCAGGGCCTCGGCGACCATCACGTCGCCGTCCTTGTCGCGCTGGCGGAGGATCAGGCGCCCCGGCGCGTGCTCCGTGCCCGCGTTCTGGAGCGACACGACGAGAGGACACCACGTGCCCGGACGGTAGTAGTCAGCCCCGGCCCCACCGGGAAAGCCGGCATGGATCACTCGACCCGTGACCTTGATCTGGGCGGCGGCCGTCGCTGACGCCGCTACCAGGACCCACGCACTCAGGACACCTGTTCGGCTCACCAGTACGCACCCGTTCAGGACGAGCCCCGGGACATCTGCTCCCTGGCCGCCGTGGTGGTAGGACCGCCCCTACAAACGATTCTATCACCCGCACGGCCCGCCAACAACGCCTGCGCGTCCCGCGCTTGCCGATTGCGATATCGCGTGATCCGACGCGCGGTCACGGGCCGGCTGTGCCGGCCCGGTGTGGTACCGAACAAGAGTCCGCCTGTGCGACCGGCCCGTTGGATGATGGTATAGTTCTGCCCGGCAGGTCAATGGGAGTCTTCGAGATGGGCGCCATGCTCGCAACGGCCGTGCGCATCTTCGTGGTTGCCCTGCCGTTTTCTGCGCAGGAGTCGAACCTTCGCGAGACGTTGGAGACCATTGCGCTTTGGACCGACGATGGGCTGGGCCTCGTTGTGAACCGTAACAATGGTTCCGCTGCCCGGTTGACGATCAACGAGCGCGTCGTGCCGATCGCGTCGGTCCCGCTGGTCAGGTTCGAGGAGGTGTTGGCCGAGCCCAACGCGCCGGACCTGACCGGCGATGGCGACTTCGCGAACGGTCGTGGCGAATGGGACCTGGCCGGCGCCGTTATCGAGCCCGGCGTCAGTGCAGGGGGGCGCGCGTGGCTGCGTGTTGACGGCGGGGCGGACAGGTGGCCCCGGCGGGTCGTCGCGCTAAGCCAGTCGCGCCCCGAGCCGTTGATCCTGTCCGGGTGGTGCCGGGCCAAGATGGGTTCGACGGCGGCGGGGTGGATGAACGCCCGTCTGGCGATGAACGTCTACGGCGTCTACGTCGGCGGCGGGCGGATGCCCGAGCAGTCGGCCTACTTCGGGCAGTACGACCACGGGCCGCAGCTCAACGCGAAAGTGTTGTGCCCGGACAGACCCCTGAAACGTGTTGAAATCACGTTGACGGCGCCCGGGGCGGATTGCACGGCCTGGTATCGGGGCGTGACGCTCAGGGCGGCCAGGTATCGGATCGTCTCGCCGACATCCGAATGCGAGCGGATCGACGCGCGGGTGTGTCAGGACTTCATTATCCCGCAGGCCGACCTGCGCGGGCTGTTGACCTATCAACCGTGCGAGGCGTGCATCGAGATCCGCTGCCGGTTTGAGGGCCTCCGTAAGGACGACCGCGCGATCAGCGCGGTGCTGGCCGTGCCGTTTGACGCCGTCGGTGGGGTCTGGCACGACCATTTCCGGGCCAGCAGGACGATTGAGGCCGGCCGGCTGTATCGTAACCACAAGTGGTACGGGGCGGGCCGCGACGGCTATGACGGCCGTTATCCGATCGCCTGCGTCCAGGGCGCCGACGGCGCGGGGCTGTGCCTGGGCACCTCCGTGGACGAACCCCGTGTGTTCCAGACCGAGTACGACGCGGCCAGACGCGAGCTGCGGATCCGGTTCGATCTGGGTCTATCGCCCGAGGCCGGGCGATGGGCCAACCGCGGGTCGTTTACGGCGTACTTGTTCCGATTCGACCCGCGCGACGGGTATCGCGGGGCGACGGAGCGGTACCACCGCCTGTTCGACTGGGCGTTTGTGAACAAGCGCGTCCGGCGCGAGGGGCTGTGGATCGCGTTCCTGACGCCCAAGTCCATTCCCGGCGGGCACAAGGACCTGCATTTCCAGTTCATCGAGGCGGTGAGCAACATCGGTTGGGACGAGCGGGAGGGTATGGCCTCGTTGAAGTACGTCGAGCCGTGGATCCACCACCACGAATCGCCCGCACACGCTAAGTTCGCCGAGACCACCGGCGCGATCGATCCGGCCGCCGCCATCGTCCGGGCCAAGAAGATGCTGACCCGAACCGGCCCCGAGATCCCGCCTGAGCTGCGTCACCGATTCGCTGGCTACCTCGGCGGTTACATCGAGGACAACTGGGGCAATCCGCAGGGCTACTTCTTCCGCAATCCGAACGGCCGAAATGAGAACATGATGATCGTCAACCCCAGCGCGCGGATTCCACCGCCACCCGGAGCACACTTCGCCTCGGGAGACTGGGACCGCGAGGTGATCCACGAGGCCACGCGGACGTGGAAACAGTGGTGCCTGGACGGGTGGAACCTGTATCGCACGACGGAACGCCCGGGGCTGGAGATCGACGCGCGACACAAGGCGTCGGGCAAGCAATCGGTTCGTTTGGATCCGGCTCGGTCGAAGAATTACTGGGAGCACTACGTCCGCGGGATGTCGCAGACGTTGTACTACGCCGGCCAGGGCGCGGGGCCGTTCGAGTTCTCGTTCTGGGCGCGGGGCGAGAACATGCCCACCAAGGGGACGGGACTCCGCTGGACCATCGAGTTTCAGTCAAAGGACGATACCGTCAGCAGCCACCACGTCGACCTGAAGGCTATCGACGGCCAGTGGCGGCGGTTCACGCACAAGGTCAATGCGCCATGCCGGCCGTTCGCGATCAAGGTCCTGCTGGTGAACAGCCCGTGGTTCCCGGACCCCACCACACTGTGGGTTGATGACGTGCGCCTGACGATTGCGGGCAAGGCCGAGAACCTATTGGCCAACGGCGATTTCGAGTCGGCCGAGCTCCTGCCGGGCCGGGTCGACGGCGTCTACCTCGACACGATGGAGTGCTACACGAACAACCTGAACTACCGCCGCAGCCACTGGCCGTATGCCGACGAGCCGCTGACGTTCGACTCGGCCCGTCGGCCGACGCTCCAGCAGCAATTCTCGCACGTCTCGTACGCCAAGCGGATGGCGGCGCGGGTGCGGATGCGGGACATGCTGCTGTTCGGTAACTGCGCGCCCGGCACGTGTTTCGCCGCGCCCTATCTCGACGTCATGGGGGGCGAGGAGAACTGGATGCCCGAGGGCCGGTGGGCGCCCAAGTCGGACGCGGACTTCAACTTCGTCCGGTTCATGGGCCGCGCCAAGCCCTTCTGCCTGCTGCAATACGCCGATCTCGATACCGAGCACCAGGCCCGCTACATCAAGCGATGCGTCTTCTACGGCGTCTGGCCGGGCCATCAGTCGTCGTCGCCGACGACGGGCAAGTGGTACTGGGACAACCCGGTCCGCATCGCCCGCGATCGGCCGACCTACGCAGAATATATGCCGATCCTGGCGGCGATCACGCAGGCCGGCTGGCAACCGGTCACGCTGGCGGCGTCGAGCAACCCAAACGTGTGGCTCGAGCGCTTCGGGCAGGGCCGGACCATCTACCTGACGGCCTTCAACGCGACCGCGGAGACGCAGTCCAGCTCCGTGACCATCGACCTGCGCGCCGGGATGACGCGGCACGCCACGCTTGTGGAGAGGGTCCACGGCCGGCGCGTCGCGTGGAATGACGCCACCGATCCGTTGTCGTTCAACGTCAAGATCGGTCCGGAAGACGTGCGTGTCTTCAAGGCATCCCGCTGAGAAACGTGGGTGCATCTTTGTTTCGGTGTAGAGGGGTGGCACGGTCAAGCGAAGCCGAGGAACGAGGCTGAGCTTGGCCGTGAGGCCGCTCGCGACCTCGACAACATGGCCAAGGTCCGACCCTTGCGGGTCGTCCCTTGACCTTGCCGCACGAACGGCATGATTTCTTGGATGCACCCGAGAAACACTGTGCCTGCCGCCTTTTTCGCTGGACGGGCGGGACGGTTTGCCGGACGATGGGGGCGATCCTGGAGGACTCGGTACAGACGGGAGGTGTGCCATGACGGCTGACGTGCTCGATCGCATGACGTTGGTCCGCGGGGACATCACCAAACAGGCGGTGGGCGCGATCGTCAACGCCGCCAATTCGTCGCTGCTGGGTGGCGGCGGGGTGGACGGGGCGATCCACCGGGCGGCGGGTCCCAAGCTGGTGGCCGAGTGCAAGACCCTCGGCGGATGCCCCACCGGCGAGGCCCGGATCACCAAGGGCTACAACCTGCCGGCCAAACACGTGATCCACACCGTCGGACCGGTCTACCACGGCGGTGACAAGGGCGAGCCGGAACTGCTGACCCACTGCTACCGCCGCTCGCTCCAGTTGGCCGTCGAGAACGGGGCCGAGACGATCGCCTTTCCCGCGATCAGTTGCGGCGTGTATGGCTATCCCATCGAAGACGCGTCCCGCATCGCCCTTCAGACGGCGGCCGAGTTCCTCGCCGAGCATCCCGAGCTCAAGGAGGTACGTTTCGTGCTGTTCGGCCAGGCGGATTACGCGGTCTACGAGCAGGCGTTGGCCGACATGAAGTAGCGCATCGGCGCGATCCGCCGTGGTTGGCCGTCCGATCGGACCGCAACGACCGTGTGAGTGGCGATCCGCATATGGACCCCACCCCACAACAACCGGCACGCTGGTGGCGGATCTTGCTGATCGTCGGGGCCATCTACGCCGCCGCGATGATCGCCGTGGCCGCCTATCGCGCCAGGGCGCCCTACACCAAGGGCGTCGGCACGAGCGATTACGTCCCGTTCTACGTGACGGCGCGTCATTTCATCGAGACCGGCCAAATCACGTCCGACGCGGGCGTGCGCAACTACCTGCCGTTCTTCACGGTGTTGATGGCCCCACTGGCCGTCCTGCCCTGCTGGCTCGGTGCCGGGATCATGACCGCCATGTCGATCCCGGCGCTGCTCCTGTCGGTCGCCATGATCGGTCGCGCCCTGGTTCCGGCTCACAGGCCTTCACCGATCACCACGACCGTTGTGCCGGTGTTGATGATCTTGCCCTTTGTCCACGCGTGTCTGGTGCTTGGACAGCTCTCGATCCTGATCGGCCTGCTGTGCCTGCTGACGTGGTGGCTGGTGGGCATGGAGCGCCCATGGGCAGCGGGGGTGCCGCTGGCGGTGGCCGTGCTCGTCAAGCCGTTCCTGGTGACGCTCGTCGTTTTCCTGGCCCTCAAGCGTCAGTGGCGGGCCGTCCTCGCGACTTTAGGCTGGGCCGGACTGCTCGGCGGTGCCATGACGCTCGCCGCCATGGGACCCGAAAGCTGGCTGGATGCGCATCGCAACTACTATCAGCAGGTCCTCCGCCGCCAAACGCCGCTGGCACAGTTCGAAGTGGCCGAATTGCGCGCCGCGAGATACTCGAATCAATCGTTGTCCATGGTGATCCGCCGGTTGCTGAGTGATGTTCAGGCCGGCACCAGGCGCAAGCCGTTCCAGGTCAATCTCGCCTCGTTGCCGCCTCGTGCTATGCAGGCGGTCTACGTTGCGGTGATGCTGGCGATCAGCGTCGTCACCATCGCCGTGGGGCGACACCCGGCCGCTCGCACCGAACCCCAGCGCGCCCACTTCGAGTTTGCGATGTTCTTGGTGTGGGGTCTGTTCGGCTCACCCATCGTCTGGACGCACTACTACCCGTTGCTGTTGTATCCGGTGGTGTTGCTGACGGTGCAGCGGATCCGCGACGGCCAGGCCGGTCGGCCCAATCGCCTGGGACGCGTGGCCTGGTGGTTCTGGATCGCCGCCGCCGCGTCGCTGGTGACTGAGGCGGTGACGTTGCCGTACCTCCGCGCCGTCGGCGTGCACCTGTGGGCGACGATGCTGGTTTGGGCGGCCATGGCGGTCTGCGCTCACCGCGTCCCGACGACACACGGCGACCCCTCAGCTCCGCGACCGTCAGGGAACGGTCCACACGACTAGAGAAGGTGCAGCAATGATGCACGGTGCCCTCTTGCCATTCTAGCCCGTCTGGTCGGTGGACGATCGGCCAGACCGGCGTTTCGTCACCGCTTGCGGGACTTCGGGCGATCGTTACAATGGCCCGAGAGCCTGGAAACCGCGGTCGAGAGGAGCCGATTCGTGCGTCAACCGGTCATCAATCTGGACAAGCTGCCCGAGCCTGCGCGCGAGCCGGTCAAGGACCTGGCCGAACTGCTCATCAGGCTCGGGGCCGACAACCTGCGGTCGCTGGCCGTCTTCGGACAGGTCACGACCGACGACTACTCGCCGAAAAGCACCCTGGTGCGGAGCGTAGCCGTCCTGGGCGGGATGGACCTGCTATTGGTGGATCAGCTTCGTCGCTGCGGGATGCGTCTGGGCCGACGGCATCTGCAAGCACCGCTCATGATGACGCCCGCGTACATCGACGAGAGCCGCGACAGCTTCCCGCTGGCACTGTTGGAGATCCAACAGCTTCACGTCACGGTGGTGGGGTCCGACGTCTTCGGGTCGCTGGAATTCGAACCGCGACACATGCGGCTCCAGGCCGAACGGGAGCTCAAGAGCGAGCTGATCAACCTGCGCCAGGGCCTGTTGGCCTCGGCCGGCAAGGACAAGCTGTTGAGCCCGTTGTGTCGGGATGCGTTGGTCCGGACGCTTCGCGTGCTCCGGGGCGTGTTCTGGCTGAAAAAGGCCCCGTGTCCGCCGACCGACCGTGCGATCCTGGCCTCGGCCCGGGAGCTGACCGGCATCCAGCTGGGGGGCGTCCGCGAGGTGTCCGACGGCACGGCCCGCAGCGACTTCGTCTCGTTCCAGCGGTTCTATCGCGATGTCGAGCGGCTGAGCGACTATGTCAACCACATGGACGTCTGACCATCGCCGGTTGCCGTTTGCGGTGATGTTGGTTGTTGCGACCGCGGTCGCTGCGAGGTCGGTTCTTGCTGCGGCCCCCCCGCCGCCGAAGCAATATGTCGAGGACCTGGCCGGCGTGATCGACCCCAAAACCGAGCGCAGGCTCCTCGGTTACCTCCAAGAGCTCGAGCAGAAGACGACCGCCCAGTTCATCGTCCTGACCGTGCCGACCACCGAGGGCGACCCGATTCGGGAATATGCGCTTCGATTGGCCGAGGCGTGGAAGCTTGGCCGGAAGGGCAAGGACAACGGGTTGCTCCTGGTGGTGGCGGTTCGCGACCGCAAGTACACCTTCGAGACGGGCTACGGGTTGGAGGGCCCGCTGCCGGATTCGTTTCTGGGCACGGTGGGTCGGGGGCACTTCCAGCCCAACTTCCGCCGCGGCGACTACGCCAAGGGCATCCACGACGGCGTGACGGCGGTCCTGCATCGCCTGGCCGCCCACTACCGCGTCACGCTGTCGGGCGTGCCGAAGGTCAAGGCCCCGCGCAGACGGGCTCGTATGGGGCGCGGCGGTCAGACGGCCGCCTGCGGCATGGGCCCAATGCTCGCGCTCTTCGTCGCGATCATCGTTCTGTCCCGGCTGTCGCGGCGGTGGCTGGGGTTCTGGGGCCTGCCGATCTTCTTCGGTCACCACCGGTCGTATCGTTCCGGCGGTGGCTGGGGTGGCGGGTTCGGCGGGGGCGGCGGCGGTGGCTTCGGTGGCTTCGGCGGGGGCGGGGGCGGCGGTTTCGGCGGTGGAGGTGCTAGCGGTGGCTGGTAAGTCGTGTCCTCGATGTGGCAGTAGCGTTTCACCGGCCGCACAGTTCTGCGGCCATTGTGGAGCAGCGATCATGGATCAACCCGTAAGCAGACGCAGGGGTTGGCCGGTCTGGCTGACCTGCCTGGTGGTCTTCGTCGTGCTCGCCGTCATCTGCGGCGGGTGCGGGATCAGTACCGTCGTCGGCGGTTACAACAAGGCGGTCGGGCTGGGCGAGGCCGTCGACAGTGCGTGGTCCGAGGTCGAGAACCAGCTCAAGCGCCGGCACGACCTGATCCCGAACCTGGTCGAGACGGTCAAGGGCTACGCCAAGCACGAGAAGGAGCTGTTCGAGAATATCGCCAAAGCGCGAACGCAGTATTTCCAGGCCGACACGCGCGGCAAGAAGATGGCGGCCGCGAACAACATCTCCGGCCTGCTGTCGCGGTTGCTCGTTCTGCGCGAGGCGTATCCGCAGCTCAAGGCGAACGAGAGCTTCCTGAAGCTGCAAGACTCGCTCGAGGGTACGGAGAACCGCCTGACCGTCGCGCGCAAGCGTTTCAACGACGCGGTGCGGGCGGCCAACACGTATCGCAAGGAGTTCGTCGGCCGGTTCTTCGCCAACTGGGTCGGGTTGGAAGAGGCGGAGTACTTCAAGGCCCCCGAACAGGCCAAGGAAACGCCGAAGGTCGCGTTCTGATCTGCCATGGTATCATCAGGCGCCGGTGTGCCGGCTCTACAGTTGGGTCTTCGATTTGACACGAGGCCGGTACGGACGGGCAGTCGAACCGACAAGAACGTATGAGGCCCGGTCTCGAGTCTGCTGGTATGGGGGTGGGAACCATGATTGAACTCGACGCATCGCAACTCGCACCGGAGGTGGCGGGCCTGTTCTTGTCGGGCGGGGCGGAGCTGCCCGGGTTGCAGTGGCAGGCGCGTCCGAAGCAGTTCGCCAAGGACCGGCTCGACGAGATCGAGGACGCCAAGCTGCTCGGACGAGCAGCGCCGGGGGACGAGGCCATGACCGTCGCCGTCCGAGCACTGTTGTATCTATGGAATGGCTGGCCCGTCGAGGCCGCCATGGTCGCCCAGGCGGCTGCGGAACCAGAGTGCCACTACCTGACGGGGTTCTGCGAGCGGCAGCTCGGGCGCGCCGATCGCGCCAAGGCCGCCCTCCAGCAGCTCGCCGACTATCCGATCTATGCCCCTCTGGCCCAGTACGCCATCAAGACGATCGGCGAGGCGACCGAACCGTTGTTGAAACGATTCAAGGGGCTCATGGAGCTTGGCGAGACGTGGGAGCCGTTCCTCTTTGTCGATCTGGTCGAGCAGGTGCGGGCCGGCAAATTTGACCGGGACGCCGAGATCATCGTCCGCAGGCTTCAGTGCAGGGAGTTTGAGCTGCTGTTCCGTCATTGTTACGAGCAGGCTACCGGCGAGCCCATCCCGGCGCGCGTCGAGCCCGAATCGACGGCGGATCGCGAGGCGCGCTTGAGGCGGCTGCGGCATAAGCGCGAACGCAAGCGTCCCGATCGCCTCGCGCGGCGCGAACCGTCTGCGCAGGAGGAGAAGCCGTCGTCCGGTCAGAGGCCTGGTGAGGCCGAACCGGCGACGGTCAACATCGGCTGCCCCCAATGTGGCCAAGTGTTGGCCTTTCCCCAATCGACTCGCGGGAGGAACGGCAACTGCGGCAAGTGCGGCGCGGTCTTCTTGATCCCGCAGAGGCAAACGCCTGAGCTTCGCCCCACCCCGCAAGCGCCCGCCTGCACCGTGGCCGTGGGCTGCCCAAAGTGTGGTCAGATGGTCCGGCGGGCGGAGTCGGATCGCGGTAAAACGCACAAGTGCAGCAAGTGCGGCACCGTCTTCCTGATCCCCAAGAAATAACCCGGGGCTACGCCAAGTCCACGGGGCGGATTGGTCCAGCGTGACATGGCCTTGCGGTTCGTGATTGGGCAGCAGGCGGTACGCATCCCGGTCAATTTCTGCGCCTCGAGCCACGGCCGGGATGGCCGTGAAAGAGAATCGAGGATCCTCAGACGGGCAGGCTTGGCCCAAGTTTGACACTCGGGATCGTAAGTCCTTGGCGTAACTTGGTCGGCGCAGGCGTTCGTCAGCAGGGCGTCTCCCGGTGGGTGCGCTGACTCGGAGCCCGCGTGGGTTCAGGCGTGGAGCGTCGGGCCGGTCAAAACCCGCCAGCGGGGCCGAACCGGTTCTCAGGGCATCTTGGGTTTGGACAGACAGGACCGGCGGCGTGAAAGGGGGATCAGGGCTCAGCCCGGATGTCAGAGGTCCTCCGACGTACCGCCACCTTGTGATCTTCTTTCTGGCGTTGACGGACGAGCTCCTCCTCGGTGAACCACTTCACTTGGAAACTGGCCTTCTGGCAAAGCAGAACCGGACGACCCGCGCCGCCCAACGTTAGCTTGACGGGCTCTCGGGGAACGATCAGGGCGACCGGCATCTCCCCCCGGACGGCGAGGTGCCGCTTCTCCGGGCTCGCGTATTCGAACCGTTCATTGATGCTTGGCATCGATTCACCGAAGACGTCTTGCAGATCTCGTGGCAGGGCAGGGTGCCCTGTTAGTACGCCCTGTTCGTGGACCCATCGGTCCAGCGTATGGGCCACTTCTCGCAGGTCATTCAAGACTAATTTCCGCCGGGCCTGATCCCTTCGCAGCCCCACGGCGAGCAGCAGCAGGACCGCCGAAACCGTCAGAGCCAGAATGACCCGCCAGGTGTGGCGCCGCCGCCCCGCAAGCCGTTTCCCCTCAATGCGATCGCGCACCTCCGCTACGACCGGCTGCCCTTCCAGCGCGGGATCTGTGTGGTCCTGATCGTGTGGCATCTCAGTGGTCATGAACGTAGACCAGTGTGCTGAACCAGATTCATGGGAAGACTCGTCAAGGTCACTCTACCCTGCTTTGCTGCGGGGTGACAAGCTGTTGGCGAGAGATTTCCCAGCCGGGCGGATAGCCCTGAAGCTCGGGGGTCCCTGCGCCGACGCCGCCTCGGCCAGAACGCATCACACCGACCTCGAAGACCCATACCAGTTGACGCACCCAATTCGCCGGGACCGCCCCGAGCAGGCGCTGCCCCGAACCTGGCCATAAACGACAGTGCCCAATCCTGCCGGCCAGGGGACCCCTAGCCCCCAACCGCGGCAGGTTGGCAGCATCCCTCCCTTCAGCTATCCTGATCCCCAGGGCGTGCCGGATCCTGGCCGTCACCCCCATGGGGAACCCGGACGAGCTGGGGTCGTGGCGACGTGGCTTCAGGCCGTGGCGCGAGCCGGTCCCAGCGCACAACAGGATCTACCGCGATGGATGACACCGGCAACAACCTCGATTGGACCCAACAGGTGAGGCAGCGCCCGCGCGGTTGGTACCTGCCGGTCAAGCGTCTGGTTGACGTCGTCGCAGCCACCGTCGCCCTTGTCTTGCTCTCCCCGATCCTACTGGGTGCCTGGGCGGCCATCAAGCTGACCGGCGGCGGTCCCGTCCTGTTCACCCAGACCCGGATCGGCATGGACGAACGGCCATTTCGCGTGCTGAAATTCCGAAGCATGCGGGCCGATCGAACGCCTGATCCCAAGGAGACGGTCCCGCTGGATCACCCGGAAATCACACGGCTGGGTCGGCTCCTCCGCCGGACCAAGATCGACGAGTTGCCGCAGATCTTCAACGTGCTCCTGGGCGACATGTCCATCATCGGGCCACGCCCGACCCTGCCCGACCAGGTCGAACGGTACAGCGAATTCGAGCGACAGCGGTTGTGGGTCCGGCCGGGGTGTACCGGCTTGGCCCAGATCAGCGGTGGTGCGACCATCTCATGGCCGGAGCGGATCAGGTGGGACGTCTACTACGTGCACCACTTGAGCGCGGGTCTGGACTTGCAGATCCTCTTTCGCACCCCCATCGCCATCCTCCTGGGCGAGAAGCGGATCGCCAGGCACCTGAACGAGGCCGACACCACCGTCCCCAACAAGGGGTCGTGAGTCGTCGGACCCGCTCGCGATGCCGGGCAGGCCAATCCGTTGCCCGACTCACATTGCCGACGGGGTTCCCGTCTTGCCCGACAGGGGCAAGTCAAGCCTGGGTCGCTCTTCGCGCGGGACGGCTACATCGTCAAAGCCCAATCCCCGGGCGATGATGTAGGGCGGGCGCTGCTTGGTCTCCTCGTAGGTCCGGCCGACGTATTGGCCCAGCAGCCAGATCGCCACCAGTTGGAACCCACCGAGCATCAGCAGCGTTGCCAGGATGCTGGCCCAGCCGGCCTGCACGCCGAACCGCTCGGGCGCCAGCAGCGTGGCCACCAGCACGAAGATCAGATAGACCAACGCACCCATCGAGATAAACAGGCCCACCATCCCCACCAACGCCAGCGGCTTGCTCGACAGCGAGAAGACCGCATTGGTCAGGAGCCGCACGCGCTGGTTGAACCCGTATCCCGGGCGACCGGCGGTGCGTGTCCCTTCCCGATAGGGCACATGGCCCTGGCGGAACCCCAGCCACCGCACGAGGCCTCGATCGAACCGGAACCGCTCGCGAAGTCGGCGCATCACGTCGACCACGCGTCGGTCGAGCAACCGGAAATCGGCCGCGTTCGGCAGGATGTCCACCTCGCACAGCCGCCGCAGCAGGCGATAGCTCATCTGCGACATGAGTCGCTGACCCCAACCGCCCCCGCTGGCCTGTCGCACGGCGTGGACGACGTCATCGCCCGCTTGCCATCGAGCCAACAGGTCCGGGACCAGCTCTGGCGGATGCTGTAGGTCGGCGTCCATGGTGATGACCGCATCACCCGCGGCCAGGTCCAACCCGGCCATCAACGCCAGTTGGTGGCCGAAGTTCCGGCTCAGCTCGATCAGCTTGACCCGCGGGTCGTCGGCGTGGGCGACGGCCACGCGATCCCCCGTCTCGTCCGTGCTGCCGTCGTTCACGAAGATGATCTCGTACTCGGGCGTGATTGGCTCGAGCACGCTGCGCAGGGCGTCGATCAGCCGACGAACGTTCTCCTGCTCGTTGTAGCTCGGTACGACGATCGAGATGATCGGGTGGTCGTCGGCCATCGTCACCTCACACCCAAGGCAGCGGCGGTGTCCCCGCCGTCGTCACGACGCATCGCCCAGCAGCTCGCGATACTGGGCCAGCCGGTCCCGCATGCCGAGGTACAGCGTAATCTGGTCGGACCCGACGTTGAATAGCCGTGCGCCGCGATCGGCGTGGCGCTTGACCTGTTCGGGACCCAGCGCAACCGTCCCCCACCACTTGCCCGCCTTGTCGGCCGCGTCGGCCACCCGCTCGTAGACGTCGTGGAGCTTCGGATGATCGAACTCGAAGGGCATGCCCATCGCGATGCTCAAGTCTGCCGGTCCGACGAACAGCACGTCGAGCCCCTTGACACCGATGATGTCGTCCAGGTGGTCGACGGCCTCGGGGTCCTCGATCTGCGCGATCACCAGCGTCTCGCGGTTGGCGTGCTCGAGGTATTCCAGCGGCGGGGCGAACGCGAAGTCACCGTCCGCGCCGGCGTTGTCGAACCCCCGACGCCCCACGGGCGGATAGCGTGTGTTGTAGACGACCTGCTCGGCCTCGGTGCGGGTCTTGATGTGGGGCGCCATGATGGCGGCAGCACCGGCTTCCATCGGGCGGAAGTAGTTCGTGTAGCTGCCCTTGCGGATACGGACCATGGTGTCGACGTCGGCCGTCCGCGACGCCAGGATCAACAACTCCAATTGCGCGTCGGTCAGGTTGCGGTGCTCCATGTCGATCCACACGCCGTCGTAGCCCAGCCGCCCGGCGAACTCCACGCCCTTGGTGTTGAACCCGCACGACACGCTGAACGTCAACGCCGTCTTGCCCGAACGCAGCTTCGCCAGGATCTTGCTGTTGCGCATCTCGATTCGGTTCCTTTCGGTCTGAGATTATACAGCAACCGCACCGGCCCAGCGAACCCGACGTCTGGTAGGACCACCCCGTCGCGCGCGACGGGGCCAAACGGGTAGGGCCTGGAAACCGATCCGCGTTTCGGCTAGAACCGCACCACGTCCTGGAAAGGCCAACGAGGGAGTGCACGGATGAACCTGCACGCGGTCTCCTTCTTCTATCACTACATCGTCGGTGGGATCATCCTCCTGATTGGGATGGCGTTGGTGCTGGCCTCGGGCGAGCTGTCGGTCAAGACGTCCCGGGGCCGACGCTACCTGGCGGTCTTGATCGGTGGGTTCGCGCTCTACGCGGGTCTGCACGCGCTGAGCGTCTTCGTCTTACCGTACAGATAAAGGGAGCCCATGCTCGCCCAGGCCTACGGACAGCCCATCGACCACGTCGTCTTGATCGTCTACCTGGCGATCATGGTCGGATTCGGCGCGACGTTCGCGCGGTTCACCCGGTCGACCCGCGACTTCTTCTTTAGCGGCCAGCGGTTCACGTTGTGGCTGATCTCGATCAGCTTCATCGCGACGCTGGTCGGGTCGTACAGCTTCATGAAGTACGCCGAGGCCGGCTATCGCTACGGGCTCGCCTCGACGATGAGCTACACCAACGACTGGCCGATCATCCCGCTGTTCCTGTTCGGCTGGCTGCCCATCATCTACTTCATGCGGATCACGTCGGTGCCGGAGTATTTCGAGCGGCGGTTTGGTCGGGACGTGCGCGTGGCCGGGACGGTCCTGATCCTGCTCTACATGATTGGATACATCGGGTTCAACTTCTACACGCTGGGCAAGGCGCTCGAGCCGCTCTTTCCGATCGCGGTGCTAAGATCGGTCGAGCACGCGAATCTGATGGCCATCGTCGCCGTCATCGCCGTGATCTGTGCGATCTACGTGGCCGCCGGCGGGCAGACCAGCG
>Ga0180431_10006048_pt1 | contig 14473 bp, 12 predicted proteins | sample SS_ome_11_FD_132459 | JGI IMG/M metagenome (GOLD analysis project Ga0180431, IMG submission 132459) | Hypersaline lake sediment archaeal communities from the Salton Sea, California, USA - SS_1_MS_1 metaG | ecosystem: Environmental > Aquatic > Non-marine Saline and Alkaline > Hypersaline >... | reverse complement strand
GAGATCAAGCGGCTGCTGCGCCGCTTCCAGATCACGGCGATCTATGTCACGCACGACCAGATCGAGGCGATCACGCTCGGCGACCAGGTGGCCGTGATGCGCGCCGGCAAGATCGAGCAGGTGGGCCCATACCAGGAGCTGCGCCAGAACCCCGCCAACGCGTTCGTCGCCGGGTTCCTGGGCGTCCCGCCGATGACCATGCTGCGCGGTGGGGTGGTGGAGGGGGGCGAACTCCACCTGGATGGGATCGCCATCCCCCTGCCCGAGGCCGTCCAGGCGCTCGTCCACGCCGGCCAGGCGCTGACGCTGGGTGTGCGCCCGGAGGCGGCCCGCGTGGTGGAAGGCGACCGCCCGCTGCCGGAGGGGGTGCACGTGCGCGGCGTCGTCGAGGTCGTCGAGCCGGACTTTGCGCACCGCACTCAGTTGGTCTACGCCCGCACCGGGCCGCTCACCTACGCGGCGACCGGCGAGCTGGACCCGTCGCTCAACGTCGGGGACGCGGTCGAGGTCGTCTTTCCCGCAGATCAGCTATACTTTTTCGACGGCGAGAGCGAGCGGCGGGTGGGGTAGCAACACTACAGCGGATTGGGAAACGAACGGATAGGGGCACGTGAGAATCCGTTTGTTTCCCAATCCGTTGTAGTGCCTAGGGGAAATGGGCCGGCTACTGTCCTATGACTTGCCTTGGGCGCAGCGTTGTCGCAGAATGAATCCACAAATCGAGTAAAGATTTACCACGAATCGCGGAACATCTTTCCTTGGTTTATGCCGTGCGAGGACGCGCGTATGTCACTATGGCCCAACAGGTCCGCAGCTGTCGCCAGGTTGCCACCCGCTAAGAGAAATTCACGGGCAAAAATAGGGCCTTTTTCATCCACAGATCGCCGAATTATGGTATAATGAGAGCCACGAGGCCTCTGCTGCCGCCCCCCTCACCCAATGCAGACCCGGGCAATCATCATTCGTCCACGTACTGAATCAGTAGGTTGCGCTGTATAGCTGCTCGTCGTCGCTTTTGTTGCTGGCCAAAAGAAAGTCGAACCCTGGGTGGTCATCCTTCTTTCACACTTTGCTGAAAGGAGACTCTATGAATCAATAGAAATATGCAAGTTCACCAATGGTGTATTGCCGGGAAGAAGAACTCGGCCAACACAAAGGAGAGAATCCAAATGAACAAGCGAAAATGGACCCTCAGTAGAACTTTGGTGATTTCCTTGACACTGCTCCTTATGATGAGCATCCCTGCGTCAGCGATAACCGATGGCGAGCTAGATGGCGAGGACCATCCGTGGGTAGTGCTCTTGTCAATGGATGTGGGTGGCGTGCCAACCTATCGCTGTAGCGCAACATTGCTGTCTCCAACAGTTGTCTTGACCGCCGGACATTGCACTTCCAACTATCCAGACGAACCATATAGTGGCATGAAAGTGTTTACAGAATCGGACGTGGATGGAGGTGACAATGACTACCCGTATTGTGATGGCCGCAACTGCGTAGAAGCAGAAGCATGGTATGCACATCCACTATACGAGACCGCTCCGTTTTGGTTCCATGACGTCGGCGTTGTGATCCTCAAAGAACCTATCTTTTTGGACGAGTACGGTGTTCTTCCTGAAGCGGATCAACTCGACGTACTAAAGACAAGGCGTGGCAAACAGGACACGACCTTTACCGCAGTTGGTTATGGCCTCCAACGAATCAACCCGGTGTTTGTCGAGGCGGACAGAGTGCGGATGGTGTCCCATCCTCAACTGATACAGATCAATTCCCCCGGCTTTACCGGTGATTACTCTCTGCTGCTGTCAAACAACCACTCCACGGGTGGCACCTGCTTTGGTGACTCTGGCGGCCCCAATTTCCTGGGGGATAGTAAAATTGTTGCCGGTGTGACCTCTTTCGGTATGAATGGCAACTGTGCCGGGACTGGTGGGGTCTTCCGTATGGACAGGCAGGACGTACTGGGCTTTGTCAGTCCGTTTCTGGAGTAGCCTGAACGGCATGCAGTCCCCTGACAAAGCCTGATTCATGCGCATCTGTCGGTTGGGACAAGCCTCTCAAGGAACTGACCGGTTCAGTACCTTGGGAGGTATTGCAGCCGGATTCACACGCCACAACGAATGCCCCCTCACACTGCGGCCATTTCGTAACTGAGCAAGTGACCATCCAGGGCACACAGCCGACCCCTGGCCGGGAGTTATCTCGGCAGGGGTCGGTATGACGTATCTCGGCCTCGTCCGCCGCTTCGGCTACGCTCCACAGAGCGCCATCTTGCTCCCTCAGTTCTCGCTCATCCACAACACCGCTTGCAGGTGGCTGATGTGTCCGATGGCACGGACAAGAGCCTTGCCTTGCTCCAAGATGCGGTCAGTGGGTGCAGGGATACTGATTCTACTCGCTCACCACTTCCGGCCAATGAATAGCAGGACACACCTTTTTGCCTGCATCTACTAGTTGGGGAATCAAGCCACTATTGAACGCAAAGCGTACCAAGTGTACCGGTGCACACGACCGAGCTCCCATACGAACTCTCCCTTTGCTAAGACGTTCATTGTATTCACGTAACAGGTCTGAAGCTGGAGCCTGTTCATAAATGCTTGTCTGTGCGTCTACGGGAAGTGCGTAGAGTAGGCGGGCCAGCTCGTGTTGGGAGAGTGTGGCGAGTATGCGGCTCAGATACCTTATGTTGCTCGCCTCCGCTTCCGCTACCTGCCTTTCCATCGCTTCCACGTCTCCTAACTCCAGCAGCCGAATCCCGTAGGTCTGCGCTGCATCTCGGGCAGGTCGGGTGAATCCATTGGCCGAGACAATAGCTCCCTCATCAACCAACCTTTCGTGGTGTAGAAGGTTCACGATGGTCGCGAATCTGTTGACCACGTCAACGCCTACGGGAGACTTCCAGTCCTTCGCTTCGACAGCGACGCGGTGTAGGAAGCGTCCAGGCGTCTCTAGTTCAACGTATACATCGATTTGGTTGCCTGCCAGGTTGACATCGTGCTTAACCACACGCGCCCCAATTCTGCGATAGGCATCTGCTATCCGCCGCTCTAGTGCTTTGCCCGTGTTGGTGGTGTCGCTCATTGCAAACAAAAAACCCCACCTCATGGGTGGGGCAGCAGGGTGGCGGGCAGGATCAGCCGTCCCACCAGTGCAATACCAGCGCCAGTGCTTCTTGATAGTCGTGCAGGCTGGCCTTGTCGATCAGCCACGTGTCACCGTCGCGCTTGGCGTCAACACCCCCGTCAAGGATCAAAAACTTGACGGGGTCCTCATCGTGCCCGATCGGTAAGAGGCTTGCTCAACCGTCAGCCAATCGGGAGCAAAGGCCCACGTTACAGGTGTCACTATTCGGCTTGCCTGTAGTATCATCGCAGGCCCCCAGCTTGCTATGTTAGTGGCGACGGGCCGATTTGAACGGCCAACCAAGGGCTTATGAGTCCCCTGCTCTGCCATTGAGCTACGTCGCCAAAGCACCTGTATTATACCCAAAAGGTATCGAGTGTCAAGCGCCAACTGACCTTGCGCAGTTCCAAGTCGCCAACGCAAAGGCGCAAGGTCGCAGAGACGCCAAGAATCCGATTCCTCTGCGTCCTTGCGCCTTGGCGTTAATCATATCTCCTCGATCGCCGGTGGAAACTTTTACACCGCTTCGCAGCCATCCTCCGTGATGAGGATCGGGTTCTCGTAGCGAAATCCGTCGCCCATCATCCCGATTCCGTGCTCAAAGCCCGGTACCATGTACTCGGCGAACTCGCGCTCCTCGCAGAAATCCAGCAGATCGTCGACCAGCCTCCCAGTCGATGTGCGGCACAAAGGTCCTTTCCCCTACGTCACCCGCGTGCAGGATGAGGTCGACCCCGTGCAGCACCTCGAACGTGGATGCGGGCAAGGCAGCGCAGCGTTCCGGCATGTGCGTGTCAGAGATGAGACCCACACAGGCCACGACCTTCTCGGCCGGGACCGGCGAAAAGAGCAGGGCCCCCGCTGTGTCCATACTGGGATTCTCCTGTGAGGCGGGGCGGCTTACCCCAGCCGCCGCTCCCTATGTTTCACCGGGAGGTCCGTCGCCGCCTGCGTCCTCCCTCGCCTCCTCGGTCTTGACGGATATCATCCTCTCCGCCACGACCTGCGGCACCACCCGCCCCAACCATCGCCCCAGCACCCGGTCCGGGACCACCACCCGCATCACCCCCTGCACCAGCAAAAAGGCCAGCCCGGCCCACCCGTTCACCGAACCCCCCATCTCCAGCCCGGCCCACGCGACGATCGCGACGCTGGCCAGGAACCCGGCGATCACACCCGCCAGCACCCCCTTGACCGCCCGGTTGACGATGTGCGCCCCTCTGATCACGATCGACGCCGCGATGCTCCCGATGACGGCGATCGCGATTCCCCGCATGCCGCGCGATACGAGCCAGATGCTGGACGCCCCGACGACCAGCCCGGCCCCCGCGCCAAACGCCGCGCCGATTATGGGATGAAGCCTGGGTGCTCTGTCCACTATTCCAGTTCCTCCATCCTTCCCGAAAGCTCGCGCCAGGATCGGCAATGCTCGGGATGTTGCTGACAGGCGTCGAATTGCCTGCCGGTCGTTCGTGCACGCTTTCGGGAAGGTATCGCGCTCCTACCGCGTGTGTTGGAGCAGCCAGGTATAGAGCTCCGGGTTGTCGTACGTCTCGGTCCAGGAGTCGTGCTCCGCGTCTGGATACAGCGTAAAGCGCACGTCGCTGCCGCACGCCCGCAGCGCATCCACCATGACCTCCGATTGCCGGGGCAGCACGGTCGTGTCCAGAGCGCCGTGAAACACCCATATCGGGACGTCTTTCAGATCGCAGATGCTTTCAGGGACCTCGTCGCTTCCGTGGACGTACCCGCCCGCGATGGGCGCGATCGCCGCAAAGCGCTCGGGATGTCGCAGGGCCAGCCCCCAGGCACCATACCCCCCCATGCTCAACCCCGTCAGGTACACGCGGTCGAGATCCACGGCATAGGTCGCCACGATCTCATCCAGCAGTGCTTCCAGTTCGTCCAGTTCAGCGCTCCAGTATGACTCGGCCGGGCACTGTGGGGAGGCCACGATGAAGGGAAAGTCTACCTCCCGTTCCACGATCATTGGGGGGCCATATACTTTGACGATCTCCAGGTCCTCCGGTGCGTCGCCGCGCTCCCCCATGCCGTGCAGGAATAGAATCAGCGGCCATTTCTTCCGTGGCTTTTGCCCATACTCCTGGGGCAAAAAGAGCAGATAGTTGAGACCCGCGTTCCCCCTCCTCAATGTATGGGCGTGCTGCCCCGTCTGCACCGGCGGCGCTGCACTGCTGCTGCAACCGGCCAGGAACAGTGCGGCCATCGATAGACCAAGTGTCGGTTGTAGGAATCTGCAGAGTTTCATCGTTGCCTCCTGAAGCGTCAACCCCGCCTGTACGTGTGCTGCCCGTCTCTTTGCGTTGGCCGGCTCTTTTCCTTGAGCGCGATCTACCGCCGGCCGGCCCTCCACGCCTCGGCCTTCCGGTCCATCTCCTTGATCAGCCCATCTTTCCCCGCCATGTACCCCTCGATGTCCTCCGGGAACTTTTTCGCCAGCTCCTCCTTCAGGCGGCCGTACGCCCGTGCTTCGTCTGGGTGGCTGATCAAATAGTCCCGGAAGCGCAGGTGGCGTTCCACGTCGGGATGCCCGGCCTGGAACACGTGGACGTGGTGCGTCCGCGTCGCGTCGCCGCCCTTGACAAAGAACCGCCTGCCGGGGATGCCGAACTCGCCCTTTGGCTGGTACCCGTGCCCGGTCATCTCCTCGTCGAAATCGTCCACCCGTTCGATATCGCGCACCTCGACCAGCACGTCGACGATCGGCTTGGCGCACAGGTTGGGGATCGACGTGCTGCCGATGTGGTGGATCGCGAGGGCTTCCGGGCCGAAAACCCCGGCGATTTCATCCGCCTCCCGCGCAAACGTCTCCGCCCAGGCCGGGTCGTAGGGGATGACCTCAACTCTTCTCATAGTCATACGCCATCTCCGCTCAGTACCGCTCCCAGTGGATGACCTCTTCCAGCGATTTCTTCTCCCGCGTGGGCCACTCGGCCGGCACGCCGATTGTGACCAGCGTCAGCAGCCGCTTTTCCTCGGGGACACCCAGGAGCTGCTTGAACGCTTCCTCGTGCGGCAGTGTGCGCCCCTCACACCAGCACGAGCCATAGCCCAGCGCCGTGCTGGCGATCAACATGTTCTCCACCGCCGCGGCGACATCCTCCAGCCACCACCGGGAGTCAGGGTCCATCACCACGGCCACGATCGCGCCGGCCTCCTCCATCCAGGCCGATGCCACCTTGAGCCGGTCGATCATCTCTCGCTCTGTGACCACGACAAAGTCCCACGGCTGCCGGTTGTTGCCGCTCGCGGCCAGCCGCCCGGCGTCGATGATTGTCTCCATGTCCTCCCGCGGGATAGGTTCCCCCGTGTACTTGCGCACACTTCTCCTCGTGCGGATCGCTTCCAACGTGTCCATGGGCGAGTCTCCTTTCACCGAACGGCGTTTTTCGTTGCATTCTGCGAGGGTGCGCTCAGTATATCCCAGCCTGCTCACAAGTCAAAGCCACAACCTTCCCGAAAGCTCGAGGGCACATCATGCACACCATGAACGCATCCCAGGAGCGAGCAACCGTGTGCTTAGAGTCTACCCGGAAGCTTTCGGGAAGGTGCTACCTCCCTCCCTTCCATACCTCCCCTCCTTCCTCTCCCTACTTTCCCTTCCCCTCCATCTCCCACACCCGGATCCTTCTATCCGCCGCCCCCACCGCCACCCAGCGCCCATCCGGCGAGAACGCCATCCCGTTCACCGCTTTCGTGCCCACGGGCAGCTCCGCGTGCAGCGTCCAGTCCTCCGTCGACCAGAGCTGCACCCGGCTCTCCACGCTGATGGCGGCCGTCTTCTCGTCCGGCGAGATCGCCATGCCGCGCGAGCCGGGGCCGCTGAGTTGGATGGTGTGCGCTTCTCGCCAATCTTCTGTGTCCCAGACCTTGATTGTCTGCTCGTAGCCCAGCGAGACCAGGTGCCGCCCCCCGTCGACAAACGCCAGCGCCACGACCGCCACCTCGTGGCCCGAGAGCGTCCCGATCGGCTGGCCCGAGGGCAGCGCCCACAGCGAGATATCGTCCCCCAGCCCGGCCGTCGCCAGCGTCTTCCCGTCCGGGGAGAAGGCGATCGTCGCGAGGTTCTTTTTGCTGGCCCGGATGCCCACCACGTCCTCGCCCGCCAGCGTCCACACCCTGGCCCGGCCGCCGTACGAGCCCGCGGCCACCCACTTGCCGTCCGCCGAGATGCGCACCGCGGCGACGACCTTTTTCCGGTCCTGGAGCGTGTGGCGCACACGTCCCTCCGGAAACGCCCACAGCTTGACCGTCGTATCCGTCGAGCCGGTCGCCAGCGTCCTCCCATCGGGAGAGAGCGCGATGCTGTTGACGCTGTGGGCGTGTCCCTCCAACGTCCTCAGCAGCGTCCAATCAGGGACCGACCACAGCTTGACCACGTTGTCCATCCCTGCCGAGATCAGCGTCTGGCCATCGGGCGTGAACAGCAGCCCCAGCACGTAGCTTGAATGGGCCTCGAAAACCGTCGACTCTTCCATCCGTTCTATTCTCCATCCGTTGTAGTCTTACACCTTCAGCGCCACCGAGAACACTACACCGGATTGGGAAACAAGCGGATTGGCCGTCGCCTTCCATCCGTTTCATTCTCCATCCGTTGATTTCTCAATCCGTTGTAGCCCTACACCTTCACCGCCACCGAGAACACTACACCGGATTGGGAAACAAGCGGATTGGCCGTTGCCTTCCATCCGTTTCATTCTCCATCCGTTGATTTCTCAATCCGTTATAGTCCTACACCTTCAGCGCCACCGAGAACACGACACCGGATTGGGAAACAAGCGGATTGGCCGTCGCCTTCCATCCGTTTCATTCTCCATCCGTTGATTTCTCAATCCGTTATAGTCCTACACCTTCACCGCCGCCGAGGACACTACACCGGATTAGGAAACAAGCGGATTGGCCGTCGCCTCCCATCCGTTTCATTCTCCATCCGTTGTAGTCTCCATCCGTTATAGTCCTACACCTTCACCGCCCGCGTGGCGATGTACGAGGGCATGTATTGGGCGATTGGATCGTCGCGCCGATAGTCCTCGTAGAAACCGGTGAGCGTGAACCCGGCGTCGAGCTGGCCGCCGATCTGCTCCTCCAACGTGTGGCTGAACTCGAGCGCTGCGTCTTGGCCGAACCGGCGCACCCGTTCCTCCGCGCTCATGCTGCTCACGTCCGAGTAGGGGAGCGCGTACTTGACCCGCAGGACGCCCTTTTCGGCGAGTTCGGGATCAAAGACATAGTCCGTCGGGTTCACAAAGCCCGCCAGCAACGCGCCCCCGTGACGCAGCACCCGGTACGCCTCGGCCCACACGGGCCGGACCTCGGGGACGAACACGTTCGAGACCGGGTGGACGATCAGGGAAAAGCTCCCGTCGGCGAACGCGGAGAGGTCGGCCATGTCGCCCTCGACCGTGGCGATGGTCAGCCCATCCCTGTCGGCGACGAAGCGATCCTGCGCCAGTTGCCGCGGCGAGTTGTCGAACACCGTCACCCGCGCGCCGGCCGCGGCCAGGATGGGGCCCTGCTGGCCGCCGCCCGAGGCCAGGCACAGCACGTCGATCCCCTCCAGCTCAGGGAACCAATCCCGTGGCACCGGCTTGGTTTCCGTCAGATAGATCTCCCATTCGCCCTGCCGTGCCGCGGCGATCGCCTCCCGCCCCACCGGCAGCGTCCATTCGTTGCCCCGCTCCACCTCCCGGTTCCAGGCGTCGCGGTTGTGCGCCCGAACGTCCGTTGGCCCTGCGCTGGATCGATTGCTCATACTCGGTTCTCCTGGCTGGCTCGGTTTCGCGTCCAGTATACCTGAACTCCCCCGGCAGGGCAATCTTTCCGAAAGTTTGGACACGATCTGCAGTGCCCGAGGTGGTGCCTGGGTACGTCGAGAACCCTGTCCGCTCACCTTCAAACTTTCGGGAAGATCGACCAGGGAAGCAGCTTGACTTGGCGCGCATCTGTGGTGTAATCCTGTATGCTTGGGTGGGGCGATCCTCAGCCCCTATCTCCCTGAACAGGTGGAGGACCTTAATCGGCAAGGTGGGGTGGCCGTTTCCCCTCACTCATCGAATCCAGGAGGTATCCCCTTGAAGACCTTGGCAGACGTTCGCGGCGTCATCTGTGCTATGGTGACGCCATTTGATGCACAGAACCGCATTGACCACGGATGCGCGCGCCAACTGGTGGACTTTTTCCTGGCGCGCGGGGTCCACGGGCTCATGGCTGGCGGAACCACCGGCGAGGGCATGCTGCTCAGCCTGGAGGAGCGCAAGGCCCTGTGTGAGACGGTGGTCGAGCACGTCGCGGGCCGGGCGCCCGTCATCGCGCACACCGGCTGCATCGGCACGGCGGACACGGTCGACCTGACGCGCCACGCCGCATCGGTCGGGGCGACGGCCGCGGCGATGATCGTGCCCTACTTTTTCACCTTCGACGACGAGTCCCTGTTCGCCCACTATGTCACGATCGCCCGCGCGGCGCCCGACTTTCCCCTGTTTATCTATGCCTTTCCCGGATACGCCAGGAACGATGTCTCTCCCGGCCTCCTCAAGCGGCTGCGCGATGCAGCGCCGAACATCGCCGGGATCAAATCGACCAACCCGGACCTGATGCGCTTTCAGGAGTACGTCGCGGCGGGCGGGGAGGGGTTCGTGCCGGTCAACGGGGTGGATGGCCTCGTGCTTCCCGCGCTCGCTCTGGGGGCCGTGGGACAGATATCGGGCAACGTCAACGCCTTCCCCGAGGTGTTCCGCGGGCTATACGACGCCTTCGTGGCCGGCGACCTGGAGCGCGCTCGCTCCCACCAGTGCACCATCAACCGCATCCGCCGCATGCTGAAGGATGGCCTGCACCCGGCGTATTTCAAGGCGGCGTTGGCCCTCAGAGGTGTTCCGGCGGGCCGTGTGAGGCCGCCCATGCGGGAGCTCACGGAGCGGGAGATGGTCGAGTTGGAGCGGGGCATGGAGGCGCTGGGGTTCGCAGCGTGAACCTTGCGAAGGTTGGCGTGTGCTTCGAACTGATGCAGTTCTTGGCAAACGGACGCTCTCTCAACTGAAAGTCTGCTTCGAGACCTTCGCAAGGTTACCTTCCCGCGTGTGCACGTCCACTTGCCTGTTTCCTCAAAGGCAGTATAATCCCCGTGAGGGTGGCCATTGAACGTACGGAGGTGAGAACGACGACTCCGGAGACGATGCAACGTCACATCCTCCCTGGCGAGGAAGGGGGGGATACTGCCTGGTTCCACCGGCAGAACCCCTTCGAGCAGCAAGAGATCTACCGCCAGGTCGCTTTCAAGCGGGGCCGTTGGCCCCATCTCCCCGATGGAGCCGCCAGCAAGCGGCCCACGCATACCTATCCCCACATCCTCCCTGCCGGCCACGAGCGGCTGGCCTTTTACGGGCCCCTGGCCGACGACGTCCTGTCCTATCTGGCCGCAAACGACATCGCCCCCCATTCCGAGCTGCTGAACCTCAAGAGCTCGCAGGCGGCGTGTCTCAACTTTCTCTTCCCCCTCCATCAGGACCTCGACCTGGCCTGGGCGGTGCTGCGGCCCTTGCTCCCCAGCCTGCGGGAGGTGACCGGGCTCGAGTTCGAGTACACTGGCCCGGAGGGCACGACAGAGTGGCTCGGCGAGCCCAGCGGGGGCAAGCGCGGCCAGCACCGCACCAGCATCGACGCCGCCATCTTTTGGATCGGCAGGAGCAAGCGGGTGCACGTCACGCTGGCGGAATGGAAGTACACCGAGCGTAACTTTGGCGCGTGCAGCGCCTTCGGCAATGCGTCCCCAGAGGACAAGACCCGGTGCCGGGCACTCGACGTCGCGCGGGACCGGAACCCTGCCCGGTCGTGCCTCCTGACGACGGGCGGGGACCGCCGTTCGCGCCGCTACTGGGAGCACGTAGAAGCGGCGGGCATGTCACTCCCGGCCTTTGCGGATGTCCAGGGCTGTCCCTTCCGGGGGCCGTTCTATCAGCTCATGCGCCAGTTCCTCCTGGCGGCGTACCTCCGGCACGTGGGCGAGGCTGACCAAGTCGAGGTCGTGTCTATCGGCTTTGCCCGGAACACCGCGCTGCATCGAGTGCCACCGCAACTCCGCCCGCTGGTTGGCGGGAAAAGGGAGGGCATCGTCGAGGCGTGGAATGCCGTGTTACAGGGGTCGCCGCCGCTGCGTCACTGGATGGTCGAGGAGTTGATGGCGGGTGTGAACAAGGTCGAGGGAATCGACCTGGGCTGGCGCAACTACCTGCGCGAGCGATACGATGTTTGAGGAGGAGCGCGTTGGCTATGCGGTTTATACACGTTGCAGACGTTCATCTTGGCTACCAGCAATACGGCTCCAAAGAGCGCTTTGACGATTTCAGCCGGATCTTTCTGCACATCGTGGACCAGGCGGTTGAGCAGCAGGTCGACTTTGTCCTGATAGCCGGCGATCTGTTCGAAAAGCGCACCGTGGACCCGTTAGCCATGCGTGTGGCGATCGAGGGGTTCAGGCGGCTGCGAGGTGCCGGTATCCCCGTCATCGCCGTCGAGGGCAACCACGAAAAGGCCCACTATCGCGCTCAGTATTCGTGGTTGGACTTTTTGGACGGATTGGGCTACCTGTACCTCCTCAATCCGCGCTTTGAGAATGGGTGCGCGGTCTTGGAGCCGTATGGTGACAAAGGCGGAGCCTACGTGGACCTGCCCGGCGGAGTCCGCGTCTATGGGCTCAAGTACTATGGTGCGTCCACGGGCAGGGTGTTCGGCCTGTTTGCCGACGCCCTGGAGGAGGTGGATCACGGCGACGTAGACTTTTCGATTCTGGTCGCCCACGCCGGCCTGGAGGGACAACTGCCGCGCTACTCCGGGACGCTCATCTATAACGACCTGGCCTCGCTGAGACAGCATATCGACTACCTGGCCCTGGGGCACATCCACAAGCCCTACGCCGTGGATGGGTGGGTTTTCAACCCCGGCTCGCCAGAGACCAGGAGCGTCGAGGAGGTCGCTTGGCCGGAGCGGGGCTACTATTTGGTCGAGGTAGGGGTGAGGGGCAACCTCGGCTACGACGCTGAGTTGATTCCCCCCCCGCGCCGTCCCTTCCACCGCCTGCGCCTGGAGGTGGACGCGTTAGTCGAGCCCAACGCCGTTTATGACGCGGTGCGCAAGTTGATCAAACGAAAAGACGGCGAGGTCGGCCGTGATCCGGCCCCTGTCGTCGAACTCACGTTGAGCGGCGTGCTCCCCTTTAACCGTTTCGACCTCGACCTGGACTATGTCAAGAGCCTGGTGGATGAGGCCTGGTCGCCCCTGGTGACCCGGGTGCAGAATCAGACCACCCCGGCTGAATTCGAGATCGCCGTGGATACTGAGGCCAGCCGACCCGAGTTGGAGCGTGCCATCATCCGGGAGCTTTTGGAGCGGGACGCTCGCTTCCGGCCGGCCGCCGAGGAGTGGGCACAGGTCGCTATTGACGTGAAGCGGTTGGCTTTGGAGGGCAGCTCGCCGGAGGCGGTGATAGATTGCCTGCGTCGCGCCCGGAGGACGGTAGGGCAAGATGGTATCTTGCCCGGTGGCGGAGGGGCATAGGATGCAAATCATCCAGGTAGATCTCGAAAACGTCAAAAGCTACGGGCGGGAGAGTGTGGCATTCACCGAGGGCACTAACGCCATCTGCGGCTCCAACGGCGCGGGCAAGAGCACGCTGCTGGAGGCCATCGGATTTGCGTTGTTCGACTTTTTGTCCACCACGCAGGGCCAGTTCGTTCGCGAGGGGGAGAAGACAGCCGCCGTCACCATCCACCTGGCCGACGACGATGGGAGAGCGTACCAGGTGGTGCGCAAATGCGGGAGCAGTAGCCAATACTATGTCTACGATCCCGAGATCGGCCAGAAGCTCACCGAGGGTAAGAGCGATACGGTGGCCTGGATGTACGAGTTCCTCGGGGTGGACGATGTGGCCGATCTATCGACTCTCTTCCAGGACGCCGTCGGCGTGCCCCAGGGGCTGCTGACCGCCGTCTTCCTGGACACGCCGAGAAAGCGCAAGGATACCTTCAACCCGCTGCTGCGGGTGGATGAGTACGAGCGGGTATGGGACGCCCTACGCGAGCCGCGCCGCTGGCTGGAGGAGGCAATCAACGAGCAGGAGAAGCACATCGCCGGCTTTGAGGCCGAGGTCAAGGCGCTGTCTGGCTTGCAGGATAAGGCGTCTGGCCTGCAGGCCAGGATTGAGGCCGATGAGCAAGACAAGGCCGATGCCGAGGCCGAATTGGAGGGGGCGGCCCGGCGCAAGGAAAGCCTTGAGGTGGTCAAGGAGCGGTTGAACGGTCTGGAGCGGTCGGTCACCCAGGCCGAGGCGAACGTCAGAACGCTGGAGGCGCAGCTGAATGAGGCCCAGGTCGCCGTCGAACGGGCCAGCGAGGCCCGCTCGGTCGTGGAGAAAACAGAGGCTGGGCATCAGGCCTACCTGGCGGCCCAGGCGAATCTGGCCGAACTAGAGAAGCAGCGGCAAGAGCGCGACCGTCTCAACGAGACGTTTCAGCGCCACACGACCGACCTGGCCTTGGCCCGGCAAGAGGTTCATAGGTTGGAGACAGAGATGGAGGCCATCGCCGTGGCCGAGGCTGCGATGGAAACACTGCGCTCGCAGGTTGAGGTACAGGAGCGGCTGGAAGGCGAACTGGCCCGGGCCCGGAGCGCCGCTGGCCGGTTGGCCGATGCACAGCGTAATCTGGAGCAAGAGCAGAAACGGCTGGATGATCTGCAAGCGCGGCTCTCCGACGTGCAGGCTGGCCTGGCCAAGCTGACAGAGGTCGAGCAGGAGGGCGAGGCCCTGCGGGTTGACCTGGATGCATTGGACAGGCGGCGCGACGCTTTGACGGCCCAAATTGCTGAGCACCAAGCCGAACTGAGCCAGATTGGCGAGCAAACCGCCGCGCTGGAGGCGGCCGAGATGGCGGAATGTCCGGTGTGCGAGGGGCCACTGGCGCCGGAGCACCGCGCGGGGCTTCTGGAACGGAACCAGGCGCGCCAGGCGGAACTGGAGAAGGCGCTGGCCGAAGCACAAGCCGAACAGGATGCAGCAGAGAAGGCCCGTCGCCAAAAGCAGGGGGCGCTGCGCAAGCTGGAGAAGCGAGTCAGGAAGCTGCCCCGCCCGGCGGAAGCGGATGACCTCTCTGCCCAGATCGAAGCCCAGCGGGAGGTGCTGGCCGAGGCGGAGGCGACGGCGGCCGAGCTTGCCGGCGTGCCTGCCGAGGTTGAGCGGCTGGAGGCCGAACTGGAGGCTCTGGGTAGCCCCCGCCGTGATTATCAACGTGCCGCAGACACTGCTGGCCGGCGAGGGATGGTGGAGAAGAAGCTGGCAGCT
>Ga0180431_10006044_pt1 | contig 14480 bp, 10 predicted proteins | sample SS_ome_11_FD_132459 | JGI IMG/M metagenome (GOLD analysis project Ga0180431, IMG submission 132459) | Hypersaline lake sediment archaeal communities from the Salton Sea, California, USA - SS_1_MS_1 metaG | ecosystem: Environmental > Aquatic > Non-marine Saline and Alkaline > Hypersaline >... | reverse complement strand
ATGCGGTCCGCCTTTGTTGATCACCAACTTAAAACCGGTTTCTTTAACACCCTCTTTCTGGGCAATTTCATCCACTGCCAGCAGCATTTCCGCTGCCGCATCCTTGTCCTGTTCTTCCAGCTCTGTCACGGTCGCGACATGCCTTTTGGGAACGATAATAATATGTGAAGGCGCGGCCGGGTTGATGTTTCTAAAAGCAACTACCTTGTCGCCGCGGTAGACGAACTCCGCCGGTGATTTACCAGCGATGATTTCACAAAATATACATTCCATAATTTTCCTTTTATTACTAAATTATTTTCCCCAAGGTTGTGTCCGGAGTAACATCATTGATTCTCACTTCTTGTACAGAATTGACGGGCTTAGTTTCGGGTATTTTAATCAAGATGCCTTCTGCGCTGACTCCCTGGTCTGATTTGGTCATCAAAATCTTCAAATCTCGCCCCCGCAACCGAGATCGGAAAGCAAAATTAAGTTGCTCACTTAAGAACCTTAGCTTGCGGCTCCGCTCAATCGCGACCGAGGGATCAATCTGACCGGGGAGAGCAACTGCTTTGGTCCCTTCCCTTTTAGAATAGCGAAATACATGAATCTTGGCAAAAGCCACCTGTTTACAGAAATCATAAGTCTGCCCGAAGTCTACTTCATTTTCACCCGGAAAACCCACGATTATATCGGTGGAAAGAAAAATCCCCGGCAACTCATTCCTGGTTTCACCGATAAGCTTGGTAATCTCCTGCATCCTATAGTTTCGCCCCATAGCTTGTAAAACGCTGTCCGAACCACTCTGAATCGGCAGATGTAGAAAGGGACAAATTCGCTCCTGAGCCATAATTTCCAGAATTTCTTTAGAAAAGTGTTGCGGCTCAACTGAGCTGAGGCGCACGCGCAAATTAGCGGTGTTTTCCAGAATTTTTTTAATCAGACCTGGTAATTCAACTTGGCCGTCCCGATACTGCCCGATATGAACCCCCGTTAGGATAATCTCTTCGGCTCCTCTATTCTCGATCTTTTTCACTTTCTCAATTATCTTGCTGGTGGCAATGCTTAGCGGCTTTCCCCGCAGCTTCGGCACCACACAATAAGTACACCCTTCAGCACACCCTTCCTGGATCTTCACCAACACTCGCGTCCGTCGAGTTTCAATTCTAGATTTTAGATTTCTTTTTGATTTTTGACTTTGAATTTTTAATTTTGAATTTATGATACTAAAAGCTCTCTCCTTCTCCTCATTAAAAATAGCTAAATCAACCTCGGGCAAATGTTTTTGGACCTCGGCTCCACACCCCAGCACCACAATTTGGCTGTTTGGATTTCGGTGTTTGAATTCCCTGAGTGCCTGGCGCGATTTGCGATCGGCTACCTGGGTAACCGAACAGGTATTTATGACAAAAAAGTCGCTAACCTCTTTAGGAGAAACAACCTCAAAACCAGCTTGGGCAAATTCCGCTTGCAGATCTTGGATTTCGGCTTGATTGAGCCGGCAACCAATTGTTTTAAAAGCAATCTTTGTCATGGTGTCTATACCATAATCAGGCCGACCGGTCTTGTCAATTTGCAAACAAAAACAGAGGGCAGACTTATACCCTCTGTTTTCATTCTATTTGGAAGTTTTTTTGTCGCTGTCTGTCTCAACTTGCTTTGGTTTAGCCTTGGCCTTATCCTGCAGGCCCTTTTTCAGGTAATCTATCATCTTATCCTGGGTAATTACTTCTTGTACTCCCGATTCCATATCACGCACTATGATAGTGTCATCAACCGCTTCTTTCTGGCCCAGAATTAGCGTGTAGAGAACTTCTTTCTTTTCGGCCTGCTTGAGCTGGGATTTGAGACTGTCCCGGCCCACCGATTCAATTACATCAATACCGGCCAAATACAAGTCTTCAAATATCTTGAAGCTCTGTTTTTTGGCTTTTTCACCCAGCTGCGAGAGGAAAACCTGCGGCCCGGGGTTTTGCGGTGCCTCTATCTTCTTTTCCTTCATTGCCATGATCAGACGCTCGACACCAAGGGCGACCCCCACGGCCGGCGTGGGCTGACCGCCTAAAATTTCGGCTAAGCCGTCATAGCGACCGCCGCCGCCGTAAGAGCTTTGGGCAATTTCATCACCGCTAACACCTGCCGGCCAGACTTCGAAGACAGTCCGGTTATAATAATCAAGTCCGCGGACGATACGTGAATTCAATTCATAGGGTATATCCAGCTCGTCCAGGATTTCCAGCAATTCCTTGAAGTGGTTGTGACAAGTATCACAAAGATTATCGAACATCTGCGGCGCATTAGCCGCCAGACGCTGGCATTTCTCTTCTTTACAGTCCAACAGACGCAGCGGATTAGTCTTGAATCGTTTTTTACAGTCAGGGCACATTTTATTCTGGTGCGGGCGGTAATAATCAATCAGAATCTGCCGGTACTCCGGCCGACACTCCTTGCAACCGATGCTATTCAACTGAACAATGACATCACTGAGACCAATTCGCTCCAAAATCCGCCAGACGATCTGGATGATCTGGGCATCAAGCGCCGGTTTGTCACCGCCCAAGGTTTCGACATTGATCTGCCGAAACTGGCGGAAGCGACCAGCCTGAGGTCGTTCCGCTCGAAAAAGTGAGCCGAGTGAATATAATTTAACCGGCTGCGGGCGGGAATTCAGTCCGTTTTCAATGAAAGCCCGCATGACGCCAGCAGTAAATTCGGGGCGCATCGCCAGTTTATCACTGCCGCGATCATCAATAGTAAACATTTCTTTAGAAACAATGTCAGTTCCCTCACCGATAGCCCGGGCAAACAGGTTGATGTCTTCCAAAACCGGCGTTTCAATATAACCGAAATCATAGGAGCGCAAAACACTCTCCGCTGTTTTGAATATGAAGTCATAATACAGCCACTCTTCAGGCAGGATATCGTGCATACCCCGAGGGTGCTGCCATTTCTGCTGACGCTTGGTAGGCTCTTGCTTCAAGGGCAGTGCCTGCTTCTTGGGTTTGGATTTGGTCCGCGGTTTGCGCTTGAGCGCCCGGCGGGTTGTTTTTTTCTTTTTGGTAGCCATATTTTATTAAATATCTATACCGGCTCTTACATATTATAAACTGGTTGCTCGATTAGTTTAAATTCTGAAAACGGCCAGGCCCTAAGCATAACTTTGCCGATTATGTATTCATAAGGCAGTGTCCCCCAGCTGCGGGAATCAGAGCTGGCGTTACGATTATCACCCATCACAAAGTAACTTTCCGGGCCGACTTCCACTACTTTGCTGCCTGGTGTACGCTCATGTGGGCTGAGATAAGGTTCGTCTAATTGTACGCATTCCGGATTAGCATCATTGCAGATATAAACCTGCCCGTTCTCTATCTTGACAGTCTCACCGGGCAGACCAATTACTCTTTTTATATAGTACTCACTGGGCTGGCGCGGAAAACGGAAAACTACCACGTCTCCTCTTTCCACTTCGTCAAAACGATAACTTATCTGATCAACAATCAAATAATCATAATTGGAGAAGCTGTCCTCCATACTGTCACCTTTTACAGAAAATGGCTGAGCCACTACAAACCTAATCGGGACTATAATAATCGCCGCGATTATGACTATTTTGACCAGTTCCCAAAGGAAACTGCCAGCTGCAGACTTTTCTGATTTGTTTTGGCTATTGATTAATTTCTCAGACATAGCATGCGTAAAACTTACCTGCCAAAGCAGGGCTTGTTATCGAGTGTTTGGCAGTATAACAGTTTTTTTCCACAAAGGCAAGCGGGGCTTGATTGACGAAAGAAGCCCTTAAAGGCTATAATGAAAACACCAATTAGCCGTCAAGTCCGGACGGATTTGTTTAGTTAAATAATGCCGAAAAGATTTTTTGACATCGCAAATCGGGACACTGGCCCCAGCCAGTTGGATTTGCGTAAGGAAAAAAAAGGCAGTTCATCTCCTGAGCTGACTGCAGAAGTATCTGAGCCGGCTGAAGACATCCTGGATCTTTCTCAAACAGCCAAAGCAGAAGAGAAAACCACCACTCCACCTGAGGAGAAAACCGTGTCGGAAGCTACAGACGTCAAGCCAGTCGCGCCCCCGTCTTCTGAGACGAAGGCTACCCCTTCGGAAAAACCAGAACCTCTGGATTTATGGGAAGAGCATGAACATAAAGAAACAGAAGAAATCTTCCCAGAAGAAGACAGTCCCGCTAAATCTGTGGCAGATACTGTGATACCCGCAGCCGAAACAGCCGTGCCGGAAACAGCGGCAGCTGCCCCGGAACTCACCCAAGCAACCACCAAGCCAAAATGGATATTGGCAGCCAAGGCCGGTATTTCCGTAGTAATCATCCTGTTGATGATCGGAGTTGGTATGTTCGGGCGAGCATTTTTCACTGGTGCCAGCATTTTCAACCAGGAAGGTACCAACACTTTGGACCAGATCAAGCACCTGGTCCTTTCTAATGACCGGATGCTACAGGGCGAGGAAGAAGGACGTATCAATGTCTTGCTCCTGGGAATGGGTGGCGAAGGTCATGACGGAGCCATGCTGACTGATACAATTATTGTTATGAGTATAGATCCAGATGCGGAAGAAGTCGCCATGCTATCGCTCCCCCGCGACATGTGGGTGGAAAGTAATGTCTTTGGATATTCTCGGATCAACAAAATAAACTATTACGGCGAGCAGGAAGACCCTGACCACGGCCCGGAATACGTTCGCGACGTCGTCCAGGAAATAACCGGTCTGGATATCCCCTATTATTTGCGTATCGACTTTGAAGGTTTTCGTGAAATTGTCGACAGTTTAGGCGGAGTGGAAATCGATGTGGAAAACGGTTTCATTGATACGGAATATCCCGGAGCGAATTACGGCTACATGACCGTGGAATTTGAGCGCGGGCTGCAGACCATGAACGGTGAAGAAGCCCTGCAATACGCCCGCTCGCGCCATGGCGTCATCACCGATGCCGACCCGGACAGCCCCGTTACCAATGAAGCTTCGGATTTCGCCCGCTCCCGCCGGCAGCAGAAACTGATTGCCGCTATCAAAGACAAGGCGCTTTCTACCGGCGTTCTGGCCAATCCGCAAAAACTTAATGACTTATTCATCGCGCTGGGCAAACATATCCTTACCAATGCCCAGATGTGGGAAGGCTGGCGCCTATTCGAGCTGGGGCAGAAGTTTGATGTTAATAATGTCAAGGTTTCCGTCATTTCCAACGAAGAATTCCTGAAAGTCTACACCACTCCGGACGGAGCCTATACCCTGATTCCGGTTGACGGCTTTGGCGAGTACGGAAAAATTCAGGAGTTTGCTATTAATATTTTTGATCGGGCGGAAGATTTGCATGGCGAGGAACTGACAGTGCCCGAAGGACAGGCTCCGGAAGAAGAAAGACCAGATGAAGAAAGCGAAGAAGAAACAAGCGAGGAGGCTGTGGAAGAAACGGCCACGATCGCCGTCCAAAACGGCACTCTAATTACCGGATTAGGGGCAAGGGTCGGCAATGAACTCAGAGCTGCCGGATTTGAAGTTACAAACGTCGGTAACGCTGCTGACCAGACTCGGCAAAACACGGTTATTTACGACAACACCGGTGGCAAAAAGCCACAGCAACTGGAAGAAATTGCCGGGACCTATAATGCCGAAATTATCGAGGAAACAGCTCCTTTGAACAAAGCCGGCGGGCAGGAAGATGCTGATTTTGTCATTATCTTAGGACAAGAAGCGGCCGGTTATAACGAAGTTTAACATGCAGGACATTGATCTAGATGAAGTGAAAATGATCGTCGGCCTTGGCAATCCCGGGCCGAAGTTTTCTAATACGAGACATAACGCGGGAGCAATGACTGTGGCCAGGATCGAAGCAGAAAAAGAGATACCGCAAAAAGTATTAATACCATCTTCATTCATGAATGAATGCGGGCCGGAAATTGCGAAAGCAGCAAACAAAAACGGCCTGGAGCCGAATGAGATTCTGGTTATTCACGATGACATAGACTTACCGCCCGGTGAGTGGAAATACAAAGCCGGTGGTAGCGCCGGGGGGCATAACGGTTTGCGTTCTCTAATTACGGCGCTGGGGTCTGATGATTTTCATCGTCTCCGGATCGGTGTTGGCCGACCGTTCCCGCATAAGCCAACGACTCCCGCCGAGGAAGAAGTGGTATCTGAGTACGTTCTCTCCCCTGTTTCCGAGGTTGAGAGAGAAAAAATAGACCAAGTCATTGCGAAGATTATTGATCAATTGTTCTAATTGTCCTAACTAAGGCAATTAAAAATTAGTATATGAATAAACCCCCTCGCACTCTGATTGAGTGGAGGGGGTTAACTTACTCCTTCGGGGGAGGAGGAGCCCCCTCGACATCTTCCAGCCGGAAACCAGGACTGGTTTCATCTGGAGATGAGGGGGGGCGACGCGGCGGCGGAGATTCTGGGATCGCCACCTCAAGGGCGTCCTCGATCTCGTCCTCGCTGGCATTGAAACCCGGCTTCTCTTCGCCATCGGTTTCATGAAGTGCCGGATCCGACGAAGTAGGCTCACCAGTGATCAGTGACTGCGAGTCTGGAGGTGGATTGGTCTTCCGAGCCGGCTCATCCTCAACGACGATCTCGGTCGGCGGCCGGCTGAGGACGTAGTTGGAGTTGATCTCGAATTCAACGCCCATGACATGGCGCTTGAAAAGCGCCAGCAGTATGGCATCGTCTTCCAGCGTTTTCAGGCACCCCTTCAGCTCTTGTGCCGACAGATCGGTAAGATCAAGCGCGGCCGATTTGATTCGGCACTCTCCGCCCGTCCAGGCAACCAGTTTACACTGAGAAGCCGGGAACGCTAGGACTTCACTGAGCTCGCTGCCTATCTTGATGGCAAACGAGATCTGCGATCCGTGATCCTGAACCAGGAAGTAGTCAGACCGGTTCTTGCTCCCTCGCGGCCGGCGCCACAGGAAATGGACACGCCGCCGCAGCTCCAAAACCAAACGATCATGGACCAGTGGTAGTAGGACATCCTGCCGACCAAGCTCTATGCCTTCCTCTACGCAGGCTTCCTTGATTGCCGGCAACTCCGCCATCCTGAAGTGGGAAACGCCTTCGGACCGACCGCGATGATACGCACGGTCCTTATCCGTATGAGCATTGCCGCGCAGGAAGAAGAGCGTGAAAAAGAGCAGAGCCGCGAAGATGACGAGAATCGCGAAGGGAATATCCGAAACCCACAGTTGCGAGCCGACGAATACAGTGGCCTGCACCGACCCGGCAATGATTACCGTCAATACCGCCAGTCCCTGGATCAAACCACGATACTCCGCCCAAACAGCGGGTTCCACATACCGTCTGTTCCCTATGCCTAACACCACCGTGCAAACCAGGCCGATCGAGGCAGTCACCAGCAGGAAGATAGACCAATCGGGCCAGGACGTTTGCTGGCCAACCATCACGTCGTAGATGGATTGCCAGCTGTCAGGCGGCACGAACTTGTGCAGAGCCAGCCCGATCACCCACATGAGGGCAACGAAACCGACGAAATAGAGAATCAGGATTCTCCAAAACTTGGAGAGACTCCAGGGCTGATGCCCTTTTCTTTCATTTGTGCTCATCAGAAAACCTCCTTAACGAGCCATGTTTCGGTTCTTGTTCCTTTGTCAATGTAACGAGCAAAGATATCATTTACAGGACGTTTTGTCAACCTGATCCACCGCAACCTTGATTTTTACCACCAAAGTAGTACAATACCCCCGTGACAAAAACGACAGCTTTGCTTGACCAATTAGCTGATCTGACAAGTAAAAAAAAGCAGGTCACGATCTCGGGATTAACCGGGAATGCTGAGACGAAAATATTTCTCAACCTCCTTGCTACCCCCCGGTGGGACAGCGGGCAAGCCGTTTTTTGGTTTGTAGATAAAAAGAAATACCAGGAAAAACTGGCCCAACTTCACTTCTGGAATCAAGGCCAAGACATTCAAGTTCTCACTGATATCACCGGCGGCCCCGAACTCATGACCGCCGTCATGGAAAAAACTCCGGGGCTGTTTTTGTTGCCGGCGGGAACACTGGAAAAATATTTCCCTTCCCCGGAGGAGTACCAGAACCTGTGCCTGAAGATAAGAACCGGCAAACCCTGCGGGCTGACCGGACTATTGCAACATTTGCAGAATACAGGCTATGAGCTGGCAGATACAGCAGCTGAACCTGGTTACTTTGCTCGCCGCGGCGGCTTGGTAGAAATATTCGCCCCCGGGATGAACAATCCCGTCCGGATAGAATTTGTCGGAGACAATGTCGAACAAATCCAGGAATTTGCTCCCCGGAGTAAAGAAACCCGTGGCAAATTGGAAAAAATTGTTATCCCACCGTTCCAGCTAAAAAGCGGGCAAAGCTCAATTATACAGGCCTTGAATTCTAACCCCCGAGCTCTGATTATCCGCAATGATGGTGCCAAAATCAAAAAAGCCGAAGTCCGGCAACTTGTTATCAGAAATCTTGCTCGTGGTGATATCCGGTTTGATTTCCTGCCGACCTCACTCTATTTCGGCAATCTGCGTCTACTAGCGGCAGATCTGCAAAAGTTGACTACTAATGGCTACTCAGTTGAGATATACACAAACAAAAAAGAGCAACTGCAGAAAATGCTGGCTGATATTCGGAACATCACCTACCAAAACAGCGCCGCCAATTTACCTATCGGATACATTGATACCCTGGAGAAAAAAGTTTTGTTAGGATCCCAGGAAATATTCGGCCCGCCGGAACCGGAGGCGGAGAGACCGGCGGCTGACGAGGTTTTCCTGTCTGAGCTGGAACCGGGCGACTTTGTGGTTCACATCGACCACGGGGTGGGAAAATTCATCGGCATGCGTCGCCACCTGGTTGACGAAGGTATGCGGGAGTATTACGTCCTTGAATATGCTGAAGGAGACAGATTGTCGGTGCCGGTAGAATACGCAGACAAGATTGACCGCTATATCGGCAAAGCCAATCCCTCCATCCACCGCCTGCACGGTGCCAGCTGGCAGCAGACCAAGCTTAAGATCAAGGCCGCCACCCGGGAAATCGCCGGGGAGCTCCTCAAGCTTTACGCCGCCCGGGAGTCAGCCGCCGGCCACCGCTACCTGCCGGACACCCCGGAGCAAATTGAGCTGGAGCGGTCATTCAAGTACGAGGATACCCCCGGCCAGCGCCGTGTCACCGAAGAGATCAAGCGCGACATGGAACAGGATAAACCGATGGACCGCCTCTTGGTCGGCGATGTCGGCTACGGCAAGACAGAAGTGTCGGTACGGGCCGCTTTCAAGGCAGTGCAAACCGGCAAGCAAGTAGCGCTGCTTTGCCCCACCACAATTTTGGCTGAGCAGCACGGCAAAACATACACCAAGCGGCTCCAGAATTTCCCCGTCCGAGTAGAAGTACTAAGCCGTTTCAAAACCAAAGCTCAGCAGCAAAGAATAATTGACGGACTCAAATCTGGCGAAGTTGATATTGTGATTGGAACTCACCGGCTGCTTTCCAAAGACATCGCTTTTAAGGACCTGGGATTGATTATTATTGATGAAGAGCAGCGCTTCGGCGTAGAGCACAAAGAGAAACTAAAGAGGCTGCGTAATGATGTCGATGTACTGGCAATGAGCGCTACGCCGATTCCACGGACGCTGCACTTCTCGCTGGCGGGACTGCGGGAAATCAGCACCATCGACACTCCCCCGCCCGGCCGGCAACCGATTGACACCTACATCGCTCCGTACGATGAAAAGAAAATCGCCAAGGCGGTACGGGCTGAGCTGGAGCGCAAGGGACAAATATATTTCCTTCACAACCGCGTGGAAACAATTGAAGCATTTGCTAACCGAATAAAGGAATTAGTTCCGGAAGCCAGAATAGGAGTTGCCCACGGACAGTTGCCGGAAAAGCAGCTGGAGAGCATCATGCATGATTTCTACCATCATCGTTATGAGATATTGGTATGTTCAACCATTATCGAAAGCGGGCTGGACATTAAAAATGTAAACACTCTGATCGTGGATGAGGCCACTCGGTTTGGTCTCTCTCAGCTTTATCAACTGCGAGGACGGATAGGCCGTGGCGCCGTCAAAGCTAACTCCTATTTTTTCTACCAGAGCAAAAAATTGAAGGGGCGAGCCAAGGATCGCTTAGAAGCTCTACTCGCTGCCAAAGAGCTGGGATCCGGATTCAAGGTTGCCCGGCGCGATCTGGAAATCAGGGGCACCGGCAACCTGTTGGGCCGCGAGCAGCACGGGAGCATCAACGCCATCGGACTAACACTTTACTCCCGTTTGCTCCATCAGGCAGTGGAGGAACAAAAGGCTGGACACGAGCTGCCGCCGCACCTGGAAGTGACAATTGATCTGCCCATTGATGCCTACATCCCGCCCGATTTTTTTGCCACAGCAGAAAGAAAGCTCAGAGCCTACAAAGAACTGGCCAACGCTCAGGATACAGATCAGCTGAACGGAGCGATCGGCCGCATTGTCGCCAACTCCCGCAGCTGCTATTCCAAAAAAGACCTGCCCCTGGAGATCAAGAACTTGATTTTGATTGTGGAGCTGAAGCTGATCGCCCAAAAGCTGCGCCTTATCAGTATTGATACCATCCTTAAAAAAACCGCTGCCGATACCCGGGAGCGATTGGTGACATTGACTTTTGCCGAGGATTTGGATGACGAGGGATTCTATAAATATGCCAAAGAAAACCCGGCCTGGCAGCGCAAAGACGAGCGCACTATCCGCATCTCCGTTAAGCGTTTGGGAGACGATTGGGTTAATGAATTAAAGCTATTTCTAGAAAAGCTAACCGAAGGCAAAGAAAGAAAGCAACAAGATACTTAATATCTTCCATCGGGGTCGGGGGGCACGTGGGAATCACAAAGAACGGACTACGATGCTAGAAAGCTCATGGGACCCTTTCGTGCCCCGGGGCTTTTTGGTTACCCCGCCTTGGCGGGGTAACGATAGGCCCAGCCTTCGCCCTACGGGCTACGCTCCGAGTTTACCCTCCGTAAGGAGGGCAGGCCTCAAGAAATCTGTTTTTCAGAAGAGAATAATATCGGTCTGACAATTGAAAAGAGGGTGAAACCGATGGTTCCACCCCCTTACACTCTTCCCTCCGCTAGCCGTAGGTGCGCCTGACCCAGTCGTCCTGGGCACGCTTGCCACGGTCACGACACCAGTTGCACTCCTTGGCGCCACGGCGCTTGGAGCGCTTGCAGCGGCAGACATGTAGGTACTTGCGCTGACTCGCGGTCAGATGCTTGTCCCACACATTCTCCCACTTGGTGCGAAAGCGCTTGGTCAAGAGGCAGACGATGCAAAGATCGTGGCCTAGGGCCACTTTTCTCTGGCATCTGATCCGCTCCCGACGGCGCTCACTCCAGAAGCGATTCTGACAGGTACGACTGGCGGTCTCCAGCTCCTGCCTCTTGACCACCGGCGAGCTGATGACAACCCGCTGGGGCGGCTCGGGCAGCAAGCTGATCTCACCCCGGTGGGCCTTCTCGAAGTCAACCTTCATCTTGAGCACATCCTCTGCGCTCTGGAAAGGACCATGAGACCCAACCGGTGCCAAGAAGCTCTGGCAGCCCGGGCACTTCTTCTGGTCAGTCGCCACCACTTGGCAACTGCCGACCCGGACCAGACAGCCGCGGTTCACCACGGCCTCATCCGTAGCTTCGAGCCCACCTTCGTGGCACTTCGGACAGGCTCGGTCAGGTTCGCTGCCCTCAGCGTAGGCCAGGACTACACCCAGACCGCAGCTGTTGCAGCGAAAGGCTTGAATCGTATATTCCTCCACGAAGCTCCTCCTTTTCTGTAGTTTCACTTAAATTAGCACATTTTTGGCTTTTTGTCAATGAAAACACCCCTTCAGCGCCTATTCGGATAAAGGGGTGCAAATTTCATTGCGAGCGGGACAAAGCCGCTTTTTTATTAGCAGCTTTACGCGCATCCTGCACTAGCTGGGAGTAGGAATTGCCACGATCACTTCTCAGCTCACAGCCGCAGCGCGGGCAAGTTTTCCGGTTTGACCACAGATAGTTGGCCTCCAGACAGCGGGGACAGTATTTCATGATAGCACCTCCTGACAATATACTGGCTTCATTATTACTGCTGAAATTTATTTGTCAAACTGAAACCATTCTGATAGATTGAAATTACATCCCTCCCCGCGGGGTATTTTTATTCCGCGGCAACTTTGGGATTTTTTTATGGAGCAGGAGGAAAAAATATACGCGCACGCGTTCAATCAATTCCCACAAATCGGAGCTAAACGATTGGGATTGATCCAAAAACATTTCGGCAGCTTCAAAGCAGCTTGGCGCTCCGCCAGCTTGGCTAAGTTTCTGACTACGGGCATGACAGCCAAGACAGTCCGGGCTATTTTTAGAAGAAGGCGGCGCCTGAATCCAACGCAACTGTGGAAACAAATGACTGCCGAGAATATCGTTTGTCTGGATCGCAATGACTCCAACTACCCACGTTTGCTCAAAGAAATCCACTCCCCGCCTTTCCTACTATATATAAGAGGGAAAATAAAATCTGTTGATGATCTGGCGGTTGCCATTGTCGGCACCAGAAAACTGACCACTTACGGTGACCAGGTAACAAATAGACTGGCGGCGGAACTGGCCGCCAACAGTATCACGGTTGTAAGCGGGCTGGCACTGGGGATCGACAGTTTGGCTCACAACTCTACGCTCGCGGCAGGCGGTCGAACCGTCGCGGTTCTGGGAGGAAGTGTTGCTAAAGACGAAATTTACCCGCGTTCCAACTCCAGATTGGCAGAGAAGATTGTCAGAAATGGCGCCCTCATCTCCGAATACCCACCGGGAACAAAGGCTTTCAAGCACCATTTCCCGCTCAGAAACCGCATCATCAGCGGTTTGTGCCGAGGTACTATTGTTGTCGAAGCGGGTAGACGCAGCGGCGCACTGATTACCGCCTTTACCGCTTTGGAACAAAACCGCGAAGTAATGGCCGTGCCCGGTAACATAACCGCCCCGATGTCGGCCGGCTGCAACATGTTGATAACTAAGGGGGCGGCTCTGGTTCGCAACTGTGATGACATCTTTGCCGCTATGAATTTGGAACAACCGCGCCAAACGCAAGCAGCCCGCCAGATTTTGCCAGAAACAGCGGCCGAGAAGAAAATTTTCGGCGTTCTTACCGCTGAGCCGATCCCTTTAGAGAGAATTATTTTTTTGACAAAATTTGACGTGAATGTTATATCAAGTACACTATCAATTATGGAGCTTAAAGGTTTGGTCCGCCACATCGGCGGCAGTCGTTATATAAAATTATGAAAAATTTAGTTATTGTAGAGTCGCCGACGAAGGCGAAGACAATCAAAAGATTTTTGGGACGAGACTACCAGGTCCTCTCTTCTTACGGACATATCAGGGATCTTCCTAAAAATAAAATCGGCGTTGATGTCGCCAAAAATTTTGAATTGGAATACACCGTCCCCGAAAATTCCAAAAAACAGGTCACCGCTCTCAAAAAAGCAGCCAAGGATGCCGAGGTTATTTACTTTGCTACTGATGAAGACCGCGAAGGAGAAGCTATCGCCTGGCACCTGGAGACTTTACTGAAACCAAAGAAAGATCAGGCCAAGCGGATAGTTTTTCACGAAATCACCAAACCGGCTATTTTGAAAGCTATTGAGACGCCGCGGGATATTGATCTGCAACTGGTAGACGCTCAGCAGGCCCGCCGGGCACTGGACCGCTTGGTTGGCTACGAACTCTCTCCCCTGCTCTGGAAAAAGATTCGCTACGGTCTTTCCGCCGGAAGGGTGCAATCCGTAGCAGTCCGGATGATTGTTGACCGGGAAGAAGAGATTAGAAAATTCAAGCCGCAGGAATACTGGACAATCGAAGCTGAATTGGATAAGGGGGGCGATACCAAAACTGAACCCTTCAGAGCTAAGCTGCTAAAAGAAGAAGGCAAGCAGATTGGCAAAATGGGCATCAAAAATAAGACGAGCGCCAACAAAATTACGAAATCACTAGAAAAAGCGGATTTCGTAGTCATCGAAGTGAAAAAGAAAGAAAAAAAGAAGAATCCCTTCCCGCCTTTCAAAACTTCCACCTTGCAGCAATCAGCCGCTAATCAGCTGGGGTTTTCCGCCAAGCAAACTATGCGTCTGGCTCAGCAGCTTTACGAAGGTATTGAGCTTGGTGAAAAGAAAGCCACCGGTCTGATTACTTACATGCGCACCGACTCGCTGAACCTGTCTTCCCAGGCACTAGCCAGCACGCATAGTTTTATCAAAAAAGAATACGGTGAAAAATATGCGCCGGATAAACCCCGGGTTTTCCGAACTAAATCCAAAGGCGCCCAGGAAGCGCACGAAGCGATCCGCCCTACCGATGTCACCTTAACCCCGGCCCAGGTAAAACAGTATTTGGACAAAAGACAATTCCGCCTTTACAACCTGATTTGGCAACGGATGGTCGCTTCGCAAATGGCTCCGGCTATCTTCGATGCCACCACT